>Ga0315338_1000135_pt1 | contig 325727 bp, 301 predicted proteins | sample ASW8metaG_FD_204518 | JGI IMG/M metagenome (GOLD analysis project Ga0315338, IMG submission 204518) | Ammonia-oxidizing marine archaeal communities from Monterey Bay, California, United States - ASW #8 | ecosystem: Environmental > Aquatic > Marine > Coastal | place: USA: California | collected... | reverse complement strand
GGAGGCGGCAGCCGCACGCGACCGGGGCGGACAGCGCTTCATCGCGACGCGGATAAAGGATGTCACCGATAGCCTCACCGCCCAGGTCGCCACCAATCCCCTGCGGCTCAAGGGCGCGCGCGAAATGCTCGGCGATCTGATCGCCGCAGCCGACCTGGCGCCTGAGGAGCAAGACACCATTGCACGTGCGGCAAATGTCCAGCTTACCACCGCTGCACAAGGCCAACCGAAAGAAAGCACACAGCAGGTCGCAGGCTCTGTTGCAGAACAAGCGCTGCCGGTTGTTCTGGCCTCAGATATTGAGCCCCAGTCCTTTCAACCGGCTTCGAATGCGGAGGAGGGACAGCGCACCGACTTGCCGCTACCCGGACAACGGGACGAGAAACGTAACCGAGAAACCAGCGAAGTTTCAAATCAGGCACATCGCAACGAAATCCTGGAACAGAACGGTTTCAGATTTGTCGATACGCCGCATGAAGGCTTTTGGGTCGACCCGGACAATGAGCGGGCGAGCCCCAACGCGCTGCGCGAACTCATTGTCGATCAAATTGAGACGAGGGCTAAATCAGAGGGGTGGAATTCGGCGCGGATCCTCGCCGAGTTGCACCGTGCCAAGGAGGGGCTGCCCTGGGACGAAGAACGAAACGTCGAAACAGCGTTCGTTTTCGCACCATTTCTGCCGTTCTTGTTTGCGGCAGGCGAAGCAACGGTCACTGCCGGTGGCGTACTGAAGGCCATATTGGGCGGCGTTGGTCTTGCCACCATTCTCGGGTTATCCGGCGACACGCCTCTTAGAGAGATCGAACAGGTTGATGATAATCTCCTGCTTCAAGATACAGCGGACACGGATGACGAACCCGAGAGAAATCCAACTCCTCCGCCACCTCTGGTTCCAAAACCCGATGTAGAAAGCGACGACGGCGATCGTGAATTGATCCGTGTCTACCGAGTAGAGACGGCCCGCGGGAAATTTCAGAGAATAATTGTGCATCCTGATGGTTTTGTAACCATTCGGCTAAAACGTCACAGGATGCTTCACCTCAACTTCGGTCAAAGAAAACGGGCGATTGAGTTCCTTGAGAAGAAAATTTTCGGAGGAGAAGTTGTCGAACCCGTGATCAAATCATTCTTGGTGCCGAAAGAGTTGCTGGATAAAATTCGAGCCGCAGCGATCGAGCAGGACAATGCCAAGACAACCGATCCTCTTCGTCAGTTTCCAAGAAAAGTCGATCCCAAACAGGCGGACGACCAGTTTGAGCTACCACGCTGGTGGATACTGGAAGTTCAGCGGCAGATTGTGCAGCCAACTGGGCGTGTCGAACGGCCGGAGGAGGTTCTGCCTTGATGTATCCGTTCAATGATGCGCTAATTGGCTGCAATGTCACACTTAGGCCAAGCCAGATGAACCGGAAAATCAGGTACAAAGTCCGCGGCCTTTGGGACATGACCCGTGATGCGCTGGAAGTTGAGCGCAGGCGACTGGCAGATGGCATCACCGATGATGAAATCATCCAGGGCACGACGGTATGTGATTACTATTTCACCTGCGATGGTAACGCGGCAAAGGTTCTGACCGGTGTCAAGGAAGTCATGTCCATCGTCAATGAGATCAGTTTGGGCAACACCTGGCCAACGGTGGAAGAGTGGCGGCATATCTTGCCGCAATGGTTCCAAGACTCCTGTGCGGGCGAAGAGGAATTGGAGGAGGAGGGTCCGACCCCGTCAACCTTTGAGGAGAGGCGTGCACAGTTCTTCAGCCACAAGTGGAAGCTGAGCAGTTGGCTCAGCTGGATGGAGCCCGAAGATCGCCGGTGGTTATGGTTGGACGCCGAAATACGCGATGCGGACACGCTTTTGGTTCATATCGACCAGGTGAGCGACCCTTGTGACCTGGGGGAACCGCCGGGTGTGTGGTGGGTCTTCGCCGCGGCCGGGGCCCAGGAGTTCGACGAGGTGCGCGCTCAAGAAGACATGGTTGGGGTTACCATCGATGAGAGCCAATGGCGATAGGTGATGGCGGGTTCGAAGTCAGGATTTCCTGACCGGCGGCCCATTCAATCTTTCTTACGCATCTCAAACCCTCCGCAAGGTGGACAATTTGGCTGGCTCCTCGACCGGATTTCCGCGTAGGCAGGTGATCCGCCTTTGCACCGCTCAACGGCCCGGCCCATGCGCCGGGTTTTGTGTATTGCCATCCAACGGTGCCTGCTGACCCGCATTCCCGCCTGAAGTTATTCCCGCGGTTTCGCACGCCATTATTATTTCCGGAAACTTCATCCGCCCATGCGGTCATCCGCTGTGACGGCAGCATGATCCAGACCGCCTGGAAACCGGAATGACATCTTCGAGGTGAGAGCGATATGACTGAAAGACTGATTGTCTCGGTCGACTATGAGCCGCGCGCGCAGTTTCGCGCCTTCCATGACCGCACCCAGCGGTTCGGTTGCATTGTTGCCCACAGGCGGTGCGGCAAGACGGTCGCCTGTGTGGCGGATCTGATCCTGAATGCGCTGGCAAGCACCAGGCGCAAACCGCGCTACGCCTATATCGCGCCGCTCTACAAGCAGGCCAAGGATATTGCCTGGCCCTATCTCAAGGATTTCGTCGGCGGCTTGGGCGGTTATGCATCGGTCAGCGAAACCGAGCTGCGCGTCACCCTGCCGAATGAGGCAACGGTCAGGCTCTACGGCGCGGACAACCCGGACAGCCTGCGCGGCATCTATCTGGATGCGGTGGTGCTCGATGAATACGCCCTGATCGACCCCAGGCTGTGGCCCGAAGTGATCCGCCCAGCGCTCGCCGACCGGGAAGGGGCCGCTGTGTTCATCGGCACGCCGCGCGGCCGCGATGCGTTTTATGCCTTATGGCGTGACGCCCAAAAAGACCCGGAGACTTGGTTCACCGCCATGCTGAAGGCCAGCAGCACCGGTCTCCTGCCCAAACCCGAACTGAACCAGGCGCGGGCGCAGATGAGCCGGGCGCAATATGCCCGCGAATTCGAATGCTCCTTTGATGAGCCCGATGTCGACCAGTTCATTCCAGGTGCCGTGGTCGAGCAGGCGCTTCAGCGCGATGCCCGCGCACTTGGTCCCCGGGTGATCGGTGTCGATGTCGCCCGCTTCGGCGATGACCGCAGTGTGATCCTGAAACGCAATGGTGACCGGGTGGTCGAGGTCGACTGCTATCGCGGGCTCGACCTGATGGAGATCACCGGGCGGGTCGCCCAGGCCATTGACCGCTATCGCCCGGACGGCACATTTGTCGACGGCATCGGACTGGGCGCCGGGGTGGTCGATCGGCTGCGCCAGCTCCATTATGGCCGCATCTTCGAGGTGAATGCGGGCTCGAGGCCCAGCAATGACGCAAAGTTCACCAACAAGCGTGCGGAGATGTGGTCGACCATGCGTGACTGGCTGGCCGAGCGCGCCAGCATCACGGGCCTGGACCGGCTGGCCGACGATCTGGTTTCGCTGACCTATGGGTTCGACCACGCCAACCGGCTGAAGCTTGAGAGCAAGAAGGACCTGAAGGCGAGGGGGCTTCCAAGCCCGGACCTGGCGGATGCGTTGGCGCTGACTTTCGCCCAGCCGATTGCACCTGAAGATCTGCGCGCCGCCATGGATTGGCAGCAGGGTGCGCCGGAAGTCTCACCGTTTGCCGAGCTATGAGCAGGGTAAGAATCAAACCCGCGGTGTTTCGCGATATCTCCTTCGTTGCCGCCCATATGCGCGCGCAGGACGCAGCCGAGATCTATTGCCAGTTTCCAGGCAGCGCCACCTCGCTTGATGTGGCGGCACTCAGCTATGCCAACACCGACCATGCCTATTGCGCATGGCTTGACGGTTCGCCGGTGGCAGCTTTCGGTTTTTCGCCGGCGACACCGGCAGGCACCGTCCTGTCCGCCTGGGCGTTTGGCACCCGCGCCTTCACCAGGGCAGTGCCCGCGATCAGCCGTTACGGCGCGCAGGTGGTGGCGCCCCTTCTGGTGGCGGATGGCGTGCGTCGGGTCGAGGTGCGCTCAATCAAGGGTCACGATATTGCGCATAAATGGCTGCACAGCCTGGGCGCCAGACGAGAGGCCGAGTTGTGCGACTGGGGCAGGGGCGGTGAGACTTTCGAGCTTTGGTCATGGACACTGGACGATTGGGAAAAACACCATGTGCTTCAAGGCAAAGACCCGATAGCTCCGGACTCCGGTGTTTGATTCCGATGTTTGATCCCCATATTCGCTTCTCCGTCATGCCCGCGAAAGCGGGCATCCAGTATTCTTCGATCACAGTTGTTTTTGCTTTGTCTTTCTGGATTCCCGCTTTCGCGGGAATGACGAGAAGGGGCGGGTCGGCCTGAGCAAGCGGCCATGCTTCGAGACGCACCCTTTGGGCGCTCCTCAGCATGAGGACCGAGATACCTCAATTTCGTCATCACCGGGCCTGACACGGTGATCTCCAACACCGCCACCCGCGAGATTGCCGGATCATGTCCGGCAATGACGAGGAGAGGGATGTGCACACGCACCTTGATCCGAAAATCGGCAGCCGCGCCTGGAACTTATTCCCGGCCTCCCGGGCGCTTTTATAATTGCCTGAACCACCGGCCGTGCGCCCGGCACTGATCGAACATCAAGGATACCGAATGACCATTGCAACCGACATTTTGGACCGCGCCGAACAGTTGGCGCAGAAGCGCCAGCCCTGGGAAAAGGTCTGGCTCGACACGGTCAAATATGCACTGCCCATGGGCGAGCGTTTTTTTTCTTACAGCGCGGGCGCCAGACGTTCGGCGATCGATGGATTTGCCGCAGGTCCCAGATCCGAGGAGAGGGGCCGTGACATATTCGATGCCACATCCGTGTGGTCGGTCGACCGGCTGACCGCGGGGCTTGAGAGCCTGACCACGCCGGGTTCTGAAAAATGGCACGGCCTTGGGCCGGTCGATCCGCTGGCGCCGGAGCCGAGCGATGAGGAACAGGAGTGGTTCGACCGCTACCGCGATTATCTGTTTGCTGCGCGCTATGAACCGCGCGGCGGCTTTTCGCTGGCCAACCAGCAGGCGATCCGCTCAGCCATTGCGCTTGGCACCGGCATCTATCTGGTGCAGGAGGCATTCGGCCGCAAGGACGGCACAGCCCACGCCCTGCCGTTCCGCTATCGCAGCATTCCCCTGAGTGAAAGCTTCATCGCCACCGACGAGCAGGGCGAGCCGGACACGCTCTACCGCCGCTTCTCTATGACCGCGCGCCAGATCGTGCAGAAATTCGGCGACGCAGCGGCCGACCGCGTGAAGGCTGCAGCCGACGATCCGAAAGACAAGGACAAGCAGTTCGAGCTGGTCCATGCAGTGTTTCCCCGCGAGGAGCGCGGCGCTTCGGGCGCACAGAACCGGGACACCGCCTATGCCTCGGTCTATGTGGACGCCGACCACCGTCACCTGATCGGCGAGAGCGGCTTTTTCGAGTTCCCCTATGTGGTCTATTACTGGCAGCAGGATGCCACATCGGGCTATGGCGAAAGCCCGGTGATGCTGGCGCTGGCGGAGATCAAGAGCCTCAATCTCCTGTCCAAGCACACCATGCGCGCCGTCCAGCAATGGACCAATCCGCCCCTGGGCATTCCAAGCGACGGGGTGGTCAAGCGGCCCAACCTCAATCCAGGTGCGGTCAACCCCGGCGCCATCGACGAGCAGGGCCGCTCGCGCATCCAGCCGATCGTCACCGCCCAGAACCCGTCATTCATTCAACAGGTGCTCGAGGTCAAGCGCGAGCAGTTGCGCGAAAGCCTGTTCGTCAACCTGTTTCAGATCCTTGTGTCCAACCCCCAGATGACCGCCACCGAGGCGCTGATCAGGGCCAATGAGAAGGGCGAGCTTCTGGGGCCTGCGGGCGCCAAGATCCAGGCCGGCCTGGCGCGGCTGGTGGAACGCGAGACCGGTATTCTGGGACGCAAGGGCGTGTTCGAGCCGGGCACCCCCCTGGAGCCGCCCGACACCATGTCGGGCCGCTCGTTCGGCGTGCGCTTCCGGGCGCCGCTCGACCGCCTGCGCCGGTCAAACGAACTGGTCGGCGTGCAGCGCACCTTCGAGTTTGCCGGCCAGATCGCCCAGTTCGACCCGACCGTGCTGGACCGGCTCGACACCGACCGGGCGCTTGATCTTGCCCAGGAAATCAACGGTGCGCCGCGCGCCATCTTCAAGCGCGACGAGGAGGTGGCCGACCTGCGCGCTGAACGCGAGCAGATGGCACAGGCGCAAACCATCGTTGCCGGCGCCGATCAACTGGCGGAGGCCGCAAACAACGCACTTCCAGCACTGGAGAATTCAAATGAAATTTTGGAACAGTTTGGCGTCGCAAATGCCGCAGGGGCTGCGGCGGGGCAGCCAGTCAGCGCTGCGGCTGACCCAGGCTTACCGGAACCTGTTTGACGGCCGCGCCACCAAACAGGAGGCCCAGATCGTACTCGCCGACCTTGCCACCTATTCAGGCTTCTATCAGGTCTTACCGCCGGGTACGGCGGTCAATGAATTGTTGGAGGCCAACGGCAGGCGCGCCGTGTTTGGACGCCTGTTCCGCTTCCTGCGGCTGTCGGACGAAGAGGTCCGCGCCCTGGAAGAAGCCGCCCGCCAGGAGGCGCTGGCCGATGCCCGGGAGGGCGAACTGTGACCCGGGCCACGCAACGCAAACCAGCCGCACAGTCTTTGACAGGAAAGCTAAGCCATGCGTCCTGAAGATCCGATTGCCCCTGTGCTAAGCAGGTCCGCCTCTACGATCCTGCCGTCTGCCGTTGCAACACCTGGTTCAGGCCTGAGGGAACCCCCGCCCGGCATCATCACGAACCCGATCCAACGGCACCGGGCATCATTGGCAACTACGCCGCTTCAGGGTCCGCTGCGCCAGGCTGCAATCCCAGCGCCGGCCGTGCCGAAAAGGGTGCGCGCGCTCACCCCGCGGCAACAGGCGTTGCGCAGCGGCGCGATCCTGCAGGTGGCCCATGAGGGTGCCGATCTGCTGCGCCGGGTGGCACAGGGTCACATCTCGGCAGACGAGGCCCTGACGGATTATCGCCTCCGCACCCAGAACCCAGGCTTCAGCCCCAAGGTCACCGCTCAGCTTGGCAGCGACTTCACCACGGCTTTGCAAAAGGCCGTGCGACGCAGCCAAAACCGGCGACCGCTGCAGGTGCCTGCAGCGCAGGTGCCAAGCCCTGACAATGCCGTTTCCCGGCCAGGCCTTGACGAAAGGGTTTTGGATGTCGCCTCGCAGGGCGTATCGGGCGCCAATATCGGGCTCGCGCAGATGATGGGTTTGCCTGTCGATACGTCGGCACTTGTTTTGAATCTGCTGTCACTCGGCGTAAAGGTTGCGAGCGGTATCGACATGGGTCAGATCGACCGCCCGATCCTGGGCAGCGAGCAAATCCAGGAGTTTCTGGAGACCACCGGCGCGATCACACCACCAAACGATGACCGCGCCGGGCAGATCGCCCGGCGCATCGGCGAGAGCGTTGGCGCAAACGCTATTCCCGCCGCCGGAGCGGTGGCAGCGAGCGCAAAATTGGTGCAACAGCTAGGCAGGAATGCCATTCCTCTTGTTCAGCAGATCGCCCGTGCGCCGGGCCGGGCATTGGCCGTAGAACTGGGTGCGAGTACCGCCGGCGGTATCGGCGCAGCGACCGCTAATCAGATTGCCCCGGACAGCGTCGCGGCGGACATTGCCGGTGAGACGATCGGCAGTCTTCTCGGTGCTGGCGGTGCTGCGGTTACCGCACGAACTGTGCGAAATGCGGCAAGCTCGGCGCGGAGCAGAAGAGAGCCTGCGCGTCTTATACCCGGACGAACTGGACTTACGCGGCATGCCAGATTCAACGAGCTCTTTGATGGTGGCGTGCCGACCAAATCGGCTGGACTGAGACGTAACATGATCAAGGACGAGAGCTTGGGACTGAAGAACGCCGAAGGCTGGGCTGCGCACCACATGATTCCTTGGGAACTAAGGGGTCACAAGCTGATAAGGCGACTTGGAATGAATATGAACCATCCAGACAACGGCATCGCGTTACCGCAAGACCGTGCTGGCAATCTTAGCCGTCATTTTGATTTTCATCCCAGTTACAACGACGCGTATAATCGCTTCCTGGGCCGGTTGGATTGGGCGCTCCTCACCAACAACGAGAAACGCGCTTTACTTGTGGAATCTATCGAGCAAACCAGAGCTGGATTGATCAGCGGCGATCTTCCCCTGTCTCCAGACAGTGCTGGTGCTGCAGAAAAATGGGCCGTATATTTCCGCGAACTTGCCGATGACATGGGTTTGCCAACGGACCGTGTGGATGATTGAAGAATACTGCGAAATGGACGACCCGCTGGTGGCGTCAGAACTCACACGGATTGACGCCATGCTATGTGGCGAAGATTTCTTGAAAGCGCTCGGCGTGAACGCACGGAGCGCACCTTCAAACGCCGGCTTTTCCGTCGTCACGGATTTGGTGCAAGCCAGAACTATGATGTTTGACTACTGGCCTTACGACTTGACGGACACCGAGCCCAATCCGCCATTCTCCGATGTCATAACAGACGAGGAGGCACGAATGGAAGGCTGCTGTGGTTTATACGAAAGCAGGCGCGTTGATCTCGCGTATGCCGTGTCCGCCTTTTCACCTGAACTAGTCAGCCTCGTTTATAGACACGTCATGCGTGTATTCGAGAAGCACCAAATTCGCAAGAATTTGTTGCGTGCCGGTGGTGGCGGACAAATGAGGCATACGAGTCTTACATCGTTCACGGACGAGCTTCTGCCTCACTATGTCAGTTCGCTTGTGTACCATCTTAATAGAGCGGTTTGCCTAGTAGGGTTGGACAATTCACCCATCAATATGCGTGTGCTCGAGGCCTTCGAGACGGGCGGCATGCCGTGCGGTTGGATCGGGCCACTGCCGGAAGATGGTGGCGATCCTGTTGATGCAATTGCCGTTCTGCATTTTGGGCAGAAGGCTCCTTCATCGTCATCGTGATTCCACAAAGCCGATGCCGGCTATGCCTCTGTCTATGTGGGTTCGGATAGCTGCTGCCGGAGGCCCAGATCGTGCTGGCCGACCATGCCACCTATTCAGGCTTCTATCAGGTCTCGCCGCCGGGCACGGCGGTCAACGACCTGTTGGAAGCAAACGGCAGGCGCGCCGCGTTCGGACAGCTCTTTAGTTTTTTGCGACTAAGCGAGGACGAGATGCGGACGCTGGCGGATGCGCATGAAGGCGCATTCTAACATTTGACGCACTTGTTAGTCGGAGCAACCATTTGCTCGGCCTGTTGATGCAACAATTTGCATGTCGCAGGACGCATTTAGAGACTAGTCATCTAATTGGTTGTAATCTCCCATTCACGTTTTCGTTCTGCTAGCATTCCTTAACTGCGTAACCATATAGAGTCTTAGGAGCCATTGTTGGCACGAGTAAAAACCACGAAGTACCGTAGAGCGCCGATTACGGAAGCCGTCATGGAAGTCCGACTGCGTTCTAATGCGACTGATAAGCAACTGAGTAAAGTTGCAGGCAGATTATCATCTTTGTATCCGCGCAAAGAGGAATTGCATGAAAAGCAATTTCAAATTGACACAACGGGAGGCAACGTTAGCATTGCTGAACGATCGCACGGATTCAGAGTGGCATCCGATGACCAAGCTGACATCGTGATTCTGAAGCCTAATGCAGTCACGGTTGCGCGGCTCGCTCCGTACTCCGACTGGGAGTCCCTGAGCGCAACGGCGCAAGACGTATGGGCGATATGGAGAAAAGCTAATCCTGCGCGAGCTGTAGAAAGACTCGGAATTCGATACATCAATCGGATAGATGTGCCGTTTGGCGACAAACCAAACCTTCGCCTCGAAGACTACGTACAATTCTATCCAAAAATACCAGAGATTGGCGAATCACAGCTACTGAACTACACGATGCAGGTCGACATGCCAACGGATAAGCCGATGTGGCGAGTCCGACTAACATCTGCAATGGTGAATCCACCACCGCTCTTGGAACACCTTTCAATATTACTCGACATTGACGTGTACAGAGATCAAGACATACCTTCGAAAGACGAATTATTATGGTCAACAGTGGAAGAAGCGCGAGCCGTCAAAAACCAAATATTCGAACAATGTATTACAGATAAATCGAGAAGGCTGTTCTCCGATGAGTGAAATATGGCTTTCGTCCCAAAAAACACTTAGAAACCGACCGATCAGTTCGGACTTACCGGATTCAATTTCGAAGGACTCATCTCTTATTCAAACAGCCGTTGGGAAAGCCATATTACCGAGCCCGGGGCGCATGTCCCCCATGACTGCTCTCACCGCGGATCACGCACTTACACTTGAGGAACGATTGTTTGATGCCCGCGCTGCCTGCAAACTTAAAGCTGCAAGCTATGCCATGCATATCGGTCCCGATTGGAGGCGGCGATTGTTTGCTCAGATCGACAGTCTTCTTGACTCTGATGAATGGGACCCAGCGGACGTTCCTGTAACAGAAACTTCATTCACCACTTTCATCAGGATGCTGTTGCACCTACACCCGAAGAGACGCCCTGGTCTCGGCGCCGCTGCTAACGGCAATATCATCGCCGCATGGACGAATGCGAAAAATCGCCTGACCATCGAGTGCGGCGCCAATGATAACTTGCGATGGGTTGTTGTGTGTTACGACAATGAAGAACGAGAAAGTGCTGCAGGTCAAACAACCCTTTCTCGCCTCATTGAAGTACTGGATCCTTACAATCCGAAACAATGGCTTGCCGATGAAAGGGGATAACGTACCGTTGGGCGACCACGTGGCTCGAAACGTGCCCTGGAGCAAGCTCCTAAAAGACGAAGACGACAATGTACTAGGTTTCCTGGGTGAAGCCTTCAAAATGAGACCTGCCGAGAGGACCCTTTCCGCAACTTGGGTTGAGTATTTTGGTGGTACGTGGTGCCAGCAGGTCGAACAGGCGGTTCGTGCCACACGCGCGAGTTCATTGGACGTTAAACCAAAAAGCGCATTCGCAATCGGTAATGTCGGAGCCATAAAAAGCGCGTGCTCCGAGAAGAGTTACAAAGTCCGAATTGTTCATGAACCGACTGAGGACAACGATGCTCATGTTGCTGTCAGACGGATGCCGCACGACGATGATGACCTCTTTAACCTCCTTGCCCTCGACGCTTGGTCTGGGTTGGTTAAGAACTTGGACATTGCCCCGTAGTGGCAGCTCTCAAAGGCGTGTTGGCCGATAAATTTCCTAGAATCATTTAAGTTCCTCTCAAGCAATGAATGAGTTCGCTTCGTTCATGCACACAACGGCACAGGACTGATCCGGCCTGTCTTTCATGCCTGATTACCAGAAGTCTTTGACGATCTGCCGCGTTGGCGCAGATCAACGCAAAAAAGAGCCGCCCTCGGGCGGCTCTTTTGATTCCTGTCCCTGTCACAAGAACAATTGCCAGTGCTCGCCGCTGCACAAGAAGGAGAGTCTTGGAAAACTTCTGCGAACAAAGCGCCATTATCGCAGGGGACATCTCATGACCTATGTGGGTCCCAAGCGCCAGGCAACATGCGCAGTCTGCAACAAGCGGCGAAACTGCAAATGGCTTGAGGTACAACGCCAGAAGTGACTGGACGAACGGCGCTGCCGTATCGCGGCGCGCGTGTCGACACCCAGGCAGGTGTGCGTCTGGACGGCAGGCTATTTCGAAGGCAAGGGGGCGATTTCGAGTTTGCCGGCCAGATCGCCCAGTTCGACCCGACCGTGCTTGACCGGCTGGACACCGACAAGGCGCTCGATCTGGCCCAGGAAATCAACGGCGCGCCGCGCGCGATTTTCAGGCGCGACGAAGAGGTGGCCTTGATCCGCCGGGCGCGCGAACAACAGGCGCTGGAGCAGACCGTGCTCGCCGCTGCCGATCAACTGGCCGAAACCGCCAACAAGGCGATACCAGCATTGGAGAAGACACGTGACTTTCTGGACAAGCGTGGCGCGAAGGATGCCGATCGGGCGGAGACGGGGGAGGCAGGCGGCACAGCAGCTGAGCCAGGCCTACCGGAACCTGTTTGAGGCCCGCGCCACACGGCGGGAAGCCCAGATGGTGCTGGCCGATCTTGCCAATCATACGGGCTTTTATCAGGTGCTGCCGCCGGGCACGGGCGTCAACGAGTTAGTGGACGCCAATGGCAAGAGAGCTGTCTTCGGGCGGCTCTTTCGGTTTTTGCGGTTGAGCGAGGAGGAGGTGCGGGCGCTGGAGGAAGCGGCGCGCCAGGAGGCGCTTGCGGATGCGCAGGAAGGGGAGATTTGAGGGGTTTCCGCATTGCATCTGTTAGCGGACCCAATCGAAGCAGGCCTCACACTTCCGAAAAGTGCCACAAACCGACATGGGGGGGTACGCTTGTCATCGAACTATAAAGCTATCTCAAGTCGAAGGCAGTAGGAATCTTCGATCATGATTTTGGTTTACTCAAGCAGTCATTAAATTGACATAGAACTATCACAGTGTAAGCCGTTAGACGCGCCGTAATGTAAATGGGCAACGGCGATGAACATCGATATCCAACAACCACAACCGTTCGATCTGGTGAGCAATGAAATTCTCATCGCAGGTAACGCTGTAGGTTTTGAAGGCCACCTGACCATAATCGTCAGCGAAGGCCACGATGAAGTTAGCGCCGCCGCTGTCGTCGGCGGATTCTCGATCCAACAGTTCCAGGCGATCATCATCATCCCCGATGATGTGGGCTTCGCACGTGACCGCTTGTTTGTGATGCTCGCCGACGACAGCGGCGGCGACGACGAGGTCGCGATTCCAAGGGTAACGGTGCCGGTGCTCTACGGTCCGATGATTTTGCCCGGCTATCACGGATACTTTCAGCACGAAGTTGTCTCAGGCGACACGCTGTCGGCACTTGCCCTGCGGTACTACGAAGACGAAACCAAATGGCAGCCCATAATGAAAGCCAACACGCACATCGTGACCGACCCCGATCTGATTTTCCCGAGCCAGATCCTGCGCATTCCACGCAACGACTGAGCCCCGAATTTCGAAGAGGAGATTTTCAAATGAGATGTGTGCGAGCCAAAATTGCACTAATGGCTGCAATAATAATGATAATCCCACCATTTCTTCAGGAAGCATCGGCAGCACAAAGGCAACGTATCACCAGATCAGCGGCAATCACATTAATCATTGCATGTCGAAATGCAAAGGAAGAGGATCGTTTTGAATTTACTACCTTAGACGGGAATAACGTGTGCTGCATCGAATCAGCAGATGGATACGTTTGTGTTTCATGCGAGGGAGACGACGAGGGAGACGAGGAGTGTTATCAGTATGTATCGTCCCTCAGGGAGGGACGTTTCTTTAATGTGCCCGAATTCAGGGATATCGCTGGGTGGCCACATTGCTGATGGCCGAATTGGGTCACGAACGGAAGTGCTGGCCCCTGAGCGCCCACTTCCATTGACCCGTTGATAACGGACTCCTCCGGTGCGGGGGAGCTGCCAAAATTCGACTAATCAAGAGCCGCCTTCGGGCGGCTCTTTTGATTCCTGCCCCTTTCACAAGAACATATGGCGACATAGAAACCGCCGGCACGTCGCGCAGCGCTCGCCGATGCGCGGGAAGGAGACCCTTGAAAAAGTTTCTGCAAACAAAGCGCTATTGCCACAGGGGACATCTCATGACCTATGTGGGCCCCAAGCGCCGGGCGACATGCGCGATCTGCAATAAGCGGCGCAACCGCAAATGGCTTGAGGCGCAGCGCCAGAAGAGACTGGATGAGCGCTGTCGCCGTATGGCGGCGCGCTCATCGCCGCCCAGGCAGGTGTGCGTCTGGACGGCAGGCTATTTCGAAGGCGAGGGGACGATCACCATCCGCGCGGGTGGCAGGCGAGGGTGGCCACGGCCCAATGTCTCCATGGTCTCGACCGACAAACATGTGATCGATTATTTCCAGGCGCACTGGCCGGGGCAGATTTACTCTCACACGCCCAAGAGCCCGAACGGCGTGGCGCGCGAGGCGCACCGCTGGTATCTGCAATCGAACGATGCCTGCGAAGGCTTCCTGCTCGATATTCGGCCCTATCTGACGACCCGCCGGGTGCGCGTGAAAGCCGATCTGCTGCTGGAGGAAATCCGCGACCGGGTGCGCTATGAGCGCGGCGATGCGGCCAAGCGGCGGTCATGGGCGCGGTTGCGGCGGATACGGGAGCTTAACCGGCGGGGGGTGAGGGGGACATGAGCGCCTAGAACGCGCCCAAGAAAAGTTACACTGCTTCCGGTGCGCCTTGTTCCAGCGATTTCTGGTGATCTCTTTCATCACGTTTAAGTCGCCTGCCCGCTCGCACAAATGCATTCACGGTTTTTTTCTGAAGTTCGACTAGCAACTTCATCATAACGACGTCATCGAACTGATATCTCTGGTTAAAAACCGTGAATGTGGCCTGTGTAAGTGTTATCGCCGTGTTCTGTCCAGGCTCATGCAGTCCTGCATTGCTCGGACCCGCAAGAAGGAGCGGAGGGCCGGACAGAGCCCCCAATTGATGTGTTATACCTTTTACGCTGGCATGCACATTCTGGCTGGCCATTTTGTAGTGAGACCGCATAGCTGACTTCCCGGCCCAGGTTTCCAGGTCAGAAAACGTTGGTTTGCGCTTTTTCAGATGTTTGGCTGCCCATCCGTACTCACTACCGAATCCTACTCCGTATTCGTCAAGCGCAAGTTTGTAGAGCTTCTCTAATCGCCTTACCTCGCGTTTAGCTGGGGGCCTGTACCCGAGAACCGCATAGGATTCCTCGTATGCACGGAGCGCGCGTTTGGATTGGATGACCTCATGCGCGAGGTACCTTTCGGCGAGCTCATCACCATGTTCCGCAACGAGCGTTGCGACAGTAGAAATCTCATGTAGTGTGCGCCAACGTGCCATGGCGCCATCGGCATAGCCAGTCTCTAACAATGTGATAATCTCGCTGGTCACCTGACATGCGCGCGCGTGAAGTCTTAAAAGTACTTCAGCGCGGTGGCGATTGCGTTTGGCGCGCGATTTTTGGTTCTTTTGAAGAGCTTCTTGTCCGATCTCGCGAGTTACTGTTAGAAGCATTCTGAGCAGTTCTAACGCTTCGTCCCATCGATCTTTAAGACGGTGCCGGAATTCCAGTTCAACCTGTTGCTCCCACGCGTACTGCTCGGGCCAGTCGCTCTTCAATGTTCTTAGAATGCTGCGCGCAGAATTGAGCGCCAGACGTGCCACGATCTCTGGAAGATCATCCTCAAGAAATTTGCGCGTGGCGCTATCGAGTTCTTTCGCATCCTCGTTGGTGAACGAGACAACGGCGGTCGGTCCCTTGCTGTCTTGATTCCAGTAAAACTCATCGTCGTTGGCGAGGGTCACGTGCTCTACCATCTTGCGAACAAGCTTCTTGTTAGGCTCGATGCCAGCTTCCTCAATCTTCCTTTCAATCAAACCTTCGAGCATGGCACGGGGCACATTTCCAACCGCTTTCTCCAGCGCTTTTTGGAACTCGCCTTTCATGCGAAATCTCCTGGCAAATGGCACACTGACCAAGCATCGCTATGAAAGCGCGGATTGTATGAATGCCAAACGTGGAAATAGTCAGCCACCCGCTCGTCGTACCGTTTCATCTCACCAGCGGAGCGGTTTGCAGCTTCGATTTTATCTGTTTCAGCTTATTTATACGAGGCGGAAGTCTTGGTCTCGACATCCTGACAGTAAATTTCTCAGACAAGGATTGAATCCAGCCTAGTTCATTTCTTAACCAAGAGACTGTTGAGCATCACCTAAGCTGTCTATGATTTGACTTGTTTCACGAACCATCCTTATCGAGCCCCTGGTATTTCGATCAGTCCAAAAATGTCCTTGCATTTCCTTTGGTGGACTGCCGACTACTTTGTACCGAAATGAGCCATAGTGTATTTCGCTGGCTATACCTCTCAAATGGATTTCTGGGTCGCTTTGATAGACGCCCAAAACATCAATAGCTCCGTCTCCATGTTTCAAAATTTTGTGGGCAACGAGGAAGGAGGCCGAATTGTCAGTCATCAGACGAACGGAAAGAGTGGAAAATGTCTGCCGAACTGCGGCGAAACCACGAATCGGTTCAATCGGTTTACCAGTATCTGGGTCAACGTATGTCGACTTGATTTCAGCCTTCCAAGTGCCGTTTAGATTGGGCGTTGGGCAGAGCCAGCTGATAGGTGGTACCTTCCAAAATAATCTGTCGAACGCCATTAGGATCAATGTCAGAAGCAATAAAGTAGCGGAGAAAGGTTTGGCATGATCCCATGAAAGTTCGATCCCAAGGAACCACAGTGTCGCGCCCCAGATAAGAACGGCAAGAACTAGAATAATTGAGAGCGAGAGACGAGAAATCATGCTGTTAGACCACGATGAAGACATTCAAATGCTGGCTGATAAGCTTGAACAGATACATGAAAATGGACTTCCATCATATCCCTTGATCGTTTTTTTCTACAGTGGCGACGGGAACCCCTCAAACTGCATTGAGATGGCGCGTGATCCTAATCCTTCCACTGGCCAGCCGTTCGATAAGAATCTGGGAGATTATGTTTCTAACGCCCTCTCTATCAACCCAGCCGTCCACGACGGCGCGATTTGTTTCGCGCGAGCCACCAAGTTGCACAATTACACTCTAAAAGGCTGGTCGTATCGAATCACTGCCGCGTACTTGATCAACAATCCCGATAAAAACCGTGGATCTGCCTACAATAGTGCAGTTTCCATGTCCGTCTCTGAGGGAGTTGTTTGTGTGTGTCTATTTCTCGAAGGCGAATACGAAATGTTCGTAAATGGTGAGCGCATCCAACTGTAAGGTTATCGTATGAAACAATCATGAAAACATTACACTGCTCCGAAGATTGTTTAAGAACATTTTGATTTATTTGTTTTTACATGAATATTTATTCAAAAGTGTATGTAGATACAGTAGTCAGCATAATATTTCTCTAAGAAATACCATCGTTTGTGAAAAGTCATAGACAAAAGAGTTAGAATGCCAAAACGGAAGCTGTCAGACGACAATGTCTTTAGAATTCTCAGCCTTGATGGCGGCGGAGCAAAGGGCTTTTACAGCCTTGGTGTTCTGAGAGAAATCGAAGGGTTGATAGGTGGTCCGCTGCACGAGCGCTTCGACTTGGTATTCGGCACAAGTACCGGGGCCATCATCGCCGCGCTAGTAGCATTGGGCTACAAAGTTGATGATATCCACGCGCTTTACAAAGAGCACGTGCCGAAGATCATGCAGCCAAAAAAACCAGCAGAGAAATCACGGGCGCTTGAAAAATTAGCCAACGATGTCTTTGGAAAAACTGGATTCGATGCCTTCAAAACAAATGTAGGTATTGTCACAACGAAATGGATTGTTGAGCGACCTTTAATTTTCAAAAGCAACATCGCCCAAGCGCATGGTCGCTTGGGAACTTTCGTTGCTGGTTTCGGAGTCGATATTGGCGACGCTGTCCAAGCTTCCTGTTCTGCCTATCCTTTTTTTGACCGCAAAATCGTTACGACAGGCGCTGGTGATCAGATCGAGCTTGTGGACGGTGGATATTGCGCCAACAATCCGACGCTCTTCGCGATTGCCGATGCAACGACCGCGTTACAGGTACCAACAGAGCTTTTGCGCGTGGTAAACGTCGGCGTCGGTGTTTATCCAGAGCCTAAACCGGCATTTTTCAGCCGAATGCGCTTCGCCAAATACCTTCTCAGTGTGCAACTTCTGCAGAAAACACTTGAGATAAATACACAGTCAATGGACCAGCTACGTGCAATACTGTTTAATCACGTCGCAACTATCCGTATCAGTGACACATTCGAACACCCGGAGATGGCGACAGATTTGTTTGAGCATAATCTCAAAAAACTGAATGTCCTTCGACAACGCGGCGCGGATTCGTTTGCGCAAAGAGAAATGCAATTGAAAGAGTTTCTATTGTAGGCGGCGTGATGCCTGGACTAGGTATCGCTCTGTCGCTCAGCCCCGAGTAATTTACAAAACCGTAAGAAGCGTGCTGGAAATTAGGTCACAAAATCAACCGAGTTCCCAAACAGGTTAGGCTGCCGGGAAGGTATCACCGAACGCTTGCCGATAGTGTTCTAGTGCCTGTCCGTCATTCTCAGCGAAAATCGCGAGCCTGAGCTGATCGATGCATGTTTGAAGCCTATCGAGAAACATCTTTTCATATTGCTCTCTCCAGTTCCGACCCAGATCTGAGTCAAGGGTTTGGTGCCGGTAGGCCGAGCCACTGGACATTTGAATACAGCTGTGTGTAAGGCGCAACATGTCGTAAGTATACGCTGCTTCGGTCGCGTAAGTCGGAAACAAAGGATTTTCGAGCGCCGGAGAGTAATTTCCATTGGGCTCGTGCTTTCCCAAGAAAGTAGATAACAAGATTGAGGCAGGAGCGGTTTCTCCTTGAAAGAAGTCGTCTCTCCACCTCTTTATGTATCGAACGCTTCGAACAAACCGTCCATCTCCGTTATGGTCCGCCCCATTGGATTTGTGGTCCAACTCTTCAATCCAGTTGACAAAACCGACAGGGTCGTTTGCCACCCAGTCGCCCAAATCTTTCGCCGGCACCGCGTAGGGTTGATGATCAGGCAATGCACGGGTTGCAGGTATGATGTCTAGGTGAAAATCACCGACATATTCGATCCGTGCGCAACGGTCTTTGGGAATTAAGTTCTCTCGGTAGAAAGCGTCGTTCTTTAGGCGGCCCAGAAACCAATTAACAATCGCCGGCGGAGACTTGTCTCCGTGCAAAGCATCAAGATTGAATGGATAAACAACGTCAACATCAAATTCATCGCCTGAAAGCGGTGTAATTACAGTCTTGGTTGCCGTCGACCCCTGGAGAAACGGAGCGCCGTCACCTGCGGCTTTCAAATGTTCGTCGGAACTACAGAACGTGCTGAAATGATCGATTGCTCCCCGGATGCGCGCCAATCTGGTCGCGTCCAATCTGATCCGTTCGTTGAATGCAGAGAACTGTTCTTCGCACCAAGTCATTGTTGCCCCATTTAGTTTGACTCTGAATTGATCGATCCGGGATTGTAGCACATATTTTTGACGTCTCGATTCGGTGCCCGAAAAAACGAGGCTCGAGTCCGGTTCAAGCCAACTTATCCCCGCGCGCGCTCAGTGGTGTAAAACCTGTCACACTGACCACTGGTCCCGATAGGGGCCTTCTCCCTACAACGCACACAAGGACTTCTCCATGACGGATACGGCTCACTTCGAGCCCGCCGGCGAGGCGGGCATTTCCGATAATCATGCTTCAGACAAAGCGGCACTCCCGCTAAGCGAACCGGCGCTGCCGGACAGCCCAAGCGACGCCCTGCGCACCCCTGCAGACGATGCCTCGCCCGAAGAATGGCGGGATTTCTACGGCCTGTTGGGGCGGCCCGAAGCGCCCGGCGATTACAAGTTCAAAATGCCGGACGGATTGTCGGAGGATTTCCCTTATGAGGCCGAAGCCGTGAAACGTTATGCGGAATGGGCTCATGAGGCAGGGCTTTCGCCGCGCCAGGCGCAAAGCCTGCATGACCGCTTCGTGCAGGACACCAACGGCCAGTTTACCCAGCGGCAACACTCGGACGACGAGGCGGTGGCTGGCGCCCATGAGGCACTGATAAAGGCCTGGGGGACACCTGAAACGGAGCGCTACCGGCGCAATGTGGAACTGGCCAACCGGGCGATCCGCGAGCTGGGCGGCACAGCACTTGAGCAATCGCTCAAAGCCCGCAATGTGATCACGGCTGATGGTGAGATTACCGAAGCCTCCGTTGCCTTCATGCTGCAACAGGCAGGCGAGCGGCTGTTTGCGGAAGACCAGGTGTTTGCCGGCACCGCTGCTGCGCGCAACCCGTTTGCGGGGGATGGTGAGAACATCACCGAACAGGGGCAGGTGTTGCGCCAGGACCCGGAGCTTGCCCGCAGCATGATCCGGGCAGCCAACCGGGAGGCCGAGTTTCCACGGCTGTTTGGCGGTGAGTTTTGAGGAGGGCGGCCTAGCGCAGGCTACAGAGCGCTCCGGAATGGCCGCAGGATTTCTGCGACCATTCGTTGAATTGAGGTTAGCGGCATCTACAGTACCAAGCTGTCAATTTCGCGGCCGAGCCTAAAGGCTTCCGCTCCACCGCGAGATTTGAGTGCCGCTGCCACGATGATGGCATCGGGGAAATCAGCCTCTTCCGGTTCAATGCTGATATTGTCAAGGCAATGAGCAAAGTGGCTCTCATAGGCTTTTGCAACAAGCTTTCTTACTTCAGAAAGCCGTTCAGACTGAGAACCTTCGCGGAGTTGCAAGGCGTACGCCTTTAAAGCGTCGACATGGTCAACTGGGACCATAACCTCAACACGCTTAAGACCAGCCGCACGTTGACGCTTGCGTAGCTTTCCAACGCGCTCCCTGACGAGCGCATTCTGCGTGCGTATTTTTGCTTGCGACTTGTCAGCCATAGTTCACTCATCCTTTCGTTACCGGTAATTTTATTATAAATCATTTCCGGAAACAAATCTTTTATCTATTACCGGTAACTATATGATGAATGTTTCCGGTAATGCAAGCCTGTTGCTCTCACGGAGAAGCTTGTGCTCAAGCCCGGAGCTATCGATAAGCAGAGCCGCATCAAGCGCGAAAATCGCAGCTGTTCGAAAACGAGTTTTGAGGAGGGCGGCGCTCATATATCGCGCGAAGCCTCATGCTGAGGAACACCCGTAACGGTGTGTCTCAAAGTATGGGGCGGGCACCCGGCCCGCATACTTCGAGACGGCGCTTTGCGCCTCCTCAGTATGAGGTCCTTCGAATGGGTTTCGTCATTGCCGGATCAAGTCCGGCAATGACGAGGGGAGGGACACCGCCTCAGCCGATCTTTTTCGTCTTGAGGCCGGCGATCAGCTTGGCGTGCACCTTGGTGGCGGCCTCGGCCTTGGTGACGACGCCGTCGCTGTTGGCATCAAGCCCGGCATTTTGCCTATAGGCCTTGGACGGCCGCCTGAACAGGACGTGGCCCTCCGGCTTGCCGACGGTGGTGGGCAAGAGGACCGCCATATAGACATCGCTCAAGGTGCGCAGGGGCTTGGAACCAGCGGCAATCTTGAAGTGTTTCTCGACGAATTCGAGCTGGTCGATGGCAGTCATTTTCGCCAGCTTCTTGGTGGTGGTGCCGAGCCCCCGGGCGGTCTTCGGCATGAATTGTATCAGGCCGGTCGCACCGCTGCCGGCGGCGTTCTCCACATCGGGGGTGAATTTTTCGCCGGTCTCAAACGCCATGACAGACATCAGGTGATTGGGATCGCATTTAAGACGTCTTGAAATCTCGATCACCCGTTTCTTGAATTCAGGCCCGTGTTTCTTCTTGGTGACGGCGCCCCAGGCGATCTTGTCTGTATCGAGCAGGGGAGCGCTGTCACCGGGTGCGCCGGCGGGCGGGCCTGGCGGTGCGTCAGCTACAGCCTGTTGAAATCCGGGTCCGCCGGAGATGGCATCGGCAAAATCGAATTCGGGCAGTTTAAAGCCAAGTTCGGACGCGGTCTCGCTGCCGACGATGCCGTCATCGGCGTCATTGCCGAATTTGGCCGCCTGAAAGTCGATAACCAGCTGGAATGTTCCCGGGCCGAAATCGCCATCCACACTGACGGTGCGGTTGAGCTTCCGGCCAAGCGCCTGCTGCAGCTTTCTGACCAGCGGGCCGGTGGACCCCATTCGCAGGATGACCGATTTGCCCCGGCATTGGGACTTGACCATCTGCAGGGCTTCAGAGGCGTTGAACAGGACATATTCGGTGGTTTTCTGATTGCCCAGGGTGTTCAGGAACGGGTCGATGAATTTGCGCCATGGTCCCCGCTCGCTTCCCCGGACACCCTTTCTGAGAGTGCCCGCCACGGTCTGGCAGCCGGCGCTGGAAAATCGCGCATCGGGAATACTTCCATTGGCAACCATATGGAAGGCGCAGTGAATATTGTCGCCGGCAATGCGGCCCACCTCCCACCGGTCATCCAGATCAAAATCCACGTCATCTGCGGTGCGCTGAATGGTAATGGCGCATTCCTGACGTAACGCCCAATGACCGTTGCTCTGTTCACGCCGCTTGTGCCAGCCGGCCTCATATTTCTTGTAACGGCCGCAGCCCATCTGATTGACGCCGACGCCGTTGCGGCTACGGCGGCTGAAGACGATGGTTCCCTGAGGAACCGTCGAACCCGGAAAGACGGCAAAGCCGTCCTTGGGCTTCCACTGGCCAAGGGTGCAGTTCATCGTTCTGTAGTTGACCGGCGTCATGACGATCTCGTGTTCGCCGGCAAAACCGGTGCCGGCCTGGTCAACCGGCTGACAGCCGCGCAGGCCGAACACGATGATGCCCCGGCCATCGATGGGGAACTGGGATCTTTTCCACAGGCCGATCAGATGGGCTTCGGTCAGGCCAATGTTGCCGGTCGCCGATATGCCGGGATCGGGGGCTGTCACATCATCGGAAACATCGGTGCTGTCGCCGGGCACAGCGCTGGTTCCGTCTCCAGCCGCGGGGCTGGTTCCGGTGTCGCCTGCACCGGTTCCGTCTCCAGCCGCAGGGCTGGTTCCGGCACCGTCCGCGCCGGTGCCATCGCCGGGCGCAGTTCCGGTGTCATCTGCGTCGCTGACCGGGGGCAGCTCTTCTTCCGAACTGTCCTGGAAAATCTCTCTGACCCGTTCCTCGACCTCGGCCAGGGTCAGGCCGTCAAAGCCAATGTCGGGCACCTCTGTTGCAAGCCCGTCAATCTTGTTTTTCAGCAGCGTCAATTCAATGGCGAGATCCCTCAGGCCGATCAGGGCGATGTTGTCGAGGACGTCATCGATTTCGCCGGCGATACCCCGCAGCCGCTCCTTTTCGGCGGTGTCGCCTTCGGCCTGGGCTTTGGTAAACTGCGCCTCGAGAGACCGGCGCAAGGCTACGAGTCTTTCTTTTGCTTCAGCAAGTGTCATCATAGTGCCCCCGGTTATTCGCGGGATTGAGCATCCCTGATTTTTTCAGCAAGGATGCGGAGTTCGATGGATGTTTCAGCAAGGGCTGCGATGTCCGGCCCGGAGGCATCGCTCAGTGCAGACTGAGCGGCAGCATCCATTGCCAGAAGCGACTGGTCGATCAAAACGACCCAACCGGCGAGTAGCTGGCGGTCTTTTTCAAGCTTGGGGAGATCGGCTGTAGGAATGCCGTCGACACCTCCGAGCGATCCTCTTTTCACGTAGGACCGCTTGATGATTGTAAACATCGGCTTGGTGCCGGACCGCATCTTGACCAGCAGGGCGCGCATATCCGGATAGGCCTTGAGCAACTGCTCGCGAAAGGCGCGCCGGTTGGCGATGGTGACCACCTGCTCGAATATGGGCAACAGCCTGGCAATGATCGCCTGGCCGCCGACCATGAAGGCACCGGTTCCACCACCGGCGATCTGCAGGGCGCCGGCGGTTGCCACCAGGTTCGATGTCAAGGTGCCGACCCGGGCGGCGAGAGCGCTGGCTGCTTCGCCATTGGCGAGACCGGCCAGGGCCTTGTTGTAGGATTTGACGGAGTTGAGGCTTGCCCTGATGGCCCCGGTCAGCGGCGGATCGCCGGTTTCCAGATAGTAGGCCGCCTTGTTGGGTGAAAAAGTCGGGCTTGCCGAGGCGCGTTTTTCCCGTCTCAGGACGACGGTACGTTCCGCTTGGGCCACCCGGTCGAGAACTTTTGAGCCATGTTCGAACTGGGCATCAAATGCCTCATCGTATAGTTGAAACTCTGCGATGCCACCGGTGCATGCGGCCAGAACCGGCAGCACGATCAACATCAAATACGCAACAGACCTACGCCGGCCCATAACACTAGCCCCACTGACTTACACGCCCCCACGACCAAACCGCGCAGGGGCTACGCGTTACTCGCTCAGTCAGCATAAACCGGTGATTGCAGGAATCATAGTGCTTATTGGCGGTGCTGCGCGCCTGCTCAGCCGAACTTATCCCCGGGCGCGCTGGGTGGTGTAAAACCTGTCAGGCTGACCGCCGGTCCCGATCACGAACCTCACACCACGCAATTGTGATCCGGGCAATGGTGGCTCACGGCTCCGGCCGCCATTGAGCGGCGGCCATTCTTTTCTATCCCTGCACACATGAAACGCGCCGCACAGTTGTGCTGCGCGGATGTGTGCGTCCTGCTCAAAATCACAAAAAGGAATTTCAGATGACGGATACGGCTCTCAATGGGTCCGCCGATGGTGCGGGCAGCTCCGACGAGATCATTTCGGAGGCAGGCGGCGAGAGGAGTGCGCCCGCCACCTCCAGCCTGTTCGACAGTCTCGGCGAAGATAACCGCCGGGTGGCCGAAGCCAAGGGCTGGGATTCAGCCGACAAGATCGTCGAGTCCTACCGCAATCTCGAAACCAAGATCGGCGACAGCCTGCGCCCGCCCGCAGACGATGCCCCGGCTGAGGAATGGCAGGCATTTTACGGCCGCCTGGGCCGGCCCGATCATGCAACCGACTATGAGTTCAAGATGCCTGGAGGCCTTGCGGAGGATTTTCCCTATGATTCAGAAAGCGCCACCCGCTTTGGCGCCTGGGCCCATGAGGCGGGGCTCACACCGCGCCAGGCGCAAAGCCTGCATGACCGCTTCGTCCAGGACCTGAACGGCCAGTTCACCGCCCGCGATCAGGGCACCGAAGACGCAGCATCGCAGGCCCATGATGCCCTGGTTGAGCTGTGGGGCGAACCCGCAACCGAGCGCTATCAGCGCAATGTCGAGCTGTCCGACCGGGCCCTTCGCGAGTTGGGCGGGCCTGAACTTGCGCAGTCCCTGAGAGACCGCGGCGCGCTCTCCGAACATGGCGAGATCCTCGATCCAGCGATCGCCTCCATGCTGCAAAAAGCGGGTGAACGGTTTTGCGGAGAAGACCGCGTGTTCGGCGCCAATGGCCGGGCGCACAATCCGTTCTCTTCACCGACCGAGAACATCACCGAGCAGGGCAGGTTGCTGCGCAGCGATCCGGAACTGGCCCGCACCTATATCCGCGCCGCCAACCGGGAGCAGGACTTCCCGCGCCTGTTCGGCAACGAGTTTTAAGGACAGGCCACAGACATCAAGGACATATCCCCCGCATGATCATCCACAAACATGGTTCAGCGTTTTCCCGGTTTGGCGGGAGCAACAAGACCGTCCTGCCTTTCGCCCGCAACGCCATTGCCGGTTCGGCGCGGCAATCGCTGCCGGCCGCGCGCGCCAGTGCGCCTGCAAACCCGCGGCGCGATGCCCGCGACCGGGTTGTGCGCCAGGCGGCCATGGTCGATCTGGCAGCCCGCGGCATCAGGCTTGTGGACGACCGGGAGGCCGATCCGGACCAGGACGCTTTCACCCTTAAAGACGACACCGAGCGGGCCTTCGACGCCATGGCGGCCGAGCAGTTTGGATCCATCAAGGACCAAGCGGAGCGGGCCAGCGCCTTGCGCATGCTGGCGCCGGTCCGGGCCCGGTTGTCGGCGCGCGCGGAAGCGATGCAGGAGAACGCCGAAGACATGTTCTTTGCCCGCACAGTCTTTGAGCCCGCTGAAACCGTACTCGCCGCTGCCGGCAAGAACCCGGACGGTGTGGGCGACCTCATGGACAGGGTTCACGACCTGGTGGAACAGACACCACTCAGCAGGGATCGCACGGAACAGGTGGCCGCCGCTGTGACCGCGCGGGCCATGGGCCTGGGTCTTGAGAGCCAGCTGGGCCCGCGCTTTGCCCGGCACAAGGACCCGGCCCGGCGGTTGCTGGCTGACATCGAACGGGTAGACCGCGAAGCCGCACAGCCGAACCTGGTCCTGGCGCGTGCCGAGGCGCCGGCGGACCAGCAGCCGGCATCACCGCCGCGGAACGCGGCACAGCCCTTCGTGCAAACCGCACAGGCTCAGGCCGGTACAGCTCCGGTCACGCTTCCAGAAATTGGAACCGACGATCAACAGATTGGAAGCCTTTTGCGCAAGGCGCTGCCCCTGCTCGCTGCCGGCGCGATCGTCCCCACACTTGCCGCAGCCATGGTGTTGCTCACCACGGGCCCGGCCGGTGGCGAGACTGAAGAGCTGCAAAAGACGCTCAATGACGGCCGGGACGTGCGCTTCAGGTTCAACCGCGATGAACGGGCCGGCGAACTGACGGTCACCGGTCCATCGGGCGATGAAGTCCGGTTCACCTTGTTGCAGACAGCCGACAACGGTCTGGTGTTCACCGATGGGGCCGTGTCGGCCGACGGCGGCCAGGAACGCATCCTGAACCGCCGCGAACTGGCCGCAGTGATCGATGCCACAGCACCCGCTTTCGCTGAAGCCGGTGTCAGGATTGAGATCGGCGGCGATGACGACAGCGATGCCGGGCAAGGTGGTGACGGGCGCGACCTCACCCGAGACGACAATGTGCCACCCGAACTCATCGATAATGCCGGAGATGAGGATCCCGATCCCGAAAGGCACCCCAATATTGTCGCCGCCGGTGGCGTCATCGCTGCGCTGTTAATGAACAGGGAAAACTTCAACAGGGATTATCTGGCGGAAGATACCGTTCGGGTATCAGAGGAAATCGCCGAGCGTGTTCTCGGAGCAGCACCCGAAAGATTTGACGAGCAAGTGCTCAAGCAAGGGCTGGATGCGGGGGTGCCGGACGCGCGCGCACGCCTGGAAGAAATCCAGGCAGCACGGGACGTGTTCAATCCGTCGCCGCAAGAGATCTCCAACGCCGAGGGGCTTCCTGGACCAACATTTGAGGATTACATATTTAAAACCTATGGGGGTATTCGATCTTTCAATACTCAAATAAAGGGTGGTAAAAAACCAGAGATTGATGGCGAGTTGCCGGATGGCACCTGGTATGAAGCAAAGAGTGCTGGTGTTTGGCAGGAGATGCTCAAGCATCCCGATCAAATAAGCAGGTTCATAAACCAGGTCTCGTCCCAGAAAAAAATCGCGGCGAGTCTCAACAAGCGGCATGTATTGATCACCAATGGAAAGATACCAGTGTCTATTCGAAAGCTGTTGAGAAGGCACAATATAGAATTTATCGAATTGTTGAAGGGACAATGACATGTCGAGAGTGCAGTCCATACACATTAATTTTCAGCTCACCGAGAAACAGAAAGACAACGAATTCTGGTATGAGCAGCTTTATTTTTTTCTGAAGGAGAATGGTTGGGTCCTGGATCTTACAGAGCCTATCGAATTCCTCGAGCCGGGGGAAATGCCGCTACACCACGGGGTGGATACCGATGTGAGGGTCGGCAGTGAAGCCGAGCTTATCGAGAAGATCCGGGAAAAGGAACGGCTCAATGAGACGATGCGGCTCGGACGATTTAATAATGGGGAAAATTCGTTTGATTATGAATTGAAGAAGATAGATGGATGGACGATGAACTTCTGGTTTCTGGTCAACGACGAGCTTGTCGGCGAAGAAGTCTGCGTCATCTTTGAGTACCTTTCGAGAAAGATAGTCAAACCGTTCTGCGATACTTTTCGTGTGGACAAGATAGATCTGATGCATGGGTGAGGAGATTGCGGTGCCGCGCGAGCCCGTTCGAATTCTTATCCCCGCGCACGCTGGGCGGTGTCCAAACTCTCTTACCTGCTGACAATCTCGCTTCTTTGGCGGTTTGACTGCTGAAGGGATACGGAGCAGCCGGACCCAAGTCACTTACACAAACAAAAACACCCAAGGATCGGTCTGGATCGACTGTCGACATTCCCATCCTGGGCATAACGGCCACAGACGGTGATAGGTCGGTGCCGGTGACCCTGTGACCGCACGGGCCATGGGCCTGGGTCTTGAGAGCCAGCTGGGCCCGCGCTTTGCCCGGCACAAGGACCCGGCCCGGCGGTTGCTGGCTGACATCGAACGGGTAGACCGCGAAGCCGCACAGCCGAACCTGGTCCTGGCGCGTGCCGAGGCGCCGGCGGACCAGCAGCCGGCATCACCGCCGCGGAACGCGGCACAGCCCTTCGTGCAAACCGCACAGGCTCAGGCCGGTACAGCTCCGGTCACGCTTCCAGAAATTGGAACCGACGATCAACAGATTGGAAGCCTTTTGCGCAAGGCGCTGCCCCTGCTCGCTGCCGGCGCGATCGTCCCCACACTTGCCGCAGCCATGGTGTTGCTCACCACGGGCCCGGCCGGTGGCGAGACTGAAGAGCTGCAAAAGACGCTCAATGACGGCCGGGACGTGCGCTTCAGGTTCAACCGCGATGAACGGGCCGGCGAACTGACGGTCACCGGTCCATCGGGCGATGAAGTCCGGTTCACCTTGTTGCAGACGGCCGACAACGGTCTGGTGTTCACCGATGGGGCCGTGTCGGCCGACGGCGGCCAGGAACGCATCCTGAACCGCCGCGAACTGGCCGCAGTAATCGATGCCGTGGCACCCGCCTTTGCCGAGGCAGGCGTCAGGATTGAGATCGGCGGCGATGAAGATGATGGAGAATATTATGGAACTTACCCGCCAACAACAGATGGGCGTGGATTTACGCCTGTCGCTTCAAAGAGCACTTCTTGGTGAAGTGGGTCCTAACCTGCGTGCTGTAACCTGTAGTTGGGAAGAGGACTGCGTAAAAATCCGGGCGATTTTCGACGGGCCGATCAGTGACGAAGACACGGAATCGATAGGGGTCGCTGCAACTGAAGTTGTGTCGGATCTACCTTCGGAGTGGAACGGCAGTTTTGAAGAAGAAATCATTCGTGTCGATGCTCCGCAAACTTTCAGGGATCACTTGCTGGATCACGTAGTCTATATGCGTAGGGAGTCCGAGGTGTTGGACGAAAGCGTATAGTTCGAAGGCCAAACAATCGGCCTGCAGCGAATGAACTTCGCTCTGTAGGCTTTGTCCGCAATCCAAGCTGCCAAAACAAGAGTCAGCAGGCTCTCCACTTCAATGGGCCGGATCACGGGCCCCGGTCAGCGGGGCGAGTTTCCACGGTTGTTCGGGAATGAGTTTTGAGGGAGTGGTATCGCACGAGATTGCCGGATCAAGTCCGGCAATGACGAGGGGGAGGGGGCGACTTACATACCGCACGAAGCCTCATGCTGAGGAACACCCGAAAGGGTGTGTCTTGAAGTATGGGGCGGACACCGTGCACCCGGCCCGCATACTTCGAGACGGCGCTGTGCGCCTCCTCGAGCCATGAGGTCCTTCGAAAGCGCATGACGTGGGGGAGGGGCAGCCCGAAGGAATGTTTCAGGATTTCGCAACGGCAAATACAATGCCGGCAGATGACTTTGCAAAACGCACACTCTTGGAGATGAGCGGATGAATGACGCTGCTCGCGAGCTCATTAAAGTGTTCAAGATTCTAAAGGACGGTAAGACCAAGTTCGCTGTTTGTCCGACATCCGGTCAGAAAACCATGCGCCTGGTTATCACCAGAGACCGCGAGGACCCGGACCTTGTGATCGGCAAGGATATGCTTTGCGACAATTGCGGCTTATGTGCCCCAACCCGCATCGCACCGGAGAGGGTTCCGCTTGAGAAATAGCCCTGCGCGTCGTGATCCAAATTCTGGCGCGGACCAGACTTATCCCCGGGCGCGCTCACTGGTGTATGTTCTGTCACACTGGCTGACAGTCCCGCCTGCTGGACGGTTTGACCGGACGATCCGGTGTCCGCCAGGCAAAATGCTCAGGCACGATCGTCAACCATTGAAAAACCGGCGGATGAACAAGAGCACGAACTGAGTTATCCCCGGGCGCGCTCATTGATGTATATTCTGTCACACTGGCTGACAGTCTCGCTCTCCGGGCGGTTTGACCGCTGAGCGGGTCGCGACACAGCCAGTGCCAAGCCACCTAAACAAACACAAACGCCCAAGTGCTGGTCCGCATCATATGCGGGCAACCTTGCCATGGGCACGACGGACGCCGGCCTTGACGGGTCATTGCCGGCGTCCCCGGCAGTCTCGACGGCCTTTGCGAAGACAACCGGCGAGGGGCTGAAGTAGGGGCGCACGCCCCTGCAGCGACCCGGAACCTGTCCGTTGGGTGAGGCGGCAGCCATTCGATCCTTCAACTCGTTATCGCCGGGCTCGACCCGGTGATGACCGGTGGGGAGAGGGGCTGTGCCGCTATGCCCGGCGGGCTTTCGCAAACTTGAAAAGGTGAAATGAAAAATGGCAGTTACGCGACTGAGCGACGTAATCGTGCCTGATGTCTTCCTGCCCTATATGCTGAAGGAGACACAGGAAAAATCAGCGGTGTTCCGATCGGGAATATTGCGCGACGACCCGAACCTGGCAAACTTCCTGCGCGGTGGCGGGCAACTGATCAACGTGCCGTTCTGGAACGATCTGGGCACGCCGGAGCCCAACACGTCGTCCGACGATCCGGCCTCTTCGGCCTTGCCGCAGAAGATCACCGGCGCCCGCGACGTGGCGGTGCGCATCAACCGCAACCAGGGCTGGTCGGATGCGGATCTTGCCGCCGAGCTGGCCGGCGACGACCCGATGAAACGGATCGGCGAGCGGGTGTCGGCCTATTGGTCGCGCGCCTACCAGAAGCACCTGATCGCGGTGCTGAAGGGGGTGTTCGCCGATAATGCGGCAAACGATGCAGGCGACATGCGCAACGAGATCGGCACCGATGCAGTCGGCACGCCGGCGGCCGCCGAACTGGTGTCGGCGGAGGCCATTCTCGATACCAAGCAGACCATGGGGGATGCGGCTGAGACGCTTGATACGGTGATCATGCATTCGGTCGTGTTCACCCGCCTGCAGAAGCTCAATCTGATCGAGTTTATTCCCGATGCCCGGGGCGAGATCAGGTTCCCGACCTATCTTGGTTATAATGTGGTGGTCGATGACGGGGTGCCGGCGATTGCCGGTGCAAACCGCATCAAATATTCCACCTATCTGGTCGGCCGCGGCGCGTTCGGCTTTGCCGAGGTGCCGCCGGCGGTGCCGGTCGAAGTCGACCGCAAGGCCGCCCAGGGCGATGGCGCGGGCGTCGAAGAAATGTGGACCCGGCGCCAGTACATCATGCACCCCTATGGCATCAAGTGGACCTCGACCGCCATGGCCGGCCAGTCGCCGACCAATGCGGAAGCCGAGACCGTGACCAACTGGGACCGGGTCTATCCCGAACGCAAACAGATCCCCTTGAGCGAACTGGTGACCAACGGCTGACCCCCGCGTGACCCACAGCTCAACAGGGCGGGGCGGCCTGATCGGGCCGCCCAATCATTTCCGAGCATTCCAGTTTCACCACAGACCATGTCCACAACAGACAGGGAGAAGGACCAGGCCCATGTCATTGCCCAAGAAATACGGATTGAACCCCGGCGACCAGGTGCCGCTTAGCGTGGCCAACCGCCAGGCAGCCCTTGCGAGCCAGGCGCTGCGGGCGCGTCAAGAAGCGGCTGCTGATGCTGCGGCCACAGCGGTCGCGAAGGTGCTGAAAGGCTCAGCCCCCAAACCCGCCCGTTCGCCCAGGGCGCTGCGCGCCAAACCCAACAAGGAGCAAAACTGATGGCAAAGAAAACCAATGGCACCTTTACCGCCAATGCCCAGTCAAGCGCTGTGGTTTTGGGCAAGGAGGCCGAGGTGATCATGACCGGCAGCTTTGTCGCCACCGTGGTGCCGCAGGTGCAGGACGCCAATGGCAATTGGGCGCCGTTCGGGGGTGAGAGCTATACCGCCGAAACCGCCAGGAAACTTGAAATGGCGCTGATCCGCCCATGGCGGCTGACCGTCACCTCTTATACCTCCGGCTCGATCGTCTACGAGCTGGGCGGTGAAGAATTTCCCAACCAGGTTTAGGAGGCCCGGCACCCATGCCCTCGACCGCCTCGCGCATCGACATCTACAACATGACGCTTGATCTCCTGGAAGAAGCGCCGGCGACATCGCTGAGCGATGGCCGGCCGGTAACCGGCTGGCTCAACCGCAACTACCCGACCGCCCGCGATGGCGAGCTGCGCAAGCATAGCTGGAACTTCGCCCTGGCGCGGGCAAGCCTGGCAGCAGACACCATGGCGCCGGTGTTCGGCTGGGCGCGCGCCTTCACGCTGCCCGCCGACTGTCTGGCGGTGACACCGCTGACGCTTGAGGGCACACAGAACGGTGCGCCCATACCTTATGAAGTGGAGGGCAACAAGGTGCTCACCGATGCCACAGCACCGCTCAGGCTGCGCTATATCGCGCGGGTTGAAAACGAAGGCCAGTTCGATCCGCTGTTCGTCGAGGTGCTGGTCGCCAAGCTTGCCTTCAAGATGGGTCACTGGCTGACCGGCAAGCGGTCCTTTGCAGAACGCGCACTCGCCACTTATCAGGACGCGCTTGCCGCAGCACGCCTGGCGGATGCCCTTGAATCAACCTTTCCCGACGTCCATGCGGATGACGTCATCGCGATCAGGTCGCTATAGCCCATGCGTATCTATGACATCCAGACAGCGTTCGCGCGTGGTGAGCTGAGCCCGCGCCTGCATGCGCGCACCGACATCGACCACTACCGGCTTAGCCTCAAGGAATGCACCAACTGGTATGTGCTGCGCCAGGGCGCCTTGCGCAAACGGCCCGGCACGCAGTTTATCGCCGAGGTCAGGGATTCTGAGGCCAAGACCCGGCTGGTGCCGTTCACTTTTTCCACCGAGCAGGCTTATGTGCTGGAGTTCGGTGACGAGTATTTCCGGGTGTTCGCCAATGGCGGGATGATCACGGAAGGAGCGCAGGCGATGTCTGCCGCCACGCAGGCGGACCCGGTTGTGGTGACGGTGACCGGCCATGGCTACGCCAATGGAGACCGTGTGCTGATTGCCGGTACGGGCGGTATGACCGAACTGAACAACCGCGAGTTTACCGTCGCCAACCAGTCAGCCAACGCCTTTGAGCTGTCCGGCATCGATGGAACCGGGTTCACCTCCTATACCTCCGGCGGTACCGTCTCGAGGATCGTCGAGGTCGCAACACCTTATGCCACTGCCGACCTTACCGGTCTCAAATTCGCCCAGTCCGCCGATACGCTCTACGTGGCGCACGCCAATTATGCGCCGATGAAGATAACGCGATCCTCCGATACAGCATGGACGGTCACAGAGATAGTCTTTCTGGATGGTCCATTCCTGTCCAGGGTGACCGATGTTGATACGACCTTCACCTTAGGTGAAACCGGTGACATCGTCCCTGATATGACATCTAACACCTTGCCGGAAGGTGTGGCGAGCGCACCTCTTGGCGGCACGGCATGGAGTGCTTTCGACCGCAACCAAGCTACCTCTTGCAGTCGAAGCAGCGCATCCGATCTGACCATTGAATATGAAAGTGTGACCCCCAAGGTCTGCACCGGATATTCGCTCCAAACAACAAGCGCGGCTGCCGTGAATGCACCATCAAAATGGACCTTCGAAGGTTACAACGGTTCGTCCTGGGTCGTGCTCGATACTCAGAAGGATATCATCGACTGGACATCAAACGAGTGGAAGCACTTCGAGTTCGAGAATGCCACGGCCTACGAAGCTTACCGCATCGCCATCACAGATCAGGCGACATCAGATAATATTGGCGTGCCGGAGCTGCGGTTCAAAGAGAGCGGCGACACCATGGCTGATATCACGATTACGGCGAGCGCGGTGGATGGTGTCAACGAAGGGCAGGGGTTTCTGGCTTCAGATGTTGGCCGGACGATCAGAATACAGGGAACCGATCAACTGTGGCGGTGGTTCAGGATCAACGCCTGGACATCATCGCTGGTTGTCAGCGGGTCTCTTTACGGGCCGGTTCTTCTCGACCTTAACCCTATTCGCATCTGGCGCATGGGCGCATGGTCGGACGAAACCGGGTATCCGGGAAGTGTGACCTTCTTTGAAGAACGGCTGGTGTGGGCACGGACCAACACCGAACCGCAGAAGGTCTGGGGCTCCAAGACTTTCGGTTTCGAGGATCACGGCGTATCGTCGCCGCTGGTCGACGACGATGCGTTTTCCATTGAAATCGCATCCGATCAGGTCAACGAAATCAAGTGGATTTCAGAGGCTTCGGATCTTCTCATCGGGACATCCAATGCGATCCGCACGCTTGGCCCATCCGACACATCCAAGGCATTCAGCGCCACCAATGTGCGCCAGAGACGCCACACCACTGTCGGATCGTCCGCCCTGCAGCCGGCGCGCATCGGCAGTGTTGCGCTTTATGCAGACCAGTTCGCAAAAAGCCTGAGGGAACTGTTCTTCTCATTCGAGAACAACGCTTTCACGGCGCCCGAATTGACCATTCTGTCGGATCATCTGCTGGCATCCGGCATCGTTGACCTGGCCTTTGCCGAGTCGCCTGATTCGATCCTGTGGATTGCGTTGACAAGCGGCGATCTGGTCAGCCTGACATTTGAGCGGGATCAGCGCATTGTCGGCATGGCGCGCCATCTAGTTGCTGGCGGGGCAGCGGATGTTCAGGGGTCAGTCGAGAGCATTGCAACCATACCAGGATCGCTGGCAAGCGAGGTGTGGCTGGTGGTTCGCCGAACAATTGGCGGGGTAGTCAGGCGCTATGTTGAGCGACTGAGCACACCCTTCGAAGACATGACAATCGAGGACGCAACGTTTCTCGACGGTTTTCTGCAGGCCAAGGGAATGCCCGGGTCTTACGTTGCCGGATTGAACCATCTAGAAGGCGAAACCGTTGCCGTGTTCGCCGACGGCATCGTCCAAGCGGACCAGACAGTGTCAGGCGGCAGAGTTACATTGTCTGGCGGGCAGATGGCGTCAACGATTACCGTTGGTTTGCGCTATGAAAGCAAGATCAAGCAGCTGAGGCCGCCGCTGACTGCTCAGGACGGGTCCCATCTTGGGCGTCTGAAGTCGGTGCCGGAGGTGTTCGTCGATGTGCACGAGACCCTTGGCCTCAAAGTCGGCGCCGATGGTGCGGAGGCTGAACTTCTTGGCCGTGCAGCCGGTGAGCCGATGGACCAACAGATCCCTTTGCGTACGGGTTCATTCAAAATGCACTTTCCCGGCGGTTGGCGCTCGAGCGCCGAGGTGTCAATTCTTTCCGAACAACCCTTACCCGCGACAATCCGAGCGATTACGCGGGGTCTGGAGGTAGAGCCCTAATGTGTATCGCAGCAGCAGGACTTATCGGCGGGCTGGTCTCTGCAGCCGGAGCGCTGGCGAACTCCAGTGCGCAGTCGGCGCAGTTAAACGCCCAGGCGAAATTCGCCGAACGCCAGGCGGAGATCGAGCGCGAACGCGGCAGGGTTGATGCAGCCCGGCAGGACAGGGCGGGTGCAAAGGCGTTCGGCGGAAGTCTCGCCCAGTTCGCCAAAAGCGGTGTGACGCTGAGCGGATCACCCACCACGGTCTTGTCGAATGTGGCAACCGAGAATGAACTTGATACCGACCGTGTCCGTTTGAGTTCGCGTGCGCGGGAAGACCAGCTCAGGTTCAACGCCGGCCTCAACCGGGCGCAGGCAGGTGCTGCGCGCACCCGCGGTATTTTTGGCGCCCTGTCACCGATCATCAGTTCCCTCGGCGGCTAGCAGAAAACCGCCCCAGACCGGGCAGACGACTACACGGTTCCAGATTGATCCGACCGTAACCCCAAATTTCCTCAGGAGATATGCCATGACCGTTGCAACAACGGGCAATAAGTTGAGCTATGCCGGCGACGGTGTGACCGTCGCGTTTTCTTTTCCGCGTCTGTTCTTTGCCGATGCTGATCTGCGGGTGATACTGCGTGACGCGGCCGGCGCCGAGACTGTCCAGACCATTGTTACCCACTACACGGTGACCGGCGCTGAGAACCCGGCCGGTGGAACGGTGACCATGGTGACGCCGCCGGCATCGGGGGAAACCCTGGTGATTGTGAGGCGCACCGCTCAGCATCAGAATACCGATTACATCACCGGTGGCGCGTTTTCAGCCGATGGTCACGAAGACGCACTCGATAAGCTTACACTGGAGGTCCAGGACCTCCAGGAGCAGGTTAATCGTGCGCCGAAACTGAAAGAGACAACGACGAGCGCCACGCCTGATATACCTGAACCATCGTCGCTTGGCGTCCTGCGCTGGAATGCTGCAGCGGATGCGTTGGAAAATATTTTTGCAGCAGTCTTGGGCGCGATCGGTATTACCGTTACCGCGGACAACCGACTAATGAAGTCGGAAGGAGTGGCCGGCGATCTGCAAGAAACTGGCATCACAGTCGATGACAATTTATCGGCCGACATGGCTGAGTTCCGAACCTTGTGGGGCAACAACGATACCGGCGCATACTCCCATTTGAGGTCAGGCAACACCGGGTACATGATCTATGGCAGTTCAAATGCTGCCAGTCTTGGGGCCAACATCCTGGCGTTCGCGGAAGGTCACGCCACCAAAGCCAATGATCTTGAGTTCAGGCAAGGAACCACTATCCGGGCTGCGTGGGACGCCAGCGCAAACCGGTGGGATTTCATGGACCTGCGGGTGCGCGGCGTTGCGGTCCTTGAATTTCCGGCCGGTGGTGTCATCGAGAATGAAGTTGACACGTCACTGCTTCAGATCAGCGGCGGCACGACCGCATCTGTTGGCGGCAACATCTTGCTGTATGGCGGTGCTCACGCAACCCAAGCTAACGATATTTCCCTTCGCACGGGCACGACTGTACGTGCGTTTTGGGACGACAGTAATTCCCGTTGGGACTTTTTTGGGACCATTTTGCACGCCGTGGACACTCTGCGTCGTGGTGCCGCGACCAGCTTTCTCGGGGTAAGCGGGGGGTCAACCGGATCTCTGGGCGCTAACCTAAGAATGTATGGCGAAAGCCACGCCACGCAAGCCGACGACATTGAGTTTCGTTCAGGGGCAACAATAAGGCTGGCCTGGGATGCGAGCGACAGTGCTTGGCTGTTTCAGAGCACAGCCATCAAAAACATTGCCGGGATAACGCTCGTTAATCCCCGGCAGATCATAACAAATGCAAACTCATCCGTTGTGGGGATCAGTGGCAGCACCTCTGTATCCTTGGGCGGGAACCTTCAACTCTATGGCGATGGCCACGCCACCCAAGCAAACGATATGCAGCTCCGCACCGGGTCAACAGTCAGGCTGCAATGGGATGAAAGTATCGCCAGATGGAGGTATTTTGGTCACAACCTGATTGAGCTCGGCACAATAACACCGAATGCCACCAGTACGTTTAATCTCGGCTCAAGCGCGTTGCAGTGGGCCACGGTCTTCACTGACCGCCTTGAGATAGACGCGAACTTCCATTTGGAGCTTGACGGCAGCTCAGACCCGCGACTTACGATGGACAGCGGTGATGATTTCTTATTTGACCGGAGTGCCAATCAATACGTCTTCCAAATCGCGACTGCTAACGTTCTTCGACTGGCAGCCACAGCAGTCCTGCCAGACGTTCCCCTACGATTAAAAAGTTACACCGTCTCCACCCTCCCGACCGGTGCGGCTGGCGACACTGCTTATGCATCCGATGGACGCAAGGCCGGTGAAGGTGCCGCCGCTGGTACGGGAATTTGGGTTCTGCATGATGGCACAAACTGGCTCAGCGACCCGTACAACAACGTGACTGCCGTCGCATAAAGGAAACCTCATGACTAAAGAAACTCGACTTGAATCCCTTTTGATCCGGTTTAACCAGGACGGCAATGTCAAGGGCGCTGCGGCCTACGATTTCGAGCAGGACCGCGATGATGTGACCGGTGAAGTCACCCCATTGCGTGGCGAGCTACCCCCGCGTGCCATCGCTTTGCGCGATGTCGACGGCATCATGACCTGAGCCAACCTCGCCGTTGCGCAGAACAACTTGGCGTTCCAGTCGGAAAAAGAAACGCTCCTCACTCAAGTGCAGGCTGAAATGACCGGGCGCACGAATGCTGAGGATATGTCCGAACGGAGACGTGCAAACATCGAACAGCTTGAAACCGATCTGGCGGCAAAGACGACAGCGGAGAAGACCGCCAGCGATAACGCCAGCGCCGAAAGATCGGCCCGCAGTGCGGCAGAAAGTGAAGCTGCCGCAAAAGATACCGCGCTTACAGACCTTCAAGCAAAGGTCGACACTCTACAGAACCCGGCCGACCCGCTGGCGGGCCCGTTGTCCGAAGACGAACGCCGGTAGCTGCGCACGATGCTGCAAGGCTCCATCGCCTGAAACGGTGTTCACAATGATGGTTATGTGCCGGCCGGGGAATAATTCATGCCTGAACAAACGACAATTTTGAACTGGATACGCAACCTATGGCCGGTTGGCGTGGCTGTCATTGCAATCGCTGTGGCATGGGGCGGGATCAGCGCTCAACTCGACGGCATCAATGAAAAGCTGACCGACATGAAGCCGCTCAGTGAAAAGCACGTGCGGCTTGAAACGATGGTGGACACCCACCTGTTGGTGGATGCTCACACCGGCGCGAATACCCGACTTCGCTCATTGGAAAACAAGGTGACAAAGCAGGAAGCATTTGCCAACGAGGTTCTGCGCCGTCTCGATATACTGGTGCAGGACCAGAGGCGAGGTGTGCAATGAAACGCCTCCTTTTGATTGTGGCGGCTTTGATTGCCGCTATTTTCGTTTCGAGCTCAGTCGAGGCACACAACTACAAATGCGCAAGACGGGCAAAGATCATAGCGGTCCTTGGCCTGAAACATGGCGAGGTCGTGCGCGGCGAGGGCATCGGTGCAACGTCAACCGTGATTTACGAATTCTGGCTGTCCGACAAAGGCACCTGGTCGTTAACCGGAACGTCCGCCGACGGCATGACTTGCCTGCTGCATGCAGGAACCGACTGGGGCCTGGTGGACGCGCCTTCGGTTAATCCGGCGCTACCGCCCTCGTAGATCAGAAACCCTCACACACGCATCTGCATCGCCGCCCACGGGCGGTTTTTTCATGTCTGAAAGGAACACCCCATGACACATTTCGAACGGGGCGCCTGCAGGCGTGTCAACCGCCCGGCGGCATTGACTGCTGCCGCCCAGGAACTGCGGGCAGAACCGGCAGCCGTTCAGGCGGTGTTCCTGTCGGAGACGCCGTTCGGGTCGTTCTGGAAAAACGGCCCGCTCAAGATCCTGGTGGAAAAGCATGTGGTCTATAAGCAGCTGCCGGCCCGCCACCGCGCGGATGCAGTGCGCCGAGGCCTCGCCCGCAAGAGCTGGATTTCGCCGTCCAAGGGGGGATATCGGGAACAGAAGGCCTGGTCGCAGCGCTATGCGATCGCTGAAGAAACTGCCGAACGCTACGGCATCGAGGTGGCGTGCAAGTCGATGTCAATGGGCGGCTCGCAGATCATGGGGTTCCATCATGCCAGGCTCGGGTATCCCACAGCCTATGACATGTACAAGGCGTTCGCCGACGACGAACAGGCCCATATCGACGGCTTCATCGACTATCTGACCGCCTTCAATGTGGTCAAGGCTCTTCGCGCCAAGGACTGGGCAACCGTGGCGCTGCGCTACAACGGCCGCGGCCAGGTCAAGGCCTATTCGGCGAAGATGGCAGGGCACTACAGGCGCTCGAAGCTGCCGAAACAGATCCTGCCCTATAAGCCGCGGCCGCCGCGGCAGATCTCACAGCCGTCACAACCTGACACGCCCAAGATGCCGACGCCACCGGTTGCAAAACCGGGTCTGGTCAAACTCGTACTCGATCTGATTGTTTCAATCTTCAAGAGGAAATAGCCAATGCTCGAATTACTCATCATGCTCGGTATTGTCTCCATCGTTATCGGCGGTGGCCTGGTCATCAAAAAATGGGCCAAGGGCAAGCGCACATTCACCACCGGCGCCGGCGCGGCCGTTCTAAGCGTCCTGGGGTATCTCGATCAACTGCCCTACGCTGAACTCCTCGAGGGCCGGGAGGCGTGGTTGGTTTCCGCCGGCGTCGGTATCATTGTCACCGCGTTTGTCGGCCTGAAAAGCACTGAACACTGATGTTCGGCCTGCTCGGAAGTCTCGGCGCCGGACTGATCGGCAAGATCATCGGCACGCTTGGTGACACGTTCCTCAAGCCTGTGCTCGCCCACTACCAGAACAAGGACACGCAGTTCGGCAAGATCATGGTCTCAGCGCTCGAGGCCGAGGCCACGATCGCCGTCGCCAATGCGGATGCCAAGGTGCGCATGCTGCAGACCCGTATGGGGGCGTTTCTCCTGTTCCTGATCGTCGCGCCGCCGGCGTCCTATATCGGGGCCGTGTTTGTCGTGACGCTGCTGTTCGACTTCACCGGTTATCAGATCACAATTTCGTCTCTGCCGCCCGGCTGGAAAGAACTCGGCACCAACATCGTCATGGTGTTCATCGGCGGCAAGGGTGTGGTGGCAGCAGCCGGCGTTGCGGCTAAGTCGTGGTTCAAGCGATAGGCAACTTCTGTAATGTCGGGTATCAGACGCTGACCCCATTCATTAGATAGTCTGGCGGCATTGCCAATGTGGATTGAAGTTTCGTTCAGACCACCGATTTGCACGCGCTTTTTGCCACATCCACCAAACTTGTTCAGGTGCAATGACGCGCTCAATTTGTTACCGTTCACAAATGTGAGCATACCTGTTTGGTAAGACCATGCGGCGGGGGAGGTGATGAGCGAGGACGATGCACCGAGACAAAAGCCGATTGTCATCGAACCACGAAAAAACCTTCTTTATGGATCGAGCAAACGACGATCCGTCCGGGCGTTGTTGATTATTTCCATTGCGGCATTTGTGGCTGGTGTCCTCATCGCCTACGGGTTTAAAGGCCTGACCGGGCTTAAGTTGTCCGGCTGGGAAACAAACGGTGAAAACATGTCGTCGCATTCCGCCATGGCAATGGTCTCCACTCCACAGGAGCGGCATATCGATAGTGTATGAGTGGTCCGCATCGATTTTCACTCAGTTTGGTATGCTCGGTAATTCATGCGGTATTCATCTTGCTCCAGATACAATAAAGCCAGTGCATTCAGTCTATTTGTGATCAGTTTGTGCCAAAACACCTGAGGACGTTTCAGGCTTTGAGCTTGCCGCAATGAAAATGCGTTTGAAGATGCTGCCACTGATCCTTGTGCTGCCCGCCTTGGTTATGCCGGATACGGGCGATGCGGGATTGATAAGGCGAAATACTGGTATCAGCGCCGGCCTTGGCGATGTGACGATAGGCATCGGATCGAACAAATTCCAGAACTGGCGAAAGCATCGATACAAGGGCGGTCCGGGACGCCGTTTCGTGCCACCCTCCGTGGCGGCAAAACTTGCGCAGCAAGTATATGGTGGAAAGGTGTTGGGTGTTCATCTGTTTGAAGGCATTTATCTCGTGAAACTCCGTGGGCAAGGCAGGGTCTGGGTTGTCCGTGTGCACGCAACCTCTGGCCGGGTTATGGGCCCTTGAGAATGATGTTGTCAAAAAAAGGCTTGGAGAAGTGAGATTGCTCGTTGTTGAAGACGATCCCGATCTCAACAGGCAGTTGATGCGTGCCTTGAAGGAAGCTGGATACGTTGTCGACACCGCATTCGATGGACAGCAGGGCCATTTCCTGGGGGATACGGAGCCATATGATGCGGTCATATTGGATCTGGGGCTGCCGGTTATGGACGGCGTCAGCGTGCTCGAAAATTGGAGGCGAAACGGCAGAAAGATGCCGGTCCTCATACTCACGGCAAGAGACCGCTGGAGCGACAAGGTCGCGGGTTTCGATGCGGGTGCCGACGACTATGTCGCCAAACCCTTTCACATGGAAGAGATCCTGGCGCGGCTCAGGGCACTGATGCGGCGCAGTGCCGGGCATGCAACTTCGGAGCTCCAGTGCGGATCAATTATACTGGACACCAAGAGCGCCCGGGTGACGGTCGATGGCAATGCGATAAAACTTACCTCCTTGGAGTACCGTTTACTTGCATATCTGATGCACCATAAAGGCCGTGTGATATCGCGAACCGAACTCGTCGAGCATCTTTACGACCAGGAGTTTGATCGAGACTCAAATACGATCGAGGTTTTCGTTGGAAGGTTGCGCAAGAAACTCGGTTCGAAATTAATACAAACGGTGCGTGGGCTTGGTTACCGATTGTCTGAACCTGAAGATGCAGCGTAACTCTCTTGCATTGAGACTGATTGCAACATCCGCCGGGTGGAGCGTTGTGATTTTGGTGATAACAGGAGTTCTTCTGTCTTCCCTGTTTCGCTCTGCAGTCGAGCGCACGTTCGACGATCGGCTGCTGCTCACACTGGACGCATTGCTTGCCAACATTGAATACGACGATACAGGTCAGCTTATCGAATCCGCCGCCCTTGGAGACAGTCGCTTTGTCTTTCCTCTGCGAGGTTGGTACTGGCAGGTCACTTCGCTCGAACAGCCCCCGCGGACGGAAATCCGCTCCGGATCTCTTCTGGAAAAGTCATTGAGATTTCCAGAAAACGCATTTGGCCGCCGTGACAAGGACGGAATGTCAAGGTTCTACCATATAGGTCCTGAAGGCCACCAGTTGCGCATCATCGAGCAAAAATACCAGCTCGATGGTGCAACTGCCTCCCTGTCGTTTGTGGTCACCGGAAACAGCGATGAACTCGAGGCGGAGATCGCGTCTTTCGACCGGACATTGCTCATAGCACTTTCGTTACTTGCATTGGGTTTGGTCATTTCTGCATGTTTACAGGTTCATTTCGGATTGCAGCCCTTGCGCAGATTAAGAGCCGGTTTGGTTAAAGTACGTACCGGTACTGCCGCACGTTTGGGTGGTAAATTTCCACATGAAATACAGCCGGTGGCCGATGAACTGAATGCGCTACTCACCACGAACGAGGAAACGGTGGAACGCGCACGCACCCAAGTTGGCAACCTGGCGCATGCCCTGAAAACACCGCTCAGCGTTATCAGCAATGAAGCGCAGGTCGGCCAAGATCCGGTGGCAATCAAGATCGCCGGGCAGGTGGCGGTCATGACCGATCAGATAAACCTCTATCTTGACCGGGCCCGTCGGGCAGCGCGGCGACATGTCCAAGGTTTGGTTACCGACGTGGCACCAGTCGTCGATGACCTTGTCCGCACGCTGCGACGGATCAATTCAGACAAGAACCTGGATGTGCAGGTTGAATGCGAAAGCGATGTGCATTTTCTCGGCGAAAGGCAGGATCTGGAGGAAATGATCGGCAACCTTCTGGACAATGCTTTCAAATGGTCGAAGAAAACTGTTAGTTTGACAGCGCGGCATGCATCGAGAGCACAGGGTCTGGGCCGGGATCAGATATTGATTATTGTTGAGGATGACGGCCCAGGGCTACCTGCGGAGCGGCATAAAGATGCACTGATGCGCGGAAGAAGGCTCGATGAAACCAAGCCGGGTGACGGATTGGGACTGTCGATTGTTGCCGAAACGGCCTCGATGTATGAAGGCGAAATTTCACTCGGCATCTCTTTAGCCAAGGGTCTGAAAGTCGAATTAAGGCTTCCTGGCGCGGGCCCCGCCGCTGAATGAAGGAAAAATCGGCCTGTTTCGGCCAACCGCCCTGTCTGGTGTCGTTCTCACGTGTTTGACGACGAACAAACCTCCGCGGCATTCCGCAGATTTGCCTTTCAACTTTGTATTAAGTGGTTTCCCATAGATTGTCTGTGGTGATGGGATCTCCAGTCTCGAATTAGAACCCGTGATTGCAGGGCGCGGACATGAAATTGAATCAGCTGAAAACCGAGCAGCTCGATAAGTACTTTGACACATTGACGCCAAAGGCTGCCGAATTTCTTACGCGTCAAGTCGAGCGTGATCGACTAAAAGGCGGCAAGGAATTTCCTCACGCGCTGGTCCTCGAAAGGGCAAGAGACGTGTTGAGGCAGAATAATGTCGTTTGTGAAAGAATGGGCTCCCCGCAGCGTGAATTCTGCCGCCCATTTGAAGACCTACTGGTCGACCGTTCCACCGAGATCAAACAAAAGGGACGCATCAAGAGGCGGTCCATCGATGCCATTTGGAACTGGCTTACAAACGACATAGCAAAAGATGAGGTCCCGGAAGTTGAATCGAAACTTCGATCCGCAATTTTGGTGGACGATGTGGATTCGATCAAAGATCTCTCCCAACGTCTTCATGAGGTGTGCGTTGACGCGTTAGATACCGCCCTGGAAGGACTGTCTCCACATACCAAGCCGTATAGTCGGATTGCAGCAATGCTTGGCGGAGAGAACGTGCTTGCAGACGCCTATGAAATTCGAGACTGCTTGAAATGCGCGCCCTTGCTCATGTCCTATCTCGCGCGCATACCAGTGGAAGTCAGGGAGTTGCAAGGGCACGACCTGGATTTGTATGTGAGATTATGCAGAGAATTCGAAGCCCATTTCCCTGATCAGGTTTACTTGTTGCTGATCACATTGCTGCGTCGTTGCGAGCAAACCCCGGATGTTGTGAAGATTGCAATTGCACTGGTCGGCACGAACGAATCAGAGGCGATGCGCATCTATCCAGCAGGTATAGTGTGTGAGACCATGCTCCATGACATGGAGGTGGCGTGCGAGAAATCCAAGGAAAAAATTCTGTCTCACTCCGACCTGATACTCATCCAGTCGGATCTGTCGGAATTCCACGAGTTTGCAACTGCGCTCTGCGACACCCTCGAACTTGATCTCAAGGGGGCCTGGGGAAACAGGTTGGTTGCCTTGCGCTCATTTCTATCAACCGCCATTCGGGAGCGGATCTCGTCGGCGCCACGGCTTGTCAAGGCCGCACTCTATCAGAAACCAGCGCGGAAGCTCTCCTCACAGCCGAGCGCAACGACAGAAATGACGGTTCCGGATCCGCAGAAACTCCAAGAAGCAGAATTTGCGGTCGGGTTGTTGATCGCGATCAAACCATTTTTGGGTCAAATGTCGATACACGCAGATTTCGCACGTGCGAGATCTGAACTGGAGCAGTTTGTCGAAATCATTTCAGAACGGCTTCTGCGTAACATCAGAGATGGTTCAAGCGAAGAGCGGGAATTTTCGACCGCCGGTCTGCCACATATGGGACAACTCATGGCGACACTCTTTGGCGATGAAACGAGCGAGCTTTACATGAGGCGAGGCCGTGCAGCGATGCGGCAAACACCGGGCAAAACTGCGTCCTAACCGCAGGATGGCCTGATCAAGATACCTGCGACTGGCCTAATTCACCATCGACAGTGGGAATGCCGCGCTCCCGATAAGGTGTGCGTCCATAAAACGCGCGATAGCATTTCGAGAAATGTGATGGTGAAGAAAACCCACAGGCAAGGGCAACATTGATGACAGACATGTTTGTCTGTAACAGCAGCAGCCTTGCCTTTTTCAGTCGGAGTTCGAGATAGTAGCGTTTTGGTGAGCGGTCGAGATAGCGTCTGAACAGGCGTTCCAACTGACGGGTCGACAAACCCGCCTGCTTTGCCAGAATGCTTGGACTGAGTGGTTCTTCGAGGTTTTCTTCCATTTGCTCGATGATGCCGACAAGCTTTGGATGTCGTGCACCGATACGCGCCGGCAGCGACATGCGTTGATGTTCGCTGTGATGGCGGATCGGTGAATGCAATACCTGCTCGGCAATGTCGGCCGCTAGCTCGGGGCCATGCTGGGATGCTATCAGCGCAAGCATCATGTCTATCGGCGCAGTGCCGCCGGCGCAGGTAAACCGATCGCGGTCGATTTCAAACAGGCTTCCGGTAACCCTGATCTCCGGGAAATCCTCCGAAAAGGCCGGCATGTTTTCCCAGTGGATCGTGCAGGTATGGTCATCAAGCAGCCCGGCCGCCGCGAGCACATGAGATGCAGTGCAAAGGGAGCCGATATCCGACCCGCGCCTTGCTGCCTTGCGCAGGAAATTGATCATCGGCTTCCGGGTATGTGACTGGACATTTATGCCACCGCAAATGATGACGATTGCATGTTCATCGACACACTCCAGGTTACCCGAGCAGGCCAGCGTGAAGCCGTTTGATGCAGCAACAGCTTCGCCATCGACCGAATACATTTGCCAAGTGTAGAGTTGCTTCTCGGCAAGGCGGTTTGCGATCCGCAGCGGTTCGATAGCTGCGGTCACCGGCATCATTGAAAATTCCGGCATAAGGAGAAACGCGAAGCCTTGCGGCAAGTCCCGTGCCGGGTCTCCGAACATTCAGCCCTCCATGGATGTCTTGCTCCGGGGCGACGATAGATCAAATTCTTCTCTAATCACTTAAATGCCGCCTAATCGGGCCGAACGCAACGAGTTTTGACGTGATCAGTGCGATCCGGTCAAACCGATTCCACATGAAAAAGCAAATGTTCTAAAGCCTCGGGGGAACACCGCGGTCTTCATATGGCGATATGTGAAACTGCGTGCGATAGCATTTCGAGAAATGAGACGGCGAGGAAAACCCGCACGCAACGGCGACTGCCATTACCGACATATTGGTTTGCAGCAGAAATGACCGAGCTTTCTTCAAGCGCAATTGCCGATAATATCGTTGCGGTGAGAGGTTGAGGTGTTTTTCGAACAATCGCTCGAGTTGGCGACGCGACAGGTCGCAAAATGTCGCAAGATCTTCCGGGCTGAGCGGATCTTCTATATGTGCTTCCATCTGTTCGATGACGGTTGTGAGCTTTGGATTCCGCACACCAATTCTGGTGGTCAGCGAAGGGCGTTGGGCCTGTGTGGCTTCGCGCACGGGTGAATGGAGCACTTGGTCCGCCACAATGCCTGCAAGCTTTTCGCCATGTTGGGCGGAGATCATGGTTGCCACCAAGTCGATCGCGGCGGTTTCTCCCGCGCAGGTGAAGCGGTCGCGATCGATTTCATACAATCTTCCGGTCATGTCCAGATCGGGAAAGTTTTCCGCAAACCCTTCCATGTTCTCCCAGTGAATTGTGCATTTGCGGCCCTCGAGCAGTCCCGCCTTGGCAAGAACATGGGCTGCCGTGCACAAGGCGCCGATATCCCGGCCATGGCGTGCAGTTTTCCGCAGCCATGCGACCAGTCCCGGCGAAGTGTGGCTTTCGATGTTCGGGCCACCGCACAGGACAACCGTCGAACCACCTGTAATATCGCCGAGAGTGCCCGCGACACTGATACTCAGTCCGTTTGATGCAGCAACAGGCAGGCCTTGTTCAGAGAACACGTTCCATTGGTAATACTCGACGCCGGCCATGTGGTTGGCGTGGCGAAGCGGTTCGATGGCCGAGGTCAATGCGATCATCGAAAATTCCGGAACCACAATAAACGCAAATTCTTGCGGCCATTGTGCTGGTGCGTCACCGAACATGTCAGCTTACTTCCGACATTGCTGAACAGTCTTCAAGAATGCCGTGAAATGCCTGTTGGGACAATCCCGTCCCACTGGAGATTGCTCAAGATGCGCAGACACCAGGACCAGCTTGGGGGTTAGACAGCAGGGGGATCTTGTTGTCCGTAAAGCTGAACCTTGGCGCTGGAGCGGGCAGTGGCCAACAACCACTCCCATGCATAATCGGCATAGGACCGAAAAACATACAGGTCGATTTTGTCAGGCGTGGTCTCCTGGATATGGCAGGCGGCTGCAATTTCGGCAAACAGCATGCGCCGAACGGTACCCGCCGTGACTTCCGGAGCCGTGAGGTCGGCGGATGTGCCTTTCATCAGAACTTCCCGGGCACCGTCACCAGACAGTCTGATTACCGTCCGCGCATCACTGATGTCGCAGGCGAAGGCAAACATGCCACCGATTTTCTTGGACAAAGCGGCCATGGTTTTGGCGGTATTGCCGCGTGGCAATGTTATCAGCCATTGGTCGATGGACAGCCACAACGCAATTACCTCGCCCTTCGAGGACGAGGTCCTGGGATCAGTCGGCAAGTCCAGCTTGAGCACGCTTTTCACCGCTGTCATGAACTTGGCATCTTCAGGCTGTCCCCGAAGGTCGATCATGCCGCGGTCCGATACCACCGACAAGGTGATCGACAGGTCCGGCTGCCGCTCAAGGTCGTTGCGGTGAGACAGGGCGCCATAAAGTTGAGCCTCAGCCATTTTGCCGCTCTCCTTCGCGGTCATAGAACGTCGGATCAACCACCTTCGCACGCATCACCTGTCCACCATCCAATGGAAAATCAAGCACATCGCCCATTTTGCTGCGACCTTCCTTGATTAACGCCATGGCGATCGAGCGCTCCAGAGTGGGGCTCCAGTATGTCGACGTCACTTGCCCGATCATTGTCATCGGTGGCTTGTCCTTGACAACGTCCACTGCATAGGCGCCATCGGGCAAAACGTCCTCGGGGTTTTCCGTCAGCAGTCCGACCAACTGCTTGCGGTCGTCTGCCGCCTGATGACTGCGCTGTAACGAGCGTTTGCCGAGATAGTCCGGTTTTTTCTTGGAAACCGCCCAATTCAAGCCCAGATCGAGCGGTGTGACCGTTCCGTCACTCTCATCGCCAACCACGATGAAGCCCTTCTCGGCGCGCAGGATATGCAGTGCTTCGGTGCCGTAGGTCTCGATACCGAATTCCCGGCCGGCGTCGAGCAAAGTGTGCCAAAGGCTTGAGCCGTAATTTGCCGGTGTTGCGATCTCGAAGGACAGCTCGCCGGAAAAGCTGATCCGGAAGACGCGCACCGGGTGGCCTGCTAACGTGCCTTCCCGCATGGACATGAATTCAAACTTTTCCGCTGCGTAGTCGATGTCGCTGTCGAGCTTTTGCAGGACCGCACGGACCTTTGGTCCCGCCAGGGCAAACTGTGCCCATTGTTCGGTCACCGGCGTTACATAAACCTTCAGGTCAAACCATTCGGTTTGCAACCATTCCTCCAACCAGCCAGCGATACGGTCGGCCCCGCCGCTTGTGGTGTGCATCAGAAAATGATCATCGGCCAGGCGGACGGTCACGCCATCATCCATTAAAAACCCGTCTTCGTTCAGCATCAGCCCATATCGGGCTTTGCCCACTTGCAACGTGGAAAATGTGTTGGAATAGACCCGGTCCAGAAATTCGGCCGCATCTGGTCCCTTCAATTCGATCTTGCCAAGTGTCGATGCATCAAGCAGGCCGACCTTGTGTCGCGTCGCAAGGATCTCACGATTGACCGCGGCATGGCGGTCTTCGTCGTTGATCCGATAGCAGTATGGACGGCGCCATTGGCCGATCGGCTCGAAGTCGGCATTGTTGTCCAGATGCCATTGGTAAGGTGGTGTCCGCCTGACCGGCTGGAACAAACCATGGGTCTTTGAACCGGCAATCGCGCCCATTGAAATGGGCGTGTAGGGCGGGCGGAATGTGGTCGTTCCAATCTGCGGTATTGGGCTCTGCAAGGTGTTGGTCAACACACCCAGCGCATTTACATTGCTTGTCTTGCCCTGGTCCGTCGCCATGCCAAGGGTAGTGTAGCGCTTGATGTGTTCGACCGAACGGTAGCCTTCGCGCGCTGCCAGTTCCAGATCGGCCGCGGTCACATCATTCTGAAAATCGATAAAATGCTTATTGCCTTCATTGAGGGTGCCGGTCGCCGGCACAAACCATACCGGTTCTAATGCACCCTGCTGTTCTGAAACTGCCTTTGGTACGGAAGCTTGGGCGGTTTTCTTCGCCTTGGTGCCCAACGCCTGCTTGGCTGCATCCAGCCCTCCGTCGAAGGCTTCTTTCAGGCAGGCGGAGAGGTCGAAGGTTCCATTTGCGGCGCCGACCGCACGGATCGGCTCACGGCTTTCGCCCGGCTTGAAGGCTTGCAGGGTATCATCGAACTGTGCTTTGCCCGATACGTGACAGAAAAGGTGAATGACCGGATTGTAGCCACCGGACATGCAGACGAAATCGCAGTCTATTTTTTCTTCCCCCCCGGCAATGCGGCCGCCGTCCTGATAGGGTGCAACCTTGACCCCCATGATATCGCGGCCGCCACGCACAGTGACCACATTGGTTACCGCCGTTCCCGTCGAGATATCAATGCCCGCTTGACGGGCGGCGTCGATGAGAGGTCCCTCCGGGCTGGGCCGCGTATCGATCAATCGCGGTACCGAAACGCCTGCCCGGGAGAGGTCGATGGCGGTGCGGTAGGCGTCATCATTATTCGTAAACACGACCCCGCGTTGACCGGCCGAAACACCATACCTGTTGGCGTAGATGCGCGCAGCATTTGCCAGCATGACACCGGGACGATCATTATTGGCGAATGCCATTGGCCGCTCTAGCGCGCCGGTTGCCAGGACCACCTGTTTGGCGCGCACTCTCCACAACCGGTGCCGCGGCGCGCCGCTATCGGCAAGCGAGGGATTATGATCGGTGACCCGCTCCAGCAGCAAACACCAGTTGTGATGGAAATGGCCGGCCGCAATGGTGCGGGGCATTAACTGGACATTGTCCGCCTCCGCCAGTGTTTTGACTGTCTCAGTTGCCCAATCGGTCTGCGGCTTGCCGCCAATTGTTCCGCCAGCCACATCGGCAAGCCCGCCGAACCGGGAGGTTTCCTCCGCCACCATGACCCGTGCCCCGGTTGAGGCTGCTGCTTGCGCCGCTGCAAGTCCTGCAACGCCACCCCCCACAACCAGCACATCGCAGGTCGCGTGCATGTGCTCATATGTGTCCGGATCAGGTTCAGTCGGTGCTTTGCCCAGTCCAGCGGCCCGCCGGATGAAATGCTCGTAGAACATCCATGCAGACGCCGGCCACATGAATGTCTTGTAGTAAAACCCGGCGGGGAGCAGCCGCGATAGCCTGCTGTTGAACTGGCCGATGTCGTAGCTCAGATTGGGCCAGTTGTTCTGGCTTCGGGCGGCCAGCCCATCATAGAGCTCGACCTGGGTCGCCCTCAGATTAGGCTCGTGGCGCGCACCACTTCCAACGCCGATCAACGCGTTAGGCTCGTCCGCGCCCGAACCGATCAGACCTCTTGGACGGTGATACTTGAAACTGCGTCCGAACAGTCTGACGCCATTTGCCATAAGTGCGGATGCAACCGTGTCACCGGCATGGCCACTATAGGATTTACCGTCGAACGTGAAGTTCAACCGGCTCGATCGATCGATCGCGTGGCCCAGGGCGCCATCCGCAACGGAGGCGGGCAAACGGTAGGGTTTCCCGGTCATGACTTGCTCGCTTTCCTGCGTCGGCGGACCGGTTTCGGCGCGTTCGCGCTGGTGAGGTCGGGAGCAGGTTCCCTGATGCCGTAATAGGCTTTGAATTCAAGTGTGACAGTGTCACGGGCGGCATGAAACCACTTGCCGCAGCCACGCGCGCACATCCACCGCTCATAATGCAGGCCCCGGGGGTTCTTGCGAATATACAAATAGTCCCGCTGTGCTTCGTCGGATATGTTTTCGGGGTCCGCCGAAGCCGGTCGTACTATGTGCGCTTCGCCGCCGGCGTGAAACTCGGTTTCATCGCCTTCTGAGCCGCATATCGGGCATGTTATCAACAGCATAATATCATCCGCTAATGTGCCACAGCCGCAGCGACACTCTCGTCGATCGATCGGCCTTCCAGGAAGCGATTAAGACTGAACGGTTCGGCAATGGGGTGGGGACGGTCATTGGCGATGGTATCGGCAAACACCCATCCGGACCCGGGAATGGATTTGAATCCCCCGGTTCCCCAGCCGCAATTGACATACAACCCATCCACATCGGCCTTTGAAATAATCGGGCTGCGGTCGCCGGTCATGTCGACTATGCCTCCCCACATGCGCAACATGCGAAGACGGCTGATGATCGGAAAGGTTTCCACCAGTGCCGACACAGTGTGTTCGAGCGCTGGAAAGCTGCCGCGTTGTGAATAGTTGTTATAGGGATCAGCACCGCCGCCAATCACCATTTCTCCCTTGTCGGACTGGCTCATATAGCCGTGCACCGTGTTGGCCATAACCACCACGTCCATGCAGGGTTTGATCGGTTCGGATACCAAAGCCTGCAGTGCGACACTTTCGATCGGCATCTGCACGCCCGCCATGTCCATCACCAGCGATGTGTGTCCAGCCACGACAACGGCAACTTTTTTCGCTTTGATCGTTCCCCTGGTGGTTTGCACGCCGGTGATCTGACCGCCCTTGCGGTCGATACTTGTTACTTCGCAGTTCTGGATAATGTCGACCCCGCGGGCATCCGCTCCGCGCGCATAACCCCAGGCGACCGCGTCATGCCGTGCCGTGCCGCCGCGTGGCTGATAATAGGCGCCAAGTATCGGATATCGGCAATCATCGCGGTCATTAACGATCGGGCATAGACGCTTGACCTCCTTGCGGTCGATCATGCGTGCCTCGATACCGGCGAGCCGGTTGGCATGTGACGTCCGCTTCATGGCCCGCAACTCATGCTCGGTCTGGCACAGCATCAAGAGGCCACGTGGCGAGAACATCACATTGTAATTCAACTCCTGGCTCAAGCCCTCATAGAGCGTGCGTGCCAGTTCATAGATCGCCATGCTGGCGTCTTGCAGGTAATTGGACCGGATGATTGTGGTGTTGCGTCCGGTATTGCCGCCGCCCAGCCAGCCCTTTTCCAGCACCGCGACATTGGTCACATTGTGGTTCTTTGCCAGATAATAGGCGGTTGCCAGCCCATGGCCGCCGGCGCCGATGATGACGACGTCATATTCAGGCCCGGGTTCCGGGCTACGCCAAGCCGGACCCCAATCCTTGTGGTAGTTGGCAGCATTGCGAGCCAGAGAAAAAATCGAGTATCGTTTCATTCCGGGATCTGCCTTTTCTTGCGTTCCCAGGTCAACACATTGTGATTTCGCGAAGCCGGCAGACATTAGCATTGAGATTGGCGGTGCACCACGGTTTTGCGACACCTGGAAATGTATCTGCGACACCTTGGTCGTGGCAGAGCGTACAAAAACGTGCATTGAGATGAAATCCTCATTACAACGGTTTCCGCCATGCTGATTTGGTTGATATTTGCCGTCCTTACGGCGCTTTGTCTGATGATCGTGCTGCTGCCATTGGCGCGCGGCAGCGGCAAACGCGTGCAACGCGGCGAGTTCGATCTCGAGATCTATCGTGATCAACTTCGCCAGCTGGAACGCGAGATCGAGGCAGGGGTGCTTGACGCGACGGAGGCCGAAGCCGCCCGCCTTGAAGTGTCGCGGCGATTGCTTGCTGCCGCATCTGGGAATGGCGGATCAGACAACGCAACTGCGACAAGCCCATCGCAACTGCCACGCTTTGCCGCAGCCGGGGTTGCGGTTGGTGTGCCTCTATTGGCGCTTTCAATCTATCTTGCCGTCGGCTCACCGGGTCTGCCCGGCAGCCCCTTTGCGGCACGCAAACAGGCTGGAATTGAACAGCAGGACATGGCCGTCCTGATTACCAAAGTCGAAGAGCATCTTCGAAACAATCCGACTGACGGCCGGGGCTGGAAGATTATCGCGCCGGCCTATCTGCAACAGGGCAGGTTCCGGGATGCAGCGGTCGCTTATGGCCGGGTTCTCGACCTACAGGGACGCGATCCCGAAGTGCTGACAAATTACGCGGAAGCGCTGGTGAGGTCGCAGCAGGGACTGGTGACCGAGCAGGCGCGTGCAGCCTTTCTGGAAGCAGTGCTGCAGGACAGGGCACAATTCAAGGCGGTGTTTTATCTGGGGCTTGCTGAAAGTCAGGACGGCCGGCCCCGGGAAGCGATCAAACTTTGGCGCAGGCTTCTCAAAGATGGCGCCAAGGACGCACCGTGGCGTCCGGTGGTGGAGGCCCAGATCAGGGCTGCCCAGAACACCCTGACCGGCGCCCCGCAACTGACCGATGAGCAGCTTGCTTCAGCGGAAAACCTGAGCAAGAACGAGCGCAACGAAATGGTTGAGGGGATGGTGTCCCGCCTTGCCGCACGGCTTGAAGAGAACGGCAAGGATCTCGACGGATGGCTCAGACTGGCTCAGGCTTATGTGGTCATGGGCCGCAAGGATGCCGCCCGTGCAGCGCTCGACAAGGCGCAGGGTAATTTTGCCGATGATGCCGCCTCGGTGGAGCGGATAAACCAGGCTCGCGGCACCTTCGGCCTTGACGCCACTGAAAACACCGCCAAGGCGCCGGCGCTGAGCAACGAACAGGTTGCCGCGACCAAGTCCATGAGCCCGGAAGAGCGCCGCCAAATGATCGAGGGCATGGTGGCGCGTTTGGCGGAGCGCCTCCAGGACAACGGCAAGGATCTTGATGGCTGGCTGCGCCTGGCGCGCGCCTACGGCGTCCTTGGAAAACCAGAACAAGCCCGCAAGGCGCTTGATCAGGCCAGGCTAAATTTTGCCGGCGATCAGGCAGCTTTGGAGCGGATTGACCGTGCCGGACAAGGCGTTGAGGTGGCCGCGCCAGACAGCCAGCCCAGTGCGCCCGCGCTCACCAATGAGCAGATCGCCGCGACCCAGGATATGTCCCAGGGCGATCGTCAGCAGATGATTGAAGGCATGGTGGCAAGGCTTGCTTCGCGGCTTGAGGACGATGGCAAGGATCTCGACGGCTGGCTCAGGCTGGCGCGCTCCTATGCTGTATTGGGGAGGCGCGACGACGCACGCGGCGCTCTCGACAAGGCCGCCGCCAACTTTGCCGGCGACCAGGCAGCCCTCGGCCGTATTGACCAGGCCAGAACAAATTTCGGATTGAAAAGCGAGTGATCGATTAATGGCTTTGACGCGCAAACAAAGACGCGGAACACTGATCGCCACCGGCGCTGTGATACTGGCATTCGCGGTCGGGCTGGTATTGTTCGCATTCGAAGATGCAATAGTGTTTTTCTATACGCCTTCGGAAGTGGCCGAGAAAAAAATCGCGCCCGGCCAAAGGTTCAGATTGGGTGGACTGGTCGCCAAGGACAGCATCGACAAGAGCCAGGGGTCGATCATCAGGTTTTCTGTGACCGATACGGTCGACACCCTGAAAGTGGTCTATGAAGGTGTTTTGCCTGATCTGTTTCGTGAAGAGCAGGGCGTTGTGACGGAAGGCAAGCTGGGCGCCGACGGTGTATTTGTTGCAGATACTGTGCTCGCCAAACACGACGAAAACTACATGCCCAAGGAAGTCGCAGACGCATTGAAGGAAAAGGGCCTGTGGCAGCACGAGAAAACAGAGTGAGCTGATTGCGTTGAGCACAGTCTCAGCACAACGCCTGGCAGGTCACACGCATTGAGTTAGCAGGTCACACGCATTGAGTTAGATGAAGGTTGCAGTCATATGATCGCCGAAATCGGACATTTTGCACTGGTGCTCGCCCTGGCATTCGCGGTGATGCAGGCCATTGTGCCGCTCATCGGCGCCCACCGTGGAGAAGTCGGCCTGATGCGTCTTGCCGATTTATCGGCAATGGTTCAGTTCTCTCTTGTCGGGGTGGCGTTTCTGGCGCTTACCCATGCTTATGTTACGTCTGACTTTTCCCTCGTAAACGTCTTCCAGAACTCGCATTCGGCCAAGCCGATGATCTACAAACTGGCAGGCGTCTGGGGCAATCACGAAGGCTCGATGCTGCTTTGGATCCTGATCCTGACCCTGTTTGGCGCCTGCGTGGCGGTGTTCGGGCGCAATCTGCCGCCAACCTTGCGCGCCCGGGTGCTCTCGGTTCAGGCCATGATCGCCTCGGCGTTCCTGCTGTTCAGCATCGCCACCTCCAATCCTTTCACCCGCTTTGATCCGGCACCACTTGAGGGCCAGGGCCTTAATCCGATCCTTCAGGACCCGGCACTCGCCTTCCACCCGCCGTTTCTCTATACCGGCTATGTCGGCTTTTCGATTGCGTTCTCCTTTGCTCTTGCCGCCCTGATCGAGGGCCGTGTCGATCCGGCCTGGGCGCGCTGGGTCAGGCCCTGGACGCTGGCGGCATGGATGTTCCTGACCATCGGCATCGCCATGGGCTCATGGTGGGCCTATTACGAGCTCGGCTGGGGCGGCTGGTGGTTCTGGGACCCGGTCGAAAACGCCTCCTTCATGCCCTGGCTGCTGGGCACAGCACTTCTGCACTCGGCGATCGTCGTGGAAAAACGCGATGCCCTGCGGGTATGGACCATCCTGCTGGCGATCATGACCTTTTCGCTCAGCCTGGTGGGAACCTTCCTGGTGCGCTCCGGCGTTCTAACATCGGTTCATGCCTTCGCCGTCGACCCGTCGCGCGGTGTTTTCATATTGCTCATTCTGTGCGCCTTCATCGGTGGTGCCTTGGCACTGTTTGCCTGGCGTGCACCGGTGTTTCGCGGCGGCGGCATATTCGCGCCGATCAGCCGCGAAAGCGGCTTGGTGGTCAATAACCTGTTGTTGGCCACCGGATGTGCTGCGGTCTTTGGCGGAACGCTGTACCCGTTGGTTCTCGAGGCTTTTAACGGCAACAAGATTTCCGTCGGTCCGCCATTCTTCAACATGACCTTTGGACCGCTCATGATACCGCTCTTGATCCTGGTGCCCATGGGTCCGTTCCTGTCCTGGAAGCGCGGCGACATACTCGCCGTCATGCAACGCCTGTGGGTTGCCGGACTGGCTGCTTTGGTGGCGACTGCGATTGCCCATTGGTCCCAATATGGCGGGCCGCTTCTGGCGCCCTTGGGCATCGGGCTTGGATTCTGGCTGATCGTCGGTGCTTTGTCCGAACTCGGTTATCGCGCCAAACTGTTTCGCGAACCATTGGGCGTCGCCTTGCGCAGGTTGTTCGGGCTGCCGCGTTCTTCATGGGGCTCCGCATTCGCGCATGCCGGTCTGGGTGTCATGGTATTGGGCATTGTTGCGGTTTCCGCATGGCGCGTTGAAAAGATCAAGGTCATGCAATTGGGCGAGCAGATGGAAGTTGCCGGCCTGGTCCTGCATTTTGACAGTGTGGTCCCGCGCCAGGGCCCAAATTACGATGACCAGGTCGGCAATTTCCGGCTTGATCGCGGCGGTGTTGAAATCGCCAAGCTGGAAGCTGCAAAACGCATCTACCGGGTGCGCAGCATGCCGACCACGGAGGCAGCGATCCATACATTCTGGACCGGCGATTTTTACGTGGTGCTTGGCGACGAGGCGGGCGATGGCGGCAGGACAGTACGGGTTTACTACAACCCGCTGGCGCCATTCATCTGGATTGGTGCCGTGATCATGTTCCTGGGCGGCGCCATTTCGCTGACCGACCGGCGCTACCGGGTGGGCGCTCCCAAGCGGGCACGGAATGCCAAACTCGCCTCGGCGGGAGCTGCGGAATGAGACTGCTCCGCCTTACATGTGCACTGCTCATCGTTCTGTGCGCGGCCCCGGCATGGGCTGTCGAACCCGACGAGGTGCTTGCCGATCCAGCGCTCGAAGCGAGGGCGCGGGAAATCTCGACCGAACTCAGATGTCTGGTCTGTCAGAACCAGTCGATCGATGATTCCAGCGCTCCTCTGGCGCGCGACCTGCGCGTGTTGATCAGGGAGCGGCTGTCTGACGGTGACAGCGACGCGCAGGTGATTGACAGAGTGGTCGAGCGTTATGGCGAATTTGCCCTTCTGAGGCCGAGATTTGCACCGCACACCTGGGCCCTGTGGTTGGGACCACCCGTGATCTTGTTGCTTGGGTCGGTGCTGATTTTCGCGTCATTCCGCCGACGCCGGCGCGACGCGGTGGCGACCGACGGCAATTCCCTGTCGGACGCGGAGCGCGCCAGGTTGGATAAGCTTCTGGATGGAAGTTGAAGCCGGCTGGGCGCGGGCTTATTCTCACATTCTGTTGATCACGCTTGCGTCATGTGTGAAGGCTGCCCATCTGCCGCACATCATCCCGCATTGCGCGCCATAGGAGACGGTACATGCCGGCCCAGTCCCAAAAGATCACCTTTCCCGGAAGCCAGGGCGTTGCTCTTGCAGCCAAACTGGAGCAGCCCCTGGGCCAGATCAGGGCCTATGCGCTGTTCGCCCATTGTTTCACCTGCAACAAAGACATCTTTGCGGCTGCCCGGATTGCCAGTTCCCTTGCCGAGCACGGGATTGCCGTGTTGCGGTTCGATTTCACCGGGCTTGGTGCCAGTGAGGGTGATTTTGCCAATACCAACTTTTCCTCAAACGTTGCAGATCTGGTCGCCGCAGCCGATTATCTGCGCGAGCACTATGAGGCACCGAAGCTGCTGATCGGCCACAGCCTGGGCGGTGCCGCCGTCCTGGCGGCCGCTGGCGAGGTGCCCGAAGCAAAGGCGGTCGCCACCATCGGTGCGCCTGCCGATACCCAGCATGTGATCCACAATTTTGCCGCCGATGTCGATGACATCCGAGCCAGCGGTGAGGCCGAGGTCACGCTTGCAGGCCGTCAGTTCAAGATCCAGGCGCAGTTCCTCGATGATCTGGAAAGCCAGAACCTGGCCGAACGGGTCGCAGGTATGAAAAAGGCCTTGATCGTCTTTCATTCTCCGGTCGATGCAACGGTGGGCATTGAAAACGCCGCGGCGATTTTTCAGGCGGCCAAGCACCCGAAAACCTTCGTGTCCCTCGATGATGCCGATCATCTTCTCACCCGGCGGGCGGATTCCATCTTTGTTGCAGATGTGCTGAGCGCCTGGGCGGCCAGATACATCGAAGCGCGTGGTACCAAGCAAGAAGCAGCCGCACATGGTAGTGAGGTAAGCGTCCGGGAAACCGGCAATGGCAAGTTCCAGCAACAGGTGCTGAGCGGACCGCACCGCATGCTGGCCGATGAGCCGGTGGACTATGGCGGGCTCGATTCGGGGCCGTCACCTTACGATTATGTTTCAATTGGACTGGGCGCCTGTACCTCCATGACGCTCAGAATGTACGCCGAGCACAAAGGCCTGGACATCGGCCAGATCAGTGTCAGCGTCGATCACGCCAAGATACACGCAGCCGATTGTGCAGATTGCGGCGAGGGCAGGGAGGGACGGATCGATCGTTTCGAGCGAAAAATCTCGATCAAGGGCGATGTCGATACGGAAATCCGCAGCAAACTTCTTGAAATTGCGGACAAATGCCCGGTCCATCGTACCATTGAAAGCGGTGCCGCCGTTGTCACCAGGTTTGACGACTAGACGGTATCTGCCCTGATGGCGGCTGTTCTTGTGACCTCCATCACACATTAAAAATCTTTAATGCCGCCGAAAGGCCTGTGTAATGGACACAGGCCTATATCTCTCGCCAAGATAAACCACGCGAGAGATGCGAAGATGCACCCCAAGACGAACACCCCCTCCAAATCCCGGCGCACCAAAGCGCCTGTGGCCCTTGCAGTTGCCGGATTGCTAGGCGCCACGGCACTTACCGTGCCGTTCTTAACCTCCCAAACAAACCTGATGTCTGCAAACGCCCAGGCCGTGACCCAGGCAACCGCGCCCGCCTTCGGTTTTGCCGATCTGGTCGAGAAGGTCAATCCGGCGGTGGTCAGCGTCAAGGTCAAGAATGGCGGCTACAAAACCTCCTCCAACCGGCACCACGACAAGGGCTTTGACGAAATGCCCGGCGGCCAGATGTTCAAGCGGTTCTTTGAGCAGTTCGGCGGTCAATTCGAGCGCCAAAGCCATGACCAGTCACCGAACGGTCAGTATCAGTTTGACGGCCGGCAGTATCAGGGTTCCCAGCGTGACCAGGGGTTCGAAGGTGATCAGCAGTTCGAATTCCGGCAATTTGGCAACCAGCGCGACGGTTACACGGATCAACGGAACTCCGATTACCGGCGATCGGATCGCCATCAGGACACCCATCAAAATGGCGACCGCCGACGTGATCATCAGCCACGTCATCCTCGTTCGAGCCAGGGGTCGGGCTTTATCATCTCCGCGGACGGCTATGTCGTAACCAACAATCATGTTGTCGACGGCGGCGACAAGGTCGAAATCAAGATGTCTGACGGCCAGACCTATCAGGCCAAACTGATTGGCACCGATAGCAAGACCGATCTGGCGCTCTTGAAAATCGAGGCGGAACGGAGCTTTGAGTTTGTTTCCTTCACCGATGTTCCAGCGCGGGTCGGCGATTGGGTCATTGCCGTCGGCAATCCCTTCGGACTGGGTGGAACCGTCACGACCGGTATCATTTCGGCACGCGGCCGCGACATAGGCTCAGGCCCTTATGACGACTACATCCAGATCGATGCATCGATCAACCGTGGCAACTCCGGCGGGCCGGCATTCAACATCAACGGTCAGGTGATCGGCATCAACACGGCGATTTTCTCGCCATCGGGGGGCAATGTCGGCATTGGTTTTGCGATACCCGCCGCGATCGCAAAACAGGTGATTGAAGATCTCAAGGATGACGGCAAGGTGACCCGTGGCTGGCTCGGCATCCAGATCCAGCCGGTGACTTCCGATATCGCCGACAGCATGGGCATCGATCACACCAAGGGTGCCATCGTGGCGCGCATACAGGACGGTTCACCAGCGGAAAAGGCCGGCCTCAAGGTTGGCGATCTGGTGCTTCAGATTGCCGGCGATCAGGTCGAGGACGCCAAAGACCTGGCCCGAAAGGTTGCCAGGATCGCCCCTGATACCGAGGTTGAATTTACCCTCTATCGCAACGGCGAGACGATCACCCAGAAGGTCATTCTCGGCACATTGGCAGGGCAAAATAACAAGCGGGCGTCATCTGAGCCGGCTGCGGTCCCCTCCGCAACCACTTTGGGGTCACTCGGTTTGGCGCTTTCTGAAGCGGACGGCAGGGTTGAGGTAACCTCCGTCAGCCCCAACGGGCCGGCTGCCCAAAAGGGGTTGAAACCAGGCGACCAGATTCTGGAAATCGGTGGCGAAGAGGTTTCCAGCCCGCAACAGGTTGAAGATCGGCTCAAGGCGATGAGTGCCAAAGGCCGCAAGGCGGTGCTGTTGCTCGTCCGTTCGGGCACCAGCCAGCGTTTTGTTGCGGTCGAACTCAAAAAAGGCTGAACGCACTTGGTCCGATGGGCTTCCGTGTTCCCCTCCGGAAGCTGGCAGCCACGCGGGATCCCGCGTGGCTGTTTTCCCGTTGGTCGCCAGGTGTCGCAATTACCGCACAACCGGTTTGGATCTGTTATAAGCCGAAGGACGGGCAATGCTCCCGATGAGTGTTGAGCAAATACAGCAGGTGACACGCGACAGCATGCGTATCCTCGTGATCGAAGACGACCGCGATACAGCGGTCTTTCTGACCAAGGGTCTCGCCGAAAGCGGCCATGTCGCCGATCATGCCGGCGACGGCGAAGACGGCCTTGCCATGGCGTGCGAGGGCGTCCACGACGTGTTGATCGTTGACCGTATGTTGCCCAAGCTCGACGGCCTCTCCCTGATTGAGCAGCTTCGGTCCGAAGGCATACAAACGCCGGTGCTGATCCTGAGTGCGCTCGGCCAGGTTGATGACAAGGTCAAGGGTCTGCGCGCCGGCGGCGACGACTATCTTTCCAAGCCCTACGCGTTTTCTGAACTGCTGGCCCGGGTCGAAGGCCTGGTCCGGCGCGGCCAGCCGGAAACCGCGGCAACCAAGTTTACCGTCGGTGATCTTGAGATGGATGTCCTGTCGCGCACCGTTACGCGTGGGTCTGTTGAGATTTCCCTTCTGCCGCGGGAGTTCAAACTTCTGGAATATCTGGTGCGGCATACCGGCCAGGTGGTCACCCGGACCATGCTTCTGGAGAATGTCTGGGATTATCATTTCGACCCGCAAACCAATGTCATTGACGTCCATATCTCGCGTCTGAGGGCCAAGATCGACAAGGGTTTCGACGAGCCTCTGCTGCACACCGTGCGCGGGGCTGGATACACGATCCGTGCGGACACTCGGTAAACTTCTGCACACCTCGACATTCCGCTTTGCGGCTGTCTATCTGTTGCTGTTCGCATTGTCGTCCGGAGCAATCCTGGCCTATGTCTATTGGAACACAGCGGTTCTGCTGGAACGCCAGACCGACGAGACCATCGAAGCCGAAATCACCGGGCTTAACGAGCAATACCGCCAGGGCGGGCTCGATGCGCTGGTCCGCACCGTTATCGAGCGCAGCGGCAAGTCCAGCGACGGCCTCTATCTGTTCACCAATTATTTCGGCAGGCGGCTCGCCGGCAACATGGACGGCAAGCCGAAGGAAATCACCGGCGCCTCCGGCTGGGCGGAGTTTCCCTATTCCGTAAACAAACCAGGCGGTCTCGAGCACCACCGCGCCCGGGCCTATCACACCCAGCTTCGCGGCGGCTTTACCCTGATCGTTGGGCGTGATGTGGAAGAGCGCCTGCAATTTGCCAATCTGATTCAGCAAACTCTGGTCTGGGCGCTCGCCATGACCGCCATACTCGGTCTGGTCGGCGGCCTGCTGCTGAGCCGCAACTTCCTCAAACGTATCGACCAGATCGGCGAGACCAGCCGCCACATCATGGCTGGCGACCTGAGCGAGCGTATGCCGGTAACCGGCACCGGCGATGAACTGGACCGCCTGTCCACCAGCCTGAACGGCATGCTCGATCAGATCGAACGTCTGATGACCGGCATGAAGGAGGTAACCGACAATGTTGCCCACGACCTCAAGACGCCGCTGACCCGGCTGAAGGCCCGGGTTGAAGATGCATTGCGGTCGGACGTCACCAGCGACCACCGAGCAGCCCTGGAGCAGACCCTTGAGGAAGCCGACCATCTTCTGGAAACATTTGCGGCATTGCTCTCAATCGCGCGCACTGAAGCGGGTGAGGCGAGGACGGGTCTGAAGCCGACCGACATCGCCTCGGTGGTTTCAGAGCTGGGCGATCTTTACGAGCCGCTTGCCGAAGAGGTTGGCGGCACGCTGACGGTCACAACCGGTGCGGACCTGCAGATCAGAGGTGACCGCCAGCTTCTGGCACAGGCTCTGACCAATCTTCTGGATAATGCACTCAAATATGCCGAATGGCCTGAAGCCAGCGGCGAGCATGCTCCCCTTGCCGTCACTCTCAACGCCCAGCGTGAGGGCCGCGACATTGTGATTGAGGTCGCCGACAACGGGCCCGGTATCCCCGAGGCCGACCGGGTGCGTGTGATCGAGCGGTTTGTGCGCCTCGATGGTAGCCGGTCGAAACCGGGCAGTGGCCTTGGGCTCAGCCTCGTCTCAGGCGTTGCCCGGCTGCATGGCGGCCGGCTGGAGTTGCTCGACGCAGGACCCGGCCTTAAGGCGCGGCTCTATATCCCTGTATAACAATCGGCATATCCGATTGATCCGTTGGGTATCTAGCTCATAATGGTCTGCATATTGTCACCCGCCTGCGATGCAGGCGTCAGTTTTATGGCCTTATGATCAAACCACCCGCGCAAACTGTTCAGCAACTGCCGCCGCCGCGCGACAGTGCCCTGGTTCAACGCATGATGGACGATATGCGCGCCCGGGTAAGCGAACCTGACGGCAAGGGGGCAGGGGCTCTCATGGAGTACTTGGATGGAGAGCCCCGGAGCTGCCAGTTGATCGAGGCGGTTTTTGCGGCATCGCCCTATCTGCGCGGCTTGATTGAACGAGACCCGGAATTCACCCTCAAATGCCTGCAAGGTCCGGTCGAGGACGTGTTTGCCCACCTCCTGGACAACACCCGGTCGGCTGCCGCAGCCGCCGAAACCGAAGCCCATCTGATGACCGAACTGCGCCGTGCCAAGGCGAAGTCGGCTATCATCATCGCCCTGGCCGATCTGTCCGGGCAGTGGCCTTTGGACAAAACCACCGATGCGCTGACGCGGTTCGCCGATGCCGCCTTGTCCTCGGCGGTCGACTGGCTGCTTGCCCGGTCCGTATCTAATGGTGTGCCGGCTCAACAGTCCGGTTACGTCGTGTTGGCCATGGGCAAATATGGCGCACATGAATTGAATTACTCGAGCGATATCGATCTCATCGTCTTTTTCGATCCCGAAACCGCGTCCGAAACCGCATTGGCCTCAGATCCATCGACCCACTTTGTCCGCCTGACGCGCAGGCTGGTGAAGATCCTTCAGGAGCGCACCGGCGATGGCTATGTCTTCCGGGTCGATCTCAGGCTGCGGCCGGATCCAAGAGCGACGAATGTCGCGATCGCCTTGGAAGCCGCAGCCCAATATTACGAAAGCATGGGGCAGAACTGGGAACGCGCGGCGATGATCAAGGCCCGTCCGGTTGCCGGCGACCTTGGTCTCGGCAATGAGTTTCTGGAACGGATTTCCCCGTTTATCTGGCGCAAATATCTGGATTTCGCCGCCATCGCCGATGTGCAGTCGCTGAAGCGTCAGATCCACGCCTTTAAGGGGCACGGTGAAATCGCCATTGCCGGCCACAATATCAAGCTTGGGCGCGGCGGCATTCGGGAGATCGAGTTTTTCGTACAGACACAGCAATTGATCGCCGGCGGACGGGCGCCGCATCTGCGTGGCAACCGCACTGTTCCCATGCTGGCCGTCCTGCAGGAGCATGGCTGGATCACCGATGAAGTGACCAGCGACATGACGGCGGCCTATGATTTCTTGCGCAAGATCGAACATCGCCTGCAGATGATCGAAGACGAGCAAACCCATACACTCCCCAATGAGCCAGAGCGGCTCGAAGACGTGGCACGGTTTTCAGGCTTTGCGGATAGTGAGGAGTTCGCCCGGTGCCTGCGGCGCCATCTGGAAACTGTCCAGCGGCACTATGCAGCTTTGTTCGAGGCGGCTCCAGCACTGGGAGACGACCAGGGCAACCTGGTTTTCACCGGCGGTGAAGATGATCCTGACACGTTGGAAACCCTGATGCGCATGGGTTACGAGCGCCCCTCCGACGTATCCGCAATCATCAGGGGGTGGCACTTCGGCCGCAACGCCACGACCCGCAGCGCCAAGGCCCGCGAACTACTGACCGAGATTATGCCGGTCCTGCTCGATGCGTTGGCCCGAACCGGCCAGCCGGACCAGGCATTGATCGCATTCGACCGTTTCCTCATCGGCTTGCCCGCCGGTGTTCAACTGTTCTCTTTGCTCAAAGCCAATCCGCATCTGCTGCGCCTTTTGACCGACGTTCTCGGCACAGCACCTCGTCTGGCGGATATTCTCGCCCGCAGGTCCAAGGTACTTGATGCGGTGCTGGATCCTGGGTTTTTCGGTGCGCTGCCAAGCCGTGCGGAGTTGACCGAACTGATCGAGCAACAGATTTCCGATCAATCGCTGGAGGAAGTGCTGGACCGCGCCCGCGTGCTTGGTCGGGAGCAAAGGTTCAGGATCGGCGTGCGCATCCTGTCGGATACGGTTGGCGGTGCGGAAGCGGGCCGCGCCTATGGAAACCTGGCGGAAGTTCTCATCGCCCGACTGTTCAACGTGGTTCGTAAAGAGTTCGAACGCCGTCATGGCCGGCTGCGCGGTGGCGAAGCAGCGATCGTTGCCATGGGCAAGCTTGGTGGCCGCGAGATGACCGCGTCATCCGATATCGATCTCATGTTGATCTACGACTTCGACGAACAGGCCTCCGCCTCCGACGGTGAAAACCCCCTGTCTCCCGGCCTCTATTACACCCGGCTCACGCAGCGTCTCATCAACGCATTGTCCGCGCAAACCGCCGAGGGCGATTTATATGAGGTCGACATGCGGCTGCGTCCGTCCGGCAACAAGGGGCCGATTGCCACGCGTATTGAAAGCTTTATTGACTACCACGAGACCTCGGCCTGGACCTGGGAGAAGCTGGCGCTCACACGGGCGCGAACGATCGCCGGCGATGCAAAACTCTGTGCCCGGATGGAAGCAGCGGTTGCGGATGTCCTGTGCTGGCCCCGTGACCGGCCGGCGATCGCGTCGGATGTCGTTGATATGCGCGCCCGCATCGCCGGGGAGCGTGGCGATGCTGACCGGTGGGACCTGAAGAATGCACAAGGGGGATTGGTGGACCTGGAATTTATCTGCCAGTTCCTGCAGATCGTGCATGCAGCCGATGTGCCGGCCTGTCTCGACCAGAACACGGAAGCCGCATTGAAAAAGCTTTCAGATGCGGAACGGATCGATCCGGAAACCTCTGCAGACCTGATCCAGGCAAGCCGGCTGATGAGTGCGCTCACCCAGGTCTTGCGCCTGTGCCTGGATACCCAGTTCGATGCTGAAAAAGCACCAGCCGGGCTGAAATCTCTGCTGTTGCGGGCCGCTGACGCGCCGGATTTCGTCCAGCTAGAGACCACATTGAGCGATGCGCAAAAAAGAGTGAGAAGCGCGTTCGATCAAATAGTTGGCAGCGGGTCCTGAAGTAATATCCGGGTTTGCGTCCGCTCATACGATCGCATGTGAAATTTCATCGGTAAAAAATGCCCGCCGTCAGCGACGGATAATCGCTCGCTCATCCGTTCAAGTCCATGAGCAGCGCAACTGGGGCGGATCTGCTCGCCAAAGAAAACCCGTGTATTTAATAAGGAGAGATACACATGGAAAATGGTGACATGGATCGTTCGGCCCGTAACACCGGCCTGAAGGTCGCCGCGGCCCTTGGCGTTTTGATGATTGTATTGGGCGGTATGGCCATAGCTGGTACCGGAAAATGGCACGGGGCAATGTTTGATCGCGTCGATGCCAATGATGACGGCAAAATAAGCCCGGAAGAAGTGCAGCCCTTTGCGAACAAGCGGTTCGCGCGTTTCGATAGCGACAATAATGGTGTTGTGACCGCAGCGGAAATCGACGCCCATCTGATGAAACGCATGGAAAAAAGGCGCGCGAGACTGCTTAAGCGTTTCGATGACGATGGCGACGGCGCCATCAGTCAGGCCGAGTTCGGCAACCAGGTGACGCAGATATTCAGCCGCGTCGACGACAACGACGACGGGGCGATTTCCCGGTCCGAGGCCGACAAGATGCGTAAACATATGCGCGGCCACTGGAAGCGTCACATGGGCTACGGTATGGACGATGAAACCGGCGATCAAAGCCAGGAGAACTGATAACAGAGATTGGTTCACCAAGTGACCGCTTCACTGGCACCTGCTGCGGATCCGAAGATCCAAGATCATGGGTCCGCAGCATCAGCGCATTCAGACGATGCACGCCTTGTCGCGCGCATTGCAGACCACGACGCCGATGCCCTGACCAGGGTGATCGGTGACCGGTTTGCACTCGTGTTTGCGGTTGCCCGGCGCATGGTCGGCAATGATGCCGACGCTGAAGATATCGCTCAGGAAGTATTTTTGAGGCTATGGCGAAAGCCGCCGGATCTGTCATTGGGCACGGCACGCCTGCCGACCTGGCTCTACCGGGTCACCGCCAATCTGAGTATCGATTGGTTAAGGCGCAAACGGCCGCAGCCCCTGGATGACGCGCTGGACAGTCCATCGGACGATCCAGCACCCGACGCGGCAACGGCGGAGGGGCAGGTTTCCAGATCCGTCGATAAGGCTCTTGCGGTGTTGCCGGAAAGACAACGCCTGGCAATGACACTGACATATTACCAGGGCCTCTCGAACATAGAGGCCGCGTCGATCATGGAGATCAGCGTTGATGCACTTGAGTCTTTGCTTTCGCGCGCCCGTCGCAACCTGCGTCAAGAACTCCAAGACGACTGGCGCGACCTGCTCGATGCGATTGAGTTTTCATGAGCACGAAATTTCACATACGCCACCATGCTGGATGAATTGTTATGAGCGACGACAAACAACAAAATAAGAAAGCCCGTCTTGAACGCTTGAGGGGAGTGGTGGCGGCATATGGTGCCGACCGCGCCAGATGGCCGGAACACGACCGTTCGGATTTCACTGACGCCGACATGGCTGACCAGGCCGTGGCATCCGACATCGGCGAGGCACAGGCACTCGATGCGTTGCTGGCACATGCCAGCATACCGGCGCCGATGCCGGACACCGCTGCGAAGATTGCAGCGCGCATCATTGCCGCCGACAGAAAAGATAAAGTCGTGGATATGAAAGGTCACCAGCCGTCCTTACAGCACACGGCTTCGCGACACGCTTCTTTTTACTGGCCGGCGGCCGGGCTTTTGGCCGCCTCACTCATGATCGGCATATTCCTGGGACAGTCTGACATCTTTGCCAACACCATCGATGGTTCCTTCCTGACCGCCGATGCCAGCATCGATGAACTTGGCAATCTTTTCCTTGGTTTGCCGCTCGATCCAGCTCTTCTTGCGGAGGAAACTCTATGACCGACGACCACACTCAACAAAACGATTCCGCTGCTGCCGGGCAACCCGCACCTCGTAAACCGAGGCGCTGGCTGCGCATCGCCCTGATCGCATCGCTTGCACTCAACGTGCTGTTCATCGGGTTTGCCGCCAGCCGTGCCTATCACTTTTCGGGAAAGCACTGGCGCGGCCAGGCGCCGGTCGCACAGGTGATGCGGCAGGGCCGGAATTTCATTCACGACATGCCGCGCGAGCGCCGGCGCGAATTATGGGCGATGATCAAGCAGCGCCGCGGCGAGTTCACCGTCAATGCCGACGAGCTTCGTACCGCCGTGCAGGCGCTTGCCGAAGCGCTGAAGCAAGAACCATTCGATGCCGAGCGCACCGAACAGGCGCTTATGCAATTGCAGGGGCAGGCACAGACCATGCTGGATCGCGGCCGCGGTGTCACAATGGAGGTGATTTCAGCGCTGTCGCAGTCAGAGCGGGAAGATTTCGCCCGCCGGTTGTTGTCCAAAAACGAGTAGAAACCGCCTTAGCTGGGTTCTGACCCCAGCAAGCCGCCGACGGGCAGGGTGAAGCTCACTGTCGTGCCGCCGTGTTCTTCGCTTTCGATCGAGAATATCCCGCCATGCAGTTCGACCAGGGACTTGGAGATGGCCAGACCCAGGCCGCTGCCACTGCGTGATTTGGTCATCTGGTTCTCAACCTGCTCAAACGGCCGGCCGAGCTTGTCGATGTCCTTTTCAGGGATACCGATGCCGGAATCCTCGATGCTGATCCTGACCTGGTCCGGTGCCGCTATGGTGCGCAACACCACTGTGCCTCCAGCCGGCGTGAACTTGACCGCATTGGTCAGGAGGTTGATCAGGACCTGTTTCAAGGCGCGCTTGTCGCCGCCCACTTTGACTGCGCACTGGGTATCTTCAACCAGGGTCACGCCGCCTTCGCGGGCCCGCGATTCAATGATCCGGAGGCTTTCAGCCGCGACCGCATTGATATCACAGTCCTGTATATCGAGATTAATGCGCCCGGCCTCGATCTTGGACATGTCCAGAATATCGTTGATCACATCGAGCAGATATTGCCCGCTCTTGTGAATGTCGCTGGCATATTCGACATATTTCCCGGTTTTGATTTCGCCGAACATCTGGTTCTGGATCACTTCGGAAAACCCGATAATGGCGTTGAGCGGCGTTCGCAGTTCATGGCTCATATTTGCCAGGAACTCCGACTTCGACCGGTTTGCAGTTTCAGCCCGGGTCTTTTCAAGCGCATATTTTTCCGCCAGGTCCACAAGCTGTTGTGCCTGATGTTCCAGTGTCATGCGGGATTTCTGCAGATCGCGCACTGTGTTCATGAGTTCCCGTTCGCCTGAAACCAGCCTTTCTTCGTGCTGTTTGAGCGATGTGATATCCGTGCCGACGCTGACGAACCCGCCATCCTTGGTGCGTCGTTCGTTGATGTGCAGCCAACGGCTGTCGCCGAGCTGAACCTCAAAGGTGTTGCCGGCGTCCGGATCATTGCCGTTGACATCAATGCGTGTGCGCACGAGCGGTTCTTGCGCTGCCTTGATCACGTCATCATAGGCCGCACCGGCACGTACCACGCTTGGCGCCAGGTTGTGAAACTGCTGGTACTTGCCGTTGCACACCACCAGGCGATTGTCATTGTCCCACAGAACGAAGGCTTCGGAGATATTCTCGATCGCATCGCGCAACCGCATATCGGCTTGCTGGTTCAACTGGTCCGTACGCTTTTGTTCGGTAATGTCGATCGCAATCCCGACCAGGTGAGGGGCTTCTTCGCCGGGCGCCTCTGCCAGTTCAGCACGCGCCCGCAGCCACACCCAGTGACCCTTCGAATGGCGCATGCGAAATTCGCGATCAAGAACGACCTGGCCCTCTTTCAGCATGGTGTCGACCAGGGTGTCGAAATTCCGGTCGTCGGGATGCAGCAGTTCAACCACCTCGCCATAGGACAATAGCTCGGCACGGGGCGCAATTCCGAGGATATCGAACATTGATCGCGACCAGAAAATATGGCCGCGGGCTATGTTCCAGTCCCACAACCCGCAATGGCCTCTGGCAAGCGCTGTGTCGAGGCGACTGGTTGCCAGCGCCAGTGTTTCATCTGCCGTTACCGCCCGGGCGGACTGCCAGTGAAACGCTGCGCCAATCAGCGTCAGGACCAGGGCGGTGGTGATAATGAGCGAAATATGCGTGATCAGGTTGCGGCTCCAGTCTGCCAGCAACAGGCTTTTGACCTGGACCAGTGCAAGCGTGCTTGGATGATCACTCAATGCCCGGACGAAAATATAAGCCTGCTCGCCGTCCGGCAGGGTCACCTTCTTCATGTCGATGCGCTGGGTGTTCAGCAGTTCGGCGTTTCCAGGCTGTGCAACATCGGACAGCAGCAATCCGGCAAAACGCTGACCATCCGGCGAAGTTGCCCGGATATATCCGGCATGGTCGGTAACGAAATACAGGCGCCCGGTTGTTGTGCTGTTTTCCGGCAGGCTCGCCGAAAGGTCGGTGTCCGATGGTATGCGTGGAATGCCACCGTCGGATATTGTACCGGCCAGCCGGGTCCCGAGATTGCGCGCCGTAAGGTCCGCATAGAGCGAAGAAATCCGGCCCTGCTCGTTAATCGTCGTGGTGCGGTTGACCATCAGATTGGCAGTGGTGCCACCGCCCAGACAAACGAGAAACAGAAAAATAAGCGCCAGGATCAGGCGGCGTAATGTCTGTTCTGAAACAGAAAATGATTTAATCGGAAGCGCTTCTGTTGGAACGCGCAATGCGCGCGCCTTGAAGAATTGCTGTCCTAAATGGACTTTGGCCAAAACATCCCACCCCGTCGTGTTAACCCCTCCGGTGTCGGCTAGGCTCGATCGGTTTACATTGACTGACTTACTGGAAAACGCCTGAGTGTGAGTCGCCGCTTGATCAGATGGAAACGCTTGCTGGCGACCTCCCCGGTCGTTCAGCTGGTTCCGCACATCATGCGGTGACTTTACATCAACCCCTACAGGGCCGCGGGAAATGAGACTGTTCATACGAACCAGATGATGGATGAAGCGACGGCCTCATCTCGTAACACTCACTAAGATACTGACTTTATATTCCGCCGCAGCGAACACCTTTTTGGTACTTGCCGATCAGTTCTAGTCGCCCCGAATCACTATGGCCATTGATTCGAAGTTCAACTGATTTGTCTAGGGCCTGATATCAGTCGACATCACAGAAGCGGCAAAATAATGGTTTTGATGCAAAGAAATTGCGGCCCTCACAGTTAACAATTCGTTACTGAAGTGTTTTTGAAACAATTTCGAAGGTATCTCGCGAGAGATCTTTGCGCGCCTTGATACGTTCGATTTCGGTCTGAGCCAGGGCGCGGCGTTCGGGTTCGAGTGCGCGCCAGCTCTTGAATGCGGCCGACAGCCTTGCGGCGACCTGTGGGTTGAGCGGGTCGAGTGCCAACACCACATCCGCCAGGAATCTGTAGCCCGAGCCGTCCTGGTGGTTGAAGCATACCGGGTTGGCGGTGGAGAAGGTCCCCACCAGGGCGCGGACCTTGTTAGGCGTCCTGAGCGAAAATGCCGGGTGATCGGTCAATGACCTGATCTCCGCCACCTTATCGGCGAACGGTGCGAGCGCACTCAGTGCGAACCACTTGTCGACCAGGAGGTGGTCTGACTTGTTCTGTTCGTAGAAAGAGGCGAGGGCCTTGACCCGCTCGGGCGCATCGATACAGGCCAGGATTGTCAGCGCGCCCATCAGATCGGTCATGTTGCCGGCACAGCTGAATTGCCGATACGCGATCGGGGGTCCCTCAGTCTTGGTCAAAAGATCAAGAACGGTGTTCTTGAGTGCGCGCCGCCCAGCGTCCGCTGCATCAGGCACATAGGGCTTGTCATCTGCAAGATGCTCATAACAGGCAAGAAGTTCAGCCTTCAAGGCGTCGGCAAGATATCCCTTCAGGTGCTCGCGCGCGTCGTGGATTGCCCATGGATCGACATTGGCGCCGATCCGCGCCGCAAGATCGCTCTCGGTCGGCAGGGTCAGCATCAGCGATACGAACGCCGGTTCGAGGGTTGCGTCTTCGATACATGTCTTGAGCGCGTCTGCGAGCGGCCGGTGCGTCCCCAGCGGTTGATTTTCTCTGGCATTTTCAACACATTCCAGCAATCTCTTGCTGGCATAGGTTTGGCATGACTCCCAGCGATTGAACGGATCCGTGTCATTGGCCATGAGAAACAGGAAGTCGTCATCACCAAGGTTGCTGGTCAGTTTCACCGGGCTGGAAAACCCGCGGTTGACCGACACAACGGGCTTTTGCGAAACACCGGTGAACCGGAAGGTCTGCTTGTTCTCGGTGATCTCGAGCACTGGCCGCGCCATGGGTCCCTGATCGTCCAGAACCAGGTCCGCTTCCGTGCCGTCGGGTGCGATCAGCCCCAACGCCAGGGGCAAATGCAGCGGCTGTTTCTTGCGTTGGCCAGGGGTCGGTGCCGTGGCCTGCGTAACCGTCAGTTCAAACGCCTGGTCCTTGCCGATATACCTGCCGGAAACCGTCAGTTCAGGCGTTCCCGCCTGCGTGTACCAGCGCATGAATTGCGTGAAATCCCGACCCGAGGCTTCTTCCATGCAACGCACGAAATCCTCAACGGTTGCGGCTTCGCCGTCATGGCGCTCAAAGTAAAGGTCCATCGCCTTTCGGAAATCGTCGCCCCCGATCAGGCTGCGCATCATGCCGACCACTTCGGCACCCTTCTCGTAGACGGTGGCGGTATAGAAGTTGTTGATCTCGATATAGGCGTCCGGGCGAACCGGGTGGGCAAGCGGCCCTGCGTCTTCGGGGAACTGATGACTGCGCAGAAGCTTTACGTCCGAAATTCGTTTCACCGGGCGAGACCGCATGTCGGATGAAAACTCCTGGTCGCGGAACACCGTCAGCCCTTCCTTGAGGCACAGTTGAAACCAGTCGCGGCAGGTGATCCTGTTGCCTGACCAGTTGTGGAAGTATTCATGCGCGATAATGGCTTCGATATTGGCGTAGTCCGCGTCCGTTGCCGTGTCCGGCCGCGCCAGAATATATTTGTCGTTGAAGACATTGAGCCCCTTGTTTTCCATGGCGCCCATATTGAAGTCGCTGACCGCGACGATCATGAAAATATCCAGATCATATTCGCGGCCAAACACGTCTTCGTCCCAGCGCATCGAACGTTTGAGTGCGTCCATCGCGTAATTGCAGCGGTCTTCCTTGCCGTGCTCGACAAAGATGCGCAGGGTGACCTGGCGCCCCGACATGGTCTCGAACCGGTCTTCCACGCAGGCCAGATCGCCGCCGACCAGGGCGAACAGGTAAGACGGTTTCGGGTGCGGGTCTTCCCAGACGGCAAAGTGGCGTTCAGTGCCCTCGACATCGCCTGACGCCACAAGATTGCCATTCGACAGCAAGACCGGCGCATCCGATTTGCGCGCCTCGATACGGGTCGTATAGCGGCTTAGCACATCAGGCCGGTCGAGATGATAGGTGATGCGTCGGAACCCTTCTGCCTCACATTGCGTGCAATAGATGCCGTTGGTTCGGTAAAGGCCTGAAAGTGCGGTGTTTTCTTCCGGATTGCAGTGGTTCTCAATGTCCAGTGTAAATGGCTCGTTGGGCACCTTGTTGAGGGTCAGCGCCTGACCGTCGACCGTATAGTCGCCAACCACCAGCGGCTGGCCGTTCAGGCTTAGCCCGACCAGTTCGAGATGCTCGCCATCGAGCACCAGGGTCGAGGTATTCCCGCGCCGGGCCGGGTTTGGCCGTATCGCCAGACGGGTCTTGACCACGGTTCGTTGCGGCGACAGCTTGACGTCCAGGTGAACCTCGTCGATCAGATAGTCGCTTGGCCGGTATTCCTTGAGTTTAATCTGGCGTGGAGTATCGGTTTTCATGAGCCTACATGTGTGTGAAATTTGTCAAATTTATATCTGTTCCGGACCATAACCCGTGCTTGGTGGTATAGGCTTTTCGCATCGAGATCGTCCAGACAATAGGCTGTGAGGGTGCCATTCAGCCGGGCTCGGCGGACGGCTCCGCCTGCGCAATCGGTGCCGACATTTCCCGCAACAGCTTGCGCCTTATCGCTTCCGCGATATCACCATAGGTTTCGATGCTGATGACGAAGGCTGAAGGACCGGTGATGATGTATTTTTCAAAATACTCGGTCAGCGTATCGTCGCCTTCGCGAACCGCCAGGCCGTTCACCGTGATGCCGGCCCGAACAGCGGAATTCCGCATATATGATGGGTGAGACCCCATGTTCGAACGTTCATCGGCCGAGATGTCGATCACCTGTCGGCGGCCTCTGAAACCGCCTCTGCCGAACAGGCCGACTGAATACTCGATGGCGCTGCCGATCGCCGTGCCGAACCCCACAAATTTGCGCGATTTGGACTCAATCTCATCGGCAAAACGCTCCGCACTCGCCCGGTCGAAAACATGGCTCCAGCCAACACTCTGGAACTGTTGAAAACTTGCGCTCCACTGCACCAGGGTAACCGAAATGCCATGAGGCCGGAGCCTTGCGATTGCTGCGATAACCGAGGGGTGCCGGAAGGCTTCCGCATAGCCCTTGATTTGGAGGTCGAACTCATCGCCGACAATACTTGAAGAGGCATCGAGCGCCAGGACCAGTTCCAGGTCGACATATGTGTCGGCCCGGCCCGGCGACATCCAACACAGCGAAAACGCAAAAGACAGCACCGCCAAGCATGCAGCAGCTCTGCGGGTCATGACTTTCCACCGCCCCGTGGCAGGGTCAACATCAGGCCGAGCATCATCAGGGCCAGTGCGGCCCAGATGAACAAGGAGTGGCGTTCACCGAAAATTAGCATGCCCCAGAACACCCCGGCCAGGGTGATCACATAGGCCGCCTGGCTCGCAAACACCGCACCTGACGTGCGGATCACGTAGAGCAGGGTTGTATAGGCGGCCGCACTGGCCATCGCCGTGCCGGTCGCCGCCCATTGCAGAGGACCCCATTCAACAAATAGGGGAATGGTAGTGTTGAGGCCAAAGGCAAGCGGGGCAAGGAACAAGGCCGCGGCCAGTTGCCGGCCACAGCTGAGCGGCAGGGAGTCGAGCCCCGGCGGACGCCGGGCTGCGATATAGACATTCTCCACCGACATGCTGACACTCGACGCCATTGACAACAAAACCCAGGGGGCAAGGTTCGGCGCCGGCAGGGAACCTTCCGGCAAGACCAGCAGCAGGACGGATGCAAGACCGATGGCGACCCCCATCACGCGGGCGATTTCGACCCGTTCGATCTTCAGCAGGGCCGACAATATATAGGTGAACAGCGGCATGCTGGCGAAGGCGATCGCGACAATCCCGGCGGGCAGGTACTTTGCCGACCAGAACAGGCCGAGTGCTGGAATGGCAATGCCGGTAAAACCGCATACCAGATTAAAGTGGACCACTTCCGGCAAGAGCTTGGGCGGACGCAGCATCGCCAGTGACAGAACCAGCAGGAGTGTGCCCCCGCACACGGTTTGCCACAATGCCAGTCCGATCGGATGTCCGCCGTGTAGGACCGCCAGTTTGGCGAGTGCCAGCGAACCGCCCCAGACGATGCCCATGAAAAGCAGCAGCCCGATCGAGACAAACCGGTTCGATCCGACCGGGGAAACCGTTTCCTGAACTCTCTCGACACTCATCCGGTCTTATCCGCGTTTTGGTTTTCTGCAACCACCTGAAAACACCCAAGCTTCCGCCATATCATCAATCTGCGTTTCGCGATAGCAGCACAAGGGCAGTTGCAGGCCCCTCGGCAAATCCAGCACCAGGGTGTATTCTTGGCCCGTATCGTTCACGTTTCGATTTCCTGTATTGGCGGAGGTGCAAACATGACGGAAGTGCTGACCCGGGAACCCGCTTTCTGGTCCGATGACGAACTGCCAAAACCGTCCAGAGATTTCGACACCCTCAGTTCGGATCTGGAAGTATTCGGCTACGGCCTGATCGAAGATGCGCTCGCACCCAGACAGGTTGCAGCCGTCCGCACCCGGTTGGTCGAGCAGGCAGCGGCTGAACGCGAACGCCACAACATGAAAAATCCGGCCAACATGGATCCGGTCAACCAGTGGGTCGGCATGTTGCTGAACAAGGGTGAGGCGTTTTTCGATCTGGTTGACCACGCCCTGGTGCATTCCCTGGTCTCGGATGTGTTGGGCCCGCACTTTCTCATCTCTTGTGTCGATGCCCAGATCCAACATCCCGGCAGTGTCACCATGCCGCTTCATACTGATCAATGGTGGGTGCCGCCGCCGGTACCCCAAGGCGCACGCCATGTTCGGGCATCAGCAATCGAGAGAGCGCAGGGAACCGCCCTCGACCCGTCGCCGCCTCCAGGACCGATCAGTGGACCGGTAGAGGCAAATGTCATGTGGATGATCGCCGATTTTACCGAACTCAACGGCGCGACCCGTGTGGTGCCGCGCAGCCACCTGAGCGGTCAGCAGCCTGATCCATCCGTTCCCCACAAGATAGCTTCGATACCGGCCTGCGGCCGGGCGGGCACAGCGATCGTGTTCGATGGACGTCTGTGGCATGGTGCCGGTGAGAATCAAACGGAGCAATCCCGTTACGGCATCACCACCGCCTATTGCGCACCTCAGTGCCGTCCACTGGAAAACTATACGCGCGGCCTGCGCCCGGAAGTGTTCGAGCGCTGCTCGAAGGACACGCTCGCGCGGCTTGGCTATGCCGCCTGGTCAAGCTATGGCCACACCGGTGATCCCGAAACACGGCTTTGCACGCCGGGCAGCGAGGCGGTCGGCATACTCAAGCCCGAAAGTTAAGCTGCCTGTCAGGCCTGCTTGCGCAAACCCAGCTTCTCGCGCGCCTCCTGCGGGGTCAGGACCCGCGCGCCCAGCCGTTCGATGATTTCAACCGCGCGCTCGACCAACTGGCCGTTGCTCGCCAGCACGCCGCGGTCCAGGTAGATGTTGTCTTCCAACCCAACCCGCACATTGCCGCCCAGGATCACCGATTGCGCAACCATCGGCATCTGCATGCGCGATATGCCGAAACTCGCCCAGTTCACGCCATCGGGCAGGGCATCGCGCATCGCCTTCATGGTATCGGTGTCGGCACCCGCCCCCCACGGGATGCCCAGGCACAGCTGAAACATCGCCGGTTGTTCGATCAGGCCTTCCTCGATCATCTGCCGGGCAAATCTGATCTGTCCCAATTCGAACACTTCAAGCTCCGGGCGCACCCCCCAGTCCTTGATTTTCTGGGCCATGACCCGCAGATAGCCCGGGGTTGAGATATAGGTCTCGTTGCCATTGCCGAAATTCATCGTGCCGCAATCCAGGCTGCAGATCTCCGGCCGCAGGCTTTCCACATGCACAAGGCGCTCGTCCGGTCCGATCATATCCGTACCCGGACCGCCGACGCTTGGGTCCTCGTCGCTTGGCACCCAGTCGCCGCCCATGCCGGCGGTCAGGTTGATCACCACATCGGTGTCGCTTTCCCGCACCAATTCCACCGCCTGGCGGAACAGATCGGGATCGCGGCTGCCTTGGCCGGTTTCTGGATCGCGCACATGCAGGTGGGCGATTGAAGCGCCCGCCTTGGCTGCTTCGATCGCTGCATCCGCGATCTGCTGTGGTGTCACGGGAACCCCTGGGTGCCTGCCAACCGTATCGCCGGCGCCGGTCACCGCACAGGTCAGGATCACATCGTAATTCATATGAGCAGCCCTTTCATGTTTCCGCCCCGGGCGGATGATCGCCATTCGACTGGATAAAGAATTATATTGGGCAAGGCTGTGGCGCACGGTTACAATATTTTCGACATGGAATTTCGTTTTTTCGACAATGCTCAGTGATCTACATGGCCGCGCACACATCGTCCCCGCCCTACAGAATTGGCTTCGTCCTGTTGCCCCGGTTCAACATGATGGCCCTGACCACCACGCTCGAGCCGTTGCGGGTTGCCAATTACATCAGCACCCACCCGCTCTATGAATGGGCGTTCCTGTCGGTCGACGCCGGTACAGTGACGGCGAGCAATGCCATGAGCCTGCAAACCGCAGGCCTGAAACAGGCCGAACAGGAGGATCTGGATGCCCTGTTTGTGTGCGGCAGCTGGAACAGCGAACATTATGACAACCCCGAACTGTTTGCCTGGCTGAGGCGCATGGACCGCAAGGGCGTGGCGCTTGGCGCCATGGATATCGGCGCTTATATCCTGGCGCGCGCACAGCTTCTGTCCGGCTATCGTGCAACCACCCATTGGTATTGCGTCCGGGCCTTTGCTGAACAATATCCAAATGTCCTGGTCGAAGAGCAGCTCTATGTCATCGACCGCACCCGGACGACAATCGCCGGCGGCACCGGCGGCATCGACATGATGCTGCACGACATCGACATACGCCATGGTCGCCAGCTTGCCTTGGAAGTGGCCGACCAGATCCTGCATTACCCGGTGCGCGAACCGGAATCGCCGCAGCGCAGGGCGCTGGGCGGCAAGCAGAAGTCCCTGCATCCAGCTGTCCGCCAGGCGGTGGCGCTGATGGAGAGCAACCTGGAAGAACAATTATCCGTGCCCATGGTGGCTGAGACCGTCGGTGTCTCCCAGCGCAAGCTTGAGCGCCTGTTCCAGAAATATATGGGCTGCTCGGTTGTCAGCTTCTATCAGCTCATGCGGCTGCAATATGCCCGCGTGCTCTTGACCAACACCTCCATGTCCGTGCGCGAAGTATCGATCGCCTGCGGGTTCAACTCCCTGTCCTATTTTTCCAAGCTGTTCGGCGTTCATTTCGGCAAGAAGCCGCGGGAATACCGCGAGGCCTGGCCGGATCTGGAGCCTGCACCCATCTGGCCCGGCATGACCAGTTCGCTGATTGAAACCGCCCGGCAGGGCCGCGGTGGCAAGGCGCATTGATGCGGGCCTTCCGCGTCACGGTCATCTTGCATTAACCACGATCTCAGCATTCACCTCTCCAAAGCCACTTCAACCGGTTCCAGGCACTGATTTTGCAACGTTGCATTGTGATTTTCGACACTAATGCACATGGACCATTATGATCATTTCCACTCTCAATCTCATGCTCTTGGCTTTGGGCTTCCTGTCGGCCATTCTTCTTGCCTTCTTCATCATTCCACTGGTCTGGCGGTGGGCGGTTCGGCGGACCACCCGGCGCATGCAGCGGGCACAGCAGCAGGCGCTGACCGGTAAAAACGGATCCGGAACGAATGTCTCGGACCTCCAGGCTGATCATTCGCAAAACACCCGCAAGGTTGAAAAGCGGCTTTTGGAACTCAAGCAGAAGCTGGCTGCCCAGGCAGTGGAAACCGCGCGCCACAATGCAGCGCTTCAAGAACTTGAAGACAAGATTGCGGAGAAAGACCGCGAGTTGGCGCAGCGTGATGCTGAAATCCAAAAGCGCATTGACGCCGTGATACCGATTGAAGCGGAACTGAAGACGCGGACCGATATGGCCCAGCAGCTGCGCGATCAGTTACGGGAAAGCAACGAAGCCAGGCAGGCATTGCAGGGCAGTCAGCTGGAAGCGGAAAAATCGATCGCCCTGCGGGATGAAAAAATCGAGCAGCTCAGGGAAACCGTCCACGCTCATGACCTGCGAATTGCCCCGCTGGAACAGCAGAATGCAGAGGCCGCGCAGGCTATCTTGGAGAAAGATGCAGCACTGGAACAGGTGACCGCGCTGGCAGCGGATCAGAAAGAAAAGTTGCTTCTGCAACAAACCAGGCTGGATGACATTGATCAGGTGCTGGTACGCAAGGACGCTGAAATCGAGCGTTTGGCGGACACCGCCCAGGCACAGCTTGAAACTCTTCAGGCGCAAAAGCAGACCACCGGGAACGCCAAGGACGTAACCGCACTCGCCAATACCGTGATCGATAAATTGCAGGTCACCAACTCTGCGAACGAACAGGCCCTGAAGCAACATGTCCGGGCGATTGCCGAGGCTGAAAAGGCGGCCAGGTCGCAGGCCAAAGAAATCACCAAGCTCACGGCTGTGATCGAGAAACGTGAAAAGCAACTGGCCTCCCAGGCGGACTCCATCCTGGCTGTCAACGCGTCGGCAGCACAGAAGGAAGATGAGAACAAACGCCTGCAAGCCGAGCTGAAGGCACATCTGGCAAATGTTAAGAAAAGCGACAAGGTGGTCCTCAGCGTGTCGGAAACGGTCAGGTTGAAGGATGCCGAAATTGCCGAGCTGCACGCGGCGGCAAAATCTGAAGACGGCCGCTTCGCACAATTATCCAATGATCTTGAGGCTGCGCGAAAAGAGCTGGCCGACCGGGCCGCTGAGGCTGAGCGGATCACCATCGAACTGAACCAACGAAGCAGTATGGTCGATGATCGCGATGCCACACTTGGTGTTCTCAAAGACGAACTTGCCAGCTTGACCGCCAAATCGGTCGAAGAGGCGGATTTATTCAAGGCGCAACTGCAAGCCCTGGAAAACGAAAAGGCCCGTCTGGCCGCCGAGCTTCAAAAGGCCGGTCAGGAAACCGACAAATTGCTCCATGAGTTCGACGAACTTGACCAGCTTTGGGACACCAGCGTCGAAGCCACGAGCAAACCCGTGGCGCCAGGCGAAAACCGTATGGCGCAAACCGCCTCTACAGCAGACGCCAATGTGAGCGACAAGCAGTCACAGACGTCATCACTCACCGACCGGTTCCGTGCCCTGCAGAGCAAGATCGATTGAGCGGGAAGGGCTCTAACTTCCGTCTAGGTCACGCAGCGCCTTGGCGATCGCCACAAGGCCGGCATCGCGTTGTGCCGCAAGGGTTTCGAAGTTCCGTCCCGCAGCCTCCCGGTCACAGCCATCGACCATGGCATCGCGCAACTCCTGGGTAAGTTCCGGCGCTTCCAGTCGGGTCCAGGGAAGTTTCAACGCGGGGCCGAAATGATCGAGATTGTGCGCCATTCCGCCTTCGCCGCTTGCTGCATGAAACGCCATGCACGGCCCCATCACCGCCCATCGGGGTCCGGGTCCGTAGACGATGGCGTCATCGATCTGTTCCACCGTCGCCTCGCCATTGGCAACCATGTGCAGGGCTTCGCGCCATAGCGCCTCCTGCAACCGGGTTGCGATGAAGCCGGGGAGTTCTTTTTCCATGATCAAAGGCGCTTTGCCGCTCAGGCGGTAAAAATCGGCCGCCCAGATGACCGCCTCCGGGTCGGTCTTTTTCCCGCCGATCATCTCCACCAGGGGCAGCAGATAGGGCGGGTTGAACGGATGGGCAACAACCGTGCGTTCAGGTGTTGCACAACGGGCCTGAATATCGGTCATCGACAGGCCCGACGTGCTCGAGGCGATTATCACATCCTGAGGCACCAGTTGCCCGAGCCGTTCATAGAGACCCTGTTTGAGTTCGAGGTTCTCCGGTACGCTCTCCTGAACGAATTCCGCATCCCCCACCGCTTCCTCAAGATTAGTGGTGCAGGTCATATCATCCGGCGATACCCCGTCCGGCACGCCCAGCACCTGCAGGTTCTTCCAGGCGGTCTCGACCAGCGCCCGGAGCGGTGCTTCTTCGGCCGCATCATGCACATAGGTCTTGACTTCATAACCATGGGCCAGGAAATGCGCCGACCAGCCGCCGCCGATCGGGCCGCCGCCGACATTGGCCACCCGCCGCACGTCTTTCGGATCAGGCCTTGCCATAATCTCTATCTCCTCAAAGAGGTTGCTAGCGGCCTTTGAAAACCGGCTCCCGTTTCTCCACAAATGCCTTGATGCCTTCTCCGGCATCTTCCGACTTCAGCATTTTCCGATAGATCGGCAGGTCGCCGGTACGCATGGTGTGGAAAGTGTTCTGGAGTTTTTCCACCTCGATTTCGCGCAGCACCTCTTTTACGGTCTGCAGTGCAAGGGGTGCGGAGGTGGCAAGCTGGTCGGCCCATTCGCGCGCCTTTGACATCAGCTGGTCTTTCGGCACCACCGCATTGACCAGACCGTAGCCGGCTGCCTCCTGGGCTGGCATGCGGCGGCCGAGCAGCAGCATTTCCATGGCGATATTATAGGGCAGACGCCGCGGCAGGCGCTGGATCGCCCCCGCATCGGGCACGATGCCAAGCGGCATTTCCGGCAGGGCGAATTCCACATGGTCGGCGGCGATGATCAGGTCGCAGGCCAGTGCGATCTCGAATCCACCGCCGATCGCAAGACCGTTCAATGCGGCAATCACCGGCTTGTTGAGGTTCCACATTTCGGTGATGCCGGCAAACCCGCCATCTCCATAGTCGCTTTCGTTCCACCATTCATCGAGCTGAATGTCGCCGCTGTTGACTGCTTTGAGGTCCCAGCCGGCGGAAAAGATCCGGTCGCCGGCAGCGGTCAGAATGCCGACCCAAATCTCCGGATCATCCCTCAGCATGACAAACGCCTCCGACAGCTTCTTGCTGGTCGGATCGTCGATGGCGTTGACCTTGGGCCGGTCCAGGGTGATTTCGAGCACCCGTCCGCGTCGTTCGATCTTTACCTCATCGCTCATCGTCGCAACGTCCTTTCAATCACCCGGCGGCATCCGGTCCGGCACGGTTCACCATGGCCCCATAGTTGCCAGTCGGCCGTTTTTCGATTTAGCCTTTTTGGACAGAAACAACACTTATTCGACAGGCTTATCCCGGTAGTTCGCGTCGAATAATCACAACTAGTGTCGAATAAGTTTCGAACAACGCCTATGGAACAGCCCATGATACAGCCTGCATGATGAGCCAATCTGAACCGGGAGACGGTCATGGATGTCCACGTGAACGACGAGCAGCGGATGCTCGTGAACTCGATCAGGAGTTTCATGGAAGCCGAAATCTTTCCCCATGAAGCCGAAGTCGACCGCACCGGCGTGGTGCCGCCGGAATTGTCTGAACGGATCGCCGGCCGCGCCATCGAAATGGGTTTCTATGCAGCAAACCTGCCGGTGTCGGTGGGCGGCGGGGGCTTGAGCTATTCGGATCTTGCCCTGTTCGAACGGGAGTTCGGCAAATCGAGCTATGCCCTGCACTCCCATGTCGGGCGGCCGACCGAGATCCTTCTGGGCTGCGAGGGCGACCAGATCGAGCGCTATCTTGCGCCCTGCGTGCGGGCGGAAAAACGAGAGTGCTTTGCCCTGACCGAACCAGGTGCCGGCTCCGACATCATGTCCATGGCGACCCGTGCCGTGGCGGATGGCGATGATTACATCCTCAATGGTTCCAAGCATTTCATCTCAACACCGCTCATGCCCGACTTCGCCATCGTCTTTGCCGCAACCGGTATGGACCAGACACCAAAGGGCGAGCGCAAGCGCGTCACCGCCTTCCTGGTCGATGTGGGAACCAAAGGTTTTGACATTCGCCATGGACCGCATTGTGCGAGTTATCGGGGTTATCTGCATTTTCAGTTGAGTTTTGACGACTGCCGTGTGCCGGCAAGCCAGATCCTTGGGCAGGAGGGCAAGGGTCTGGATCTGGCCAACAAGTGGCTGCATATGGGCCGGGTCTGGGTCGGCGCGAGCTGCTGCGGCAAGGCTGAACGCCTGTTGGGCCTGGCGACCGAATGGGCTGCCAGCCGCAAGCAGTTCGGCCAGCCGATCGGCAATTTTCAGGGCACCGGCTTCAAGCTTGCAGACATGGCGACCGAGCTGCGCGCCGCAAGCCTGCTCGTCGCCGACACGGTGCGTAAGGCCGACGAGGGCACCATGGAGTCGGCAGACGCTGCGATGGTCAAGCTCTACTGCTCGGAAATGCTCGGCCGGGTCGCCGACCACACGGTGCAGATCTTCGGCGGCATGGGTCTGATGGACGACATGCCGGTCGAGCGCATGTGGCGGGACGCCCGGCTGGAGCGCATCTGGGACGGCACCTCGGAAATCCAGCGCCACATCATCGCGCGCTCCCTGCTGCGCCCGTTCGGCGCATGACACCGGCACAGCGCCGTAATCTGCAGCGCCTGCTGGCGCCGCGCTCGATCGCTGTTATCGGCGGCGGGGAGGCGGCAGCGTCCGCGCGAAACAGCGCGGCGCTGGGATTTGACGGGCCAATCTGGGGGGTCAATCCGAAACGTGACGAACTCGGTGGATACCCGTGCTTTACCTCCGTATCGGAATTGCCCGGGTCACCGGATGCAGTGTTCCTGGCGGTGCCGCGCCGGGCGGTGATCGACACCCTGGCTGAATTGCACGCAATCGGCGCTGGGGGTGCTGTGTGTTACACCGCAGGCTTCCGTGAAATCGGCGTCGAGGGCGCAGACCTCGAGCGCGCCATGATCGAAGCCGCCGGCGATGTCGCGGTAGTCGGCCCCAACTGCTTCGGTGTTCTGGCACCGGTCACCGGCGCAGCGCTTTGGGCCTATGATCATGGCGTCAACCGTCTTGAGCGCGGCGTGGCGCTGGTCAGCCAAAGCGGCATGCTCGCCTCCAATCTGACCATGACCAGGCGCGCCCTGCCCATGGCCTACGTCATTTCCGCGGGCAACCAGTCGGTGCTCGGCATCGAGGATTATGTCGATGTCCTGGTTGACGATCCAGCGGTCACCGCCATCGGACTTTATGTCGAGGAACTGCGAGACATTCCCCGTTTCGTCGATGCCGGCCTGCGCGCGGCCGCCGCCGGCATGCCGATCGTTGCCCTCAAGGTCGGCACGTCCAAGATCGCCGCGAGCCTGACCGTCACCCATACCGGCTCCCTGTCCGGGGCGGATGAGGTCTATCAGGCGTTGTTCGACCGGCTCGGCGTGATCCGTGTCGATAGTCCCGTCATGCTGGCTGAAACCCTCAAGATGCTGACCCTGGGCGGTGTGCCGAAAGGGCGCCGCGTGGCCGCGTTCACCGGGTCCGGCGGCGATGCCGCGATGCTTGCGGACCATGCAGACGAACTCGGCCTGGATTTCGTCCAGCCCGGGCCCAAGGTTGCAGAGGAGTTAAAATCGCAACTCCCCGACATCGCAACCCTGTCCAACCCGCTCGACTACACAACCGAGCTTTGGGGGGTGCCCGACAAGCTCGAACGCCTGGTCGCCACCATGCTCAGGCAAGGCTATGACGCCGCCATGATCATGCAGGACTATCCGGTTCCGGTCGCCGATGCGGACCGCACTTTATATGACCACGACACCAACGCCTTCCTCGCGGCAGCCAAAGCCGCAGGTATCCCGGCAGCGATCTGCAGCGTTTTTCCCGAAAATCTCGACCGCCCGGCGCGCGAGCGCATCGTCTCAGGCGGTGCGGCACCACTTCAGGGGATGAAGGAAGCCCTGACCGCAATCGCTGCGGCCGCACGTTACGGCGAGCGGCGGGCGGAGATCATGGCCGTTGAACGTGAAAGCCTGCAATTGTCGCAGGCATTTCCTGCGAATGACGGTGAGGTGGCAGCGCTCGATGAATGGGCGGGCAAACGCATGCTTGCCGATGCCGGGGTGCCGGTGCCCGAAGGACGGCTGGTCGATCCCGCCAAGGCAGGGGAGGCGGCCGACGCGTTGGGCTATCCAGTCGTGGTCAAGCTGGTCGATGCGTCACTGTCGCACAAATCCGAAATGGGCGCCGTCCGCCTTGGGCTTGGCACACGTCAGGCAGTTGAAGCAGCGGTTGCAGAAATGGCGGCAAGCGCTGTGTCATGCGCGCTTTCCAACCCCCAGGTCCTGGTTGAGCGCATGGTGCAGGGCGCGGTTGCGGAGGTTCTGGTCGGCCTCCGGCAGGATGAAAAGTTTGGCGCCATCCTGGTGGTCGGCTCCGGCGGCATACTGGTCGAACTGATCGACGAAACACAGACCCTGTTATTGCCCTCAACCCGTAACGACATCGCCCGCGCCCTAGCAGGCCTCAATGTCTCCCGGCTGATCGATGGCTATCGAGGCAAACCGCCCGGCGACCGGCAAGCTCTGGTTTCAACTATCGTCAGCCTGTGCGACATGGTGCTCGCAAGCAATGGCCGCATCGCCGAGCTTGAAGTAAATCCGCTCATGGTAACGCCTGACGCCGCCGTTGCTGTCGATGTTCTGGCGCATGTTGCCCTAGCTGTTGACCCTGGACCAAGATCCTAGCGCTCTCTTAAGAACTTATCCCCGCGCTCCTCTGGTTGGTGTAATTCTGTCAGACTGGCCATCGCTCCGGCCGCCGGCCCATATGCTCAATCAAGACGCTGGCACACGCCGCCTACGGGCGAACTTTTTGCTTTCAACACGCCATTGCCGATGCACATCGCGTTCCGCAGAACGCAAGAGGGCTTTGTTACGCGAAGCTCCGGCAAGTGACACGCTCATGCAAAGGGCCATCCGCAGATAACCGGGTGGCTCTTTCTTTGTTTGAAAGGACACGCACTCCATGCGCCCTGACGATCCCTTAGCGCCATCTCTCACGTCAGCGGTAGGCGAACCGCACCGCCGCACAAGTCGCCAAAATCCCGCAGGACTTTCATTTCCCATACTGCCCTTTGCGGCGGCGCAGCCGCCTGCGGAATCATCAGGGCTCGACGCGGGCTTGATCATGAATGCGCTCAAGCAGTTACAGCGGAACAGCTCAGATATTCCTGACCAGGCGACACTGCCACAGGACGCATCACCTGTCCCGATACTGCCCCGCAAACCGCCGCTCTCACCACGTCGGCAGGCGCTGCGCGACGGGACGATATTGAAGGTTGCGAAGCAGGGAGAAAATCTACTGATCCAGGTAGGGCAGGGGCAGATCACCCTTGATCAGGCACACGCCAGCTACATTGCCCTCACCGAGCGGGCGGATTTCAGCCCCAACGCCATCACGCAGCTCAGAACCCACTTCATCGGGGAACTTCCAAAAGCCGCACGTCGCGGACAGAACCGGCCGCCGACTGCCATCAAGCCTGTCCAACCGCAGCCGGCAGCGCACATCCAGGCGGCTCCACCACCACAAGACCTGCCGTTCAATGCGGTCCGGCAGGCCGCTTCATCTCATGTGGTTCGTGAGGCCAAAACCGACCAACTCTCTCTACCGGACGAAACCAGCCTGATCCAGGTGGAACGCGCGGGAAAGTCCGACCGGATCGATCCTTCAGAAGATATTGTCACACTGTTTGCCAGGAAAATCCGGGAGTCACAGCATTCGCTGGATCAGGATTTCGGTAATGGCAGGTCCATCAACGACACTATCGACGCCGCCGGTGACGTCACCGATGCTGTTACCCGAAATGTCGTAGGCGACATATTCGGAGAAGAGGTCGTCCAAAGCCGGGATGACATCAATGATGCGTTCGCAACCGTGCTTACCGAACTGCGTTCGTCGCTTCATCGCGCGATCGATCGAAGCGGCGCCAGAGCGGAGTCGAGCCCACAGCGTATTGCCGACTTCAAACTTATTGCAGATACGCTCATCGGTGCCATTACCGTCATTGGTCCGGGACGCCGCCCACGCCGGCGTCGAGTCCGAGGCGCGGACGAACCGGATGAATCCGCAGAATCAAACCCGCGTCCAAGCGGCGATACATCACAATCACCGCAGGTCAGGCCCGATGATGAAGGCGTTTCTTTGTCAGTCGCGCCGGGCCTTCCGGTCGTCAAGGTTAAGACAGAAAGGTTGAGAAGCTCTAACGCCAGACGAGGGACGCGGGAGTGGGAAATGCTCAACAATCCGCATCCGAATACGATCTACGAACTGGACAATGGCGAAACATTCAAAACCGACGCGTTCGGAAATGCCGAGGAGTTTGTATATGTACCTGTTGCCGACAGACGGGGGCGCGATAGGCGCCAGACACAGATTGGTAACGAAGGCCTGGACAATGACGTTGGCGGTCATCTCAGAGCCTGTTTTCTTGGCGGCAGCTGTGATCTGTACAATCTCATCTCCCAGGATAGAAGGTTCAACAACGGCGACTTTAGGAAATGGGAGATCATGATTGGCCGGAACATTGACAACGTGGAAGCTGTAAAGATCACTGTCAAAAGGAAGAATCCGAGCAATCGAAGACCCGACGGCTTGGTAGCCGAATGGGTATTGGATGGTGTGAGGATGCGTACATCCTTTAAGAATGAAGAATGAGACTGGAGGTTGATGATGCTGAGACAGTCAGAGATCATGCATGAGGTTGCCGAGATTATGATCTTGGCATCTAATGGCGAGTTTGACGAACTCGTTCTGGAAGTTGAAGTAAATATTTCTGGGGGTTCAGTTACATCAAAATGCCGCCAGATAACGAACGGTAAAGTTGAATACCTGTCATTTTGGGAGGTTGACCCTAATGCGGATCTGGAGGAAATGGGGTTTGAGTTGTACGAAGAGATGAAAAACCACACAGGTGGTAAATTGAAGAAGTATACTGTTACGATCGACAAAGAGGGTACCGCCAGAGCCAGGTTCGAGTATAGGGATCGGACGGAAACGTAAGTGTTTGTGGCACTCGCCCACCTTGCCGCAAGTTCACTCAATTTAGGTGCAGCTTCTGTTCGGATACAACATGAGCGGCGGAGCGTTCGTCATCCGCTGCCAGAAAGTGGAAACGGCGGTGATAGGAACGCTTTCGGCCGGCAGCTCCTTGCAATCTCAAATACTTACCCGAAAACCCGGATCGACAAAGCGTGCCGCCTGCGCCGGATCGACGCCTGCCTGTTGCGGCCAGATGCGCGGGAAATAATCGCAGTCCATCGGATCCCCGACATCCAGCCCGTGGCCCTCGAACAGCGGGCGCACGGTGCCCGGCCGGCTGGCGAACACCGCATCGTCGCCCATCCAGAATGTCGAGACCGCACGCCGTCCATGGTCCGATGCGCTGTTGCCCGGCGCCCCGTGCACGGTCAGGCCGTGAAACGCGATGCAGTCGCCAGGCGCCATGTCCCAGGAAAGAATTTCGTACTTGTCCCGCTCTGCATCCATGTCAGGCAGGCGCTCAAACGTACTCGTGCCCTCGTAAAGCTGTTGTCCGGCACGGGTAAGCTCCGGCTGGAACCAGCGCCCCCAGCGGTGCGAACCGGCAACCAGTTCCAGGCAGCTGTCCTTCGCCACCGGGTCGAGCGGGAACCACAGCACGCAGAACTGCTCGCCATTGACCGGATAGTAGGGCTGGTCCTGGTGCCAGCGGGTGCGCTTCGGCGTGCTTTTGCCCTTGGCCCACAGCGCGTCATAGAAGAAGTTGATCTTGCCCGAGCCCATCAGGCCGGCGGCGATCTCGGCTGCCGGCGAGGCGACGACGAAACGGCGCAGTTCCGGCAGGCGCTGCGCCAAGCAGAAGTCGGTCAGGAAAAAACCCTGGTCGTCGTCGCTTTGCTGTCTGGTGTGCAGCGGGCCCGGATCGGCAATGTCCTTATCCACCCCCTGACCAAGCATCTCCAGGGTTTCATCCGACAGGACATTACGAAGGCATACTGCACCCTGTTCGGAAAATGCCTCGATTTCCTGTTTAGTCAGATCCCTGGCGGTCATGGTTTGCTCCTCCCATCGGCTCGGCGCTATCCAAACAGGTTTTACCGCATGACGAACGGATTGGCGATCGGGTCAGACGAGGTGTTGATCCACACGGTCTTGGGTCTGGTGTAATCATAGATCGCCTGGAAGCCGCTTTCGCGCCCGTAGCCTGAATCCTTGAAGCCGCCGAAAGGTGCGATCGGCGACACCACCCGATAGGTGTTGATCCACACGATGCCGGCGCGGGTTGCCTTGGCCATGCGGTGGGCGCGGCTGATATTGTTGGTGAAAATACCGCAGGCAAGGCCGTATTTCGTGTCATTGGCAAGCCTGACGATTTCGTCTTCGTCCTTGAACCGCAACACGCTGAGCACCGGTCCGAACAATTCAGTGTCGACAATGGTCAGCTGCTGTTCCGGACAATCGACAATGGTCGGCTCGTAGTACCAGCCGGCATTGAGATGGGATGGTCGCCTGCCGCCATGGAGCACCTGTGCGCCTTCCTCCTTGGCCTTTTCGACCTGTTCCTCGATACGGGTCAACTGGTTGAGGGTGGCGAGCGGGCCCATCTGGCTGTCTTCCTCAAGCGGGTCGCCGATCTTGATCTGCTGTGCCATGCCGACCAGATTATCAAGCACCTGATCAGCGATACTGTCCTGCAGATAGAGCCTGGAACCGGCTACGCAACTCTGCCCGCTGGCACCAAAAATGCCTGCAACAACTCCGTTTGCCGCACTTTCCAGATCCGCATCCTCAAACACCATGACCGGCGATTTGCCGCCCAGTTCGAGCGACACCTCGGCAAAATTCTCTGCTGAATTACGGATAATATGACGGGCTGATTCCGGGCCGCCGGTAAAGCTGATGCGGGCAACCAGGGGGTGGGTCGTGAGCACCCGCCCGCAGGGCTCGCCAAAGCCGGTGACGATGTTGACCACGCCATCAGGAAAGCCCGCTTCATTGATCAGTTCGCCGAACTCGAGCATTGCGGCCGAGGCATGTTCCGATGCCTTGAGCACCACCGTGTTGCCGGCGGCAAGGGCTGGTCCAAGCTTGACCGCGACCAGGAACAATTGCGAGTTCCACGGCACGATGGCGGCCACCACACCGAGCGGTTCACGGGTGGTGAAAACCGTCAGGTCGTGTTTGTCGATCGGCAGGGTGTCGCCGTGAACCTTGTCGGCCAGGCCGGCGTTGAAGTGGAAAAAATCTGCAATGTAATTGGCCTGCCAGCGGGTTTCCTTGAACATCTTGCCGGTATCGATGGTTTCTGTCCGGCCCAGGTCTTCCGATTTTTGCGCCAGAAGATCTGCCAGCTTTCTCAAATACTTGCCGCGCTCGGATGGTGTGGTTTTTGACCATGGACCTTCGCTGAAAGCGCGGTGTGCGGCGTGCACCGCGCGGTCCACATCCGCTTCGCTGGCCTCCGGAATGACCGCCCAGGGTAGGCCGGTTGTCGGGTTGCTGCTCTCAAAGGTTTTGCCGTCTTCGGCATCCACCCACTTGCCGTCGATCAACATCTGGTAGCGTTTCAAATCGGCCATATCCGGAACTCCCTGTAGCGTTCTTGCAACGGATCCCATCCGTGTCGTTTCGGCGCGCAGCATATGCTGACCATGACTTGCGCGGCAAGATGCTTGTGGTAGCGTCGCGTCGGACAACCCAGGTGCAATAGGAGTGACGCCATGTCAGACAAACAAAAACAAGTCATCGGAGGCCCGCTGGTGATTAACGGTCGGACCCTGTCACTGTCACGGGCAATACGGGCAGGGGACTTCGTTTATCTGACCGGCCAGATCCCCTTCAAGGATGGGGCGCCCATGACCACCGGCACCATCGAAGACCAGACACGGGTTACGCTTGATCTGATCACCGATACATTGAGTGAAGCTGGATGCGAGCGCTCGGACGTGGTGAAGGCCATGATCTGGCTGCGCGAACGTGAGGACTTTCCCGGCTTCAACGAGGTCTATGGGGAGTATTTCCCGGTCGACCCGCCGGCCCGGTCGGCGGTGCTCAATCAGTTGCTGGTGGATGTCCGGGTCGAAGTCGAGGTGGTTGCCTATAAGCCCGTGTGAGTGTGCGCCTCTGACAATACCCAGTCAAAGAACGTTCTGGCCGGCGGTTTCAGGGATTTGGTCTCCGGTCGTGCTGCATAGACACCGAGACCGCGGGAATGCGTTGCTTTTATCGGGCACACCAGAGCTCCCTTGTCCAGCAGCGTGTCGATGATACCGCTGAACCCCAACGCCACACCCTGTCCATCGAGTGCCGCCTGAATGATGTTTCCGTAATTGTCGAAACCCAAGATCCGCAGGGGTGTCTGCGGTGTAACGCCGTTGCCGTGCAGCCACCAGGCCCAGCCCTCATGGACATGGCTGGCGCCGTCGAGATTGAGAAGGGTGTGGGCTGTCAGATCTGACGGCGCTGAGATTGGACCGTGCTCTTCGAGATAGGCCGGGGCGCACACCGGATGCGAGGCCACGTCGAACAGGTGGACACAGTCGAAGTTCCGCCAGGAGCCATCGCCGTATCGTAATGCGATATCAAAATCTTCGGTAATCGTTTTCAACGGAGCATCCGACACGACCACCCGGATTTCGGTGTCTGGAAAGGCCGCGCGGAATTTCGGCAGGCGGGGCGTCAGCCAGTATGTGGAAATCGCGATCGTTGCCGATACCACCACCCGAGGGCGTTCGGAGTTGCCCTGCAAACGGTCAGCGGATTGAGCGATGTCCTCCAGGGATTTCCGCACAACCGCTTGAAAGGCTTCACCCTCCACAGTCAGTTCGATGGCCCGGTGCAGCCGGGTGAACAGCTTGACGCCCAGATGGTTCTCCAGGATCCGTATATGCCGGCTGACCGCTTCGCGGCTGATCGTCAGCTCCTCGGCCGCCCGGGTAAAACTGCAATGACGTGCCGAGGCCTCAAAGGCGATCAGGCTGTTGGCGGGCGGCAGACGGGTGCGCAGGTTTTGCATGAACTAAATGTTACGCAAAGCGAAGCCTTTTTCAAGTTTACAGACGCGCATGGTTTCCGCTCTAATCACCTGTTACATCCAGCTTCGATCGCGGTGCGCGACGGCTGTGCGCGAGGAGACACAAGATATGCGGTTCAATCTCACCATCAACATGGAACGTATGGACGACAGCATGGAGATGCAGGACGTCGTCCGGCACACTACCGAGCTTGTGCAGATGGCTGACGAAGGCGGGATTGATATCGTCTGGGCGGCCGAGCACCACGCCATCGAAATGACCATTGCACCCAACCCGTTCCAGTTGCTTGCCCACTTTGCCGCCAACACGGACCGCATCCGTCTTGGCACCGGCGTCGTTGTGGCGCCTTACTGGCATCCGATCAAGCTGGCGGGCGAGGCAGCCATGCTCGATCATCTGTCCGGTGGCCGGCTGGAATTCGGTATCGGCAAGGGCGCCTATCAGCGTGAGTTCGATCGCATGGCCGGCGGTATCCACCAGAACATCGGCGTGCCCATGATGCTTGAAATGCTTCCCGCGGTTAAAGCCCTGTGGGAAGGCGACTATGAACACAACGGTGAATACTGGCAGTTTCCGGCCTCGACGTCGTGCCCGAAGCCCCTGCAAAAACCGCATCCGCCGATCTGGGTCGCAGCCCGTGATCCGGGCACCTATGAGGCTTCGGTCAAGGAAGGCCACGACATCATGTCATGGGCGCTGACCCGACCGTTTGACGAAGTGGAAAAGTATATGGGCCATTTCGAGACCGCGCTGGCCAACAATCCCGGCGTCAAGCGTCCCCGGTTCATGACCATGCGCAACACGGCGATTTACGAAAAGCCCGACGACTCGGATTTGTACATGAAGTGCCTTCAAAACCAGGGGGCCATGTTCGAAAACCTGTTCAGGAACCTGGCCCCTGTTGTCAATGGGTTCCCTGAGAAACCGGACACATCGCTTTTGAACAATCAGGGCGAATATTCCCGCGAGACCGCAGAGGCGAACCTGATCTTCGGCAGTCCCGAGCAGGCCATTGCCAAGCTGAAACCCTATGAAGAGCTCGGCGTCGACTACTTCTGCTACAATGCCAGCTTCGGTGTGCCCATGGAGGCACAGAGGCGCTCGCTCAAACTGTTCATCGACGAGGTGATGCCGGCCTTCCAGGGCAAGTCGGACTCGGTCGCAGCCGAATAGCGCCGACCACATGACGCTAGGCACATTTGACGGCACGGTTTACCAGACCGCGGGCGAGGGACCGCCGGTTGTCCTGGTTCACGGGCTCGGGCTCAACCGGCATATGTGGACGTGGTATGTCGAGGCGCTCGCACCGCACTATCGCGTCGTGACCTATGATCTCCTGGGCCATGGCGAAAGCGTCAAGCAGGCCGCACCATACCGGATGTCGCAATTTGTCGACCAGATCGAGGCGCTGTGTGCTCATCTGGACGTGGACCAGTGTGCGATTGCCGGATTTTCGCTGGGCGGTATCATCAATCGTGCTTATGCGCTTAGCCATCCTGAACGGGTCAGGGCGCTGGTGATCCTCAACTCCTATCATGACCGCACAGAGGAACAGCGCGCAGCGGTTCTGCAGCGCGTCGAACAGGCCCGCCAGTCGGGCCCGACCGCGACAATCGATGCAGCACTTGAGCGTTGGTTCACGCCTGAGTTTCACGCAGCCCACCCCGAAGTGCTCGACCAGGTACGCAGCTGGGTTACCGCGAACGATGCCGAGGTCTATCCGCACCTCTATCACCTGATGGCCATGTGCGATGCCGATCTGGTTGAACCGGTCAGGGCGATCCGGTGCCCGACCTTGATCATTGCCGGCGAAAAGGATCCCGGCAACACACCGGCCATGGCACATGCCATGGCGGCATTGATGCCGGATGCCCGGGTCGAAGTAATGCCGGACCTGAGACATATGGGTCTGTGCGAGCGTCCCGAGACTTTCCTGGCGCTGATGGAGCCGTTTTTCGCCAGCGCATTTGCGTAAGAGTCCCGGTTGTTTTCTCCTGACATTATGCTGACATAACGCTGTCAGCAGGTGTAGCCTATAACAGGCTAAAAGGAGAAGCCCATGCGCCGTGCCGACAGATTGTTCGAAATCATCCAGATCCTGCGTGGCAGGCGTTTGACCCGGGCGCGGGACCTGGCGGAAAAGCTTGAGGTTTCCGAGCGCACGATCTACCGCGACGTTGCCGACCTGATGGCCACGGGCGTGCCGATCGAGGGCGAAGCGGGTGTCGGCTATGTGCTGCGCGGTGGTTTTGATCTGCCGCCCCTGATGTTCACCGAGCAGGAGGTCGAAGCGCTGATCCTGGGTGCCCGCATCGTTGAGACCTGGACCGACAGCCAGCTCGCCAACGCCGCCGGTTCGGTCATTTCCAAGGTCGTGGCGGTTTTGCCGGACCGGCTGCAGCGGCACATGGAGGAAACCGCCTTGCTGGCCCCGAGTGGGCATTATTTCGAGCCCCTGAGGTTCGAGCTCGCCGATCTGCGGCGCGCGTTGAGGACCAAGCTCAAGGTTCATTTCCACTATGCAGACGCCGAACAGCGTTCCTCGGAACGCAGCGTGCGCCCCTTGGCGGCGGCCTTTTTCGGTCCTGTCTGGCTGCTCGCGGGCTGGTGTGAATTGCGCAATGACTTTCGCTCGTTTCGGCTTGACCGCATGAGCGACTTCGCCGTGCTCGACGACAGCTTCAAAGACGAGCCGGGCAAGACCCTGCACGATCTGATCAGGACCGACCGCCAGTGGTTCGGAACCGGAAGCGGGTAGGGTGGCCTAAATCTGTGCCGGGTGCTTGATGTATTGCCCGATCTGCGAGCAGATTGTTTCAAGGCCCGTGAGCATGTCCGCGCAGCCCGATCGTGACGGCAGGGGATTGGTTGGAAATGCATGCAGGGCTTCCGCCAGGAGATAGGGATCACGTGCTTCTGCAGGCGCTATGGTGCGCGCCAGCTTCAACTCCGCAGCCCGTGCCGCACGGTTTTCCTGGCTCGGCCGGCCGGCGTTCTGAGGCACCAGGATCGCCCGCTTGTCAAATGACAGAAGCTGGCAGAATGCGTCATATTCCGGTGTCGTCACCACGCCAACCGCGCCAGGCATCAGTGAGGCTGTGCCCTCTTCGAACTCGATCACACGGACATTTTCCATACGTGCGGTTCGGCCACGTATGATTTTACGCTTGGCAGCGGGCAGGAGCGGGTTGAGCACCAACAAACACGGGTGCGGCAGTGTCGCATCATGTTCATAGGCGGTCAGCATCCAGTCCATCAGATCGGCACCGGCATCGCTGTCATCGGTGGTGACCAGAATGTAGGGATTGGTAAAGGGCGGCTCGAAAGTGGACGAACGCCGGGGAATGTTGCGACGCAGATAGCCGGTATAGGTCACTTTGGACAGCAGTTTTGCAGGTGCATCGACCTCTTCAAGCGGTCGGGCAAAACGCTGTGCGCCATAGATCCAGATGTGGTCGTAGATGCGGTCGATCGCAGTCACCACCTTGGTGCGCTTCCAGACCTTGCGTTGTTCCAGCGTTGTGTCGATCAGATCCGGCAGCGCCAGCGTGATCTTGCAGTCACGGCTTTTGAGCATTTCAAGGGTGTCGTGGATTTCCGGTGCCAGCCCACACAATTCATCGTCAACGATCATCAGGTCCGGATCGAAGGATTCCGCCGTGTTGCGGATAATAGTCCGCCGTATCGCCAGGGTGTCGCGCAGGTCAATATGCTCTCCCATGGAGGTGTATTGACCATCATAGAGCTTGATGACGCTTGGGATTTTCACGAAGTCGACGCGGGCCCGCAGGCCCATGGCGGTGGGAACCTGGGTGCCGGAAATGATCAGCACGAACAGGCCCTTGAACTGACCGGCGAGCGCATTGGCCACCGCCAGACACCGGCGCAGACGTCCAAGTCCGAATGTGTCCGGACTGTAGATCAGTATGCGGGCGTGGTCGCGCTGGGTCACCGGTCTTGCTGCCTGTTGATCGTATCGCTGCCGCAATCATGCCGGTTCCAGCGTCTGGCCGCAATGCAAAGCAAGTGTGATGATGAATCGGAAAATACCGGAATTTCAATTGATTCCGGGAGAAACCTCAAGTCTGTTCCCGGCCATGCCTTCGATCAATCCGGTTTTCTGATGCACTCGTCCCAGTAGTCGTAGAACACCATGGCCAGGACCACGATCGAGATGACCCAGAATGGCAGTCCTCCCCAAAATCCGGCAAATCCGCTTGAGATGCTTTGCGCCAGCCCGATAATAAACACCGCCAGAACGAGGCAGCCGATCAAGCCGGTGATGCGTTTGACTTTATCGCCTGCCATCATTGTCTCCCTTCACCCGGGCGCGCTTCGGCACCCGCGTCCGTTACCTGTGTGAGATGTTTCTGCATCCAGTTTGCACATTTCAACAAGCGGTCGTCTCCTTCACTGGAGCCTATCAATTGCACACCGACCGGTAAACCCGTCTCCCCGCTGAGCAGGGGCAGGGTCAGGCATGGCAGTCCGCAAAATGTCCAGATCGTGCAAAACACCGGGTCGCCGGTTCCCGAAGTCAGTTTCGGCGCTTCGCCGGACGCGGACGGCGCCAGGATGGCGTCGACATCGTTGAAGATGTCCGCGAAGTAGTTCCCGGCACTCTCAAGCATGGCACATGCTTCGTCATAGCGATCATCGCTATGGCCGCGCGCCCTCTCGATGATGGGTTTCAACGATGTGCTGACCAGTTCCCAGTGGTCATCCAGTTGATCTTTCAGGTGGCGGCAGATTTCATATTCATGGATGACCTGATGGCATTCCACCAGCTTGGAAAAACTCTGCGGTGCCGGAAAGCTGTCAATCTGGCCACCGAGGCTCGTGATAATTTCAGTGAGGCCGTCACGGGTTGCCTCATCGAGCCGGTCATTGAACGGCAGGTCGAACCAGGCGAAACGCGGCGTTACAGGCGGATCCTGCCGACTGCCCTCCAGGACGTGCGGCCGGGGACGGGCGTAACTTGCCGGGTCCATGCGGTCATAGCCGCCCAGGACATCGGTGAGCAGGGCAACGTCTTCCAGTGATCGGCCAAACACCCCGACCTGATCAAGGTTGTGTGAAGTCTGCAGCGCGCCGTATCGGGAGATCATTCCGCGCGTCGGCTTGAAGCCGTATACGCCGCAGAAGGATGCCGGGCGGATTACCGATCCGTTGGTCTGGGTGCCGATTGCAAGCGGCACATGGCCGGCGGCCACGGCAGCAGCCGACCCGCTCGATGACCCACCAGGAGTGTGGTCGCCATTATGGGGATTGCGTGTGGCGGCGGGGTGCATGAAGGCAAACTCCGTGGTCACGGTCTTGCCCATGATCACAGCACCGGCTTCGTGCAGTTTGCTGATCACGGCGGCATCCGTGTCCGGCTGCCGGTTCTTGTGGATCGGCGTACCCCGTTCGGTCGGCATGTCGGAGGTGTCGAAAATGTCCTTGATACCGATCGGCACCCCATGCAGGGCCCCGAGCGGTTTTCCAGTGCGGCGCATTTCGTCCATGGCCTGGGCCTGGGTCAGAGCCTGATCGCGGTTCAGATAAGCCCAGGCGCCGATTGCATCATCGGTCTCGGAGATGCGCTCAAGGCAGGCGGTGACCAGATCAACCGAACTTATCCGGCCCGACCGGATCTGTTCCACCGCTTCAACTGCTGTCAGCTGACAAAGCATTTCACCTGCACCTTAAGGGATATATTCCCCGAACAGATAGTCCGGGAACCACAACGCGATGGCCGGGAATTGGTACATCAGGAACATGCTGAAAATGACAATCGCCAGATATGGCATGATGCCTCTGAATATCTGCATGAGCTCGATCTGATCTCGAAGCACCCCTTTCAGGTAGTAGGCCGACATGGCCATCGGCGGTGTCAGGAACGATGTTTGCAGATTAAGCGCCACCAACATGGCAAAGAAATACGGATTGACGCCGAAATTATCCAGCATGGGCAGGAAGATCGGCACAAAGATAATCAGGATTTCCGACCACTCAAGCGGCCAGCCCAACAGGAAAATGATCAGCTGGCACAGGACCAGAAACTGCCATGGCGCCATATTGAACGAGACGATCCAGTGCTCGATGACATCATGGCCGCCGAGATAGGAAAATACCGAGGCGAAGGTCCACGACCCGACAAACATCCAGCACACCATGGCGGTCGCCTTGGCGGTCAGGAACACGGATTCCTTGACCTTGATCCATGTCAGCGATCGGTAGAGCAGGGCCAGCACGAGACCGCCAAGTGCGCCCATGGCGGCTGCTTCCGCCGGCGTGGCAAGGCCGCCCAGGATCGATCCCAGCACCAGCATGATCAACACTGTCAGCGGCACGAACGAGGTGAGGAGCTGCAGATAGATTTGCCGCGTCGGCGGCGCATCGTCCATTTTGGGCGGCGGTGCGAGTTTGGGGTCGAGCTTGGCCCGTATCAGCACATACAGGATGTAGAAGCCCGCCAGCATCAGTCCGGGAAACACGGCTGCCGCATAGAGCCGCAAAGGCGACAGTTCAGCGATTGCCGCATAAACGATCAGCATGATCGATGGCGGTATGAGAATTCCAAGTGTGCCGCCGGCGCAGATAACCCCTGAGGCAAACTCCTTATTGTAATTGGCCTGGGCCATGGCCGGGAAGGCAAGCAACCCCATCAGCGTGACCACCGCGCCGACAATGCCGCTGGCGGTGGAAAACACCGTACAGGTGATCAGGGCGGCAATCGCCATCGAGCCGGGCAGGTTTCTGGCGGCCAATTGCAGGGACAGAAACAACCGGTTCACGATGTTGGCCCGCTCGACCACATAGCCCATGAACAGGAACAGCGGTATCGCGACCAGTGTGTCGTTTTCCATCACCGAATAGGTGTTCTGGTTCAACAGATAGAAGATCTGATTGTCGAACACGTCGGATAACTGTTCGATCGAGCCGGCCTTGTAGTAGGCGTAGTAGCCAAAGCCCACGCCCATTGCCAAAAGGGTAAAGGCGATTGGAAACCCGAGCAGCACCAGGAGAATGAACAACGACAGCATTAAGATTGCGACTTCGGGATTAGTCATGAACCTTGGGGCTCCGGTAAGGACAAGTCAGCAGAGATCTGTCAGCTTTCGTCGAGAAGTATCTAGCGCAGGAGGGATTCTTCTGTTTCACGCACATCTTCCAGGCGCTCGAGCCAGACGCCGGTCCGCATTGCTTTCCAGCAGCGCAGCGTTTCGGCAACGCCTTGCAGGATCAAAAGACCGCCGGCGATGGGTATCAGGGTCTTGAAGAAATAGATCTGAATACGCGCCGGGCTGTTCCAGCTCACTTCCTTGTATCGCCAGGAATCGGACGCGATCTCCGCGCCGTACCAGAACAGTGCGAGCATGGCTGGAAAGAAGAAGAAAATATACAAAACGAAATCAAGCCGCGCCTGCCATCTGACCGGCAGCAGTCTGTACACCACATCGCCGCGCACATGGCTGTCCTGGGCCAGGGCATAAGCTCCGCCCATCAGGAACAGTGCTCCATACATCTGCACCATCATGTCGAAGGCCCAGACCGTCGGTGCGTTCAGCACATAGCGGACAAAGACCTCATACGACACCGAAAAGGTCAGGATCATGATGCACCATCCAAATGCACGCCCGACCCAAATGCTCAGGCTCTCGATTGCATGGATAATAGAGGTCACTGCAGCCTCCCCAATTGCCGCCTGCTTGGCGGAGGGGGCCGGTAATCCGGCCCCCTGTCTTATTGCTCCAGTCTGTCTGGTTGTCGGTCCTAGCCGAAGTAGTGCTTATAGGCCAACTTGTAGTCAGGCTGATTGAGGTTGAGGTAATTCATCACCTCTTTCGCGTATGACTTTTGCGAGGCGATCACTTTTGCGAAGAATGCGTCTTCAGCGGAAATGCGATCGACCACTTTGTCCCACGCCGCCAGCTGTGCGGTCATAACCGAATCAGGCGTGCGATAGACATTCACGCCCTGGGCTTTGAGCTTCTCCAGATCTTCCGCATAACGCTTGGTGTTGTGCCAGTAGAAGTTGGAGTTCTCCGCTTCGGAAGCGTGTTTCAGGATTGCCTGAAGTTCTCCCGGCAGGCCGTCATAGGTATTCTTGTTGAAGGTGACTTCGAAGAATTCCTGTGACTGGTGGAAGCTTGCAAGGTGATAGTGTTTGGAGACGTCCTGCATGCCGAAATCGCGGTCCGAGGTCGGGTTGTTGAACTCGGCAGCATCGATCAGGCCCGACTTCATGGCCGGTTGGATTTCGCCACCAGGCAATTGCACGACCGACATGCCCATTTCCAGAAGCACGTCCGCTGCCAGACCGACGGTGCGGTACTTCAGGCCGTCCATCTGCGAGGCGTCCTTGATCTGCTCCTTGAACCAGCCGAGCGGCTGTGCCGGCATCGGGCTGTTGAAGAAGCTGGTCACGTTTAGGCCGAGGCTTGCCATCAGTTCGTCGAACAGTTCCTGACCGCCGCCATAATTGATCCAGCCGAGCACTTCCTGGCTCGACCAGCCAAAGCACGGTCCGGTGCCGAACAGGGAAGCGGACTTCGATTTTGAATACCAGTAGGCCGGCACATAATGCGCGGCATCTAGTACGCCGCGATGAACAGCGTCCTGCATCTGGCTGGTCTTGACCACCGCATTGACCGCCAGAAGGTCGATCTTCAGATCCTTGCCGGCCATCGCGTGGACGCGGTCCACATAGGACTTGGCGTTCTCCAGGAAAATGCCGCCGCCCCATGCCGCCTGCATTTTCAGGACCTTGGCTTCAGCGCGTGCGATATTCGGGGCCGCCAGACCGGCAACCGCCACGCCGCCGGCGGTGAGCCCGGCGGTTTTGAGGAATGTGCGACGCGACGAACCCGCGCTCTCTGTTATGGTTTTTTTACTCATTTTTTCTCTCCCAAGAATAGTGTCGAACCTGCAAACCGAGCTCGATATACGCATTTTTAGCTTACCACCGATTTCCCACCCTTGTAGATGGCTTTCCACGATCAGGGACGTATGGCGGTGCGACTATAGTAGCATAAGCGGCACGCTTTTGGGCGCCGGCCGGCGACCTGAGTCACGGCCGAGACGAACTTGCAGAACCCGTCAATCGCGCATTCTTGAGATTATGAGTGAGGGTTGCCCGCTAACACCGTGCAGGCAATGCGATACGCTCTAGCCGGCGTGCATCCGATAGATGAAATAACGGCCGTCAGCGATGCCATCGGGCAGGGGCAGAACTTCGGCATTGTCGAGCGCCAGTTCATAGACCCCCATGGCAATGGCGCCGTCGGCAAAGGCCGGCGACAGCGCACCGCTCAGGGTCTCGGCCAGCCGTAGATCATCTGCCCGGTGTCCAGTACCCACGTCATAGTGCAGCAGAGCCACTTTGCCGTGGTTGCGTTGCACAGCCGCCGGCACTGTCTCTAGAACATTGCCGACAATCAGCCGGTTTTCCGGCGGGCGGAACTCCATCGGTGCGTAGGGCTCAAGATCGAACACATAGATGTCCCGGTCTTGAAAGGTTTCCCGCAGATGGTCGTATGATCGTGCGTTGCCCAGGCCGAACTCCCAGACCACGCCAGGCACATCGGCGATCAACGGTGCAACCAGATTGATGCAATCGCGCTGCGCCTGCATACGACGGATAAAAGACTCTAACCTGGACATGAAAGCTCAAATTTCTGTGGAGTGGCGGGGCTGATGCTGGAATGCGGCGAACCATATCACCTCGCTTTGTCGCGTCAACAATTGCTATGGCAGGTACATTCTAGATCGTCGTAATCGATGGCTTCGGTGTCCCCTGCCATTCGAACCGCCAGGTCTGTCCCAGCCGGACATTCTGAACCAGATGAGGACGGAAAGCCGCCAGGCACTGGCCGCTCTGATATCGGGCGGATGGGTAGAGTACCCCGTCGCCACCGCCTTGCCTGATCATGCGGGCAAGGGCCTGGCCGGCCGGATAGGCGGTCTCGATATCCGCGCTCAGGAAATCCTCGTCACCAAAGCCATTGAGATCGAAGAAATTGGTTGCAAACCCGGCCTTGAGCTCCCGATAGGCGGTGACATTGTCAAAGATGCCGACATTGGTGAGTTCCCGCGTAAGGTGCCAGGCGACTTCCGCCTGGGCGGTTCCGACCGCACTTTCCCCATAGGCCGCATACCAGGCGCCCCGGCTGGGCCCGTTGAACCGATTGCCGGTGGTGCGCGTGTAGCAGAACGCGGCATTGACGTAACTCCAGCCGAAGCCGTGGGCCTGGTTCAGCAATTCGTCGGGGTTCACGCCTGAGGGAACCGTGACGATCGAACCGTGCCGGGCCGAGGTCAGTGTCTCGAGTTCTTCAAGAATGCGCTGGTCCTCGTCACTATCGGCAAGCGGGGCCAGCGCCGGCTCGGTGATATAGGCGGTTGAGATCAGGCGTATCGTGCCGCCATCGACGAAATCGACACGCGGCAGACCTGCAATGTCAATCACAGGCCGCCCCGCAAGGCGTCGATATGCTGGCGCACCGCCATCATGGCCGGAATGCCGCCTTCGATCATCACCTGTATGGGCGTGTGCCCATTGAAGCCCGGCCCCTGATTGGCTGACTTGGGCCAGCCATGGGCCAGCGGTCCGTTGAACAAGAGGCGCAGGCCCTTGAAGATGCCGATAATCAGGCTGGCGCGTGTTACTTTGTCCTGATCGAGCCGTCCCCGGTAGATGCCGGCTTTCATCCGGTTCCAGGTGGCAATCGGCACATCGAACAAGGCGGCGGCCTCCTGATTGCTCAACTCCCAGGCATCGGCAGACCGGGCCACCGCCTTGACGATGGTGGCCGCCTTGTCACCTTTTGCAATGGGACGAAGGACCGGTTCCTGTGTTGCGTGTGCGACAGACAGAGTCATGAAAATAACCTCATATGAGATAACTTATCATATCATATGATATATCAATCGGATTTGTCAAGTGTCCAGCGGTTGGGCAGGGCCATTGTCGCTCCGCCAAGGTCGTCCAAAAAATGGACAGCGATATGGCTGCTCGACCATTTATGGATTTTACTGCTACCATTATGTGATGTTTGGATTTGATGACCGCCTCGCAAGGGCGTCGCAGCGGGCTTGATTATCGTCAAGGACAGGCATCAGGGTCCGGTTAGAAATTGCGCCCACCACAGTCAACGGACGGCACAATGAAATGCGTAGGGGGATACGGGTCGGCCTAATTGCTTTCATGGTCGCAATTGTGGCGTTTGTGGGCACCGTGACGCATGCCGGCCCTGCATGGTCCGACACCCAGCTTCCGCGGTTTCTAAAGAAGCTTGTTCCCGGTGATCTTAATCCGCTCGCCGATGCTTTCGGTTCGGTTCGCGAAGACGTGCCGGCCGTTGCAATTTTATCTGACGGGCAAACAATCGGATGGGCGTTTCTGACCTCCGACTTCGTTGAAACCGGCGGTTATTCCGGCAAGCCGATCCACATCGTGGTTGGAATGGATTTGAACGCAATCGTCACAGGCGTCCGGCTTGTGAAGCATTCCGAACCGATTGTTCTGGTCGGCATACCGGAACGCAAGATAGTCGCCCTGACGCAAAGCTATGCCGGCCTGGACTTGAAAAAAGAGGCGGTCGAGAGCGGTTCCGCGCACGAACTCGACATCATCTCAGGTGCCACCGTGACCGTCATGGTCATTGACGATTCGATTGTCCGGGCAGGACTGAAGGCGGCGCGCGCGCTCGAGCTGGGTGGCCTGTCGCCGCCGCCAGTCGATACCGGCCCCAAGCGTGTCGTCAACATGGCGAATGCGGAAATCAAAGACTGGCAGGACATGATTGGAGGAGGTGCTGTCCGGCGGCTGTCGCTCGATTTGGGTCAGGTCAACACAGCGTTCGTCACAAGCGGCAACCAGAAAGCGATCAAGCGCCCTGAAACCGGGGACCCGTCCGAGACTTACATCGATCTGTATGCCGGGCTGGCCTCGGTGCCCGGAATAGGACGCAGTCTGCTCGGCGATGCCGAATATGAAAACCTCAAATCAATTCTCGAGGACGGTCAGCAGGCGATACTGGTTGCCGCCCGCGGGCGCTACTCCTTCAAGGGATCAGGCTATGTTCGTGGTGGAGTGTTCGACCGTGTCCTGCTGATTCAGGGTGATCTCAGCGTCCGGTTCCGTGATCGTAACCACCGCCGCATTGGCAAAATTGAGGCATCCGGTGCTCCGTCTCTCAGCGAAACCGACCTGTTTATCATCCCCTCCGGCACGGGCTTTGATCCGACCAAGCCATGGCGGCTTCAATTGCTGGTTCAGCGTCCCGTAGGTGCAGTGGAGCGCGCCTTCGTCACTTTCGATCTGGGCTACCGGTTGCCCGACAGTTACGTAATCACGGAAGCGCCAAAAACCGTTGCGGCCCCGCTCGATGATAGCCGTGCCGATGATGCGGGACGCGCTGCGTTGTGGAAGAGGATCTGGCACCAACAGAAATACCAGGCCGTCATCCTCGTATTGGCATTGGCGCTGTTGACGGTGGTGTTTTTCTTTCAGCTTCCGATCACCCGAAACGAGCGTTTTGTCTTCTGGTTCAGGATCGGATTTTTAACATTCACACTGTTTGGAATCGGCTGGTACGCCAATGCCCAGCTGTCAATCGTCAACATCTTCGCACTAACCCATGCAGCACTGCATGGTTTCCGCTGGGACACATTTCTGACCGATCCCCTGGTCTTCATCCTGTGGTGTTCGGTGGCGGCCTCTCTTCTGTTCTGGGGACGCGGTGCCTATTGCGGCTGGCTGTGTCCGTTCGGCGCCTTGCAGGAACTGACCAACCGTCTCGCCAAGCTCGCCCGCATTCCACAATGGACGCTTCCCTGGGGATTGCATGAGCGTTTGTGGCCCCTGAAATATATGATCTTTCTCGCCCTGTTCGGCCTTTCTCTTTATTCAATCGATGAAGCAGAACGGTTCGCCGAGATCGAGCCGTTCAAGACCGCGATCATCCTCAAATTCGTGCGCGACTGGCCCTATGTGGTGTTCGCCGTCGTGCTGCTCGGCGCAGGACTGTTCGTTGAACGCTTCTATTGCCGCTACCTGTGCCCGCTCGGTGCCGCCCTGGCGATTCCAGCGCGCCTTCGAATGTTCGAGTGGTTGAAGCGCTATCGCGAATGCGGATCACCATGTGCGCGCTGCGCCAAAGAGTGCATGGTCCAGGCCATCCATCCCGAGGGCAACATCAATCCCAACGAATGCCTTTACTGCCTGCATTGCCAGGTTCTCTACCAACACGACCAGAAATGCCCGGTGTGCATCAAGAAGCGCGAGAAACGTGCACGTTTCGAACGGCAAACCGGCATCGCTCCCGCGAGCGCAGTCGCCTCGCACGCAACTACAACCCCAACAGCAACGCCTCAAACGGGCAAGTAAGAGGAGAAATCACATGACCGATAGACCAAACAAACCAGCTGGAATTTCGCGGCGCGACCTGCTTGGAACCGCCTCCACGACAACGGCGCTCGTGGCGGGCGTTGCGGCCGCAGGTGGCGGAACCGCAGCACTTGTTGGCACAGGCGTTATGACCGCAACGCCGGCGCAGGCGGCCGAAGGCAAACACCTGCTCGCACCTGGTGAACTGGACGAGTATTACGGCTTCTGGTCGAGCGGCCAATGCGGTGAGATGCGCATTCTCGGCATACCGTCCATGCGCGAATTGATGCGTGTTCCAGTGTTCAACCGCTGCAGCGCTACCGGCTGGGGGCAGACCAACGAGAGCCTCAAGATTCTGAACGAGAATCTATTGCCCGAAACCAAGGCGTTTCTGGCCGCAAGTGGACAGAAGACATACGAAAACGGGGATCTGCATCATCCCCACATGTCGTTCACGGACGGCACCTATGACGGGCGCTATCTGTTCATGAACGACAAGGCGAACACGCGTGTTGCCCGGGTGCGCTGCGATGTCATGAAATGCGACAAGATCATCGAGATACCGAATGCCAGCGACATTCACGGTCTTCGGCCGCAGAAATTTCCGCGCACGGGCTATGTCTTCGCCAATGGCGAGCACCGCATACCGTTGCCTAATGACGGCATGATCCTCGACGATCCCGAGAAGTATGTCGCTATTTTTACGGCCATAGACGGCGACACCATGAAAGTCGCCTGGCAGGTCATCGTCGACGGCAACCTGGACAATTGTGACGCCGATTACCAGGGCAAATACGCTGTTTCAACATGCTACAACTCCGAGGAAGGCGTAACGCTTGCGGAGATGACCTCAAGCGAGACCGACTGGGCGGTGATCTTCAACATCAAGCGGATCGAAGAGGGTGTCAAAGCGGGCGACTTCACCGAGCACAACGGCGTGCCGGTTCTCGACGGCCGGAAAGGCTCCAAATACACCGCCTACGTGCCGGTGGCGAACAGCCCGCATGGTTGTAATACCGCACCGGACGGCAAGCATATTGTCATCAACGGCAAACTCTCACCGACCGTTACCGTGCTCGATGTCACCAAGATGGACGCCGTATTCGACGGCGCCGATCCAAGGTCATGTGTTGTGGCCGAACCGGAACTCGGTCTTGGACCACTCCACACCGCATTCGACGGCAAGGGCAACTGTTACACCACGTTGTTCCTCGACAGCCAGATGGCCAAGTGGAACATGGACCTTGCCCTGCGCAAATATGCCGGTGAGGATGTCGACCCGATCCTCGCCAAGACCGACGTCCAGTACCAGCCCGGCCACAACCACACATCTATGGGTGAAACCAAGGATGCCGATGGCAAATGGCTGATCTCGCTCAACAAGTTCTCCAAGGACCGGTACATCAATGTCGGCCCGCTGAAGCCGGAAAACGAGCAATTGATCGACATTACGCTGGACCAGCCGAAAGTGGTGCATGATGGGCCGACCTTTGCCGAGCCGCATGATTGTATCCTCGTGCACCGTTCGGTGGTTAATCCGGCGTCGATCTGGGAGCGGGACGATCCCATGTGGGAAGACGCGCGCAAGCAGGCCGCTGCTGACGGCATCGAACTGGAAGATGGGGCTGACGAACCGATCCGAGACGGCAACAAAGTGCGGGTTTATATGTATTCCGCCGCGCCGAATTTCTCGCTCGAGAGCTTCACCGTCAAACAGGGCGACGAGGTCACGATCTACATCACCAATATCGATGATGTGGACGACCTCACGCACGGATTCACCCTTGGCAATCACGGCATCGCTTTCGAGGTCGGTCCGCAGGCAACCGCATCGGTGACCTTCACCGCGGACCGTCCCGGTGTGCATTGGTACTACTGCCAGTGGTTCTGCCACGCACTCCATATGGAGATGCGCGGCCGGATGTTTGTGGAGCCGCGGAGTTCGTGATGTTGACCTGCCGCAGCGTTTTGCTGGTCCTGTGTGTGCTCGCGGTCCAGGCATCTGCGGATGCCAAAGAGATCCGCGTGCCGGCAGTGCCAGGCGCTCTTGCGGCGGCCATCAAAACAGCGCAGCCGGGGGATGTCCTCCGGCTGCAGTCCGGCCGACACGAGGGCTCCGTCGTAATCGACAAGCCGCTGGTGATTGAAGGCGGGGGGCAAGCCCATATTGTTGGCTCGAACCTTGGAACCGTGATCTCGGTGACCGCGCCCGATGTGCGCATTTCGGGCCTCCGGGTAAGCGGATCGGGTTCGTCGCACGAAACGCTGGATGCGGGTGTCAAGCTTACAAGGACCGCGGAAAACGGGGTTGTCGCCGACAATCACATCGCCGGCAATCTGGTCGGCGTCGATGTTCATGGCGCCCGAAACGCACGGGTTTTGAACAATACAATCATTGGCCGCACGGACCATCGGATGAACGACCGCGGAAACGGCATCTATGTCTGGAATGCGCCGGGCCTGTTGGTCGATGGCAATAATGTCCGCTATGGGCGCGACGGTATCTTCGTCAACACGAGCAAGAACAATGTTTTCCGCAACAACACGTTCCGCGATCTACGTTTCGCCATCCACTACATGTACACCAACCGAAGCGAGGTGACCGGCAATCGGTCGATTGGAAACCACATCGGCTATGCCTTGATGTTCTCCAAACGCCTGAAGATTCACGGCAACATCTCAATTGGCGACCGCGATCATGGGATCATGATGAATTACGTCAACGACGCGGAGATCGCGGGCAACATCGTCCGTAACGGCGGCAAGAAGTGCATCTTTTTGTACAATGCAAACAAGAACCGGATTTCCGGAAACCGCTTCGAGAACTGCATGATCGGTGTGCATTTCACCGCCGGGTCGGAGCGCAATGCAATCGCTGGCAACGCGTTCGTGTTCAACCGCACACAGGTCAAATATGTTGGTTCGAAGTGGCACGACTGGAGTTCTGGCGGACGCGGCAATTTCTGGAGCGATCATCCAGCCTTCGACCTTGATCGGGACGGCATTGCCGACAACCGCTATCGCCCGAATGATCTCGTCGACCAGATCCTGTGGACGCAGCCGGCAGCAAAACTCCTGTTGGGAAGTCCCGCGTTGCAGATCCTCAGATGGTCGCAATCGCAGTTTCCCGCTCTGCTGCCGGGCGGCGTGTTTGACAGTGCACCCTTGATGCAAGGGTCGGAAATTGCCCGGGAACTGAGCCAGGAGCCGGTGCAATGAATGAGAATGTTGTTCTGCTGGACGGCGTTTCCAAGCGGTATGGTGATGTGACGGCGGTAAACAATCTGACCATGAATGTCGGACGGGGCGAGCGTATCGTTCTTGTCGGTCACAATGGCGCCGGCAAGACAACGCTGTTCAACATGATTCTCGGCCTGTCCAGGCCGACCGCTGGCAAACTCACCATATTCGGCGCGCCTCCAGGATCCCTTGACGCACGCAAGGCAACCGCGTTTCTCCCTGAAAACGTTGCCTTCAACGGTGCATTGAGCGGCGAGGAGACGCTGAAGTTCTTTGCGCGCCTGCGGCGGGAGCCTGTGCAGAGCATAGCTGAACTCCTGGACCGTGTCGGTCTTGGCGATGCCTCCCACCGTGCCGTGCGCACCTATTCAAAGGGCATGCGGCAACGTCTCGGACTGGCGCAGGCGCTTATCGGTTCACCTCGGTTGCTGGTGCTTGACGAGCCGACCAGCGGCCTCGATCCGGTCTCCCGCAAACGATTTTATGAGATCGTCGACCGCTGTGCGGCGAATGGCACAACCGTTCTGACATCGTCCCACGCCCTGACTGAAATGGAAGCCCATGCTGATCGCATCGTCATTATGCGTATGGGCGAAATGGCAGCCGACGGCACGCTCATGTCGCTTCGCCGCCAGACCCGGCTTCCGACAAAAATCCGCATTCGAGCAGCCACGCCCGAACAGACATCACGCATTGCCAACGAACTGGACGGGCGCCGGATCAACGGACAAGCCGTCGAATTGATCTGTCCGGCAGGAGACGTATCAATCCAAATCGGCCGTATCGCTTCTTATGGCGATGCCGTTGACGATGTGGAGATCTTGCCCCCCGGCCTGAACGACATCTATCTGCACTTTTCCGCACAAGATGACGGGGAGGCGATCCAATGAGCACTGTCCAGATGCTCACCCTTGCCGGCAACGAGTTGCGTGTCGGTTTCCGCAACCGCTGGGTCATCACGGCGATTTCGATCCTGACAATATTTGCTGTTGTTCTTGCACTTGCCGGCTCCGCGCCAACCGGATCGACCGCCATTGATCCTCTAACCGTGTTGACCGTGAGTCTGATCAGCCTGAGTGTTTATGTCGTGCCGCTTCTGGCACTGCTCCTGGCGTTCGACGCATTTGCCGGCGAACGGGAGCGCGGCACGCTTTCGCTGCTCCTGACCTATCCGATTGGCCGTCATGCCATCGTGCTTGGCAAATTCGTTGGCCATTCAGTCATACTCGGCTGTGCCATAGTCATCGGCTTCGGGGTTGCCGCAGGACTTGTCCTTTTGGACAGTGACGCCGGTTTGGCCGGCTTTGCAGCGCTCGCGCGCTTGGCGGCATCCGCGTTGCTGCTCGGCATGACCTTCCTCGCCATCGGCTATGTGTTGAGTGCTGTTGCGCGTCAAACCGCGACCGCTGCCGCACTGGCGATTGGATTGTGGCTCGGCATGGTGGTTCTGTTCGATCTCGCCTTGCTCAGCGCACTGGTCGCCGACAATGGCGGCGTGTTCACGCAGCAGGTGTTTCCCTGGCTTCTGATCGGTAATCCAGCGGACGGATTCCGCTTGTTCAACATGGCGAGCCTGCCGAATGACGACTACGCGATTGGGCACGCATTTACGCGCAGCGACGCTGGAACCACGCCGGCCATCGCACTTGCCATCCTGGTCGCCTGGGCAGGTGCTGCACTGCTTCTTGCCGTCAACCGCATAAGAAAGATCGAGCCATGACCCGGCACGTCATTGTGATGGTTTGTATGGCGATCGGCACCGCGATGCTGGGCGGTTGCCGGGAGGAGGCGATCATCGCCAGGCCAGCGGCGGTTGAACTCACCAGGGAGGCGGTTGGACATTATTGCCAAATGACCGTTCTGGATCATTTCGGCCCCAAGGCGCAAATCCACCTGGTTGGAAATGCGAATCCCATCTGGTTCACCCAGATTCGTGATGCGGTCGCCTTCACACTGCTGCCCGAGGAGACCAACGAAATCGCCGCAATCTATGTCACCGACATGTCGGCGGCCAATTGGGACGAGCCCACATCAGGCAATTGGATCGCAGCGGAGGATGCTCTGTTCGCGATCGAAAGTGACCGGCGTGGCGGCATGGGTGCGCCGGAGGCGGTGCCGTTCGGCAACCGTGACGCAGCCGATGCATTCGTGTCCCGCCATGGCGGCCGCGTGGTCGGGCTTGCCGAGATTCCGAAAAACTATGTCCTTGCGCCAGTTGAAGTGCCTGATGTGTCTGATGTGGTCGCGGGTGAGGGAGGATGACCGTGACACCGCTTACCAGACGCCGGTTCATTGCCATATCAGCAGCAGCTGCCGCGCCGCTGCTTGGCGGCGCAACAGGTCGTGGGCATAGCACCGCGATCTGGCGCGGGATTGCGCTCGGCGCTTCGGCATCGATCCGGATTGAAGGCCGTACGCTGGACGAGGCAGCGGGCATATTGCGCGCCAGCATTCAGGAGATCGCGCGCCTCGAAGCGATCTTCAGTCTCTACCGCCGCGACAGCGAACTGTCGCGTCTCAATCGTGACGGTGGGCTCGATCAGCCAAGTGCTGATCTGCTGGCGCTCCTGACCACCGCGCGCGGTGTTCATGAGGTGACCGGCGGTGCGTTCGACCCAACCATACAGCCTCTCTGGGACCTGTATGCCCGGCATTTCCGAAATGGTCCCGCTGCCCAAGCCACCGGCCCATCGCCGGAGAGGCTCGAACAGGTGCTGTTGCGGGTTGGTCTCAACAACGTTGCAGCAAGCCCGGCGGTGGTCCGGTTCAAACATCGCGGCATGGCGATGACGCTCAACGGCATTGCGCAGGGTTACATTACCGACCGGGTATCGGACATATTGCAGTCGCATGGTTTGTCGAAAGTTCTCGTGAACCTCGGCGAAATCCGGGCACTCGGCGGCCGCATGGACGGACAGCCCTGGAAAATCGGCATCCCGAGGGAAGCTGGCGCAAGGGAGGTCGGCAGAAGGATTGACCTTGCTGATCGTGCTATTGCGACCTCGGCGACATCCGGCACGGTCTTCGATGACCAGGGACGGTTCGGTCACATCATCGATCCGCGGTCCGGATATCCTGCACCAGAGCGCCGGCAGGTTTCCGTGACCGCACCTAACGCTGCACTTGCCGACGCCTATTCGACCGCATTCTGTCTGCTGCCACAGAACACCTGCCGCACGATCGCCGACGCCGCCGGCTTCCGCATGATCGAGGCTTAGGGCAGTTCGGTGCTGAGCCGGTGGACATGTTCTCGGGTGTGACCGCGCTTTGGTTGAGAGTTCTCACCAATGGATCAAGAATACAAACCGGACTACTTGAGCAAACGCCATTTTGTCGTCACCAACACGATGGATTTCTGATGCTCAGGTTTCCCGGTCCGGACGCCGCCACCTGCAACCAGGCTGACGCGCCCCTGCAAACAAGGAACATGGAACATGGATAGACAGTGGCAATACCAAATACGGATCAATCTGGGCGATGAATTTGCCGAACTTGGACGGCATGAGCCTGACAATCCGGCCATCAAGCCGCTAACCGATATCCTCAGCAAGCATGACGCTGCACTGAAATGTCAGTTCGACGCATTCGCGGGCTATGTTGCCGAAGCTGAGCAGCACGGCATAGAGAACTATCCACTTTATGAGTGGACCAAAGCGACAATTGAAAACCCCGTTAAGAAGGAAAAATACATCAAGTCATTCACGCTTTATGTTGGCGGTGACGAAGTCTATGCCCAAGAAAAGGCAGAAGCGCTCGAGGCGGACTTAATGCCCCTGGCCGGTGGTGAGATGGTTACGAAAATGTCCAAGCACGACACCAATCCGGCGAACAATCCGCAGCCACCGGCGCACAATCGCAAATGAACACCACCGGTCGTGATGCCGCAGGACACAGGTTTCCGTGACAACGTCAAGTGCAGTCAATTATACTGGCGCATAAGCAAGACGCGTACTGGATGCGACACCGAGAAAGTGAAACGCCTATGGCACAGCTTCTCGAACTCACTCTCAACGGCCGTCCGCGCATCGATGCCGTTCCGGACAATATGCTGCTGCTTGACTATCTGCGCGAGACCGTCGGTCTCACCGGCACCAAGACCGGTTGTGATGGCGGCGAGTGTGGGGCGTGCACCATACTGATCGATGATCGTCCGATCCTGTCGTGCCTGACACTGGCGGCAAGCGTCAACGGCAAGCGTGTCGATACCGTCGAATCGCTCGGCACCGAAGGTCTGCTTTCCGCCGTGCAGCGCGGCTTTCACGAAAAACTCGGATCCCAATGTGGTTATTGCACGCCGGGTTTCATCATGGCGTCCGTCGGGCTGCTTCGCCAGAACCCGGCCCCGAGTGATGACGAGATCCACGAAGCACTGGGCAGCAACATCTGCCGCTGCACCGGTTACGTGAAAATCATCGAGGCTGTCCGACATGCCGCCGAACTCAATGGCCATGGGAGAGCGCCATGAACGAGAGCGCCCCGGTCCGCAATATCGGCAGCTATGTGCCGATGGTCGATGGTCCAGAGAAGGTATCCGGCAGCGCCAAATATACCGCCGACATTCTTGCCCCCGGCATGCTTGCCGGCCGCATCTACCGCAGCCCTTATGCCCATGCCGAAATACTCGAGGTCGATATTTCGGAAGCTCTTAAGCTGCCGGGCGTTGCGGCGGTGGTCACCGGAGCCGACTGCGACAAGACCTTTGGCGTGCTGCCCATTGCCCGCAGCGAGCATCCAATGGCGCGCGAACGGGTGCGCTATCGTGGCGAACCGGTGGCAGCCGTTGCAGCAGTCGACGACGCCACTGCGCAAAAAGCCCTCCGGCTCATCAAATTGCAAGTACGCGAACTGCCGGCCTATTTCACGTCGCATGCAGCGCTGGCGGACGATGCCGTCGATCTGCATGAAAAGAAACCCGGCAATCTTGAGCGTGACGTGTTTTTCGAGCTTGGCGATGTCGATCAGGGGTTCGCGGAGGCCGATCTCGTGCGCGAGACGACGTCGAATTGCGCCGAGGTGTGCCAGGTCCAAATGGAAATGCATGCCGCGATTGCCGAGTACGACGCGGTGCGCGGTCGTATGACCGTGCACGCCTCCACGCAGGTGCCTTACTACGTGCATCTTATGCTGTCGCAGATCCTCGACATGGACATGTCGCACATTCGGGTGGTCAAGCCATTTGTCGGTGGCGGTTTTGGATGCCGCACCGAGACCCTCAATGTCGAACTGATCACGGCATTGCTCGCACGAAAGGCCGGCGGCACCGTGCGCACCGTGGTCAACCGGGAAGAAACCTTCATTACCCACCGCGGCCGCCCGGAGACGGACATTACGCTGAAGATCGGCATGATGGCCGACGGGCGCATCAACGCTGTCGAATGCACCTGCCATCAGCGCGGCGGCGCCCACAGCGGCTACGGCGTCGTCACCATCCTCTATTCCGGCTCCATGCTCTATGCGATCTATGACCTGCAGCGTGTCAGGTATGTCGGCAAGCGGGTGCTCACCAACACGCCGCCCTGCGGTGCCTTTCGCGGCCACGGCACGGTCGATGTCCGTTTTGCTTTTGAAGGCCTGCTTGATCAGATGGCGGGCGAGCTTGGTCTCGATCCTTTCGCGGTGAGGCGCGCCAATTTCCTCAGCGCACCGACCTTCACCGACAACGATCTGATGGTCAACTCATACGGTCTGCCGGAATGTGCCGATTGGGTCGAACGCGAAAGCGGCTGGCGCGAACGCAAGGGCAAGATGCCAAAGGGCAGGGGCCTCGGCATGGCCTGCTCGCACTATATCAGTGGCGCGTCCAAGCCGGTGAACTGGACCGGGGAGCCCCATGCCACGGTCAAGATCAAGTTGGATTTTGACGGCTCGGTCGTAGTGCTCTCAGGTGCGGCCGAAATCGGTCAGGGCTCTTCCACCATCCTGGTGCAAAGCGTCGCCGAGGTGCTCGGACTTGATATGTCGCGCATCCGTGTCATCACCGGCGACAGCGATGTGGTGCCCAAGGACAATGGCTCTTATTCGTCACGTGTCACGTTCATGGTCGGTAACGCTGCAATCGATGCGGCGCAAAACCTCAAGCAACTTCTGGTCAATGCCGCTGCGCGCAGGCTCGAAGCGCGTCCAGACGACATCGAATGTCTCGGCGAGACCTATCGCGCCGGCTCACAGGACAAGGGCGCGACATTCGACGAGGTGGTCGAGGAAGCACTCAAGGACAGCGGCACGATTACGGTCACTGGAAACTATTCGACGATCCCCGAGTCCCATGGCGGCAGGAAGTATCGCGGCTCGGCCATCGGCGGCACCATGGGCTACAGTTATTCCGCGCAGGTGGTGGAAGTGAGCGTCGATGAGGGGACCGGCGTCGTCACCGTCGAAAAAGTATGGGTCGCCCATGATTGCGGCAAGGCCCTGAACCGGCTCACCGTCGAGGGCCAGGTGCAGGGTTCGGTCTGGATGGGCATGGGCCAGGCGATGAGCGAGGAGACCGGTTATCACGACGGCCTGCTGGTTACCGGCAACATGCTCGACTACCGCGTCCCGACCATTCAGGATTCTCCGCCGATCGAGGTGGGTATCGTCGAAAGCAACGATCCGCACGGGCCGTTCGGCGCCAAGGAAGCGGGCGAGGGGTCTCTTGCAGCCTTCCTGCCGGCGCTCACCAACGCCATCGAGGATGCCATCGGCATCCGTTTCGACAATCTGCCGGTAACGCCGGACCGGGTGTTCGAGGCGGTGGAGAAACGCCAGCGCGCGCGCGCCAGGGCGGCGGCGAAAAAGCAGAAGAGTGCGTGATGGAAGCCCTGTCTGACTTCGAGCTCCTGCGACCGACCACACTTGATGGCGTGCTTGCGGCGCGCACCGCGCATCCAGGCAGCGCACTCATCGGGGGCGGCACCGATCTTATGGTCAATATCCGCCGCGGCATCGTCGCCCCGCCCGTGCTGATCGATGTCACCGGTGTGAGCGAACTGCAGACGCTGAAAGCCGATGGCCAGGTGCTGGAGATCGGTGCATCGGTCACCCTGACGGATCTCGGCCATGATCCGGGGGTCATCGAGCATTTTCCCGCCGTGGCCGAGGCAGCGCGTGCGATCGCTGGTCCAACCCAGCGCAACATGGGGACGGTGGGCGGCAATCTTTGCCTCGATACGCGTTGTCTCTTTTATAATCAGAGCAAATGGTGGCGCGAGGCCAACAATCACTGCCTCAAGACCACGGGCGATATGTGTCACGTGGCGCCGAAAAGCCATGGCGTTTGCTTCGCCACCTTCAGCGGTGACCTTGCGCCGGCACTTCTGGTTCTCGGTGCTGAAATTGACATTGCCGGCCCGTCAGGCCGCCGCACCATTTCACTCGACGACCTCTATATCGGCTATGCGCGCCATGACGACACATCGGCCGGGGACGGCAAGACCTTTCTCTCGCTCACACCGGGCGAGTTCGTCACCGCAGTGCGCGCATCGGGCATGGCTGGTCGGCGATCCGCGTATGACAAAATCAGGATTCGTCGCTCGATCGAATACCCGGTGGCGGGCGTAGCGGTCGCCCTGTGCAGGCAAGGGGACACATTGACCGATCTCAAGGCGGCATTCACCGGCACCAATCCGCGTCCGGTACTCCTCGACGGAACCGCGGATCTTTGTGGAGGACCGCTCAACGATGAGGTGATCCAGGGTCTCGACGGCCTGGTGCGCGACCAGGTCATGGCGATGAAAACCACATTTACGCCGGGGCACTATCGCCGGCGCGTCGCCGGTGTGCTGGCGCAGCGGCTCGTCGAGCGGCTTTACGGAGCATAAGTCTTAGGGCGCCTCTTGGGCGTCTTCTTCACGCAGCTTGAAGCGCTGGATCTTGCCGGTCGCGGTGCGCGGCAGATCGCGCCTGAACTCGATCCAGCGCGGATACTTCCAGCGGCCGGCCTGTTCCTTGACATGCTGGCGCAACGCTTCCAGCAGATCATCATTGCCGTCATTGCCATCCTTGAGCACCAGAAACGCCTTGGGCTTGATCAGCCCATCGGCATCTTTCCTGCCAATGACGGCAGCCTCCAACACCGCGTCATGGGTCACCAGTGCCGCCTCCACATCGAATGGCGACACCCACATGCCGTTCACCTTGAACATATCGTCGGCGCGGCCGCAGAAATGATAATAGCCGTCCTCGTCGCGATAATATTTGTCGCCGGTGTGTGTCCATTCGCCGACGAAGGTTGTCCGGGTCTTGGCACGCTGGTTCCAGTAGCCCTCGCCGGCCGAGGGTCCGCGCACCACCAGCTCGCCGATTTCGTCTGCGCCGAGCGCCTCGCCATCATCGTCGACGATCTTGGCGTCGTATCCGGGCACCGGTTTGCCGGTTGAACCGTAGCGGATGTCGTCCGGCCGGTTGCTCAGGAATGTTTGCAGCATTTCGGTCGATCCGATGCCGTCGAGTATGTCGACACCGGTGATCTCGCGCCAGCGCTCGCCGATATGCGAAGGCAGTGCCTCGCCGGCGGAAACACAGAGCCTCAACCGATCGAAACCTTCACGCACGCCCAGGCCGTCATGGGTGAGAAGAGAGGCATAGAGTGCCGGCACAGCAGAGAAAATTGTTGGCCGGTGGTGTCGCATCATGTCAAAAACCGCCTCGGCGGTCACACGGCCGGGCCACAACACAGCACTGGCACCGACCGACATGGGAAACGACAGCGCGTTGCCGAGGCCATAGGCAAAGCACAGCTTTGGTGCCGAAAATACAACGTCATCGGAACAAATGTTGAGGATGCCCTGGCCCATCAGCTGGGCCGTTGCCATCAGGCTGGTTTGGACATGCTTCACGCCCTTGGGGTTGCCGGTCGAGCCGGAGGTGTAAAACCAAAACGCCACCTCGTCCGAAACGGTCGGCGCCACAAAGAGCTCCTGAGTCTGTCCGGCAAGAAATGCATCGAACGGAACAACATCGCATTCCTCGAAGGCCGGCAGGTCCGAGGCGTCCGCACCCTCAATGATCACCGTGCGCAGGTCCGGGGCCTCCGCAACCAGGGGCGCAATCATGTCTGCAAGCGGGGCGCTTACGACAAGCGCCTCGACGCGGCTGTCGGCGAGCATGTAGGCATATTGAGCCTGGGTCAGCAGCGTGTTGAACGGCACCACCACGACGCCGGCGCGAATAGCACCCCAAAAGGCGATGGGGAAGCCGATCGTATCGTGCAGCAGCAAGGCGATACGGCTTTCCTGTCTGAGCCCGAGCGACCTTAGCCCTTCAGCAAACAGAACTGTCCGCGCCTGCAACTCGGCGTAAGTTACCGAGCGCTGCGGATCGCTGAATGCAACTTTGTCGCCAAGTCCGTTCTCAACATTGGCGTCAACAAAATCGACGACCGCGTTGTAAAGCCGGCACTCGGAGAATTCCTCGGTCAAGGACTTCGCTCCCAAGCCTGCAGGATGTATCAAACCACGCCGGTTGAAAGGCTATTGCATCAGCCTTGCCGTGTCGAGTTGGTGTCTGGATGCTGGCAAACTTGCTTTATGCTTGGCTGGTTGAAAACAGGTTGTGAGGCCATACCGATCGCATGGCCTCTCCAACAGCGTGTTCTCGATTGTATAATTCTCACTTCAACGTGGTGAGCGCCGCAGCGAACTCCTGTTTGTTACGCTTGAACTGATTTGCGACTTTCTGCCTTAGGCGGTGTGACAGCCAGATGCCGGAAACGTTGATGTCTTTGATGCGCAAGCGACCGCCGGCATTGGCGATGCGCCATTTTATCTGCATGCCCGACCCGCCGACGATCTGTGTCGACACAACGATGCCATGGTTTCCCGACGCCGTGCTGCCGACGATGCGGATGCTGTTACCCCGCAGGCGTGCGGAGTTGGCGGCAAAAGCTTTGGTGATCATGTTTTCGACAACCAGGTGGAACTGCCCGCGCTGTTTCGCCGGCAGTTTGCGTGCGTACCGGCCAAGCGCAAACTTGGCGATGGTCCGCAGGTCGGCATGACGGCGCAGAATGGCGCGAAACTGTGCGGCCGATCCTGAATTTGCGGCTGCGAGCACATTAGAGCCGATCTGTTTGACATATCGTTCGGCCGCCGCGGAGGCGCGGGCCTCGTGAGCATTGGTGAGCAACACCAGGCACATGAGAGTGCAAGCAAACGCACGGGAGACGCGCGCCATTCCATTCAAGTTTTGGGTGAGTGTGTCCACGAACATGATTATTCCCCACTTGCTTCAGAGGGTTTGCGATACGGAGATGATCCGTTCCATGGCTCAGTTCGGGACCGCGCCCTGGACACTCTTTAGGTAGGCGGATGAGGCATGGCAGATGAGTTTGTCACCGTGACACACGTGACGCGGAGCCGATGCGTTGCATTTTGACAAACGGTACAAAGGAGAAGTCGGCGGGCGGTTACGCGACGTCTAAGCCCGCCTTGCGCCAACCGCTGACTAAAGTCTCGACCAGCGCATCATGGAGACTCCAGATTTGACATTCGAGAAGGGCGTTCTGGGCGAAATTGGGATAAACCGTCAGCAGTTCATTGAGTTCGCCCGCCACCATTTCTTTGTCGCCAACTTTCGCGGCAACACAAACAGCAGCCGCATGATACCAAAAAAAGCCAGGCATGAACGCCTGCCTGATTTCCGTGGCAGCTGCTTCGAGGTCATTTTTGATCAGATGGTGCACGGTTCGCAACACGTGATACCACCCAGGATGCACCGGTGAAAGTTCGGTGGCCCGTTCAAGGAGTTGCAAGCCCTGGTCCCAGTCTCCCAAACATGAATAGCAGGTTCCAATGTCTGCCAACACGTCGGAGTGGCCCGGATTGAGCTCGAGCGCCCGCTCCGCTGCCAGCCGGAAGTCGGTGAACTCACGGCGATGAAAATAGGCCACTGCGAGGGCCTGATAGGCGAACGCATTCTCCGGGTCCGTGCTCACCGCACGCAGCGCATGTTGCAGGGCGTCGTCAAGAACGGGTTGGGATGGACGTTCATTGAAATGGAACCGGTACTCGTCAATCAGAATGACAGATGACGCTGCCCAGCCATCTGATGAATCGGGATCGTTTTCCAGTGCTCGCGCGAGCCCTTCGCGGACATCCAAATGAGTCTCAGGATTATGCGTGGCGTAGTAGTCGTAGAACCGCAGGATCCACGAGTAGGTCTCCCACTCCTTCGACTGCCCCGCACGGCGGGCACGCGCAACATAGCGGCCGAGCGGACCATAGCGATCCGCAACGCGTCCGGCGACCAGCAGGGCGATCTCGTCCTGAATTTCGAAAATTTGCTCCGGCGTACAGGGGCGGTCAAAGCTCTCGGCAAAAACGTGCCCGTCACTCGAAGCGTCGATTAGCTGCACCGTCACCCGAACCATCTGACCGGACTTGCGCACGCTCCCTTCAATGACGAAATCCACACCCAGTTCATCGCGCAGCTGACGGATGTCAGCACCGTCTTGTACCAGCTTCGCGGTTGTTGAACGCGAGAACACGAAAAGGTCCTTGAAACGCGCCAGATTGGCAATGACTTCCTCGGTGATACCATCGGCGACAAACTGATCGCCTGGATCGCCGCTGTAATTTTCGAATGGAAGCACCGCAATGGACGGGCTTGAGCGAACCGTCCTGTTGTCGGTGGCAGATAACGGTTTGACTGTAGCAGGCGAGGGGCTGTCGCTGACCGCGACGGCAGCTTGCCGTTGCTCAAACAGGGGCACGTAGCCGCCTTTCGGAACGCTGATGTGAACCGCCGCAGCGACACCGTCGGTCAGATAGTACATCTCCAGCCGGCGGCGCAGTCGGCCGGCCTGGACCCGAACGATGGTGTTGGTCTGTGGATCGAAGGTTTCGCTCTGGTCGAACACCGCGAGCGCAATTGCATATTCCTTCAGGCGGTCGCCGCGACCATCCAATGCCTCGTCAACAATGTAGCGCAGAAAACCAATCAGACGGTCCGAGCCGGCGAACACGGAACTGCCGACAACCGCTTCAACTTCCGTCCGGATGGCATCGTGTGGAATATCAGTTTGAGCGACGCGATTACCGCCGGTCGTTTTCCCGGTCAACGACATGGCCCTTAACCTGCTTGCCCGCCCTGTTCACCAGTGCGGGCATTTGTCATTCGTCCCTCAGCGCTACAAAAACCGTTTGCACGCAAAAAGATAACCGAATTTTTACAGCAAGTCCATGACGGCACAGGGACCGCACCCAATTGACCGGCGGCTCGAGGCCTACGCTTTGGAAGCGGTATGTCGAGACGCTGGTTCGTTCAGTACGTAACTCACCGTGACAAACTGATTGTTCTTTCAGGGCACACCCATCTTGAGGCTACTGAACCACCAACGCCGAAAGGAAAGAGCAATGACATTACGAACCACCATACGACACCGCCGCAGCACATTCGCATTGATGCTGGCGGCCCTGACGCTGGCCGCACTTACTTCGATGTCAGCGCTGGACAGCGCTCACGCCTGCCGGCCGGGCATGGAGACATGGCCCCATGAGTGCGGCACGCCCTGACGCATCGACACATCGCAATTCTGGCGGCGGGGGTCTGCACCGCCCGCCATCGCCCCAACGTTTCGCCCACCACTTGTTCTAAAACCAACTGAGACAACGACACCAGCGGGCCGCGGCTCCAGGCATCAAGTCACATGATGCCAGCAGTCCGCGGTTCGCTCGTACGCGCGTTCCGCCACGACCACCACTTCCGATCCCGTTTGTCACACGTGACGCACCGTGAGTCACTCACATCGAGCCGCTATTCACGCCACCTTGAGCAGAGACGGCCGGCAGGCGATGCGACTTCGCTCAAGGCCGGTCGGAAACACTCTCAATCGCAAGTTATGGAGATAAGAAATGCCCGGTAAAGCAATTACGAAAGATACCCTCGATGTGGTCAAGAGCTTCAATCTCGAAGGCCTGTTCAAAACCCGCGGCGATGGCGCCAGCGAAGTCACGCTGCTTCACTCGATCAAGGAGGGCAAAGGCGCTGAGGTGCGCAAATGGCTGGAAAATGCGGCAAACACCGAGTGGGAGGACTCTCTTTGGGGATCCGAAGAGATCCATTTTCTCCGGGCTTGCACGATGAACAACGACACTCAGCTTTTGTTCTGCAGTAACTTTGACGGCGCAGTCGACAGTTATCTGGCCGACTTTATGGTCCATTCGCCAGCTTTGTTGGACGGGTTCTGGGGCAACTGTGTGGGCTACCCCGAAAAGGGTGCTGGTGGCGATTTCGCAGGCTTCATGCAGTTCATCGTGTCCGGTTATGTTCCCTGTCAATTTTTCTTCGGCGCTTATCCGGATGCCACCGTGAAACAGGTCTGGCGGGCGCTTGACTGGACCGAGAAGACCATGGAATTCCAGCGCTCGATCGCTCGGCCCACGCCGTCGCGGATGCGCGACAAGGAATCCGCGCAGCGAGCTGCCTGATCCCTGAACCAGCCCTGAGCCGGGACAAGATCCCGGCTCAGACAACAGACCCAATACACTCAAACCGTTGGAGGAGAAGATGGACGCCGCCGTCATCGACCGTACACTTACAGGTTCCGACATTGCCGACAATCTCGACGAAATCCAGGGCAACATCATCAAACCTTATACTTTCGCGCATCAGCGCGGCTTGTTCTTCCGTATCGATGACGGGGATGGAGGCCGCCGCTGGTTGAACGGCGTCGCCGGCCGCGTTACGCCGGCGACGCCCTGGCGGGCGGACCAACGGCCTGCATCGGCGCTGAACGTCGGTATCAGTCACTTTGGTTTGCGAGCACTTGAACTGTCTCCCGCGTCTCTCGATGGGTTTTCACACGAATTCCAGGCCGGTGCCGCCGGAAGGGCCGAACGGCTCGGCGATGTCGGCGAACTTGCCCCGGAAAACTGGCAGGACGGCTTCGGGGCCGAAGACATCCATATTGCTGTATTCGTGTTCGCTGACGAGCCGGCAAAGATCGAGGAACAGTCTGCGTGGCTGCGCGAAACCGCCAGAACGGCGGGCGGCATCACTGAGATGGCCGCGCACGACGCCTATGCCTTTGAGGACGGTGTTGAGCATTTCGGCTATCGCGACGGACTGACCGATGTGCCGATCGAAGGCACCGAAGACATCTATCCGCAAGATCCCGGCGCCGGCACACGGCAGCCGGATGGCTCATGGGCGCCGATAAAAGCGGGTGAATTTCTGCTCGGCTACGAGAACGAAGCCGGCTCACAGGCAACCGCTCCAGAACCGCGTGAACTGGCCGTCAACGGCACATTCATCGTCTACCGCAAGATCTATCAGGACGTGGCCGCCTTTCGGCAGTTCCTTCAGGAGGCAGCTCTGAGCATCTACGGCGCCGATGGAGACGCCGACCAGGAGCGCATGGCGGCCAGAATGATGGGACGGTGGCGCAGTGGCTGCCCGCTGATGCATTCGCCGGACGAGGACAGGCCCAAACTCGCCGATGATCCCGACAAGTGCAACAATTTCGGCTACACCGACGATCCCGACGGCATGATCTGTCCGCGCGGGGCGCATATCCGGCGCATGAATCCGCGTGACTCGCTTGACGGTACGGCAACCGTTGTCCGCCGTCACCGCATTATCCGGCGCGGGCTCGATTATGGGCCAAAACTGCCCGACGGAGTCCTCCAGGATGATGGCGCCGACCGCGGCATCGCCTCCTACCTGGTCAACGCAGACATCAAGGGACAGTTCGAGTTTGTCTGGCAGGAATGGGTGAACAAAGGCGATTTTCAGTCGCTGCCTCTCGGCGAGCAGGATCCGATCATCGGCCCGGCGTCCGCTGACGCGCAGATGACCATGCCCGGCGAACCGATGCCGTTCCTGTTCAACCTGAAACGCTTCATCACCACGCGCTGCGGCGAGTATTTCTTCATGCCAAGCCTGACGGCTTTGCGCGGGATTGCCGCCAAGAAATACTGACCGACCGCACAAAGGAGAAAGACAATGACTGAGTTCACCCCGCACCCAACCGAAACCATTCCGGACGGAGAAACGGAGGCCATTCGACGGGTATCGGAAATTCAGGGTGCAATAACCAAGGCTGGACTGGACCCACACAAGCGTGGCCAGCATCCGAAAACAACCGGGCTTGCCCAGGCGTATTTCGATGTTGCCGAAGATTTGCCCGATGACTTGAAGGTGGGGCTGTTCCGCATCCCAGGCCGGTATGAGGCGCTGGTTCGTTTTTCGACCGGTCTCGAACCCAAAGACAACAAACCGAATAGCCATGCCATGGCCATCAAGGTGCTGAACGCGGACGGCCGTGCACAGGGAAATAACCTTGGCGTCTGCCAGGATTTTATCTCCTTGGCGTTTCCATTGTTCATGATCCAAAACGTCGAACAGTACGTCACGATGTTTGAAGAAGCGTTGGAAAACCCGGCCGCGCCGAAGTTCTGGGGCGCACATCCCGGATTGCAGCAGCTGTTGGCCGGGCACGCCAAAGTGGTCAACTGCCATCTCGAGCAACAGTATTGGGGACAGACCCCAATTGCGTTTGGCGACGGCGCCGCCAGATTCACCATACGGCCTCATATCGGCAACCGCTCAGGCCTTCCTTTGACGGATACAGCAAACGGTTTGCGCGATGCACTTGCCGATCAACTCACCAGCAAGCGCCGCACGGCAAAGTTTGACTTTTGCCTGCAGTTCCAAATCGACCCTGCTTCAATGTCGGTGGAGGATCCCTCCGTGCCGTGGGGGTCTGCGTTCTTTACCGTTGCGACGCTCACTATCCCGCCCCAGGAATGTACGTCCGATGCGCATCTGAGCGTGGGGGAGAATATGACCATATCGCCCTGGCACTTCCTGCCGGAGCATCGGCCTCTTGGCGGTATTCAGCGCTGCCGTAAGCTGGTCTACGAAGCCAGCGTAAAATTGCGCCACGGCGAAAACGGTATCCCGGGCTTTGAACTGAAACGCGAGCACTTGGATGCGCTCGGTGCGATCTCTGACCGCAACGCGGCGTAAGCTGGAGCAGGACGTCCTATGAAAACCAATTTGACAGACGCTAACCGAAGTGCAGAAGAGCGCAAAACCAACCGGGCGATGATGTGGTTGACCGGCCTGCTCGGCCTGACCACCGGTATCGGCATCATCGCCTGGGGGGCCTGGAGCCTGGTCGTGACGATCGGGCTCACGGTCTATGAACGCAGCGGTTTGACGGTCGACGAGGTGGTCGTCGAAGACGCCCTCAATCAGGGGATGCTGCAAAGCGCCATGTTGATCGCACTCGGCGTCATTATCCTGGAGCTGCGCCGGATCGCGGACCTGCTGGATGGAGACGGGGCCGATGACTGACCTCGTCATGTCGGCGCCGCGGGGCTTCTTGCGGCGCCGGCGCTTTGCCGTTCTGCTGGGCGCGCTCATCACGCTGATCCTCATCAGCCCGCTGTTCGGGACCGATCCGCGAGGGGAGACCGATGTCGCAATGCTGTTCTCGCTGGTCGTCCTGGGTTTCGCCGCCTCGTCAAAACGCTCTACCGTGGCGCTGGGTCTGGCGACCATTTGGCTACTCGTCACATGGTTGCGGCCGTTCGTCGAGGCCGTTCAGGGAGAGGTCGTCAGCGATCTTATCTTGCTGGCAATCTGTGCCGTCGCAGCCGAAAGCGCCCTCAGGCGCGCGCTTGGCGCCGGCAAGGTTGATGCCGAAGAACTCTGTGCGGCGATCTCCGCTTATGTCATGATGGGGGTTGCCTGGGCAGCGGCTTATTCGGTTCTCTTCGCTGTTCAACCCGGCGCCTTCGATCTGGCTGCACCCGATGCGAAAGCACCATGGAGTGCACTGCTGTATTTCAGCTTCGCAACGCTGACAACACTCGGCTACGGGGATGTGACACCGGTATCGGCTTTGGCTCGTTCCTGGGCCAGTGTCGAAGCGATAACTGGGACGATCTACCTGGCGATTCTGATCGCTCATCTTGTGAGCAATTTTCGCGGCACCAGGGGAGACGAGATTTAACTGGCTTGGAGACCAGCCTGGATGACACACTGATGAGGCACTGGAGCGCCTGGCATGAAGGGTCGATGCGTCGTGTGATCGGCTGCAAACCCGTCCTGGGGAGGACGCGCAATGAAGAGGAAACTCATAGCTATCCTCGTCGGCGATGTCGTCGGCTACAGCCGGCTGACAAGCGCCTATGAGAGCGAAACGATCGAGAGCCTCAAGGCGTGTTTTCAGTTCATCCGCGAGAGTGTCGCTGATCATGGCGGCAATACGTTCAACTCTGCCGGCGACAGCGTGCTTTGTGATTTTGGCAGTGTCGTCGAAGCGGTCCGCTGTGCGCTCGACATTCAGGAGTTTTTCGAAGAGATCAATGTCGATACATCACCGGACCGTCAGCTCCTGATGCGTTTCGGCATCCACCTGGGCGACGTCGTCGTTGATGGTGACAACTATCTGGGCGACGGCGTCAACATAGCCGCACGGCTTGAACCGCAGGCAGAGCCCGGGGGTATCTGCGTCTCGCAAATCGTTCATCAGAATGTGATCGGTCGCATCGACGCCGAGTTCGAGGATATCGGAGAACTCGAACTGAAAAACATCGACAAGCCCGTGCACGCCTATCACGTGCGGCCGAAAGGTGGCAAAGCTCCAACGTCAGTGGACCACTCAACGTCGGATGGAACCGCAGACCTGCCGGACGTACCCGCAGACCTGTCAGATTCACCCGCAGACCTGTCGGATGCACCCGCGCTTGCCGTTCTGCCATTCAACAATATGGGGGGCAATCCCGACGATGAGTTCTTTGTCGACGGGCTCACCGAGGATCTGATTACCGCATTATCCGCTTGGCGCACATTTCCGGTCATCGCACGCAACTCGACGTTTGCTTACAAGGGCCGCTCACCCGATGTGCGCCAGGTCGCTGACGAGCTCAATGTCCGGTTTGTACTGGAGGGCAGTGTCCGTAAGGCCGGCAACCGCGTAAGGGTCAATGCACAGTTGATCGATGCCACCACGGGGCATCATATCTGGTCGGAGAAGTTCGACCGCGAACAGGAGGACATCTTCGAGGTTCAAGATGAAATCACCCGCTATCTGGCGGGCATTGTGGAGCCCGAACTGCAAAAATCGGAGCAGCGCCGCGTCACGCCGGCCCGGCCGGCATCTCTTAAGGCCTGGGAACTCTACCAGCGAGGCATGGCGTTTCTCGACCGCTTCACGAGGGACGACAATGAATGTGCACGTGACATGTTCGAAAAGACGCTGGAGCTCGATCCTCACTATGCGCAGGCCCTGACAGGACTTGCTTACACCTGTCACCGGGACATCTGGTTTGGCTACTCCGCAGACCGGCAGCAATCGATTGATACTCTAATCGAGAACGCGAAAAGGGCGTTAGTGTGTGACGATGGAGACTCGATGGCCCATTGCATGCTCGGCTTCGGATACATGTGGTCCAAACGTTTTGACCTGTCGATTGCCGAGGGTGAGCGCGCGGTGGCGCTCAACCCGAGCAACTACGTAGCGCTGTCGCAGCTTGGACTGGCACTTTGCTATGACGGCGCCCCGCTTGATGGCTTGCCGATGTTCGAGCGTGCTCTTCAGCGCAATCCGCGGCATCCTCGTATCCACTTCATACATTGCTGCCTGGCGCGAGCGCATCTCAATGCACGCGATCCCGAGGCGGCCGCGTCGGTCGCAAGGACAGCGCTCACCCATCAGGCCGATTATCCGCTTGCTCTTCTCATCCTGGCGTCCGCTCTGGGTCACCTTGGCGAGACTGCCAAAGCCAGCGAAGCGCTTGAGGAATGCGAGCGGCAGCAGCCGGGCTTCGCGACCGGCTGGGCCGCCACCCGAATGTACAAAGACCCCGCCGATGACCTGTTCTTTCTGCAGGGCCTGCAAAATGCCGGATTAGATGCCAATCTCACCCCCCAATTTGACGGCGATCCTGTCGAGTAAAATCACCGGCAGAATGTCGCCTAATGGCATTTTGTGGAAGACTGAACTCCACCCATATTGATGTAAAACACTATAGGCGCTGGAGAATTCTCGGTACGACTGATATCTTCTGCCGATGAATTTCAATCGTCTGTGCCCGCGGGTTTCTTGGCGGCGCCTCCGGTGGAGGTGAGGCCAGGGGGCAGCGCTTGCGTGGCCATGTGAAGCTGCCTGTTTCATATATGCTACGCACACGCGCAGAGGCGAAAAAACTGGACTTGAATGACCACGGAACCACATATTTCCGGGCGCCGTTTCTCCGTTGCCCCCATGATGGATTGGACCGACCGGTATGACCGGTTTTTCCTGCGCCTGATTTCACGCCACGCGTTGCTCTATACCGAGATGCTGACCACCGGTGCGGTACTCCATGGCGACCGGCAGCATTTGCTTGGATTTGAGCCCGAACAACACCCGGTCGCTCTGCAATTGGGCGGCAGCGTGCCCGCCGATCTGGCGGCGGCGGCGCGGATCGGGGAGGGGTTCGGCTATGATGAAATCAACCTCAATGTCGGCTGCCCGTCCGATCGGGTGCAATCAGGCCGCTTCGGTGCCTGTCTGATGGCGGAGCCCCAGACGGTTGCCGAGTGCGTGGCGGCCATGCGCGATGCGGTGGCGGTGCCGGTCACGATCAAATGCCGGCTGGGGATCGACGAACAGGATGAGGAGGCGGGTCTTGACGCTTTTGTCGACTGCGTCCGCGCTTCCGGCTGCACCACCTTCATCGTCCATGCCCGCAAGGCCTGGCTTGAGGGATTGAGCCCGAAACAGAACCGCGACATTCCACCGCTGAACTACGACCGTGTCTACCGCCTGAAGCGTGATCATCCCGGTCTGGAGATCGTCATCAATGGCGGCATTGGCGATCTGGATCAGGCGGACGGACATTTGCAGCATGTCGACGGGGTCATGCTGGGCCGTGTCGCCTATCAGTCGCCTTATGTCCTGGCGGATGTCGACCGGCGCTATTTCGGCGCGGCCCATGCGCCGCCGACCCGCGAACAGGTGGTTGAACGGTTGATCCCCTATGTTGAGCGCCGATTGGCGGACGGCGCCCGGCTCAACCAGATCACCCGGCATATATTAGGGCTCTATCAAAGCGTGCCCGGCGCCAAGATCTGGCGCCGCCATCTCAGCGAGAATGCCCATCTGGAGCATGCCGATAGCGCAGTGATCCGTGACGCCCTGGACCTGGTCGCAAGAGCCGGCGACCATGGCGGATTGGAGCCGGCCCGCGGCGTCGAAACGATAGCTGTATAATTGGCTAAATTTTCTGGTTGTATTCGCCGATTTCCGGGAAGTCGGAGAGATACATATCAATGTTTTTGAACATCGCTTTCATGTTCTCTTCCGATGTCGGGCTCTCGCACACGATCACCAGTTCCGGCTTGTTGGAAGATGCCCGCACCAGTCCCCAGGTGCCGTCCTTCAGCACGATGCGAACGCCATTGACCGTGATCAGTTCGCGGATCTTCTGGCCGATGATCGTTTCGCTGCGCGCTGCCACCTGCTGGAAATGTCTGACCACGCGTTCGACCACATCATACTTCACTTCATCCGCACAGTGCGGTGACATGGTGGGTGAGCCCCAGGTTTGCGGCAGGCTGCGTCTCAGGTCTGCCATGGACGCATCGGGCGCACGGTCCAGCATGTCGCAAATCGCAATCGCCGCCACCAATCCATCGTCATAGCCACGGCCGATCGGCTTGTTGAAAAAGAAATGGCCGCTTTTTTCAAAGCCGACGATTGCCCCCAGTTCGTGGCTGCGCCGCTTGATGTAGGAGTGGCCGGTTTTCCAGTAATCCGTGCGCGCGCCGTTTGCCTTCAGAACCGGGTCGGTCAGGTACAGGCCGGTTGACTTGACGTCGACCACGAACTGCGCGTTTTCGTGCCGGCTGGAAATGTCGCGCGCCAGCAGCACGCCCACCTTGTCGGCAAAAATTTCAACGCCTTCATTGTCGACCACGCCGCACCGATCGCCATCGCCGTCAAACGCAACGCCGATATCAGCGCCTGACGCCAGCACTTCGTCCCTCAGGGCGTGCAGCATCTCAAGGTCTTCCGGATTGGGGTTGTGGTTGGGGAAACTGTGGTCGAGGTCGCAATTGAGCGGCACCACATCGCATCCGATCCCCTCCAGAACCTGGGCCGCGAATGCACCTGCAGTGCCGTTGCCGCAGGCCGCAACCACCTTGAGTTTGCGGGTGACAGGTGCGCGGCTGGTCAAATCGGCCATATAGCGTTCGGCCATGTCGTCGACCATGATCAGCGTGCCCCCGCCGCGCATGTCAAACTCTGCCTCAAGCACCAGCTGTTTGAGGGCGGACATTTCATCCGGTCCGAACGTCAGTGGCCGCGCCATACCCATCTTCACCCCGGTCCAGCCATTGTCATTGTGGCTGGCGGTCACCATGGCAACTGCTGGAACGTCAAGGTCGAATTGGGCGAAATAGGCGGTCGGCGATAGTGCCAGGCCGATGTCGTAGACCGTGCAGCCAGAACCGAGCAGGCCGGTGATAAGGGCGTTTTTGATTGATGCCGAATAGGACCGGTAATCATGGCCGACCACGATCCGCGGCTCGACGCCGCTTTTGTGCAACAGCGTACCGATGCCCAGGCCCAGGGCCCTGATGCCAAGCAGGTTTATTTCCGTCTCGAACAGCCAGCGGGCATCATATTCGCGGAAGCCGGTTGGCTTGACCAACGGCAGACGTTCATAGTCAGCGGTATTGGCAACCAGATCCGTGCGTGGTTTTGGAAACATTCCACATCCTTTTTGAGGCCCGGTTCCTGTCGCCGTCTGAAGGACCAAGCGAAACAGTGCACCGACAAGCTGAATTGTTAATTGGCGTCTACTCGCGCAGAACGAGTTGATCGCCTGACATTTCGAATGATCCGATTTGGCGGAAAAAGCTCATGCCGAGCAAGCTGTTGCTCAGTATATCGGGTTTCGATACCAATGCTTCGACATTTCTCACCAAAATCCCCCCGACAGCAACCTCGTCGAGTTGGATCAATGCTGCGTGAGTGCGGCCGTTGGCGGTGCGCATGGGCACCGTGTAGGACAGCGCATTGACCCTGATGCCGATGCGGTGAGCGTCTGTGTTTGTCAGGGTTATCATGGTGGCGCCGGTATCCGCGAGCATTGAAACGTGAGTTCCATTGACCAGCGTATCGACATTGAAATGACCACTGTCTGCGGCACGGATGGCAACCACCTTGCGGTTAGTACCATCGGATGCGGTTTCCGTTTCGACCGATACCGGAACCCCGGGGATCAGTTCACCGGCAATACGCTGGCCAAAGCGCAGCAGGTCGGCCCGGTAGCTGTACACCGACACCAGTCCCAGGCAGATGGCGACCCAGACCGCTGCCTGCCGGAACGCCAGGCCGGCATTGCCGCGATAGCTGAACATCAAAGAACCGCCGATCACCAGGGTCAGGGCGGCCCCGCGAATAATATGGGCAAGGGCGTCGTCGGTAACGCCGAATTGATCGGCCGGGCTACCGAACGCGATCAACGCGACACCGCACACAGCCAGAAATATCAGACCGATCCACGCCAGCATTAGCTGAACTCGCTTCGCCGCATTCTGCGTCCGCCTTTGCGCCGCCGCTTCGCCGTCATTTCAACCAGACGCTGCGGCAATTGCGATACAACATTGCGTTTCTCCTGTGTTGACAAAGCAACCCAGCCGGCAATTTCGCCGCGGCTTCGTCCACAACCAATACAATGTTCGGAATCAAGATCTACCACGCAGACCTTAATGCAAGGCGAATCTACAGGCTCGTCAATCATCATGCGGTCCATGAACACGCTCTAAAGGAAGTATCGCCAATGCTGTAGATGGTCACCGTCATCCAGCCTCCGCCCCGCATATAATGGCCTTATCACCGCTTTGCCAAGGCGTTCAACACCTGATCCGTTTCCGCGACCAGAAGGTCTAAGAGCTCGGCGGCCGGCATTTCGCGTGTCAGAGCCGCTGACTGGCCGGACCAAAGCGAAGCAACGTCGCCAATATCAGCTTCCGGGCTTGCCTGTTTCAGGGACGCTGCCAGCGAAATCTGCGCAGGGTAGGGCGCGGTTTCCGCTTCCGCATCCACGAACGTCTCCATATATCGGTTGGTCAGGCTGCGCGCCGGTTTGCCCGAAAACAGTTTGGTCAGTCTTGTGCCATCATCGCGTGCAGCAGCAAGCGCCTTGCGATGAGCGGGATGTATTTTTGTTTCCGGGCATCGCAAAAACGCGGTGCCGAGCTGAACCGCGCTTGCACCCATGATCAGTGCTGCAGCGATTGTGCGCCCATCGACAATGCCGCCGGCCGCGATGACCGGCAGGTCAACCGCTGCGGTAATTTGCGGCAACAGCGCAAACAGGCCCGGCTGGGCGGTAATATCCGCATTCTGAAACGTACCCCGGTGACCGCCTGCCTCGGTGCCCTGGGCGATGATCGCATCCACCCCCTGGGATTCGAGCCAACGGGCCTCGGCAACTGTCGTCGCACTGCACAGGATCGTTGCACCGGTTTCACGGACCGCATCATAGAGTGGCCGTTCCGGCAGTCCGAAATGAAAGCTGATCACCTTGGGTTGCAGGGTCTGGATCATTTCCAAATGCGCCGGCCCGAACGTTGTATAGGGGACCGACGCGGCGGGCACCTGTCCCAGTTCCCTGTCGTCAAACCATTCCTTGATCCGTCCGCGCATTGCCTCACTGCCGGCTGAAACATCGCCCGGCTCGTCATGGCAGAAGAAATTTGCGTTGAGCGGCCGGTTGCTCAGCTGGATGTGGTCAGAAATTTCGGCTGCTGCGGCATCCGGCGCAATTGTGCCCAGTCCGAGCGAACCAAGGCCGCCCGCATTGCTGACCGCTGCAGACAGCGCCGGCGTGCCGGCCCCCGCCATGGGAGATTGGATGATCGCAACGTCGATACCCAATTGATCGGTCAGTTTATTTGCAGGCCACATGCAGTCATTCCCTCTTGGTTCGGCAAGGGTTGTGTGTGCTTATGATGATCGCAGCAACATAGCAGTTTCATAGATGTGGATTGAAGTGCGTCAATGCAACCGGCTTGGTCCAGGCAGTGTACTCATGGATGTGCGCCGACTAACCCGCCCCGGTGAACATCCGGTCAGCACCCAACTTTAGACCTTCTCAAGCTGAGTGTGGCACGGGGAAAGTGTGCCATAAACGAAAGTTCGCGGTACCGTCAACCGCGACAAGACTGTAAATGAAAAGTGATCCTGAAGAGCGTAACAAAGTGCGGTTACGATCGCAGTCTCCAGCAGTATCCGGTATTCATTTGCCGAAAGGCTCGTGTTTGCTGGCCAAAGAGGTGTTGCCATGACCAGCCTTTATGATCGTGATGCAAAGGTCATCTCCAGACTTCAGAAGCTGCGTTTCTTTCCGCTCGCCGTTGTTGGCGGCAAGGGCAGTTATCTAACCGATGAATCCGGAGGCAGGCTGCTCGATTTTTCGGCCTCGTGGGGTGCGGCAAGTCTCGGCCATTCCCACCCGGCACTCATCGAAGCGGTTTCGAACGCGGTTGCCAATCAGGCCGGCGCAAGCGTGCTGTCATCGACAAACGAGACCACCGTCGCCCTGGCGGAACGCTTACTCGAGCGTGTGCCCGGCGAGGGCGACCGGCGTGTCTGGTTCGGTCATTCGGGCTCGGATGCCAACGAGACCGTTGCCCGTGCGGTGGTTGCGGCAACCGGCCGGCCTCGGATCATATCGTTCACCGGCGCCTACCACGGCGGTACAGCCGGCTCCATGGCCGTTTCCGCACACAGTGTGCAGGAACATGCTGAAAAAGCAGTAGGACTGGTCAGTCTGGAGTACCCGGATCCCTTCCGTCTTGCGGGCCAAAATCCAGACGGCAAGGCGATCCTCCAGTCATTGCAGGACCGCTTCGAGACCGATGTGTCTCCGACTGAGGTTGCTGCCATATTCATCGAACCGATCCAGTCGGACGGTGGCCTGATCGTGCCACCACCGGGCTTCATGAAAAAACTATGTGCCATGTGCCGGCAACACGGCATCCTGGTGGTAAGCGATGAGGTCAAGGTCGGCCTTGCGCGCACCGGACTTTTCTGCTGCTTTGAACATGAGGGCTTTACGCCTGACATCGTCACCATGGGCAAAGGACTAGGCGGGGGCTTACCGTTATCGGCTGCGATTGGTCCTGTACACATCATGGACCACGCGTCTTCTTTCTCGATGCAAACCTTGCATGGTAATCCGGTGTGTGCTGCCGCGGGACACGCGGTGCTCGATACCATTGCTGCAGAAGCGCTCATGGACAATGCGGCTGAAACTGGAGCCTATCTGATGGATAGCTTGCGTCAGTTGATGAACCGTCACACCCTCATTGGCGACGTCCGCGGTCGGGGCCTGGCGGTTGGGGTTGAGTTGCTAGAGACGCGTGATGGCAAAGAACCCGCAGCGCGCGCTGCCGCAAAGCTCGTTTATCGCGCCTTCGAATTGGGCCTGGTGCACTATTATGTTGGCATGGGTTCCAACGTCTTGGAGATGACGCCGCCGCTCAATCTGAGCAGGCCGGAAGTGGACAAAGCGGTGGACATTCTGGACAGAGCCATTTCAGACGTGGTCGCCGGCCGCGTGGCCGACAACGTGCTGGAAGGCTTTGAAGGCTGGTGATTTGCCGGGTCGCGTGTTTATCAGTTCACCAACTAAGCCCGGACTGCCTGCCGCTTTGGACGTGCCGCATATCCGTTATTGTAGACAATGCGCGTGCTTGGAAACTCAGCAATGCCTTCCGTGCCGACGCCCATTGCACTGCGCAGTTCGAAGGTGCCATTGTGCAGTTCAATCAGGCCGCGCACGATCGGCAGTCCCAGGCCGACACCTTCCTGCGCGGTGTCGTAGGACAATGATCCCTGGCCGAACGAACTGAGCACACGCGGGATTTCATCCGCCGGGATACCAGGGCCTGTATCGCGGACCGACATGTAGACGCCACCGGCCTTGGTCCGGCCCACGCTCAATACGATCTTGCCGCCTTCCGGCGTAAACTTGAGAGCGTTGGTAATGAGGTTGAGCCAGATTTGCCGAATGGCGCTCTCATCCGCACTGACCTTCGGCAGGTTGCCTTCGAAATTCTCGACCACCTCAATGCCGCACTCCTTGGCCTTGAGCGACAGGAGGCTCCGGCAGTCCGATGCGATATGGTGCAATGCGGTCGGTTCTTCGTGAAGCTCGAACTGTCCGGACTCGACACGCGAATGGTCGAGCACTTGATTGATCAGTGTCAGCAGGTGTTCACCGGAGCGGTGAATGTCACCGGCATATTCCTTGTAGCAGGGCACCGAATGGCCGCCCATCACCTCATCCTTCAGGATCTCGGAAAATCCAAGGATCGCGTTGAGCGGGGTCCGAAGCTCATGGCTCATGGTCGCCAGAAAATGCGATTTGGCGGCACTCGCCTGTTCCGCGCGCTCGCGGGCATGTATCGAGTTGGCGTTGGCCTGTTCGAGCTCAGCGATAAGGGCATCTTTCTGGGCACGATAGTCCAGCATCGACCGCGCCGTGCCCTGCAGGTTGCGGGCGAGATAGAGGCAATACACCTCCGCTGCCAGGGCGAACACGGTCATGGCCCGAAGGATGATGGAATTGTGCATGAGGGCCTGCAGCACCAGCGCAAGGGTGATCGGCACGACGCCCGCAAATATGATTGGAACATAGCTGCTGGCGATTGACATTCGAATTGCCACCACCACCACCAGAACACCAACGACGAAGATGTTCTCGAGGCTGTCTGGTGATCCGGATCCGACAAAGACCAGCGATGCCCAGGCGGCCGACATCAGAAATTCCGAGGCCGCGATCTTACCGCCCCATTCCTCGATATTCATCTCGGTGGGCTTGAATTTGCAGAACAGGCGGCAGAGCACCAGCTGAATGCCCTGAGCAATCGCCACCGCCGACAACCACAACAGCACCTTGTCTGCAGGTCCCCAATAGATGCAGTAAGCGGCAACGACGAGTGCCAATACCGGAAGCGCGAAAGCGGATTTGAGCTGGCTTGCGACGAACAAATGGAGCAGCTCGTAGTCGAACGAAATGCCCCCGCTAACACCGGTCAGACGCGCGCGAGCTTCGCGCATGTGGAGCCCAAGTGTTTTGCCGTGCTCGGTCTGCTTTGTCCGTGCGTCAATACTGACACGCGTCATGCGGTTGGCGCCTTGTCCCGATTGGTTATGGCAGGGTCGCTCTGCGGCCCCGGACACAACTCATTATTGTTACGCCAGACCATGCATTGAAAAGCTTAAATTCACCTTCGCAAAGCTAGTTAAATTATCGGCAAATTTGCTGGTTAACCATCCGTTTCCGGTGTTGAAAACCCAAACCGGTGGCAAATCGCTCCAGATTTGGAACGCGCCCGTTACTCGACGGTCATTTCAAAGAACTTGCCGGTCTGCTCACCGCCCATGAACGGTGTCTTGGCATCAGACATGTCGGCGATTTTGTCCCAGTTTCGGGCAATATCCTCCGCACTCGCATCCTGTCCGAGATACGCCCCGTGGCTTTCAATGATCTCGGTTTTGGCGAAAACCCCGGCGCCGGCGCACAGGATCACACCGTTTGGCGCGTCCTCACCGGCAAGATAGATGACAGCCGGAGTGACCCGTTCCGGCGTCATCAGCTGTTCCGCCTCCGGCGGAAACAGGTCCGACGTCATGCGGGTATAGGCCACCGGCGCCACTGCATTGCAATGAATGTTGTATTTCTGGCCTTCGAGCTTGAGTGTGTTGATCAGGCCGACCACGGACAGTTTGGCGGCGCCGTAGTTGGATTGGCCGAAATTCCCATAAAGGCCACTTGAAGAGGTGGTCACGATCACCCGGCCGTATTCCTGTTCGCGCATGATCGGCCAGACCGCCCTGGTCGGTTTCACCGTACCCATCAGGTGCACGTCGATCACCGCCTCGAAGTCTTCCACCGTCATGTTGAGGATCGTCCTGTCGCGCAGGATGCCGGCATTGTTGACCAGCACATCGATCCGGCCGTATGCGCTCATTGCAGCCGCTATGAGATGTTCCACACCCGCATCGTCGGTCACACTCGCTCCGTTCGAGATTGCCTCGCCACCGTCTGCGATAATTTCCGCAACCACGCTTTCAGCGGCATTGGAAGAGCCGCCGGTACCGTCGACGGAACCGCCCAGGTCGTTGACCACCACCTTGGCGCCCCGGCGGGCAAATTCGAGAGCGTGTGCCCGGCCAAGCCCACCGCCGGCGCCGGTCACCATGGCCACTTTGTCGTCAAACCTGATCGTCATCCTGATGGTCCTCGGCTGTCTGAGCGTAGTACGCAAGCGCGCGTAACATGGCCGGAGCTCCGGTTTCGGTCAAGCCACCGTACTCCCCAGATTTCGACCGCCCGCATCAAAGCGCCACCGCCGCATTCCGCCATGCCCGGAGCGGCAAAAATGTTTCAATTGTTTCAACCTTGAACTTTTGCCGCCACCGCCGCGACCCAGTCTCTGAGAAGCGGCGCCAAAGCGATCTGACAATCAATCCCGGCGCCTCCCATTCGACAACCAAGATGAAAACGATACGGAGATGCCAATGTTTGGAACGGTTAAGAAAATCATGGCGGCCGGCACGGTACTCGCACTCTCAACTGCTGCTGCGCAGGCCCACACGGTCAAATTCGATCAGCCCAATATGGGTTTTGGCAAAGGGCCCATCGTGGTGGAATCCACCGACGGTAAGACCTGGTCGAAAATCAAGGCGACCGGCCTTCAAATGCCCTATGCAATATATGTCGGTCACAATTCCAACGACTACTCCTATCGGGGACACGTCGTCCTGCAGGACGGTACTCTACTATATCAGTCGCAAGAGTGGCCGGTCGGCGATGCGCCAAATCCTTATAGACATAACGGCACGGTCCAGGGGTCGACGAACAACTTCAATACGATCACCAAAATGAACCTTCGTGACGCCTGCAACAGCCGGCTCACGAAACCCGGCGCGATTTATGAAGATCAGAAAATGTTCTTCAAGGTACCGTTGCGCTTCGTTGCTGACTTTAACAGGGACAACGGCACGAGTTTCAAAAGCGAGGCGCGCGGCCATTCCATGGTGCCGGTCGTCTGCAAGGGGATTGGCCATCCGCAGCGCGCCAAGAAGCCATTACAGATCTCAAAAGTGCGTTTTCAGGCGTATGCCGAAAACACCAATCGTTGCCCGAAACAGAGAATTGTCCGCCTGAAGCTTGAAGGCAATCGCACGTCAAAGGTCGATGTCGTCGTCATGCGGGACGATGGCAAGAAAATCAATGCGACGGTTCCGGTTTCCAAGCCCGGTGCGCATCACCAGTTCTTCGTGCTCGAATCCACGCGGGTCAAGAAAACCGAAACCCGCAAATATTATCTGGTGGTCATGGGTCACAAGATTTCCGTTGGCTGGAAAGAAGTCGCTGTTAATTGTGCGGCTGGTCAGGATCATCAGGCGAGCGATAAGACGCCCGTCGATCGTAAGCCGAATTTGGACAAGCCCCGGCCCGGCGCCAAGGTGACAGGCAAGGCACCGGCAAAACCGGTCATCCTGGTGCGGCCTGTCAAACCGACAAAGCCGAAACGGCCCAGCCTGACCCTCACGGCACCGCTGCTCAAATGCATCGGCGGCAAGATCAGCCTCGCCAAGTGCTACTGCCCCAAGTCGCACAAACGCCTGAAGCTTGCCAAGAACACCTATCGCTGCGTCAAGAAGGTGACCAACAAGACACCGAAGCGGGTCAAGCCCAACAGAAAACGCAGGGTAGCCGCACCACACAAGAAGACGCGGACCAACGCAGCGGTGCTCAAATTGTTCAAGACCGTGCGGTAACGAAACAACAGCAGTCGATATTGCCGAGGGGCGTCCGAACAGGGCGCTCCTCATTTGCTTGGCGGTTGGGTGTTTCACCCGGTTGGAAACGCCCGGCGAATGTGTAACTCTGCGGCAAACGGTGCCGGGCCCGTGCGCTGCGCCAACAACAAGATGTGCATTTCGGGATGAAACTGACATTTGCAGGAACGGGAGATGCATTCGGCACCGGTGGCCGGTTCAATACGTGCTTTCATGTTGAAGCATCGCCGCAAACCTTCCTGATCGACTGCGGCGCGTCCTCGCTGGTCGCTCTCAACCGGTTGAGCATCGATTTCGCCGCCATCCGAACCATCTTCATCTCGCATTTGCATGGCGATCATTTTGGCGCATTGCCGCTTTTCCTGCTGGATGCGCAGTTCATACACCGCCGGGATGGACCGCTGACGATCGCTGGTCCTCCGGGCACGAAACAGCGGTTGCTTCAGGCGCAGGAGGTTCTTTTTGCGGGCTCGTCGAAGATCGATTGGAAATTCGAGCTTGAGGTTGTCGAAACACACGCGGGAGAAATACGCGAAATCAATTGCGTGTCGGTCGAACCATTCGTGGTCGAGCATTTTTCCGGCGCTCCGTCCCACGCCCTGCGGTTTACCTGCGACGGTAAAATCTTGACCTATTCGGGCGACACGGAATGGGTCGACGCCCTGATACCCGCATCCAAGGGCGCGGATCTTTTCATCTGCGAGTGCTATGAGTTCGAGGGCAAGGCGCCGCTGCATATCGATTATCAGACGCTGCTCGGCAAACGCCATCTGCTCGATGCCCGGCGCATCATCGTCACCCATATGGGGCAATCCATGCTCGACCGGCTGTCGGACGTGGAGTTCGAGCCGGCTTTTGACGGCATGGTTGTGGAGGTTTGACTGTAGTGTCCGATGGGTTCCAGACATTGCTTGGGGATATCCGTGCCTGCCGGATCTGTGTTGAGCAGGCGGATAAAACACCACTGCCGCACGAACCCCGGCCGGTCATCCAGGCCGCCTCAACCGCCAGACTGGTGATCGCCGGCCAGGCGCCCGGCAACCGCGTCCACCAAACCGGCATCCCGTTCAACGATCCATCCGGCGATCGTTTGCGCGAATGGATGGGGGTTGACCGGGATACCTTCTATGATGAGAGCCGGATCGCCATTGTGCCGATGGGTTTCTGTTTCCCGGGTCTCGACGCAAAGGGTGGAGACCTGCCGCCGCGGCGGGAATGCGCACCGCTGTGGCGTGAGCGGGTGTTCGGCCATCTGGCGCGGGTCGAACTTATCTTGATCATCGGCCAGTATGCCCAGGCCTGGCATCTGGGAACCGCCCGCAAGAAAACACTCACCGAGACCGTGCGGGCCTGGCAGGACTACGCGCAACAAAGCATTAATCCGAAGATCCTACCTTTGCCGCACCCGTCATGGCGCAACAACACATGGCTTAAGAAGAATCCTTGGTTTGAGGCGGACGTGTTGCCATTTTTACGCGGAACAGTGAGACGGTTGATTTCTTGATGCGGCACATGCGACACGCCCTTACCTTGATGTTTGCCCTTTATGCGCTGGCTGTGGTTTCCGGCTGTGCGCCACGTCTGCAGGAAATTGGCAGTGCCGACGCCGAACAGCGGTTGCTGGATGACGTGGTCGTGATGGCCGACGGCGCGCGCCTTCCATTGAAGGTCTGGCCGGCAAAACGGCCCCGGGCGATCATGATCGGCGTTCACGGAATGAACGACTATTCAAACGCCTTTGCCATGCCGGCGCCCTGGTTCGCAAAACGTGGCGTCACGACCTATGCATATGATCAACGCGGATTTGGCGGTACCGAACACACCGGCCTGTGGGCGGGCGGCGAGATCATGGCGCGAGATCTCAAATCCGTGGTGTCACTGGTGCGTATCCGGCATCCAAGGCTGCCGATCTACATCATGGGCGTCAGCATGGGTGGGGCGGTCACCATGAAGGCACTCGCCTCGGGGTTGGAGGCTAATGGTACGATATTGGTCGCACCCGCGATCTGGGGCTGGCAGGCGATGAACCCGGCCTACAAGACCGCCCTGTGGCTCGGCGCCCACACCATGCCATGGAAAAAAGCCACCGGCAGCGGTCTGGAAATCTGGCCGTCCGACAATATCGATATGTTGCGAGAGTTTTCCAGGGATCCCCTGGTGATCAAGGGAACCCGGATTGATGCGGTCTATGGGGTCGTCAATCTGATGGACGATGCCTATGGCGCCGCCTCAAAACTGCGCACTCCGGTGCTCTATCTCTATGGCGTGAAGGATGAGATCGTGCCGGCTGAGCCGACCTACCATGTGATGAAGCAGATTACCGCACCCAAACGGCAGGTGGTCTATAAGAACGGCTGGCATATGTTGCTGCGCGACAAGCAGCGCGAACGGGTCTGGCGCGATGTGCTGGCGTGGATCAAGAACCACGATGCGCCAATGCCCTCGGGCGAAGAATTCCACGGGCCCGAGAAACTGGCCAGCGCGAAGCCCTGAAATTCAATGGGTCAGGAAGCGTCCGGGCCGCTGTCCGGTCGAACCATCGCTGGACCATGCCAGGCTGCCATTGACGAAGACTTTCTCAATTCCCCGGGCGGGTTGTTCCGGGTCTTCGAATGTTGCCATGTCGCACACGCTGTCGGCATCGAACAGCACGAGGTCGGCAAACGCGCCGACCGCGACCGCGCCTCTGTCCTGCAATCCGAATGTCGCAGCGGTCAGTCCGGTCATGCGATGTACCGCATCTTCCAGCCGCAGCAGTTTCTGGTCCCTGACATAGCGTGCAAGCACCCGCGGGAACGTTCCCCACAGCCGCGGGTGCGGCTTGGTGCCGCCCGGCAGGCCGTCCGAGCCGACCATGGCGCCCGGCGAGGACAGGATGCGCTTGAGGTCGGCTTCGTCCATCTGGAAGTAGATTGCACCAGCAGGATAAAGCCGTGCGGCTGCTTCCTCGGCATCGCACCCCCATGCCTTGGCAATATCGCAAAGACGCTTGCCGGCCATGTCGGGGTGAGGGTCCGAATAAGTGATCAGCACGTCTTCGGATTCGCGGATATATTCCGGCAGGAGAGATGTCGAACTGGCGGTATAGGGATAGACGTCGAGCCCCAGTCGCTGGGTCTTGCGTGCCGCATCGATCGCCGCCAGGGTTTCGACGCTACGCCCATAATTCTTTAGCCCTGCGCATTTATGGTGCGAGATAACCGTCTGCACACCGGCCTCGCGCCCGGTCTTGACCGTTTCCTCGACTGCTTCAAGCACATGATCGCCTTCGTCGCGCATGTGGGTCGCGTAGACCGCATGGTCGAACTCGCGCAACACCGAGGCAAGGGCGATGATCTCTTCCACTGGTGCTGCGCGGGCCGGCGGGTAGCCAAGGCCGGTACTGAAACCAATGCACCCTTCTGCCAGTGCCATGCGCAGGCGGTCGGCCATGTCCGACAGTTCAGCCGCGCCGGCCGGGCGGTCGAGCCGATCTTTCATGGCGTTGACCCTGAGCGAACTATGTCCGGCCAGAAGAGCCAGATTGAGCGCCGGCGGTTTGCGCTCGAAGGTCTGGCGATAGTCCCGCACATTGGGAAATGCGAAATCCGTTTCCTGTCCAAGCAGAGGGAAGGGCGGCGGCAGACCATGGCCCGCCTCGAACGGTGCCAGGCTGATGCCGCAATTGCCGGCAACCACGCTTGTCACCCCTTGCGACACTTTCATGGTCATGTCTGGCGTGCTCAGCACCGCCCGGTCGTCATGGGTGTGGCAATCGATAAAGCCCGGTGCGAGCACCAGGCCGGAGGCATCGAATACCTCGTCGCCGCGCCAGGTGGAGCAGTCACCGATGGCAACGATACGCTCGCCGTCCACCGCGACGTCGCCGGTGCGAGATGGCGCGCCTGACCCGTCGACAATAGTCGCATTGGAAACGACGAAGCTGCATCGGTGTGTTTCTGTATCGGCGGTCATGAAAAGTGTCCGGCGTAGAATTGAAGGCACTCAAATCTACGCCGCAAAGGTTCGGTTCGGCAATGTTCTAAAACCCGACATAGGCCTGATAGGCAAAGCCCGTGGTGATCGCGCCGGTCACGCCAAGCAGAAGGTAGATGCTGAACACCGTCCGGTTGACCGCGACATAGACTGCCATGGCGGCGGGGATGGAGGTGACGCCGCCGGCAATCATGAATGCCAGGCCGGCCCCCGGCAGCATGCCGATATCCATCAGGCCGCGCACCAGAGGGATCGCCGCATAGCCGTTGAGATAGGCTGGAATGCCGATGCCCGACGCCATGGGAATGACCCACCATTGCGTGCCGCCGAGCCATGCGGCCACTGTTTCCGGTGGGATGTAAGCCACCATCAGGCTTTCGAACAGAAATGCCAGGGTCAGCCATTTGAACAAGAACCAGCCGGTCTCACGGGCAGAGACCGCGAATATCGCGGCGCGTTCGCGGTCGCGCCAGAATGTCCAGTTCACGCCGGTCTGCTCCGATAGCGTGCCACAGGAAGAGCCGCATGCAGCAAGTCCCGGTTTCAGCGGATTGCGCAAGGCCGGCAGACCGTTGATGGCGTAAACCGTAAAGCCGGCTGCAAGGCCGATCGCGGTCGCCGCCAGCAGCTTGGCGAGTGTGAACTCCAGCCCGATGCCGCCGATCAGGAGAATGAACATCTCGGGGTCCATCAGAGGTGATGCGATCCAGAATGCCATGACCGGTGCCAGCGGTACGCCTGCCTGCAGCAAGCCGGCAATGATCGGGATGACGCCGCAGGAGCAGAACGGTGACAGGGAGCCCAACAGCGCTGCCAGCACGATGGCCGTTATCTGGTTCTTGCGGAATACCGTTGCGATTGGTTGGTCCAGGCCACTGGCTTTGGCGCCCGCAGCAAAAGCGATGGAGACCGCAAGAAACGGTAGAATGCCAAACAGCGCCTCAACGACAAAACGTGCACTGGGCAGGGCCTGGGAGGGGGCGAATATCACCAGTGCCGCGAACACCATGGTGGTGACCAGGACAACCCGGTCAAGTTTGGGCCAGGAGCGGGGGCCGGAACCGGGCGTCTGGCTTGTGGCGATATCTGACATGGGTGTCTCCACCATTTGAAAGTTCTAGTATTATCGAACAATTTGAACAAAAAATTTTATCCAGCAGGTTCTCTTTCCAGCGCCATGGTGACGCCGGTGCAGCATTCATCTGCCAGATAGCTCACAAGCTCGCTCATGCGGTCACAATCGGCGAAACATCTGATCGAACGGCCTTCGCGTTGCTGCGTGATAAGGCCGACATGGGCAAGCCGTTCAAGGTGATGGCTGAAGGTCGATTTGGGCACGCCGAGATGTTGCTGTATCTCGCCCACGGTCAGGCCGCCGGGGCTGGCTTTCACCAGAAGCCGGTAGGTTTCAAGGCGATGAAGGTGGCCAAGCTCGCCGAAACATTTCGCCGCGTCATCTGTAACCATGGTCAGAACTCCATTATTCGATAAAACTAGTTATTTCGAACTAAAAAGTCAACCCGTGATGTTCAGCGTGCTTTGGACAGGCTCTGGAACTGGAACTTTAGTTCTGCATGATGGAATGCAGTTTCATTTTGTTGAAAATTTCGCGGCGGGGACTAAAATATGAAAATTCATGCATCATGGGCAAAACGAGGATGTATAGTGCCTCGCAACGCCTGTGCGTATGTGGGGCCTGAGTGGGAGTGCAAGCACGGCACGCGTTGTCGGTAGTTTGAACGGACATTAAGAAGCAACAAGATTTCGCCGGGCGGGGCTTAAACGCGAGGGAACATAATATGAGTGATGTGCTGCCGGCCGCAACGCCGGCCAAGCCCGGCAAGATGACTGCGCGTGAGAGTCCAAGAGCATCCGGACAGGTACAGTCCCTGAGCAGGGCGCTGTGGCTGATGAATGCGCTGGCCGAATGTCCGCAAGGGCTGTCCTTGAGCGAAGTGGCGCACCGGGTCCAATTGCCGACATCGACTGCCCATCGACTTCTGACCACCTTGCAGAACGAGCGTTATGTGCGGTTCGAATCTGAACGCAGCGCCTGGCTGATCGGTGTACAGGCGTTTCAGGTCGGCTCGACTTTTGTACGGTCGCGCGACATGGTCGCCATGGCCCGGCCCTATATGCGCCGCCTGATGGAAGAATCCGGAGAGACGGTGAACCTCGCTATATCGGACCGTACCGAAGTGGTTTATCTCGCCCAGGTCGAATGCCACAAGATGATGCGCGCTATCGCCGGGCCGGGTGGCCGCGCGCATATGCATTGCTCCGGCGTCGGCAAGGCCTTGCTCGCCCACGCATCACCGTCCGATGTCACCGACATCATCCAGGCCAAGGGCTTGGCGCGGGAAACGCCGAAGACCATCTCCAAGCCGGACGCGATGAAGGCCGAACTCAGTTTGACCCGGGAGCGTGGTTATGCCATCGACGATGAAGAAAACGCCATTGGCCTGAGATGTGTGGCAGGCGTTATTTTCGACGAACATGCCGAGCCGCTGGCAGGCCTGTCGGTTTCCGGGCCCATGGCGCGCTTGACCGATGTACGGCTGCCGGTACTGGGCGCAGCGGTAAAACAGATTGCGGCCGAGATTACCCGCGAACTGGGCGGTTGCCTGCCGGAAACGCCGTTGAATTGAGCTTTTTGGAGACTGACGTGCGCAGGCAAAGCAGCCGGCACAAGGTCTGTGGTCATCTATGTTTTCAGGTGGATTTAAATGGGTACGGTAACCGAGGAACATGTTCTGCAGCAGCTCTCCAAGGTCAAGGGGCCGGATCTAGAGAGCAATGTCGTTGATCTGGGGATGGTGTCGAAGATCGTCATCGACGACGCTGACAACATCATATTTTCGTTGACGGTCGATGCCGGCCGGGCGCGCGAACTGGAACCCCTGCGCGAAGCAGCCGAACAGGCGGTTCAGCGGATCGATGGCGTCGGCCGGGTTCTGGTTGCCCTCACAGCAGAATCGGCCGGCAGCGGCCCCGGTGCATCGCCGGCAGCGCCGCCGCGCCGCCCGCCACCGCCGGGTAATCTGGCGCCACCACCGCCGGTGGGTGGACAGGCCTCGCCACCAAAGGCTGCCGGTGTGCCGGGCGTCAAGGCGATTGTCGCCGTGGCCTCGGGCAAGGGCGGTGTCGGCAAATCGACCACGGCGGTCAATCTTGCGCTTGGTCTGGCAGCTCTTGGTCTGCAGGTCGGCGTGCTCGATGCCGATATCTACGGCCCCTCGATGCCACGCCTGCTCGGCATCACCGGACGGCCCGAACCGGTCCAGGGCACAACCCTCAAGCCGATGCAGGGCTATGGCCTGAAAGTCATGTCCATGGGCTTCCTGGTCGAGGAAGACACGCCCATGATCTGGCGCGGGCCGATGGTCCAGTCAGCACTCACACAGATGCTCCGTGAGGTCGCCTGGGGCGAGCTTGATATCCTGATCGTCGACATGCCGCCGGGCACCGGCGATGCGCAGCTCACCATGGCGCAACAAGTACCTCTGGCCGGTTCGGTCATCGTATCCACTCCGCAGGACCTGGCGCTGATCGATGCGCGCAAGGGCCTCAACATGTTCCGACGTGTCGATGTGCCGGTACTTGGGATCATCGAAAATATGAGCTATTTCATGTGCCCCAAATGCGGCGACCGGTCGGAAATTTTCGGCCATGGCGGCGCCCGCATGGAAGCGGAAAAACTTGGCGTTGAGTTTCTCGGCGAAATCCCCCTCGACATGGAAGTGCGCCTGCGCTCGGACCAGGGCCAGCCGATCGTGGTATCCTCACCAAACTCGATGCACGCCCAGATTTACAAGGACATCGCGCAAAAAGTCTGGGAACAGATCGAGCAGGGCGAGACCAGTGCACGGCCCGCACCGAAGATGGTGATCGAGTAGGCTTTAGATTGTATTCTAGCTGTCAGGTGCCGTCCGGCAGAGTGGTCTCGCCATCCCCGAGCCGCTTTTGCATGATCACCGAATCGACCCACCGGCCGGCCTTGAACCCGACCCCGCGCAGGATACCGGTCGGCGTAAAGCCCAGCGCTGCATGCAGGCCGGTCGAGGCGTCATTGGCACTGTCTCCGATGATCGCGATCATCTGCCGGTAGCCCGCCTGTTCGCAAGCCGTGATCAATGCGCTCAACAATGCGCGTCCGATGCCGTGACCGGCCATTTCGGGTGCGATATAAACCGAATTCTCGACGCTGAAACGATAGGCCGGCCGGTGCCGGTAGGGGGCCGCATAGGCGTATCCCGCCAGCCGGTCATCCATGGTGGCTGCGAGATAGGGCAGGCCTTTGGTCACATTGGCACGCCAGCGCTCGATCATTTCGGCAGTCGATGGTGGCTCGGTTTCAAACGAGGCAAGACCATGCAGCACGTGATGGCCGTAGATTTCCGTGATGGTGGAAAAGTCTGCTTCGGTGACAGGGCGGATGTGCACCATGAGGCCAGTGATTTTATGTTTACCGTCCGTTCCGATTATCACGGGTCCAGCGCCGGCGCCAGCCTTGCGCGCCGTATGAACATGAAGCGTTCTACGTCATTTATGAGTTCATGACCTAGCCGGGCAGGGCGGTCTTCTCCCATACCATGGTGAAGCCCAAAGGCGGTTTTGCAACCGCATTCTCCAGATCCGCACAAAACAGCGAAATATCGTATGGCAATTCCTCGAAGTGGCGCAGGTTGAGACCGCATGCGATGCCGGTCATGATGATGTCGTCGAGCTTGTGCTGGAAACTGTACATCGGTTTTGAATCGTAGGTTTCGCCCGTGTAGTAGTCGAGGCCGTCCTGTTCGACGAACGGTTCCTTGTTAAAATACGAGTAGGTCAGCTCCGACGGTTGGCCGTCGGTACCGGGTTCATACATGAACAGGACCGGATGCATTTCCTCGATGACCAAATGCCCGCCGGGCTTAATGGTATTGCAGGCCCGATCGAAGAACCCCTTGAGGTCGGGCAACCAGCTCAACACGCCGATCGTCACCAGGGTGATGTCGAACCGTCCGTCAAACTCATCGGGCAGCGCATAGATATCACTCGCAATGAAGCGAACCGTGTCAGTGTGCCCGGCGACCCGGGCGATTTCGCAGGCTTGCTCGATGAACGGTGCAGATCCATCAACGCCGACACATGATCCCGCCCCCATATTCTTGACCGAAAGCAGGTCCTTACCGTTGTTGCAGCACAGTTGAACGACCGATTTTCCCGAAACACCAACGGTTTGCAGGGCGCGGATCAGGTGATCTCCAAGATCCACATGGCCGGGTTGTGCAAAGTCTGACAAAAGCCTTTCCTGATTGGCCCTGGCATGGCGTGGCGCCGTTTCGTTCCAGGCGTCGCGATTGGCGTCGGTATAGAAAGACCGGTCTTTCGGCATGACGGATTCCTTGGGTCACGATCGGTTACATTTTAAGAGCGGGATCGGACGGAGAACCGCTATCCTCTGTTCCTGATCCCGCCTGATTACATTAAAGAGCGGGATCGGACGGAAAACCGCTGTACACTTTTCCTGATCCCGCTCGGGGGCGACAACTGGTCGCCAGTCTTAAAGTGTTCCCGGCTGATATTGAAGCGCCAGTGTGATTTGAACGAGGCAAACAACATCATGAGCCGGTCTGAGGTGGCATCAAAAGCTGGTCCGCAGGAGTTGCCATGGCGCAGCCTGGTGGCGGCAATCGGCTGTCTCACCGTGTTCGATGTCACGCTCGGTTTCAGCTTTCCTCTGGTTACATTCATTCTTGAAGCACGCAAAGTCGATGAAGCGCTGATCGCCTTCAATGCGGCCATGACGCCGCTCGGCATTATGCTCATGGGGCCGTTCATTCCATCGCTGACAAAGCGGTTCGGCGCACGGCCGACGGCGATCTGCGCGGCCTTTGTGGTGGCGGTCCTTATCCTGGCACTGAAAATGTTCCCGCAATTGCTGTCATGGTTCGTGCTGCGCCTGATGCTGGGTGCGGCCGGCGGCATTTTGTTCACCATTTCGGAAGCCTGGGTGGTGCGTTTCGCAGACGGCCCAAGCCGCACACGCATTCTCGCGGTCTATTCAGCAGCCCTGTCGGCGGGCTTTGCCGTAGGTCCGTTCCTGATCCCCTTCACCGGCATCGACGGCTGGTTGCCGTTTGCCATAGCCGCTGGATTTGCGGTGCTTGCGACCTTGCCGATATTGGCGATCGCAGCACCGGACGTGGCGGTCGAGGAAGGCCAGCACACCACCTTCCTGTCATTTCTGCCACAGGCGCCAGTGCTGCTCTGCGCAGTTGTGCTGTTCGCTATTTTCGATGCCGTCGCCTTGACGTTTTTCCCGATCTACGCCCTGCGGTCGGGCCTCGATCTTGAGACCGCATCGACCACGCTCGGGGTCCTGATCGCCGGCAATATTTTCCTGCAGTACCCGCTTGGGTGGCTCGCCGATAAATGGTCGAGGATCGGCACCATGGTCGGTTGCGCATTGGTCGCGTCTTTGTTTTTGGCGGTGTTGCCGGCAGTCATGGGGACAATATGGATGTGGCCGGTGCTCATCATTCTGGGCAGCAGCGGTTTCGGCGTCTACACAGTGGCGCTGGCTCTTCTGGGGGAGCGCTTCTCCGGTCAGGCGCTGATGGCCGGCGCCGCCGCCTTCGCCGCCATGTGGGGCCTTGGCGCCATCATCGGCCCGCCGATCGCCGCCAGCATCATCAAACTGTTCGGCATCGGGGCTCTGCCCTATTTTCTGGCAACGATCTACGGGCTTTACGGGCTCGCCTTCATCATCCGCCAGAAGACCCGGCGCAGCTTTGCTGGTGCCTGAGCCCAGCCGAAGCACCAACCCGTTACAGTTTTCGTCTGTTCCGGCAAAGAATTCAGTTGCCCGCACGCAGCACTTCTCCCAAGCTGTGCGAAACCATTCCGCAGGGAGGCGGCGATCGCCCACGACACGGCCTACATGGCGCCGGCATCGGCAGCGCCGCAGTCCTACCTCACCGGCGTTGTCCTGGTGTTGTTTGCCGGCCTGTGTTGGAGTTCCGGCGGCCTGCTGTTCCGGCTGGTCGAGGACGCCGGTGTCTGGCAGATCATTTTCTACCGCTCATTTTCCCTGACCATCGCCATGGCAATGGTCATTCCGACAATGAACCGCGGCCGTTTCTTCTCGGTTGTGATGGGCGCCGGGTCAAGCGGTCTGATCTGCGGCTTCTGCATTGCCACCGCCTCGTTCAGCTTTCTTTTGTCGCTCAATTACACGACTGTTGCGAATTCGGTGTTCATGCTGGCCGCCATGCCGTTTTTCGCCGCCTTTCTCGGCTGGTGGATCCTGCGCGAGCGGGTGCGGGTCAACACCTGGACCGCCATGGCGATCGCCTTTCTGGGCCTGGGCGTCATGGTCATCGCCGGCTTTCAGGCGGGCGATGCGATCGGCAATATTCTGGCGCTTTATGCAGCCTTTGCGGCGGCCTGTTTCAGCGTCCTTCTGCGCTGGGGCCAGGACACGGATATGATGCCGGCGATCTTCCATGCCGGTTGGTTCGGCATGATCTTTGCGGGCATCCTCCTGTCGTTTCCCTCCCCATGGAGCGAAGTTTACGGCCTCTCGCAATACGCCATTTCCTGGCATGACCTGGCATTTTGTGTGTTGATGGGCTTCATGCAACTGGCGCTCGGCCTGGTGTTGTTCACCCTGGGCGCCAGAAGCGTGCCGGCTGCCGAACTGACCCTGCTGTCCCTGTCGGAACCGCTCCTGGCACCGGTCTGGGTGTGGCTGGCGGTCGGCGAAATACCAAAGATCTATACGATTGTCGGCGGCGCCATCCTGATGACGGCGCTCGTCTACCAGGCCCTGTCGGGCGCCAGACGAAAACCCATGCCGGCGCCCCTGCGGTAGGGCGGTTTCGAGCTTGCAGCGCTACCGGGTCCCCAAGGCCTGCTCCAGATCCTCGATCAGCTCATCTGCGTTTTCAATGCCGACCGAGAGGCGCAGCAGGTTGCCGGGCACTTCCGACAACGGGCCTTCGACCGTGGCGCGGTGCTCGATCAGGGATTCGACGCCGCCAAGCGAGGTTGCCGGCAGGAACAGGCGGGTGCGGGCGGCGACCTGTCTGGTGTCATCCGCGCTGCCGTCGACCAGCAGGGACAGCATGCCGCCGAAGCCGTTCGTCATCTGGCGCTTGGCGATGGCGTGGCCCGGATGGCTTTCAAGGCCCGGATAAAGCACACCGGCAATGCGTTGATGATGTTCGAAATGCTGAGCGATCTTCATGGCGTTTGCGCACGCCTTGTCGAACCGCACCGACAAGGTACGTAATCCCCGGAGCAGGAGCCAGGCTTCAAAGGCTGGCATAATGGCGCCGAGCAGGCCGCGCACCAGTTTGATTTCCTGCCACAGCGGCGTGTCGTCCTTTGTTGCCAGCACGCCGCCGGTAACGTCTGAATGGCCGTTCAGGTATTTGGTGGCGGAGTGGAACACGATGTCGGCCCCCAACGCCAGGGGCTGGGTGGTGACCGGTGGCGCCACTGTGCTGTCGACGCCGATCAGCGCACTATTGCTGTGGGCGACTTGGGCCGCGTGTTCGATGTCGATCACGTCCCAGGTCGGATTGACCGGGCTTTCGATCCACAGCAGTGAAGTGGGGGATGCCTCGACCGCCTGTTCGAGCGCACCGTCTTGCGATTGATCGAACAAAGCGAGTTCAATATTGCGCCGCTCAGCCACCCGGCGCAGCCAGTCCAGCCCGCCATGATACATGACACGGGGCGCCACGATCCGCCCGCCGGTTTCGACGGTTTCGATCACCGCTGTGAACGCCGCCATGCCGGAGGCAAATATCAGGGCTTCATGCGCCCCTTCAAGTTTTGCCAGCAAACCCTCGGCCGGACTCACTGTCGGGTTGTCGTAGCGACCATAGATATAGTCGTCCGGCAGTTCATAATCGGCATTGCGCGCAAATGTCGTTGCCGGCTGGATGGCGGGCACAACCGCACCGCTTCCAGCCTCGATAAAATGATCCGCCTGCGCCAGCAGCGTTTCCGGTGTCGGTATGTTTCGCCGTGTCATGCGCCCGTCCTTTGAAATTGAGTGTTGGACGTATAGGCGCTGGAACCAATAGGCAAGCGGGTTACCTGACGTTCAGCACCGAGTTTTTCGCCGAGCGCATGACCGAAAACGCGACGCTGCCGGCAAACATGCGTTCAAGTTTGCTTTTGCCGGAATCCGACACCACGATTACGCAATGATTGGATCCATGTTTGACAATCTGTTCAACCGGATCGCCGACACCGATCTTCGAGTTGTTGACCCGGATGCCCATCTCCTTGAGCACCAACTTGGCCCGTTCGATGTTGTCTTCAGCCTTTGAGCGTTGGTTGCGCTCCTTGGCGACCGAGAACAATGTGACCGGATGTTTCATGTAGCGCGCCATGACGGCTGCCCTGCGCACCGCCTGCTCGCATCGCTCCGTGCCATCGGTGCACAGGAAAAAACCCTTCTTGTTGAAGCTTTTGCGCGCGATCAGGACCGAGCAGGGCGACAGGGTCGACACCTTTTGCACAACGCCCACGTCGAACACCGACTTGAACTCGCCGCGCCACCGGCTCGGTTCGCCCATGATCATCAAATTATAGGGGCCGAGTTCATACTGATCGAGGATCCCGCTTGAGGCATCCGGTGCAGTCTTGAGTTTCAGAACCACGCTCTTGCCGTTCTTATGGATATATTCGACCTTGTTGTCGCCAAGCGGGTCACCCCAGGTGTCCTGATGAGCAGACTTGGTCGACCAGTCTTCCGGCGATTGGCCTTCTTCCTTAAGCACGTCGACGCTTTGCTTGAGGTAGCGCACACCCGGCAGTTCGAGGCCCCAGTCCAGCATGTTCTCGCGCGCCAGGCGCATCTGCAGACCGCCGGAACGCAGGCCCTGGTCGATCGGCCGCACGAACACGACGATGATGTCGCACTCAGCACCCCAGCCAATCTTGGCGGCATAACGGACGGCCATGAAGGACTCTTCCGAACCGTCGACGCACGCCAGTATGCGGAACCGGTTGCGGCGCTTTTCGCGGAGTTCTTCAAACTCCCTTTGAGCTTCCTGCTCGTTTCGTTTGTTGCCTGGAAAAATCATGCGCTACATCACACCTCAAGCAGGGGCCAGTAGAACAGGGCAAACACCAGCAGCAAAAGGGTCGACACGATCGCCATGCGCCAGCCCACTTTCAAAAAATCCGTGGTTTTCAGGTAACCCGATGCATAGACAATCGTGCAGGCCGGCGTGCCGACCACGGTCAGATAGGCAAAGGCGGACGACACCGCGGTGACGAACCCCATCATGATCGGGTTTTCCTGCGAGACCACAGCGACTTTCAACACGATCGGTCCAAGCACCGCGACAGCGGCGCCGTTCGACATGGTGTTGGTGACCCCGGTAGTCAGCACCGACACCGCCGCCCACAGCCCGAGGCCGCTCTCGATGCCAAGCGGCGACAGGACGGCGAGGAAACTCTCCGCGACCCATTCCGCAGCACCGGTGGATTTCATCTCCACGCCCAGCGATATCGCTGCAGCATAAAGCAGCACGACACCCCAGTTCACGCCGGAATTGAGATCTTCCCAACGCACCAGCCCGGCTATGAGAAAGGCGGACGCACCCAGGATCGCCACCACACCCATGCCCCAGGCTTCCGATTCGAATATCCAGCCGGACAGAATCAGCATGAAAAGTACGATGGACAGCCAGTCACTCGGTTTGAGCGGACCTTCCAGCAATATCTGGGTGCGCAGTTTCGTCACCGCGCGCGACAGGTCACGGTATTCCGGCTTGAACGTGGTGTACAAAATGAGCGTCACGAACGGCAGTTGAGCCAGGAACAATGGATAGGCGTAGGTCATCCATTTCCAGTAATTGATCAGATATTGGCGCGTTTCCGGCGATGTCGGGTCATAGAAAAATTCCTTCCAGTAGCCGATCATGATCGCGTTGCGTGCGCCGCCCGAAGGTGTGCCGATGCCGGCCACCGAACAGCCATAGCAAATTGAAAACAAGAGAACCGCAGCCAGGTTGCGTACTTTTTTGGGGTTGTCGGAGGTAAGCGTGATGAGCGTGATACCGACCGGCAACATCATGGCGGCAACCGTGTGCTCGCCGACAAAGGACGCCAGCACCCCGCTCACCACCGTAATGCCGAAACAAATGGACACCGTCTTGGTGCCGGTCAGCCGCACGATGAACCAGGCGATGCGCTTGTCGAGCCTCTGCTTGACCACCGCCACCGCCAGCATCAGCGATCCCATGATGAACAGCACCGAATCGGTCATCAGGCTGCGTGCGACATCGGTTGAATCCAGATGCAGCAACAACACCTGCCCGGAAATGATCAGCAAAGACACCGTGGGCAGTGGGATCGGTTCGGTGATGAACAGGATGGTCGCCACGATCGACATGACCAGAACGATATAGCCGTCCCGGCTCAGGCCCGCGGGGCCGGACAGACTCAGCAGCACGGCGCCGATTGCCATCGCCAGAAAAAACCAGCGCCTTTCCCAGAAGAAATAGAGATTGACCTGCGACCGCAACACCAGCATCCGCTGATATCCGACGCGGCGGAACTTTATCGACCAATCCGCGGTAACGTCGTTGGCCTGGAGGCTGTCAGTTATGATGTTTGCATTCACGGTTCAAGGTCGTCTTTCACAAATGCCGAGCCCGCAATAATCAACTATTTCACGGTCCCGCGAGGTTCGGCAAGGCCTACCGGCCCTCAATCTTAACAGCGGTGCCGAATATCCAAACCTCTGGCCGATGGTTCTTGCAAATGCGGGCGGTGTCATGGTGAGGTGGTGCGCCCGCACCAAAAGGGATGAAATCAGGCATGTCCGAACTCGAGCAGATTGTTTCTCACATCGACACAAACTTCGAACACAGCATGGAAAGGTTGTTCGAATTGCTCAGGATCGAAAGCATTTCGACGGATCCGGCCTATGCGGGCGAATGCCGGCGCGCCGCAGACTGGCTGACCGGAACCCTGTGCGGCCTTGGGTTCGATGCCGCGACGCGGGACACCATCGGCCATCCAATGGTGGTCGGCCACTATGCGCCGCCGGGTGGGGCAGACGGCATTCCCCATGTGCTGTTTTACGGTCATTATGATGTCCAGCCGGTCGATCCTCTCGAGCTTTGGGACACACCCCCGTTTGAACCGCGCCGGATAGTGGTTGACGGTTCGGAGCGTATCGTTGCGCGTGGCTCGGCCGACGACAAGGGCCAACTCATGACCTTTCTTGAGGCCAGCCGTGCCTGGATCGAGGTTGCCGGCCAGCTGCCGGTGAAAGTGACCATATTGTTTGAAGGCGAGGAGGAAAGCGGCAGCAAGAGCCTCGGGCCGTTCCTGGACAGTTATGCCGGGGAACTGAAGGCAGATGTCGCACTGGTCTGCGACACCAATATGTGGGACGCCAAAACGCCCGGCATTACAACACGCTTGCGCGGTTTGTTGATGGACGAGGTCATTGTCACCGGCCCCTCGCTGGATCTTCATTCCGGCTATTATGGCGGCGTGGCACATAACCCGATCCACATTCTCTCAGCGATCATCACAGACCTCCATGACGCCGACGGCCGGGTGACGGTGCCGGGGTTTTATGATCGCGTGGAGCCATTGCCGGATCATGTGCGCGGCCAGTGGGAGGCGTTGCATTTCGAAGAGACTGCCTTCCTTGAAGACATCGGGCAGACGTCCCAGTCGGGTGAAGCAGGCAAAGGGGTTCTGGAGAAGGTCTGGGCCCGCCCGACCTGCGATGTAAACGGCATCATCGGCGGTTATACCGGCGAGGGCACCAAGACCGTGATCCCGTCAACCGCCGCCGCCAAGGTCTCCTTCCGACTGGTCGGCCGTCAGGACCCGGAGACAATCCGCACCGCATTTCGCAATTTCGTGCGTGCAAAATTGCCGGATGGGTGTTCGGTCGAGTTCATCCATCACAAAGGCTCCGGGGCGATCGAGGTGCCGACCGACAACCCCTATCTCGACAAGGCCGCTGGAGCGCTTGAGGAGGAATTCGGCGTGCCGGCTGCGATTATTGGCGGCGGCGGATCGATACCCATCGTGCGGGCCTTCGACACTGTGCTCGGCATGGACAGCCTGCTGATCGGTTTTGGCCTCGGGGATGACCGGATTCACAGCCCGAACGAAAAGTACAATGTGTCGAGTTACCGTCACGGCATGCGCAGCTGGGCGCGCATACTGAACGCGCTTGCCGGTTGAAGCGGAGCAGCAATGATCGAGGTTACCGACCAGATTGCACTCGAAGACAGCGAGATTGAGGAAACCTTCATCCGTGCCGGTGGTCCAGGTGGGCAGAATGTCAACAAGGTATCAAGTGCGGTCCAGTTGCGGTTCGACGTGCGCAATTCGCCCTCCCTGCCGGAGCGGGTGCGCACACGTCTTGAAACCATCGCCGGGTCCAGGCTGACCAAGGACGGCGTCATCGTCATCACCGCCAACAGTTTCCGCACCCAGCCGGCAAACCGCAAGGATGCCCTCGACCGCCTGATCGAAATGATCAAGGAGGCAGCACTCGAGCCCAAGCCCCGTGTGCCGACCCGCCCGGGCAGGGCTGCAAAGCGCCGGCGCCTGGAGGCCAAAGCCCACAAGTCGGCCGTTAAGCGGCGGCGCAGCGGCGCCATTGATCCGGACGGGTGATCATCTAGAGCGTGATCAACTTTTCCACGTCCGACCGCGCGCGGGCTGCTGTACAGAATTTCATACGGTGGAAAGCCCGGTTGAGCCCGGTTGCGCACGCCGGTTCATAGGGAGTAGCCTTCGCCTCCATGCCCACCATCCTCGCCCGGTTTCTGAGACGTAAGCTCGCCCTTGCCGGCGCGGTGGTGATTTTGGTCATATGCATCGCCGCCATCGGTGCGCCTTATTTTGCGCTGTACAGCCCGAGCGAACAGTTTTTCGACGGCCTGACCCTGGAAGGCGCGCCACTGCCGCCGAACCAGCAATACTGGTTCGGCACCGACCTGCTCGGCCGCGATCTGTTTTCGCGTATTCTCCATGGGGCCCGCACAAGCCTGATCATCGGCATCGTTGCCAACGGCATAGCGGTTGTGCTGGGGACGATCCTGGGGATCACGGCGGGTTATGTTCAGGGGTGGGTGGGTGCGGTAATCATGCGCTTCACCGATCTTATGATGGCCTTCCCGGCACTGCTGCTGGCGATCGCACTTGCCGCCATCTTCAAACCGAGCCTGTGGATCGTCGCCATGGTCATCGCCATGGTCAACTGGGTTCAGGTGGCGCGCGTCATATACGGTCAGACGCTGTCCCTGTCGGCGCAGGAATATATCGAGGCGGTCCGATCGCTTGGCGCCCACTGGTCACGCATATTGTTCGTCCATATCGTGCCACATCTGCTGCCCACCGTCCTGGTGTGGGCGACGCTTGGGATCGCGACCACTGTGCTGCTCGAAGCAACCCTGTCATTCCTCGGTATCGGCGTTCAGCCGCCAACTCCGAGCTGGGGAAATATCATCTTTGAGAACCAGACCTATTTCACCACCGCCCCCTGGCTGGTGTTCCTGCCCGGTCTGGCGATCGTGCTGCTGGCTCTTTCCTTCAATCTGGTCGGCGATGCCTTGCGTGATATTCTCGATCCTACCCAGAAGGGCAGGGCGTAGGCCATGAACGGCTTTGGCATCTACATCGTGAAACGGATCGGACAGGCGGTCTTGATCCTGCTGGGCATTACGCTGATCACCTACATATTGCTGTTCCTGCTGCCGGCGGATCCGGCACGGCAAATCGCCGGCCGCAGCGCGACCGCGCAGACGGTCGAAAATATCCGCCAGCAACTGGGCCTCCATTTGCCGTTTCATGAGCAGTATTTCCGCTATCTCATGAGCCTTCTGCAGGGCGATCTCGGCCGCTCCTACATTCAGAAGTCCGAAGTGACCGAACTGATCCTGTCGCGGCTGCCGGCAACATTGCTGCTGATGGCCGGTGCGATCGGCTGCGAGCTTCTGATCGGATTGCCCGCTGGAATTCTTGCCGCGGTAAAGCGGGGAAAGGTTGCCGACAACACAATCATGATCCTGAGTTTCATCGGCGTGTCCGCACCGCAATTCGTGGTCGGCATCCTGCTGCTCTATGTGTTCGCTGTTCAGCTCGACTGGTTTCCGATCGGCGGCTACGGCACGTGGGCACATCTGGTCCTGCCGGCGTTAACGCTCGGGCTGCTCGGCGGGGGCTGGTATTCGCGCATGATGCGTTCCAGTATGCTGGACGTGTTGCAGCAGGATTACATTCGCACCGCCCGGGCCAAGGGCGCTGGACAGGCAAGGGTGTTGACGGTGCATGCCCTGCGCAATGCCATCCTGCCGATCATCGCCATGATCGGCCTGGATATCGGAATTTTTATGAGCGGTGTGGTGGTCGTCGAGTCGGTGTTTGGCTGGCCCGGCATCGGCCAACTCGCCTGGCAAGCCATTCAGCGTGTCGATATTCCCATCATCATGGGGGTCACGCTGGTTGCGGCGTGTTTCATTGTGGTCGGGAATTTCCTGGCTGACGTGGTCACGCCGTTCGTCGATCCCCGGATCGAACTCAAATAGTCGTTGGTAAAGCGTCATGTAAGGGAGGAATGAGGAAGATGAAGAAACTACTGGCCGCCGTGGCTGTCACGGCATTGCTGTTCGCACCGGCCACTGCCACGGTCGTTGCGGCAGACGAGATCAAACAGGGTGGCTCCATGATTGTCACCTACAAGGACGACGTTTCAACGCTCGATCCAGCGATCGGGTATGACTGGCAGAACTGGTCAATGATCAAGAGCCTGTTCAACGGCTTGATGGATTACAAGCCGGGCTCCACCGAGCTGGTTCTGGATTTGGCCGAGAGCGTGGATATTGCTTCCGATGGCTTGACTTATGTGTTCAAGCTGCACAAGGGCGTGAAGTTTCACAACGGCCGTGAACTGGTCGCCGGCGACATCAAATATTCCATCGAACGCACGGTCGATCCCAAGACCCAAAGCCCGGGTGCTGGCTTCTTCAGCATGATCGCGGGCTTTGACGAACTGAGCGCCAGCAAGGCGGATGGGCTGTCCGGTATCACAGTGGTCAATCCGCATGAGGTCAAGTTCACCTTGTCGCGGCCTGATGCAACTTTTCTTCATGTGTTGGCCATCAATTTCTCCTTCGCCGTGCCTAAGGAAGCGGTTGAGAAATGGGGCACCGATTTCGGTAAGCACCCGGTCGGTACCGGCGCCTACAGCATGGAAGAGTGGACGCTCGGCCAGCGCGTGGTGTTCAAGCGCAACCCGGACTATTACCGCAAGGGCCTGCCCAAGCTCGACCAGATCACCTTCGAGGTCGGACAGGAACCCCTGGTCGCACTGCTCAGGTTGCAGCGCGGCGAGGTCGATATTCTGGGTGACGGTATTCCGCCGGCCAAGTTCCTGGAAGTAAAGAACAATCCGGACTACGCCAAGATGATCGTCGAAGGCGGACAACTGCACACTGGTTACGTGACGATGAATGTCAAAATGAAACCGTTCGACAACAAGAAGGTCCGCCAGGCTGTCAACATGGCGATCAACAAGGACCGTGTCTTGCGCATCATCAATGGCCGCGCTGTGGCGGCAAACCAACCGCTGCCACCCGCCATGCCGGGCTACGACACCGCCTATACCGGTTATGCGTTTGATCCGGCCAAGGCCAAGGCCCTGCTCGCCGAGGCGGGGTTTGCGGATGGTTTTGAGACCGAACTCTATGCCATGAACACTGATCCCAACCCGCGCATTGCCCAGGCAATCCAGCAGGATCTGGCGGCGATCGGCATCAAGGCCGAGATCAAGTCCCTGGCGCAGTCAACCGTCATCGATGCCGGCGGCAAGGCCGATCAGGCGCCGATGATCTGGTCGGGCGGCATGGCATGGATCGCCGATTTCCCCGATCCGTCCAACTTCTATGGTCCGATTCTGGGCTGTGGCGGCGCGGTCTCCGGTGGCTGGAACTGGGCCTGGTACTGCAACAAGGACCTGGATGCCCAGGCCGCAGCGGCAGATGCCATGACCGATCCGGCCAAGGCTGAAGAACGCATTGCCTTGTGGCGGTCGATCTTCGTCAAACTGATGGATGATGCCCCCTGGGCGCCGGTGTTCAACGAGCAGCGTTTCACCATGCATGCCGAACGGCTGGGTGGACCTGACGCCATATTCGTTGACCCGGTGCATATCCCGGTTCACTACGACACCGTATATGCCAAGGACGCGCAGTGAGGCTTGACCGATGAATTGCAACCACACGATCCACAACCACGACAGTCATTACGGCTGGAACAATGCCAATGCCCCGGTGCTCACCGTGGCGCCGGGAGAAACGGTTGAATTTGAAACCGTTGATGCATCCGGTGGCCAGCTTTCACCGTCATCGACTGTTGAGGATGTCGTGACGTTGGACTTCGGCAAGATCAATCCGGTTACCGGCCCCGTCTTTGTCGACGGGGCCGAGCCGGGTGATGCTTTGAAGGTCACCGTACTCGAATTTGCCCCCTCGGGATGGGGCTGGACCGCCAACATCCCGGGTTTCGGGCTGCTCGCCGACCAGTTTGGCGAACCGGCTCTCCACTTGTGGAAATACGACACAGCCTCCATGGCGCCGGCAGCCTATGGGCCGGGCGGGCAGGTGCCGCTCAAGCCGTTCACGGGAACCATCGGTGTGGCGCCCGGCGAGGCGGGTGAGCACAGCATCGTTCCGCCGAGACGGGTCGGTGGAAACATGGACGTGCGTGACGTGTGTGCAGGCACCGAACTCTATCTGCCCGTTGAAGTGGCCGGTGCGCTGTTTTCCGTCGGCGACACCCATGCCGCCCAGGGCGATGGCGAGGTGTGCGGCACGGCCATTGAAAGCCCCATGTCGGTTGCCCTCAAATTCGATCTGATCAAAGGCGCCGATCTGAGCTTCCCGCGCTTCACCACTTCCGGGCCGGTCAGCCGCCATTTCGATGAGAAGGGCTATGAGGTCACGACCGGCATCGGGCCCGACCTGATGACCGGGGCTCAGGGGGCGGTATCAGGCATGATCGATCTGTTGACCGCTCAACACGGCATGTCGGCGGTTGAGGCCTATATGTTGTGCAGCGTATGTGCCGATCTGCGCATCAGTGAGATTGTCGATCAACCGAATTGGGTTGTGTCTTTCTACTTCCCACGGATCGTCCTCGAATGAAGCCGGGGGTGGAGCCCTGGCTCCACCCTCCAGACCTGGTTCCAACCCCCGCCTATGGCTCTGCTCAGCATCAAAGATCTGTCGGTCGGTTTCAGCACCGAAGCGGGACCGGTGTCGGTCGTCGAGGAGGTTGGCTTCGATGTCGCCGCCGGCGAGGTGGTCGGACTGGTCGGCGAAAGTGGATGCGGTAAGAGCGTCACGGCAATGTCGATCATGGGGCTGCTGCCACACAACGTCAGCCGTATCGATCAAGGCCAGGTTATGTTTGAAGAAAAAAACCTGCTCGACCTCGATGAACGCGAGATGTGCGCCATCCGTGGAGAGCGCATCGGCATGATCTTTCAGGATCCCATGACCAGTCTCAATCCGACCTACACGGTCGGTTTTCAGTTGATCGAGGCGTTACGCCTTCACCGTGAGGCGGACCGCAGAGAAACCCGGGATATGGCTGTCGAAATGCTGCAGCGGGTCGGCGTCAGCGCGCCGGAGCGACGGCTTGCGCAATATCCACATGAACTTTCCGGCGGCTTGCGTCAGCGAGTGATGATCGCCATGGCGCTCATCTGCCGGCCCGCATTGCTGATCGCCGATGAGCCGACGACCGCGCTTGATGTGACCATTCAGGCGCAGATCCTTGAGCTTCTCCTGCAGCTCAGGCAGGAATTCGGCATGGCGATCCTCATGATCACCCATGATCTGGGCGTGGTCGCCGAGTTCTGCGAACGGGTCCTGGTGATGTATGCCGGGCGGATTGTCGAACAATCCAGCGTCGACGGATTGTTCAATGCGCCACACCACCCCTACACCAAAGGGCTGATCGCCTCGATGCCCAGGCTCGATACTGCAAAAGGCAAACTGCCGACCATTCCAGGCATTGTCCCAAGCCCTGGAATGCGGCCCGAGGGTTGCTATTTCGTCGACCGCTGCGCGCGCTCCATAAAGAGGTGCAGATCAGAGCACCCGCCGCTTGAGGGTATTGCTGACCACCTTAGTGCCTGCTGGAACCCGTTCCCATGAGTGCTCTGCTCGAGGTGGAAAATCTCCACAAGAATTTTTCTCTTGGGTCGCGTACCGCCACCATCCGCGCCGTCAACGATGTGAGTTTCAGACAGAGCAGGGGGGAGACCATCGGTATCGTCGGGGAATCAGGCTGTGGCAAAACCACCCTTGCCCGGCTGGTGTTGCGGCTGATCGAGCCGACCTCAGGCGCCATCAGGTTCGAGGGCGAAGACATCCAGGCCCTGTCCGCATCCGCATTGCGGCATCGCCGCCGCGACATGCAGATGATTTTCCAGAACCCCTTTTCATCTCTTGATGCACGCATGCGGATCGGTGCGCTGATCGCTGAGCCGCTGGTGATCCACGGCATTGGAGATGCCGCCTCGAGGCGCGACGAGGTGGTCAAGCTTCTGGAATTGGTCGGTCTGCCGCGTGACGCAATCGACCGTTATCCCCACGAGTTTTCCGGTGGCCAGAGACAACGGGTGTGTATTGCGCGCGCCGTCGCGCTCAAACCCAAGCTGGTGGTTGCAGACGAGCCGGTGTCCGCGCTCGACGTATCGATCCAGTCGCAGATCCTCAATCTGCTGGTCGACCTCAGGGCGGAACTCGGATTGTCCTATCTGTTCATTTCCCACGATCTCGCTGTGGTGAAGCATATCTGCGATACGCTGGCGGTCATGTATCTGGGAGAAATTGTCGAAATGGGTCCGGCGGATCGCATCTTTGCGTCTCCGCAACACCCCTATACCCAGGCCCTTATTTCCGCCATTCCGGAACCCGTGCCGGGCCGCAAACGCGAACGTATCGTGCTGTCCGGCGATGTGCCAAGTCCTGAGCATCCACCGGCCGGTTGCCCGTTCCACCCGCGCTGCCATCGCGCCTTTGCGCCTTGTGCAACTGAGCGGCCAACGCCGGTCGTCGATGCCTCGGGCGGCAGCGAGCACCGGGTCAGCTGTCATCTGAGTTCTATTTAAGAAATATCCAGGTTCAATTTTTTCCAATCAGATTACCGGTGTCCAGCCTGGTGCAACACCCACCGGCACTTACCGGTACGCCTTGAACACCTCGGTGGCGCCATCGGGGTTAAGCAGGAGCACATCATATGGATCGCGCACTCCGGTCTCCATGCCGGGGGATCCAGCAGGCATACCTGGAACCACGAGGCCCAGAGCCTTCGGCCGTTTGGACAGCAAGCGTTTGATGTCATCCGCAGGCACATGTCCCTCGATCACGAAACCGCCAACGCGTGCGGTGTGACAGGACTGTAAACGCTCGGGAATGGCCGCCTCGCTCTTTACCGCAGCAAGGTCTTCAACCTCCACCACCTTCACATTAAAGCCTGCGGTCTTCATATGTTTGACCCAACTTCCGCAACACCCGCACCATGGGCTCTTCCAAACCGTCATGGCAGGCAGTTCTCCCGCCATCGCATGCGTGTAGGCGCCGAGCATGCCGATCAGAGTCAATGCAAACACAAACCTTTTCATCAACGTGTCTCCCTGGGGCGTTTCAGGTTATCGGTTCCGCCGATTGTAAAATGTTTTACACGGCGATGATCAATGCGCTTTGACATATGACAATTCACCATGTGACGCTGATCATGTTCTGGGGCGTGCTTCCGCCAGGGCTTCGTTCTCGACACTGATGCGCAGAAACAGGACCGCCGCATTCAGAACCGAAAACAGCGCCGCATAAATCCATAATCCGAATATTGCTGGTGCACAGGCGATCTCGCAGGCGACCAGCACATAATTTGGATGACGCAGGAAGCGGTAGGGGCCACGCGCCACAAGCGGCGCTTCGGGCAATATGATGATCCGCGTCGTCCAGCGTTCGCCGAGACTCATCAGGATCCACACCCGAAACACCTGGAGCACCGCGTAGAGTGCAACAAAGCCCCAATTGACCGGTTGGCCCCAGGCCAGAAACGCCAGTCCGATAAGCCAGGCCGCATGCAGCGCCACGATTGCTGGGTAGTGCGATGCTCCAGCCTCACGCCCGCCGCGCGCCAGGAGCTGTTGGGTATTGCGCCGGGCGATGAGCAGTTCGCTCAGACGCTGGAGACACAGGAAGGTCAGAAAAGCACCGTAAAAAATCATGCTGCATTGAGGGTCAGGAAGCTGGCGGTGAAACCCGGTCCCAGCGACGACAGGAGATTGCGGCCGGAAAGGCCGGCATCAAGCGCCTGACGCAGCACGAACAGCACGGTGGGTGCGGACATGTTGCCGAAATTGGCCAGCACATCGCGCTCCTTGTTCAAGGATCCTTGCGCCAGTTCAAAAGTGTCTTCGAGAGCATCAACCACTTTCGCACCGCCTGGATGAAACACAAAGCCGTCAATATCGTCACGGCGCAAGCCGTGTCCGTCGAGAAAACCGCCGGCTGCCGATTTCAGTTTGGACCGCACCAGATCCGGGATACTTTTTGAGAATATCGCGCTGAAGCCGGTCGGGTCGATGCGCCAGCCCATAATGTCCAGTGTGTCGGGCCATGTGTGCTCGCCGGAATGTTCAATGGCGCCCAGGCCATTTTGGGTTGAGCCGGAAAGCACCGCAGCCGCTGCACCGTCGCCGAACAGGGCAATCGCCACGATGTTGGATTTGCTGAGTTCGTCGTCGCGAAACGCCAATGTGCAAGTCTCCAGAACGACCAGGAGAATGCGCTCCTGAGGATTGGCGCGCGCCAGAGCGGCCGCCAGGGACAGTCCGGTAACCCCGCCCGCGCAGCCCAGGCCGAACACCGGAACCCGCTTCACGTCCGCACGGAAGCCCATTGCGGTGAGCTGCCGGGCCTCGATTGTCGGCGTTGCGATGCCGGTGGAGCAGACAGTGATAATCCTGTCGATCTCGTCCGCTGTAATATCGGCCGCCTCAAGCGCTTTGTTCGCGGCGCGGGCGAACAGTTCCAGAGAGCCGTCCAGAAATGCGTCGCTGCGTTCACACCAGCCGCGACCCTGATCCGGCGACAGGAACCAGTCAAGCGGACAGACCGAATAGCGGGTGCGAATGCCGCTGTTTGTAAAGATTGAACTTAGCCGGTCAAACTCCTTGTATTTCTTGGCGAATATGTTCTCGGCATATTTCGCCACCGCGGCCTGGTTAAGTTCATGATCGGGGACTGCCGTTGCCAGACTCATGATTTGCGGGTTTTTTGTCATTGTTGCCATAAGCGCAACCGGCTCCTGTGGTTATTTCCTTGATACTTGGTCGGATAGTGTTTGCACGGAAAATCAAAAGGTCGTGACACGACGCGAGGTCATGCAATGGCATGACGATGCGCGCCTGAGGGACACAACCGATTATTGTGCGGTCGCTGAGGTCGGGATTGAAAACCCGGCGTGCCCGTCGATCAGCCTTCGCTGTGGTGGCAGACCGCCTGAATCTTGTTGCCGTCAGGGTCCCGCACATAGGTGCCGTAATAGCTGTCGTGATATTGCGGCCGCAGGCCGGGAGCGCCTTCGTCCGCGCCGCCATTGGCAAGTGCTGCCTTATGGAACGCATCGACCGAGGCGCGGTCTTGCGCCAGAAAGGCGATATGCGTGCCATTGCCGATGGTTGCCGCCTTGCCGTCGAAGGGGCGGACGATCCAGGTCTGATTGCCCGCGGGCTTGCCATATCCGACAATGCCATCGCCTGAATAAAACCGGTCATGACCGAGTGCCGACATAACCGCATCGTAAAATTTCGTTGACCGTTCCAAGTCGTTTGAACCGATGGTGATATGGCTGAACATCGTTTCGGTCTCCGCGATTGACTATTCACACTGGTTTCGAAATACCCGATTGTGGCGCACAGTTCACACCACGGTCCGACGCCACCCAAACGATGCTGCGTGACGAAGAAAGGGGCTGGACGCCTGCCGGTTGCATCACTCGGCAGGACTTGATGTGATTGCTCAGCCATGACCTAAATTTCACGTCGTGTCCGTGTCGCCAGGGGCCGCTGGTTCTGACTGCGCAGACGTTCGCGATGGAATGCGTAGGCACCCATGGCGGTGATCAGGCCGATCCCTGCAAGCGTTGTCAGATCGGGTACCTCATTCCAGATCAGGTAGCCGCCGAGCATCGCCCACAACACTATGGAAAATCGGAATGGCGAGACCATGGCGATTTCCCCTGTGCGCATGGCCACAATGGTCAGATGATAGCCGCAAACCAGGCAAAAAGCCGCCACACTGACGACGCCGAGATCGCGCAGCCCGAATGGCGACCATCCCTCGAAAAGACTGTAAAGACCGCCGCCGGTAGTCACCACGACCGAGGTGGCCAGGGTCACGATGATCGACGGAACATCGGCCTGTACCACCCGTGTGAACAAGTCGCGCGCGCACACGAAGACAATCGCTGCGATTGCGAAAAAGGCGTAGCTGTTGAACCCCTCAGCACCCGGTTGGACGATCAGCAGGACACCGCCAAAACCGATCAGGATTGCCAGCAGGCGCCGCCATCCGACCGGCTCCTTGAGCAGCAGTGCGGCAAGGGCCGTCAGCAACAAGGGGGTCGCCTGCATGATCGCGGTGACATTGGCGATCGGCATGTGAAAAAGTGCGGTGATATAGCAGAAACTGGAACCCAGATTGGCGAATGCGCGGCCGGCTACCGGCCATTTTACAAGCTGCCACAACTGCCTGTGAGCGCCGGTGCTCACGCAGAAAATTGCGATCAGCACGGTGGCGATCAAGCCACGCATGAACAACAACTGGCCAAGTGGCAGTGCCGTGTTCGACAGCTTCATCAATATGTCATTGGTGACCAGAAACGCCATGGCGACCGAGACCGCTGCAATGCCGCGCAGGTTGCTACCGGCTGCGGCCGAGGTTGTGGTATCGGTCACCGCCCGGTCTACGCGTTCAGCCGTGACCGAGTTCGCGGCGCATCAGTTTTGCCCCGTCACCAAGCGCCTTCAACTTGCCCGCGGCGACATCTCGGGGCAGGGGTGTCAGTCCGCAATTCGTACATGGATAGATCTGTTCGGCACTGACGAACTCCATGGCGCTCCTGATCGTTTGTGCGACCTTCTCCGGGGTCTCCACCTCCAGCGTCGCGACATCGATGGCGCCGACCATCAGGCCCTTGTCCTTGAGCAGTCCGAGCAGGGAGAGCGGGACTTTCGAGTTGGCGCATTCAAGCGATACCTGATCGATCCTGCTTTCGTTCAAGGCGGGAAAGATCTCCTCATACTGGCGCCACTCATTGCCGAGCGTCTTCTTCCATTCGATGTTCGCTTCGATACCGTAGCCGTAGCAGATGTGCACAGCGGTCGTGCATGTGAGCCCGTCACGGGCGCGGTGCAGCGCCTCTATGCCCCATTCCCTGACGTCATCCATGAACACGTTGAAAGCCGGTTCGTCGAACTGAATGACATCGACACCCAGTGCTTCAAGCTCCTTTGCTTCGGCATTGAGCAGATCCGCAAAGGCCATCGCCATGTCGGCGCGCCTGCCATAGTGGTCGTCGGCGATGGTGTCGCAGATGGTCATCGGCCCCGGCAGGGTGAATTTGAGCTTGTGGTCGGTGTGGGCGCGCATGAATTCAACCTCGGCACTGTGCACCGGATACTTCCGGCTGAGCGGGCCGGTGACGGTTGGCACATCGACCACATAGCGGTTGTCGCGGATGCCCATCTTGGCTTTTTTGTTCCAATCGATACCGTCGATATGTTCCAGAAAGCCGTGAACGAAATGTACGCGAAACTGCTCGCCGCCGCTGACCACATCGATACCGGCAGCCTCTTGTTCCTTCAGCCAGACCAGGGAGGCATCTTTCTTGCCCTGTTCAAGCTCGTCGCCTTCAAGCCGCCAGGGTGCCCAGAGTTTTTCCGGCTCCGCCAGCCAGGATGGTTTCGGCAGGCTCCCGGCAATCGTCGTTTCCAGTATCATTGATAGGTCCCTGTGCGCTTCGGGCATGGCCGTTACGGTCACTGTAGCAGGTGTTGTCTGCCATGCCAGATTTCCCGCGCCGCAGGATCTGATTCCAGAAAAATTCTGCACAAGTCTTGAAAAGTTCAACTTTGAACTATATTAGTTTAATATTGAACTATACCGAAAAACAGGAGATACCCCCATGGCCATGACCAGACGCTCATTCATTCGCATTGTCGGCTCCTCGGCGGTCATCATGGCTGCGGGTGCCGGCACCTTTGCACTGACCCGCGAACCCACCAGAGCGCTGGAACCGTGGCAGACAGCCGGTACCCTTGAAACCGAGCCGCGCCGCAAAGCCGTGTCCTATGCCATCCTGGCACCCAACCCACACAACCGTCAGCCCTGGATGGTTGAATTGGTTGGTGACGATGAACTGGTGCTCTATTGCGATCCGGAACGTGTGTTGCCGGCAACCGACCCGTTCAGCCGCCAGATCACCATCGGATTGGGCTGTTTTCTGGAGCTTTTGCGCATGGCAGCGGCTGAGGACGGCCACAAGGCGGTTATCACGCCATTTCCTAAGGGCTATGTGGAGCAAAAACTTGATGACCGGCCAGTCGCTCATGTCAGGTTCGAGGCAGCAGGCTCTGGCGAGCGTGATCCCTTGTTCCAATTTGTACCGAAGCGTCGTTCCAACAAGGAACCGTTCGATCTCACGCGCGAAGTCAGTGCGGCCAACCTTGCCACTATCAGGGACGCCGGCATATATGGTGACGCCACCTTTGCGCATGGCGCCAACGAGGAAGCCATGGTTGCCAAACTGCGCGATCTCACCTGGCGCGCATTTGAGGTCGAGTTACGGACCCCGGCAGCCTATCTTGAAAGCGTCCATCTTATGCGTATCGGCAAGGCCGAGATCGAAGCCAATCCCGACGGCATCGATCTGGGCGGACCGTTCCTCGAGACCCTCAGCCTTGTTGGCGCACTGGACCGCGACCAACTAGCAGATCCCAACTCCACGGCTTTTGCCCAGGGCCTCGACATGTATCGCGACATTACCGGCACCGGCATGGCTTATGTCTGGCTGTTGACCCCGTCCAACACCCGGCTCGATCAACTCGCTACAGGGGCTGCCTATTTGCGCCAGAACCTGAAGGCGACATCGCTTGGCATTGATATGCACCCGCTTTCCCAGGTTTTGCAGGAATATGTTGAGATGGCGGAGCTGTATGAGGAGATGGAAACACTTCTGGGGAAACCGCCTGGAGCGCGCGTGCAAATGCTTGCCCGTTTGGGCTATGGTCCAGCCGTCAAACCCAGCCCCCGTTGGCATGCCGCAACAAAAATACGCACCGCATGAGCAAACCACCACCCGATGCACCGTTGTTGTTCGGCTTCTTCAACGAGATCGGCATCATCGAACAACTGACCCGCGCCAAATTTGAGCGCGGGTTACCTCATGGCCTGACCATGTCACAGTTCAGGATCCTCAATCATTTCGCCCGGCTGGGTGGCGAACAGAGCCCAGCCGGCCTGGCCCGCGCCTTTCAGGTGACCAAGGGTGCTGTGACCAATGCGGTACAGAAGCTTGAAGCCAAGGGTTTTGTCGCAACCCGCCCTGATCCCCATGACGGGCGCGCTAAATTTGTGCGTCTGACGACCGACGGACAGGCGGCTCACCGTGACGCGATCGCAACCCTGGAGCCGTTTCTGCCGGTCATCCTCGAGGAATTCTCCGAGGCGGATTTTGCAGCCGCATTGCCGTTCCTGCAACGGCTGCGGATATTTCTCGACAGAGAACGCGATCCGCCCGGTATTAAGGCCTGATTTTCAGGCACCTCAATCAGCAGGGTGGGACAGGTCGGCCTGCAACGCTTGCGCCACCATCTTCTGGAAGTGGTGCACCGCATGTTCGCTCAGCTCGCTCAAATCCTTGTCGATCACGAACCGGCCCTGATTATAGCCCTTTGAGCGCAGTCCCCGCTGGACGCTTTCACACAGACCGATGTCCTCCGGCTGCAGCACTTCGTCCATATAGACCATGGCATCTTTTATCTGCTGGCTCGGCTCGGGCGTGGGCAGGAACCAGTCGAGATGTTCGATTGAGTGTTCCGGGCCATCGGGAACGATCTGCAGCAGCGAGATGTTGGGTTCGCCAGGATAGATCCAGATCGTCAGATTGGGCCACAGGAACCAGCCGGCATAGCCGAAATCGACCTCGCCTTTCTCGAATGTATAGGCGGAATTGTCGGTCGAGCGTGCCGCGTTCGAGACATGGCTGGAATAGATTCCGCGCACATGGGAGCGGTAGCTTTCCATATCGACCAGATCGACGAAGTCCTTGTGTGCGGTGTGGCAGTGGTAGCACTCCAAGAAATTGTCGGCGAGCACCTTCCAGTTGGACTTGACGTCATAATTGTGCCGGTGGGCGAACACGAAACTGTCGACCTGCGGGCAATATTCGCGAATTTCCGTTTCCAGATCGCCCGCCTGGATTTTGAGCGCTGTGGCATCAGGGTCCAGATTGACAAACACGAAGCCGCAGAACACTTCAACCTGCACCGGCTTGAGCGAAAAGTTCTTTTTATCGAATTCGGCCATGCCCTTGGTGTTGCGGGCGCTGCGCAGGTCTCCGTCGAGCTCATAGGTCCAGGCGTGGTAGGGGCAGACCAGCACACCGGCCTTGCCGCAGCCGCTGACCAGTTCATGGCCACGGTGCTGGCAGACATTGTAAAAACCCCGAAGGCTGCCGTCGCGCTGGCGTATCACGATGACCGACTGATCGTGGATCTGGACGGTCAGGTAATCGCCCGCGCCGCCAAGCTGGCTCTGATGTCCGGCATACCACCAGTTGCGGTAAAAGATTGCGTCCTTCTCCAGCTCATAGATGTCCGCACTGCGGTAGAACCGGGCGGGCAGGGTGAACAAGGTATCCGGAGCGTCGCAAAACGGCGCATCGTCCTTGCCCAGGCGCAGAAACGGCTGTGTCATCATTGGTTCCCTCCGTTTGGCCATCAGATCCCCCGCATCCCTCATCACCGGTTCGCATGGCGGCGCCAAGTTACCTCAAGCCTTGTCAAACCTCCTATATGCCTCTGGGTATAACGGCCAAAATCGTGTCGGGTGTTCTGCGTTTCAGACCGTCGCAATCGGTGCTAGAAGGCGCAAGGCATGGAAACGAGGAACCAAACCCATGGGCCTGATGGCGCAAAGCCTGCTCGGTGTAATGCTGATCCCCTTATTCGCCTGGGCAGTGTCTGAAAACCGGCGGGCTCTGGGTTGGTCGCGCGGCCTGCGCCTGGTGGCCATCGCTCTTGGGCTCCAGATCGCCATAGCGTTGCTGTTCATCGCGTTACCCGGAGCAACACGGGTCTTTGCATTGCTGAGCGAGGCTGTTGCCGCCCTGCAGCGTGCGACCATGGTCGGCGTACAACTGGTGTTCGGCTATCTCGGCGGCGGGCCGGCCCCGTTCACCATCGACAATCCGCAATTTGGTTTTCTGCTGGCGTTCCAGGCACTGCCCCTGATCCTGGTCATGAGTGTCTTGTCGCGCATGTTCTATCATTGGGGTCTGTTGCAACTGCTTGTGCGGGGCTTTGCCTGGGCACTGCATCGCACCCTTGGGGTTGGCGGGCCGCTTGGCACGGCAACCGCCGCCAACATCTTTGTCGGCATGGTCGAGGCGCCGCTTCTGGTGCAGCCCTATCTTGCCGCCATGAGCCGCAGCGCGCTGTTCGCCACCATGACCGCCGGCATGGCGACCGTCGCCGGCACGGTGCTGGCGCTTTATGTGTCGATCCTGGATGCTGCGGTGCCGGGTTCAGCCGGCCATGTGCTCGCCGCATCGGTCATGAGCGCACCGGCGGCTTTGATGCTCGCACGCCTGATGGTGCCAGAGCAGGACGGCGATCCGGCCGGCCTCACCGACCCGGTTATGGCGGATCCGCCGCGCAGCACCATGGACGCGGTGGCGCAAGGCACGATGGACGGCCTGAAGCTGCTCGCCTATGTCGCCGCCATGCTGGTGGTCATGGTGTCGCTGGTCGCCCTGGCGAATATGATCCTCGCCGGGCTGCCGGATCTGTTCGGCGCGCCATTGTCGGTAGAACGACTGCTTGGCTGGGCTTGCGCGCCCATTGCCTGGATCATCGGCATACCCTGGGGCGAGGCGGCGATAGCGGGACAGTTGATCGGCATCAAGGTCGTTTTGAACGAATTGCTTGCCTATCTGCAGCTTGCCGCAACAGAGCCGGAGGCATTATCCGCCCGCAGCCGGCTGATCCTGCTTTACGCGCTTTGCGGTTTCGCCAATCTCGGCAGTCTCGGCATCATGATCGGTGGCCTTGTCGCCATGGTGCCTGAACGCCGTGCCGAGATCGTCTCGCTTGGACCAAAGACCATCCTGTCGGGCGTGCTCGCAACCCTGCTGACCGGTGCGGTGGTCGGCGTCCTGACCCCTGGCTGATTCACACTCACTATCATCGAACCTGGACCCGACGACATGTCTACAAACCGGATACACACCATCAACGAATTTGTCGCCGCAGCCGCCCACACGCTTGATCACGTGAACGTCCCCATTGCCAAACGGTTTGCCGCTGAAATGGCGGCTATCGCCGGGTCCAGTGTTTGCGGCACCCCGGCGCGCGTGCCCGCCTGCCGGCATCTGGATCACGCTTGCCCCATTGAAGGCGCGGTGCCGGAGGCAAACGCGCTCGACACCGCCCTGGCCGCTGCCGACCCGCATCTTTGCTGGCGGCAGTCCAACCGGATCGCTGCACCCGACCTCTACCAAAACAATCACGCCTATGTCGAAATGGTTGGTCCTGATGGCCATTTGGCGGCCAGCGATATTCGCTTCGGCCTGTTTCTGCTGGGACCGCAGGTGCTCTATCCCTCCCATGTCCATGAGGCCGAGGAGTTCTATCTAATCCTGTCCGGCACCGCCCATTGGCAGCAGGACGATGATCCCTTCAGGCCGGTGCCGCCGGGCCAGGTGGTTCACAATACCTCGCTGCAACCGCACGCCATGCAGGTGAACACCGAACCCCTGCTCATGCTGTGGGGTTGGTGCGGAGTTATCGGCTGGTCGCAATATCGTTTCGTCTGAGCCGGGATCTTGTTTTGCCAGCCATGCCGCAAGAAGGCATTATGGCGTGTCATTTCGGAGCCTGTCGATGAACGAACAGATGAAGCTGCGGGCCTCACCGCCCGAGACCCTGCCGGCGTCCTGGTATCATGGCGAGGAGATCTTTGAACGCGAGCGCCGGGCAATCTTCTGGCGCAACTGGTGCTTGCTCGGCCGGACCGAACAGCTTGCCCGGGCGGGTGACTATATTTCCGACGACATCGCCGGCTGGCCGGTGTTTGTGATCCGCAGCAAGGCGGGTGAGTTGCGCGGGTTCCACAATGTCTGCCGTCACCGAGCAGGCCCGCTTGTCGGCGAGGGTGCGGGCCGCTGCAAGACCTTGCGCTGCCGCTATCACGGCTGGCTTTATGACATGGACGGCACCCTGCACAAGGCGCCGGGGCTTGAGGTCGGCACCGATATCGACCCGGCGAAGTTCAGCCTCTATCCGGTCCGGGTCGAGACATGGAACGGACTGGTCTTTGCCTGCCTGGATGAAGCGGCTCCCGATCTTCTCATATGGCTCGGTGAAATCGTCGGCATCGCAAAAAACTATCCTGCGATCACCGACATGACCTTCACCGGCGCGTTTGCCCATGAGGGCAGGGCCAACTGGAAAAACTACTCAGACAATTCCTGCGAGGGCTATCATGTCGGTTTCGTGCACAAGGGCCTGGGCGCCACGGTTTCCGATGACAAGATCGAGATCAGACCTTATGAGGACGGCGCCTTCATCGGCTTCGATGTCACTTATGAGCCGTCTGCTGCCGACCCGACCCGGCATGGACGGGGCTTCTGGATCTACAAATTTCCCTGCCTGCTTCTGCATTTTGCCGAATATTCCTTTAATTGCGAGCGCGTGAAGCCGCTGGGCCCGGGACAGGTCGGGCTTACCCGGTGGTTCTGGTGCGATGAAGACAAGGCCCGCGCGCTCGACATCAAGGTGGAGGAGACAATTGCTGCGTCACGGCAGGTCATGGAAGAGGACCTTGGCATCTGCGAGGCGGTCCAGAAGAACCTTGAAGCCGGCATATATCAGACCGGCCGCATGGCACCGGGGCAGGAAATCGGCACCATCTATTTTCAGCACCTGGTCCGCGAAGCGCTGGATGACTAAAGAGGAGGCGAGGGTAATGGGCACCTATATCGAGACCCACCGCACGGTGGTTTATCCCTGGCACTGCGATCACCAGGGCCATATGACCACCATGCATTATGTCGGCATGTTCGATGCAGCCTTCTGGCACCTTCTGTCGGCCTGCGGCTTCACACGCGATTATCTCGAAAGTCATCATGCCGGTTTTGTCGATGTGCGCGACACCATCGAGTATCAGGCCGAACAGGCGGTCGGCAGCCTGTTGATGATCGAAAGCGGTATGACCAAGGTCGGCAACACCTCGGTCACCGGCTTTCATCGCATGCGCAATGTGGAAACCGGCGACATCGCCGCCACCTCGGAAAAGATCACCGTCTATTTCGATCTGAAGGCCCGCCACAAGATCCCGCTGCCCGACGAACTGCGCCAGGCGATGACCGATAATCTGGTCGAGCGCGACTAGAGCGCGGTCCGAAATTCGGTCAGTTCGAACGTCCGCCCCATATTGTCTTTGCCCGGCATGACCACTGCCGTCCGGTTTAGAAATTCGGAGTTGATTCAAAGCCGTGAAGTAAGGATCAAGTCTACGCTGGAAGGGCTGCCCGACACCTCTTCTCCTGTCTTCGTCCGACTTGACCGGACGATCCAGTATCCGCCGCGCGCGATGTGTGGGCGTGGCCGCGAACCATTGACCAAGCGTGAGGATACTGGGTCCCCCGATCAAGTCGGGGGAAGACAGTTTTGCTGGGTGTTGTGCGCGAAACCAACCCGGGAGTTAAACCTGACCGGCGTGAGCATTTCTGCAGTTCCAACGCCTGCCGGGGCGAATTTTCACGATGACGGAGAACCGTAACTCTTCCTCCTGCGACTAAGGGAATGAAACCTTCCGGTGTCTGGCTGTGTCAGGCCCTGACTTCCGGACGGTCAAACCCTTGGTCAACCAGTGCATTTCAGGAGAAGAATCATGTCCATCCCCACCTTTACTTTCACTTTCCCCTTCGACAACGACGATACAATCTTTGGTTCACCGTTGTTCGGAGACATTCTTTACGGCTTCGGTGGCAACGATACCATTTACGGTTATGGCGGGAGCGATACGCTCTATGGCGGAACCGGTGACGACACTTTGATTGGCGGCCGTGGCGGCGATGTGCTCAACGGCGGTATTGGCCTTGATACCGCGTCCTACAAATCCTCTTCCGCGGGCGTTACAATCAACCTGCTTACCGGCGACGCATCCGGTGGTGAAGCGGACAATGATACCCTGTACTCCATCGAAAACCTCACCGGCTCCCGTTACACCGACATATTGACCGGCGATAACTCCGACAATGTTCTCAGCGGTCGGGGCGGCGACGATACGCTTATCGGCCTTGACGGTGAAGACACTCTCAAGGGCGGTGCCGGTGTCGATACTCTTATCGGAGGCGCCGACAATGACATATTGAAGGGCGGAAAGGGCGGCGATTACCTGTACGGTGACAGCGGCAATGATACCGCGGACTATTCTTCATCATCCGATCCCTTAGGCGTCCATATTGACCTGATCGCCGGGATTGCCCGCGATGGCGACGCGGAGGGCGATACGCTCTATTCCATCGAAAACATCACCGGCTCCGCATATGGCGATCACATCGAAGGTGATACCGGCAGCAATATCCTCACCGGCCTCGACGGTATGGACAACCTGTTCGGCCAGGGTGGCGAAGACGTCCTCTATGGCGGCGGCGGCGACGATCTACTCGCCGGTGGCGTTGACGCCGATGTTCTTGACGGTGGTGAGGACACGGACACGGCATATTATCTGCTCTCCAGCGGCGGCGTGACGGTCAATCTGACGACCGGCAGCGGCACTGGCGGCGATGCCGATGGCGATAGTTACACCTCGATCGAAAACGTCTTTGGCAGCCAGCGCGATGATGTGATCACCGGTGATCACCTCGGCAATACCCTCAGCGGCTATAATGGTGCCGATGTTCTTGACGGCGCATCAGGTGACGACATCCTGATCGGCGGCGCCGATGCGGATACACTCATCGGCGGCACTGGCATCGACACTGCCGACTACCTGACGTCATCCGAAGGCGTAATCATCGACCTGTCGGCAGGCACAGGGTTGGGCGGTGACGCAGAAGGCGATACTCTTGAAGAAATCGAGAATGTTGCCGGATCGCTCAATAGGGACATCCTGATCGGCGATGATTTCGATAACACGCTCAGCGGCCATGTCGGCATCGACCAGCTATTCGGTGGCGGTGGCAACGACACACTGCAAGGAGGCAACGACCATGACTTTCTGGTCGGCGGCGCCGGTGCCGATGTGCTCGACGGTGGCAGTGGCGACGACACCGCCGATTACCGAACGTCCCTGGAAGCCGTGACGATCGATCTGCAGGGCGAAACAGGCAGCGGCGGCGATGCCGAGCTGGATACGCTCATAGACATTGAAACGGTCTTTGGCACCGAACTTGGCGACACGCTCATCGGCGATAGTACCAGTTCCTCTCTCTATGGCTTTGGCGGCGATGATCTCATTGTCGGGCGTTATGGGCGGAACCACCTGTCCGGCGGCGATGGAGAAGACACGATCCAAGGCGGCGAAGAAGTCGATTTCATCTATGGCGACGATCAAAATGATCTGCTCGTCGGCGGCAGCGGCGATGATTTCATCGATGGCGGTGCTGATGATGACACACTCTTCGGCGACAGTGGAAATGATGAGCTGACGGGCGGAACTGGTGCCGATACGTTCGTCTTTTATGCCGGCTTGGACCAAGACGTGGTGATGGACTTTGAGACCGGCAAGGGGTCTGGTGATGTCCTAGAGCTGCAGGGCTTGGCATTTTCGGCATTCGACCAACTGAGCATCTATGCAGCGCAGGTCGGTGCGGACACGGAGATCACCTTTGATCCGAGCAATTCGATCACCCTAATCGGCGTCAATGTCAATGACCTGACAGATACCGACTTCCTGTTTGTCTAAACCGCTCCAGCCGGCCTTGAGACCAGACTTCGGCTCAGGGCCGGCTGATTGGCAGCATGCCTATTCCATCTGAGCTGGGAGCCAGGTGACGATGTCCGGATAGAAATAGATCAGCACCACATTCAGCAGGATGACCGCCACGAAGGGCATCACTCCGTAGACAATTTTTTCCATCGGCACATCACCGCTGATGCCTTTGAGCACAAACAGGATAATCCCGACCGGTGGTGTGATCATACCGACCTCAATCATCATCACCAGCGCAATGCCGAACCAGATCGGATCAAATCCCAGGGCCGTGACGATCGGGTAGGCCACCGGCAGTGTCATCAGCATCATGGAAATCGGGTCAATAAACATACCCAGTACAATGTAAATGATTGCAATAAGAACCATCACCACCCATGGGGAAAAATCGATTGCCTGCACCTCGGCCACCAGACTGACTGGAAGCCGCAGGGCATCGAACACCCAGCTGAGAATGGATGCGCCGACCACGATCATCAGCAGGAAGGAGGTGACCTTGACGGTCTCCAGGGCGGTTTCGCCAAGCATGCGCCAGCTGAATTTGCCGCGCTGCACACACAGTGCGATGGCGATGACCGCTCCGATCGCACCTGCTTCGGTTGGTGTCGCAACACCGGCATAAAGCGAGCCGAGAACCAAAAATATCAGGACCAGAAACGGCAGCACGCCAATCAGGGATTCGAATTTTTCACCAAGGGTGTACGCCCTGCCTTGCGGTGCTGATCCCTTGACGGTGATCGACCAGATAACAACTGCTGCCATGAACGACGCCATCAACACCAGGCCGGGAATGATCCCGGCGATGAACAGAACGGTTATCGGCGCCCCGACAGTGGTGCCGTAGATGATCATGGCGATACTGGGCGGGATGAGTATACCCAGTGTACCGCCCGCCCCGATGACCCCGTATGTCAGTTGAGGGCTGTAGCCGCGTTTGATCATTTCCGGACAGGCGACCGCGCCCATGGTTGCCGCGGTCGCCAGGCTCGAACCCGATACTGCGGAAAAAATACCGCACGCGCCGATGCTGGCATGGGCTATTCCGCCCGGTGTGCGTCCGAACCAGCGCAACAGCGCGTCGAACATCTGTGTCGTCACGCCGCTGCGCAACAACAGGCCGCCCATCAGCACGAACATCGGTATGGCGGTCAGCGTAAAGGAGTTGATGCTGTTCCAGGATCGCTCGGCCAGCAGTGAAAGTTGCGGCTGGGGAAGCAGGAAATACAGGCCCAGCATGCCAACCGTGCCCAGAGCCAGCGAAATTCTGACCCCTATCAGCAGGAAAAACAGCATGGCGGCAACCAGCACCAACCCGACCGGCAGCAGTGTCAGACCGCGAGCCCACAGGAAAACAAACGCAACCGTCATTATGACGGTTGTGAATATGAGCAGCATCCGTGCGCCACTCCACGCCCATATCGCGATGAAGAAGGCTGCAGCAATGCTTACGCTGCCCCAATCGAGTGTGCTTGCTCCAATCGGCACCGGATAGCGCCCAAGGCCGGTAAGGATCACGGTCAACATGACCAGAACAATGGGGACGGTCCACCATGCCCGCGGTTCGAGCGGTCCGCACAGCCGGTAGATATCGGCCAGAAGAGCCACGGCAAACAGACCAAGCCCTAAGGATACCGCCAGTTCGGGGATCCATTGCGGTGTCGCCAGCAACCCCCAGTTTCGCGTGTCATTGGCATATTCCTGATAGTTGAACGAGATCATCTGCCAGGCGGCAAAGACCACGAAGAACAAACCGATCCAGTGGGCGAGAATATCAATCTTGCGGTGCAGCTGTGGCGCCAGTTGTCCAACCACCAGCTCGACCTGGATATGACTGCCTTCCTTCTGTGCGAACGCCAGAGCCATGAACGCGATGCCCATGAGCAGATAGGTGGCATATTCCGTCACCCAGACGGTGGGTTCATTGAATACGTAACGGGCGACCACTTCATAGAATATGATCAAAACGATCAAAAGCAGGGCAAGCGCGCTCAAAGCCCCTGAGAAGACAGAAATGCCATCGATGATCCGAACCAACCTCAGGTTCCTGTCACCGCCTGACCCAGGCTCAAGTTTCATATGCCGCCCTCTCAGCCCCAATTGCCATCGGTTTGTGTGCCGACGATCAATAAGTGCAGACTTAATGTCCCACTGAATGTCCCGCCGATCTTTCTCCCACAAAAATCCCGTGACATCAAAAACTCTCCGCATATAATATTATTGTCATACAATAGTGCTGAAGGACGACTTTGAGACTCAGCCGGCGGTTCCGGAATTGACTGAAACAAAGTTAAGGTGCGATGATCTCCGAACCGGCGGTAAAATGAAAAAGTATAATGTTTTCAAACAGGAGAGGAAAATAATGAAACAGCTATATGCACTGATTTTCTGTCTTGTGGTCACCATGTCTGCACCAATGGTCCAGGCACAGGAAGTCGACCTCACAATGGTCATGATCCCTGGTCCGGGATCGACTTACTCCCGTGCGGTGCTGCAAATCCCCGAGCGCATTGACAAGGCGACCGGTGGGCGTGTGAAGATCACCATCAACAATTCACTGGTCAAAGGCACCCAGCTGGCGCCGTCTGTGCGCGATGGCCGGGCGCAGATGTCCGCCGTCCTGCATCCGTATTTGAGCTCAGGCGACCCGCGCATGGGCTTGCCGCACCTGCCGGGCCTGATTGAAAGCATCGAGGAATATAAATTCGTCTGGGACGCGTTTTACGGCCAGCAGCTCGCCGACATCTGGTTGAAGAACTGGAACAGTGTGGTTCTGGCCGAAGGCGCCTTCTGCACGCAGAACCTGTGGTCGAAGACACCGATCCAGACGATAGAGGACTTCAAGGGTAAGAAGATCAGGGTCAACAACACTGAATCCGCGCATCTGCTGAACGCTCTCGGCGCCAAGCCGACACCGATTGCCTGGGGTGAAATCCCCTCAGCCCTTCAGCGCGGCCTGATCGACGGCATCATGTCGGCCAGTTGTGCCGGCCAGCAGCACGGCTTTGGCAAGGTCACGAAATATCTGCAAAACTGGAAAACCGGTCCGATCGTCGGCTGGGCTGTGCTGATCAACAAGGACGTCTGGGCGAAAATTCCTGCCGACCTGCAAAAGCTCATGAAAGCCGAACTGTGGACGCTGCAGGAAGAAGGCTTCCATACTTATAATGAGTATCAGAAGTCGGTGCAGAAGATCCTCGAAGGGGAGGGCGCTCAGTTCTGGGTGGCATCCGACAAGGAACTGAAACAGCTGTTCATCCCGAAATATACCGATGCTGTCTATGATGCCTGGTACGAGCGCGCCAAGAAGCTTGATATCGATGGCGAAGCGCTGGTCCAGCGCGTGCGGGATGTTCTGGGCAAGTAATCAGGGTCGGTCGCTCCTGATTCTTGAAACATGCCGAATAATCAGGGGCGGCACGTTGTGCCGTCCCTTCGACCTGTACCGCTTCATATGATGGGCGTAAGCTTTCCTTTAAATCATTGCCGGACAAGTGTGTTGGTTCTTTCAGGAAACTACGCAGGCAAGCATCTGTGTGACTGTCATGCGGATATGGGGAACCGCTGAGTGGAGGAGACGTTTTGACGCCACAACAACCGGACTGGCCCAAAAAGACCCGCGAACTGCACAACCATCATTTTGATTCGACCATCTGGAACGATTTCAGATTCCGTGATGACGACGTGGTCATTGCCACCTATGCAAAGTCCGGGACCACCTGGCTGCAGCAGATCGTTGCCCAATTGATTTTCAACGGCGAAGCAGGCCTTACGGTCGCCAATATGTCGCCCTGGCTCGATTTGCGCGTGCCGCCCAAGGAGGTCAAGTTGGCCGAGGTGGAAAAACAGACCCACCGGCGGTTCGTCAAGACCCACCTGCCGGTCGACGCGCTGGTGTTCTCGCCTGCGGCCAAATACATCTATATCGGCCGCGATGGCCGTGATGTGGTCTGGAGCCTGTACAACCACCACGCCAATGCCAATCAGCTTTGGTATGAAGCGCTTAATGAGACGCCCGGTCGCGTAGGTCCGCCGATTGAGCCGCCGCCCGCCTCGATCGAGGTATATTTCAGCGATTGGCTGGCAAAAGACGGTCACCCGTTCTGGCCGTTCTGGGACAATGTCAGTTCATGGTGGAACATTCGTCACCTGCCCAATGTCCTGATGATTCATTTTTCCACCCTGAAAGCCGATATGCCCGGTGAAATCAGCCGCATCGCCGCTTTCCTGGACATGGAGATCGAAGAGGCCGCATGGGGCGCTATCCTGGAACACTGCAGCTTTGACTATATGAAGGCAAATGCCACGGAGAGCGTGCCGCTGGGCGGTGCGTTCTGGGATGGGGGAGCCGAAACATTCCTCCACAAGGGTGTCAACGGGCGCTGGCGCGACAGGTTGAGCGCTGACCAATGCGCTGCCTATGAGCAACAGGCAGCCGACAAATTGGGTGAGGCCTGCGCTGGATGGCTGGCAAACGGGTCTAGATCTGGCTGACCGGCTCGTCGAGAAAGTGGCGGCCAGCTTGATCTTCGATCTCGATGACCCAGAGATCTGAGTCAAACTTGCGCTGTCGGGCGATATAATCATCGGCTTGGGTTTCCGCCACCGGTTCAGGGCCGGTGGCGGCAAGCCATTCCCGCTCACCGTCAAACCCGGTTCTGGCAACGAAGACCTCGCAGCCATCGCCCAGTCGATTGACCTTGATCAGAATGGCGCCCGCCGACTCGTCGCCCATGGCAACGACAAAAGCCGGCACACCCGCCACCTGGCAACGGCGAATATGCGCCCGCACCCATATTCCCGATTTCAGCCGTGCCGTCATCTAGAGCAATGTTCGATCATACTGAACCATCTGACCGGCTTTTCGCGTTTGCTGGCAAGGCAAGGTTCACGCCGTGGTCTGGCCGACCACAAGTGAGCCTTAACGATGTCCAGCGGGCGCGAAAAGCCGGCCTTCGGTGGGCCATATCGGCCCATTGGCGGCGTTGCAAAGCTTGCCCGATGCCCCACATCGCGCCGCGCTTTGTTCCTGGCCAAATGGGACGATCTGACGCCATCAGGTGGTTCAGTATGATCGAACATTGCTCTAGTTCCCCAACCGCACTTCACCGCCCATTGCCTTCAAAGAATGTGAAGCTTTATTCGAATTTATGGCGATGGCAAAAATTATTCGCCCATCATGTGGTTGCTAGCGTTCCCAAACAATAAACAGAGCCGCTATGATCATGCATGGCTAACGCCGGCCCGCCGTAATAGACTTACGCACCCAGCCAATCCACATTCACCGGGGACCCCACAATCGTGACCAAAGCTTCCGATCTTTTCATTGCAGCACTTGAGAAAGAGGGGGTCGAATATATCTTCGGCATTCCCGGCGAAGAGAACCTGGACTTTCTTGACAGCCTGTCGCGGTCTCAACAGATCAAGCTGATCCTGACCCGCCACGAACAGGCGGCGGGTTTCATGGCAGCGACCTATGGGCGCCTTACCGGCAAGGCCGGCGTGTGTCTGTCGACGCTCGGCCCTGGCGCCACCAATTTCTTTACCGCTGCCGCCTATGCCCAACTCGGCGGCATGCCGATGATGATGATCACCGGCCAGAAGCCAATCAAGAGTTCCAAGCAGGGCCGGTTCCAGATCGTCGATATCGTTGAATCCCTGCGGCCGATGACCAAATTCGCCCACCAGCTTGCCTCCGCTGACAATATCCCCTCGCGTGTGCGCGAAGCGTTCCGTCTGGCGGAGGAAGAAAAACCGGGCGCGGTTCATCTGGAATTGCCGGAAGACATTGCCGCGGAAGAGACCGATCACCAGCCCATCGCGAAAAGCTCCAGCCGCCGTCCGATACCGGATGAAAAAGCCATACGCGCGGCGGTCAAACGGCTGGAACAGGCAAAGTGCCCTGTGCTGGTTATCGGTGCCGGCGCCAACCGCAAGATCACCGGCCGCATGCTCCATCAGTTCATCGAGAAAACCGGCATTCCCTTTGTCACCACCCAACTCGGCAAGGGCGTTGTCGACGAACGTCACGGGAAATATCTCGGCACCGCGGCTCTGTCGGCTGAAGATTTCGTTCATCGTGCCATCGAGGGTGCCGACGTCATCATCAATGTCGGTCATGATGTTATCGAAAAGCCGCCGTTTTTCATGGAGCAGGGGGGCAGCGATGTCATCCACATCAACTTCCGGTCCGCCGAGGTCGATCCGGTCTATTTTCCGCAGATCGAGGTGGTCGGCGATATCGCCAACGCGTTGTGGCAGATCATGCAGGATATCGTGCCCCAGCCGACCTGGGACTTTGCCCGTATGATGAAGGTGCGGGACGCCGGGGAGGCCAATGTACTGGAGGGTACCGACGACCTGAGATATCCGATCTATCCCCAGCATCTGGTCGCCCGGGTGCGCGAGATCATGCCGTCTGACGGTATCATCGCGCTGGATAACGGGGTCTATAAAATCTGGTTTGCCCGCAATTACAAAGCCCATATGCCCAACACTGTTCTGCTCGACAATGCGCTCGCCACCATGGGGGCAGGGGTGCCGTCTGCAATGGCTGCCCGTCTGGTTCATCCTGACCGGAAAATCCTCGCCATTTGCGGTGACGGCGGCTTCATGATGAACAGCCAGGAACTCGAAACCGCAGTGCGTACCGGCATGCAACTCGTGATCCTGATCCTGAACGACAATTCCTACGGCATGATCCGCTGGAAACAGGCCAATATGGGATTTGCGGACTGGGGTCTGACCTATGGCAATCCCGACTTCGTGAAATATGCCGAAAGTTACGGGGCAAACGGATATCGGGTGGAAAGTGCGGCACATCTCGACGAACTGCTCGCCCAGACCCTATCCAGTCCAGGTGTCCATCTGATCGACTGCCCGGTCGATTATTCCGACAATGACCGTATCCTCAATGTCGACATCAAGCGCCAAAGCGCTGAGATCTGACCGAAAGCCGGGAACGCTATCGATGTCACGCGGACAGCTGGAAAGCGACGCTTTGTATCGCGACCCGGAGCTCGCCCAGTTCTACGACGCGGACAACGGCCAGGGGCCTGATATCGACTTCTGCCTCCAGCTCGCCAGCACTGCCCGGTCTGTTCTCGACCTTGGCTGTGGTACCGGTCAGTTGGCGGCGCGTCTGGCCGATTGCCGGGACGTTGTTGGCGTCGATCCAGCTGCCGCCGTGTTGGAGATTGCACAGCGCCGTCCAAATGGTGATCGGGCGACCTGGGTGGAAGCGGATGCGCGGGACGTTAGGCTTGGCCGGCGTTTTGACCTTGTTGTCCTGACCGGACATGCTTTCCAGGTGTTTTTGACCGCGCAGGATCAGCGCGCCGTCTTGCTCACCATTGCCAAGCACCTCGCTGACGGCGGCCGGTTCGTGTTTGATACCCGCAATCCCAAAGCCGAAGAATGGGAAGAGTGGGGACCGGAAGATTCCAAACGCTCATTTGAGCACCCCCGGCATGGACGGGTCGAGGCATGGAACGACGCCGTCCATGACACCGCAACCGGCATTGTCACCTATCAGACGCACTATCGGATTGTGGGAAGCGACCATCAGTTTTCCGCAGCATCGAAAATTTTGTTCACGCCGCGAGATACCCTTGACGGGATGGTGCGCGATGCGGGCCTCATCGTCGATCGATGGCTTGGCGATTGGCTGGGTGCCGGCTATGGCCCGGACGCCGCAGACATCATTCCCATAGGGCGGTTGAACTAGACCCTTTCATGTTCATATTGAATCAGTTTGACCGGGATTTCATCCGGTTCGGATTGAGCCAAAAATGCGGCACAATGCGGCAAGCGCCGCTCGGGGTGCTGGCCGAAATTTGTTTGCCGCCTTCGAGCGGGCAGCCCTTGCCATTGCGTATGGCTGGCGGCCCAAAGACTACAAGGCATCGATCCATCTAATCCCGAAAGATTTATTCTAGGCTCGGGACCACTGGCTGTAGGTACAGCCCAATTTTGCTTTGCAGTACTAATGAGTCTCCATTTTGCCCAATTCAACTGATAGTACGTTACATGGTCCGTTGGTTCAGGTTTTACGCAACTCTGACGCGATCCGGGGGCACAGATAATGCGTGAGTTTGTTCGTCAATGCCGTCAATTATCGTCCAATGCGCGAGCGCGGGACGAAGCGCCCGCATGGCGGTTGATGCTGGTGCCGTTCGTCTTCGTAATTTGCCTGATCGGGACCGCCGCTGTTGCGCAGTCGGAGACAACCCCCGTAAGGACCAATCTGAACAAGACCACGCTCAGCATTATATCGAGTGATTTTTCTGGTCCCCTGCGGTGGATGGCAGACGATCTGGCGTCGACACTCAATGATCGTGATAACATACATGTTTTGCCGGTGTTCGGCATCGGCAGCAACGAAACCGTACCGGATGCCCTGTTCCTGAAGGCGATCGATGTGGCGTTCGTTCACTCAGACCTCATCGAACAGACACAACGCAACGGGCCCGACAAAAACCTCCGCAACCACCTGCGCTACATTGCCAAACTCTACGCCAAACAGGTTGGGGTGATCGCTGGACAGGAGTATGCAGACATTCGGAGTCTGGCCGGCAAGAAAGTCAATTTCGACCATACGACAAGCAGCAATTTCGCTACCTCGGCATTGATTTTCGACATGCTCGGCATCCAGGTGGAACGTGTTCAACTCAGTCAGGCACTGGCAATTGAAAAGATAAAGTCCGGCGAGATCGCAGCAACCGTGCTTGTCGATGACAAGCCAAATCAGATGATTGCGACGCTCCGCTCGGAACAGGGAGTTCACCTGCTCCCGATCCGGCACGCAGGCCCATTGCAGACTGTGTATCAGCCGGCCAGCTTTACCAATGACGATTATCCCAATCTTGTCGCACCGGACCAAAGCATTGAGACAGTCGCCGTAAGTGTCGTCATGGCGATGTATAACTGGCCACCGAACAGCGGCCGCTACACGCGGGTTGCGAAATTTGCCGAAGCATTCATTTCCCGGTTTGACAAACTTCGCGAAGCCGCGCGCCACCCCAAGTGGCGCGAAGTGAACATTGCCGAACCATTGCCCGGCTGGACCCGATTCAAGCGGGCAGAGGAGTTGCTTGCGAGTAACGGCACCCTGCAAAATTGGGAGGGTGCAATGTCGAATCTCCGGGTCGAGTTCCAAAAGTTCGTTGGCCGCCAGAGTGCCGCCTCCGGCGCCAACCTGACCGCCGAACAAAAACGTGCCCTGTTCAAGGAGTTCCTGGGCTGGAAAGAAAACACGACAAAAGCCATGATCCGCATCCACATGACGTCAATTCGCGGCACCGGAAGGCTGATCGGAACCATTAGTGCACGCAACATTGAGATTGTGGTCGGCGGCACCAAGGAGTTGGCGCTGCTGCTTGAGCCCGATATCGTCGGCCTGCCTTCCGGCGTTCACGCCTTTCACATCCATGCCAATCCCGATTGTGGTCCAGGCTCGAAGAACGGCATTTTGGTTGCCGGGCTCGCCGCCGGCGGCAACCTGGATTTGACCCAGGAGAACAAGACCTACGGAGGTCACCTGGGCGATCTGCCGGATCTGGTCGTAGCCGCGACCGGCACGGCCCGTGAGGCAATCATTGTACCGCGGCGGAATATGGCTGATCTGCTCGACCGGTCAATTGTCATCCACGCCGACGGCACCGATAAATCGGCCCGGCTGGCCTGCGGCGTGGTGCATTAATACGACCGCTCTAAGTGTCGTTCAGCACTGCACTAAAAAGCGCATTTCTATTCCGTGGTTGGCCTAGGGGAGAGGGCCAGCCTGGGCATTCTTCAACGGACTCGATGCAGTGAACTGGTAAAGCGGGTTAGCGGAGAACCGGTGCCAGGCCACATGCCGTTTGGGGCATGTGGCCTGGGCATCAGCCGTCCAGCCCTCAGACCTTGCTGTAGGAATACAGGAACCTGGCCGCCGTGAAAGTCGTTTCCGACAGACTGGTCCAGGCAACTGCCTCTCTCCGGTAGGTGAGGATATTGTCAAGCACCCGGCGGCTCAGAGCATCACTTGATGCAAGATCGTTGACCACCTTGTTAGACAGCGTGGAGAAGCCGGCCAGCACGTCATCGGGGAATTGTTTGAGGATGACGCCGTGTTTGCCGACCAGAGTTTTCAGCGCCGAATTGTTGCGCGCTACGAACTCGGAGAGCACCAGCTGGTTGACCGCGATATTGGCCGCTTCGACCACCGTCTTCAAATCCGACGGAAGTTTGTTCCACTCCTTGATATTGATGAAATTGTCGAGCGTCGTTCCCGGCTCGTGCCAGCCCGGATAGTAATAATATTTGGCGTGCTTATAGACGCCGAGCGCCAGGTCATTATAGGGGCCGACCCATTCCATGGCGTCGATCTGGCCCGTTTCCATGGCGTTGAGGATCTTTGAGGCGGGCAGGTTGATGGTGCTTGCTCCGGCTGACTTGATCACTTCGCCACCAAGTCCGGGAATCCGCATTTTGAGGCCGCGATAATCTTCCAGCGCGTTGATTTCCTTGTTGAACCAACCGCCCATCTGAACCCCGGTATTTCCGGAAACGAAGTATTTGCAGCCAAGCGAGGCATACATTTCTTCGGCAAGCTGCTGGCCGCCACCATACTGGATCCAGCCATTTTGTTCCTGCGCCGTCATGCCGTAGGGATAGGCGGATAAAAAGGCGATGGCCGGTATCTTTTTGCGCCAATAATAAGGCGTGCCATGCCCCATCTCGACTTCGCCGGCTATCACCGCGTCAAGCGAATCGAATGGTTTCACAAGTTGCCCGGCGCCGAACACCTCGATCTTGAGCCTGCCTTCGGATCCCCGTTCAATGATCTTGGCGAGGAGTTCCGCACCGGTGCCAAGCCCTGGAAAATTCTTTGGCCATGTCGTCACCATGCGCCACTGCCGCAGTCCCTGCGAAATGGCGGGCGTCGCCAAAGTCCCGGTAGCCGCACCGGCAGCGCCTACTACGGCCGTGCCTTTTAGGAATGATCGGCGTTTCATATTGGTCGTATCCTCATGTTACGCTAAGAGCCACACACTTTTGGAAAGCCTCGTTGCCTTGCGTTCCACGGCAAATTGAGTTTCCGTTCTCGTCGTCACGCCATGCGGTACTAAAGCTGTTCCAAACTCCGTCCCCTCCATGGCGCCGGCGAATCTGAATCCTGTATTGTTTTCGCTGGTGACAGATTTGTCTCGGGCCTCGCACCATTGCCTCTTGCTGCCTGCGATCTGGTCAATTCCGGTTGCAATGAACCCTCCTCGACAACCGTATGCCGCATTAAAGATCTCTCTGTCTTGAGTGAACCCACCTTGAAAAAATTTATTGTGCTGTTTGCCTTCTCCTTGAACTCTTTGCCCTAGCAAGGACAAATTTGTTTGCGCATCCTTACGCATATAACACCCCCAAAATGTGGTGAGTTTTTGGTGACAGGGGTTCGGAATGATGACGAGGGTAACGAAATTGGTAAAATTGTGGGTTTTGTTCGGCTGCGCGGTAGCGTTGGGGTTGACGGGATACGCGGCCCAGGCGCAGCAGGCTGATCAGTTAAGAAACGATGCAAATGCCGGTACGGTTCGTGTCTTGGCCTCTGGTGTCGATACCGCCCATATGCTGCAGGAACTGGCCGCCGCGCTCAACAAGACCGGGTCGCTCCGTATATTGCCGATCATGGGCGACGGCGGCGTGCAGAATGTCAACGATACCTTGTATTTGCGTGGTATCGACATGGCGCTGGTGCGCTATGACATTCTGGAACTGCTCGGCACGCAAAGAACCTACGGCGCGATCGAGAAGCGCATCAGATATGTTGCAAAGCTTTTCGACGAGGAGTTGCATCTGATCGCGCGTGCCGATATCGGAACTATCGAGCAGCTTGCCGGGCGCCGGGTGAATTATGGCGATCCGGGCAGTGGCACATTCGAGCGGGCGGACAAGATATTCCGCACTCTCGGTATTGCCGCGGTGCCGGTGTCCTACTCGACATCGCAAGCCATCGAGAAGGTGCGCAATGGCGAGATTGCGGCGACCGTCCATGTCGGGCCAAGGCCATCGCCGTTCGTACGCCAGCTCAACGCATCGGATGGCGTCCGCCTGCTGTCGGTTCCACCTGTGCCGGGGCTGGAGACATTGTACAAGCGTGCCAGTTTCAACCAGATCGACTATCCGGATCTGATACCGCAGGGCGAAACGATCAACACGGTTGCGGTTGAAACGGTTCTGGTGGTCTATCGCTGGCCATCGCCCAATGAGCGTTCGATCAAGGTCGACAATTTTGTCACCACACTGTTCGACCGTCTCGGTGAAGTCCAGCAGCCCGACCGGCATCCCAAATGGCGCGAAATGTCACTCTTGTCGGATGTCCCGGGATGGCGCCGCCTTGAAGTGGCGAGCAAGTGGGTATCCACCGAGATCGCCAAGCAGCAGGTCCAAAGTGGACAGGCAACAGCCGCCGTTTCGAAACCGCTGACCCGCCAGTTCGAGGCTTTCATGGATCATATGCGGCAGGCCCAGTTGCAGCAGGAGTTGAAGCAGGCGCAACCGCAACCGACCAGCGCTCCGACCAATTCGTCGAATCAGAACCTGCAGGAGTTGTTCACTGAATTCCTGCGCTGGCGCAGTGAGGAAACGCAATAGATCTTCACATTATCCGCGATGGTGGCGGCCGCATCGCCAAGGTCACCTTCGCGGGTTTCCCGGATTGACCGGCACGCAGGCCGGTTTATGCCGTGCCGGGTGCCTGCTGTACGAGCGCGCGGAACGGATTGGCATCCGATTGTTCGGACAGCCTGGTCATGAACGCGGAGGCTGAAACGACATTGATGTTCTCCATACACGGGCCTCTGAGTTTTAGGGCAGGGGCAATAGAGCCGTTGACTGTCGTTTCAAAACGTTTCAGGAACGCCCCATCTTCCTTTGACAGGCAATTCATGCGGCGGGTTGCCCTGCTGAGCGCATCAATCACATCCTGAGAGTTGAGGATTGTTACCGGTGTCATCGGTTCGCTGGATGACAGCGCAAGTGTCTTATAGACACCGAACAACTCGCGCTCCAGTTCAGGCCTGATATCGGTCGTCAGGAATGTCATAAACCCGTCAATGAACGCATGCGTCCAATGCGTGCCCCTTGCCTTGATTTGCGCCTTGAACACCCGGGCGATGACATCCCGGCAATATGCTCCGATGACGAAGCGGCTAATGGTTGTGCCGTCGACTTCGGCGAACGGGGAGCTCTTTTGCAACCCGACGCAATTGGAGTAGGCTTTCTGAAACACCGGGAACAACGCTGAGGATTGGGTGACCACCTCGAAGACGTGAGCAATCTCGTCCTTAGAGAGCTTTCCGCCACGGCGCTCGCACATTTCCATCATCGCCGCCTGCAGCAGCTTGGAGACATTTGCGCCGACCAGGCTGCATACATGCGGACCCGCCAGTGACGGCCCGTCAGCATTTCGCGAAACGGAAGTATTCATCCGGCCCTCAGATAAAGGGGAAAAAGACTGTGCTTTTCTAACGTGAAAGAGTTAATTTTATCTAGTTAAGGTAGAATAGTTCTACAGACAAACCTTACGCGCCAACGAACGAACATTGTCCCGCACACCGTGGAGGGCGTGAGAAATACGGGCGAGCGACGAAAAATATCTGTCGATAGCAGTGCGGCCGGCTTGTCCTGACATCATGCTGTCAGTTGCCTACTGATACCTTGAAAGAGGATCAGACCAACGCAGCCATCGTCAAGGAGGCAATAATATGGTGTCGTCACTGCTGGAAAAAGCGACGCGTTTCAACGAGCTGCATAACAGCGATGGCATTTTCGTCATGCCGAATGCCTGGGATGCGGGCAGTGCGAAATTTCTTGCAGACCAGGGATTTGCAGCACTTGCCACAACCAGCGGCGGCGTCAATTACGCCCGCGGCCGCCAGGACTATGTTTATGCGGTGCCGGCATCCGAAATGCTGGAGGCGTACGGTTTGATTGCGCACGCCGTCGATCTGCCGGTGAGCGGCGATCTGGAAAACGGCTATGGCACGGATCCTGAGACCGTCGCTGCGACGATCCGCCAGTCTGCCGAACACGGTATGGTCGGCGGCGGCATTGAAGACTGGTCAGGCGACCCGGACAATCCACTTTATGAAACCGGATTGGCGGTCGAGCGGATTGCCGCGGCACGTCAGGCGGGCGATGCCTGCGGATTTCCCTACACGCTCACCGCCCGCTGCGAGATCTATTCATTCGATCTGCCCAATCGCTTTGCCGAGGCGGTGCGGCGCGCCAACCTCTATAGCGATGCAGGTGCTGATTGCATCTTCATACCAGGACTGAACGACCCGGACGACCTGCGCCGCCTGGTACGTGAAGTACCGGCACCTATCAGCGTGGTCGCCGGTCTGGGTGAGGTTGTTACGGGGGAGGGAGATCCGCAGCTCTCGGTCGCCGAACTCGCCGATATCGGCATCCGCCGCGTAAGCACCGGAGGCAGCCTTGCACGTGCCTGTTTCGGGCTGTTGCGCCGGGCCGCCCGCGAACTGGCGGAGGAGGGCACATTCAGCTACACGCGCGATGCCATTCCAGACCCGGAGATCAATGCGTTCTATAAGAATTTCACCTGAGCCCGAACTCCAATCCGAGGCAACTGCACTGGTTCGCCGTGCGTTAAGCGCATTTCGGTCGCGGGCACTCCCGTTCAATGCATCACATAACCACCGCCGACGATAACGTTTTCACCGGTGGTATAGCGGTTGCGGCTGGAGGCCAGGAACACGATCATCTCGGCGATGTCCTCAGGCGTTGCCGCCCGGCCAAGCGGCGTCTGGGCTTCAAGTTCCGGCACAAAGCCGGCAGCCTTGGCCTTTTCGGTGGCGATGCCGGCCGGCGCCACGGAATTGATCAGGATCTGGTCCGGTGCAAATTCCAGTGCGAAGGATTTGGTCAGGCTGGTGACCGCCGCCTTCATTGCGGCGTAGTGGGAGTTTTTCGGGTGCGGCTTGAACGCGTCAACCGAGCTGATATTGACGATCCGGCCACCATTACCACTGGCGCGCATATGCTCAACCGCTGCCACCATCATATTATGGGTGCAGCGCACATTGACGTCGAAACTTGCAGTCCACTCATCGTCGGTGATTTCCAGGATCGGTTTACGCGGATAGAGCCCGGCGCAATTGACCATGGAGTGCACAGCTCCAAGTTGACTGGCCGCCTGGCCGAAAATCTCTTGCGCTGGCGCAGCCAAGGCGACATCGCCGACCAGCCCGATTGCCTGGCAGCCAAGCGCATTCAGGTCGGCGACCACGGCGTCGGTCTGCTCGCGCACCACGTCGATGATGGCAAGGGCGCTGGCGCCGCGTTCCGCCATCAGTTTCGCCGTGGCGGCGCCCAACCCGCCGGCACCGCCGACGATCACGACATTTTTCCCGTCCACTGCTGCCTCCCTCCCATGCATCGATAAAGAGCGAGAGTATACACTTCGTCGACGCGAGCGACTAAACGTCTTTCGAGCAACGAATGTTTGTTATGCTTGAAGATCTGCAACACCGGAGGGCGTGTTCATGACCGAAGAAGAAGCCAATGTGGCAAGGCTGAAAGAGGCCTATGCGGCCTGGCACGAGAGTAAACGCGATTCCAGGGTTTGGATCGATCTGCTTGCCGACACCGTTGCCTGGGGATCCATCGCTGACGGCAGGCCAGGAATGAATTTCACCAGTCCCCGTGCCACCAAAGCTGAAGTGATTGAATATTTTGCCGGACTGGCAAAAGACTGGTCGATGGAGTTTTATCATATCAATGAATATGTCGCCCAGGCCGGCCGGGTGGTGGCGCTCGGCGAGATATCATGGACCCACCGCCGGACCGGTAAGACGGCGACCATGCCGAAGGTCGATGTCTGGCTGTTCGAGGACGGCAAGGTGACCCAGTTCATGGAACATTACGACACCCAGAAGGCGATCGAAGCGTGTCAGCAATGATGTGTTGCCCGTCGCATTAATTGCGTCATCTGATAGATGATCGACCGACCCGCTATGTATATTGACTGAGCGCGGACTCAGGTTTGAAGCGGGATCTGCTCATGTCGACACGACATAGGCAGATCCGTAACGGGTGACCGATCATATCTTCGGTCCGGGTTGGGGGAACCCGAATTCCTGGCCATTTTATTTAATGAAACCAAGCTTCTTCGCCGTCTTATAGCTGATCCGCGGCTTATAGATGTGCCGTGGGGAGGAGGTGCCGGCCATTACGATAGCGCCTGATCCATCGTTTTGAAGTGTGGACGCGACCGTGTCCGGGGCGTTTGACGAGGGATTGGCGCCAAGCACCAGTGCTGCAATGATCAGCGCGGGCGCAATCAGCGCCTTTTTCGGGAAAATGTCATTCATGTCGTGTTCCTTTCATTTGCGAATGTTTGACAGTGAGTTGGACGCGGTGGCGCGTCTTTTTGTTCAAATTGTTTTGAAGTATTTTTTGCGCTCTATGGGTTCAACGCTTTCTGATGAACCATTTGCCACCGCTGATCGAGAAACAGCGTTTCTTTCCGCAAACAGCCTGGCTCGGACCGCCCTGTTGGTTAGACTGGTAACCCTGCGCCTGTGCGGTGGGGATATCGGAGGCAAGTCCGACTGACGACAGCAACACTGTGGCCAGAGCGGCCCGTTTCAAGAACGTATACATAATCATCTCCTTAGTTGAATGTTGGATGGAGCCTGCCGGCCGCGCCGGTCATCGGCAATGGACGGCGATAGTGGATCCGCTTAATCAGACGCTGCATGCTTTCATAAGGTTCAATAGAGCCCGTACTTTCCCCTGATACGGCAACGCGCCGCGCCGTTGGGTTCGGATGAAGACATTCTTGTTCTCCGGAAAAACCCCTGATTTTCGGTGTTTTTCGAGCTCGCTTCAAAAAAAATGATTTTTCTTTGAACCGTTTCCAGGGGCGCTGCGTCCAACGGACATAACCGAAGCAATGATGCTTTCGGATTAACGCAGACCCCTCTGTCAAACTTGAAAAGGAACAGTCAAATGAACATCAAACAGACCAAAGCCTTTGCGCTCTCACTCGCCGTGGCGACCCCGACCCTGATGCAGACCGTACCGGTTACGGCTGCCTCCGCATCGGTGGAATTGACCCCGATCTCGAGCAATGAGCTTGTCTACAACCCCCACATGGACGACGGTAGCTCAGCGCTGCTCGGTGCGCTGATGGAAATGTCCGCCGACGAAAAGCTGACGGTTGGCGGTGACCGCATCGTCCTGGCTGGCAACTATGCCGCCCCGGGCGTGGCCAAGAAGGGTTGCTTGTCCAAGGGTGTCTTCTGCCGCGGTGGCCAATATTCCAACGGTTGCCCCTGCAAGATCCTTCACGGGGCCACCAAGCCTGGTAGTTGATCCCGGTGTTAGGCAGAGTGGTGGCCAAGTTCGGAAACTTGGCCACCACCCGGCAATTCGTTGCTCTCCGTACCGGCCCTGCTCAAGGCCGCACCATCTAGTTTCAGACACCCAAGGGGAATACCAAAATGACATCACGCCCTCTCAATCTGGAAAATTTGCAAAATTTCGAAGAATGCTTGAGCTCTGGGCTGGGCATCGCTCAATACGAGGACGCAGTCGATCGGCGCACCGTCGACACATACAGTTCGGGCACCTGCACGAAAGCAGATGCGCCCGCGTTTGCGACCGACGGTGAACATGTTCCCGAATGGCTGGTCGCATTCGAAACGGCATTTTCAGCGCGTGATTATATTGACGAACCTCTCTATGGGCCCAAGGAGATAGCGCTTGCTGACGCGTTTTCCGCTCTCGTCACGCCCGCCGTCCGAGCTATTATATCGCGTTTCGAAACCGCCTCTTTTGATGTTGACGTCAATGCGCTCGTCCGCAACATCGGCGATGCGTTCTACTCCAAATTGTTCTCAATGTCCGTCCGTGCCGTGGTCCTTGAACTGGCGGCGGCGCAGTCTACCGGACTGCTGAAGGGTGAGACTTCCGAGGAACGCTTCGAGTTTTTCGTCTCATGCCTGCGCAATCCGGACTTCTCTCGCGCAATCTTGATGCAATATCCGCTGCTCGTGCGGCAGGCGACCGTCGCCGTCACGAACTGGCAAGCTGCACTCATCGAATTTGCCGATCGGTTGGTCGCGGATGCTGCCGAGATCGCCGGGGTCTTTTTTGGCACCGATGCACCAGGTGAGTTAACCCGTTTGCATCTGTCCGCGGGCGACAGTCATCGTCAGGGGCGCAGCGTTGTTATCGCGGAGTTTGACAATGGTGCGCGCTCCATCGTCTACAAGCCCCGCTCCCTGGCAGTCGACCGTTGCTACGCCGGTCTGGTCTCTTGGCTCAATGACCTCGGCCTTGAGCCCGCCCTGACTTCGGTGCCCATCCTGGAAAGGGAGAACTACGGCTGGGTCCAGCACATTGCCGTCTCACCATGCAAAGACGAACAGGAAGTTGAACAATTCTACCGGCGCCAGGGTGCAAATACGGCCCTGCTGTACTTTCTCAAGGGCACGGACATTCACTCGGAGAATGTCATCGCAGCAGGCAGCAACCCGATCATTGTCGATCTTGAAGCCCTGTTCCACCCAAGCTTTCAGGCGCCCGGTGACATCACCGCAACAGCACAAGCGCAGCGTGCAATTGAGCAATCTGCAGCGGCGACCGGACTCCTTCCGTTGCGGGCGCCACGGGGAACATCCGATGACGACTGGCTTGATTTCAGCGGCATGAGCGGTGCGGAGGACCGTGAGATCCCGATAGAGTTGCCCACTTGGGTCGGTTTGGGTTCTGACCAAATGCGCATGCAATTTGAACGCGATGTTTTGGTGGACGACGATAACCTGCCGATCCTAAATGGTGAGCGCATCGGCCCTAAGGCTTACATGGAAGCAATCGTTCAGGGATTTACAGAAGTCTACGAACTGTTTTGTGCGAACCGCGGCGTCTTGCTGGCTCCCGATGGTCCGGTGGCGGCATTCAACGATGTCGAAGTGCGCGTGATTGTGCGCAGCACATTCCTCTACCTTCATACCCTCCTCGAAAGCTATCACCCGGATTTTCTGCTGCAGGCGTCGGCGCGCGAAGCATACTTCGACACCCTCTGGGATGATGAGGGGGACAAGCCTCATCTGAAGCGCCTGCACCGTGCCGAACGGTACGATTTGTGGAACTGTGATGTTCCCGTGTTCACCGCCAAACCATCCTCCACGACACTGTGGACCAGTACCGGCGAGCAGGTAACGCAGGCGTTTGACGTGAGCGTCATGACGGAAGTTGTCGACCGGATCAAAGGTGCCGGTCCGAACGACCTTGCGATGCAGAAGTTTGTAATCAGGGCTACACTTGCCGAGTTCGACGACGGTGTGACGACCTGGCCGCTACTCAACCAGGGAGAGGCCGATTGCTCGGCACGCCACGATCCGCTGGAAATTGCAATTCAGATTGGCGAGCAGTTGTTGGCCACCGCAATCCGCCATGACGGCGGCACGAGCTGGCTTGTTCTCGAGGAGAGCGATGGCGGCAACCCCACCATCGCGCCGGCGGGCGGTGATCTCTATTCTGGTCTGCCCGGCATTGCCCTGTTCCTGAATTGTCTCGGCGAGGCCACCGGCGACACCCGCTTCAAACAGCTGGCGGGCGAGACTCTGTCGGAACTGGACCGATCGTTGCCAGTTGAGAGTAATGGCGAATTGGGCGCCTATAACGGTGCAGTCGGTGTTCTCTATGCTCTGTCAAAATCGGATGGCGGTCTCGGCCGTGACGCGGCCCGCCATGCGGCCGGCCAACTGGCCGCTCCCGGCGCATTCATGAACATCGACAACACCGATGTCATCGCCGGTCTCGCAGGTTGTGTCCTGGCCTTGCTGTCAGCAGAAGCCAATACCGGCGATCCCGTACTGTTCCAACAGGCGCGTGCAGCCGGCGAGGCGCTTATCTCCCGCCTGGCGCACACCCCGGCCAGTGACGAATCCTTCACTCCTGACGAGCTTTCAGCTTCGCTTGGTCTGGGCCATGGCCGGATTGGTGCGGCTCTGGCCCTTGCCCGCCTCGGCGCGCGCAGTGGCGAGCAAGAATTCACCGATGCCGCGACCGCTTTGTCGTCCCGCGAAATCGCACGCATGGATGAAGTCCTGAAGGATAGTCTGGAAACAGGAGTTGATCTTGCCCGCTCATGGTGCAACGGCACGTCCGGCTTTCTGCTGGCACTGCTTGAAATCATCGAGCTTTCACCGCGGGCAGGTGGCAGGGAAACGATCTCAAGGTTGCTTGAACCGATGCTCGCCGATCCGGGCGATGTGACCGACTGCCTGTGCCACGGCAGCCTCGGCAGCGCCCTGATTGTTGAAAAGGCGGCATCCCTGGGCCTGGTCGATGACCCGGCAGCCGCCGACAGGCTGCGCGCTCAAACCCTGTCCCGCATCGCTGAAAACGGGATCGCCAGCGGCACCGTTTCCGGACTGCACGCACCGGGCCTCATGGATGGGCTCGCCGGCGTCGGTCTCGGATTGCTGAAGCTGCATGCACCGGATGCGGCACCCGATGTTTTGACGCTTGGCTGAGCAATGGGAGCGCTGTCACGCTGCAGGCGGCGCTTCCGCCAAGACCCGTTTGATGCCAAGGCGCGGGTGCAGTCTTGCACCCACAATCATCATCGCTCCCAGGCCTAGACCGACGACGGCGAAAATCGCTGGCAACGGCGCAAGAGCCAGCACGATGCGGGCAACGCCGGGGGATACGACGCCGGACACGTCCCGGTAGGTGGAGTAGACCGCTGACATTTCTGTGCGCTCGGAAGGCTTGACACCCATCAGGAATGGCAGACCGGCGCACATGTCCAGCAAGATCAGAAACAGGGTAGCAAACAACAATATAGCCAAAGTAACAGAGGGTATATGCGACAGCGGCATGGCCAGGAAGAATGCGCATCCGCTGCCGGCAAACCCCAAAACAATGGCGCGCCGGATTGAGTGCCTCTTCATCCAGCGCAACATCAAGGGTGTGAGAAACAGGAAACCGTTGGAAATCGACAGGGCCAGTCCGCCGGTTTCTTCGCCATAGCCGTTTTCCACCGCATAGATCGGCAGATAGACCACATAGACCCACCAGCCGCATGAGCGGAGTACGGCAAAGCTCCAGCCCGCGATCAGGCGCGGTTGGGCAAAAAACCGCGGCAGATAGGCCAATGGGTTGGGGGCCGGTCCGCGCGCCTTGGCGATCACCTTGCCATCGCCGAGCCGCATAACCCAGAAAATCACCAGCAGAACGCTTGCCGCAACTGCCGACAGAATAAACGGAGCCGGCGTCCAGACATTCATCAGCCAGATGCCCAGATAAGGCCCGATGGTCCACGCCGCGCCACTGTAGAACAGCCTTAGCGTTTCGCTTTCCCCAAGCGATGAACGCTCGATGTAGTCCATCACATAGGCATTGAAGCACACTGTGATGACGACCGTGGAAATGGTCACTGTCGTAAGTCCCATGGCGACCAGCCAGGCACCGCCAAAGGAACTGCACACGGCGCCAACGATCATGCCCACGCCAGCGCAGGTATAGAGTTTGCGGCGTGGAATGAAACGGCTCACCCACGGTGCAATCAATGCTGCAAGCAGTGAGGCGATGCCGATCAGGAAATAGACTTCCGAGACCGTTTCGGCGTCGCCAAATGCCCGGTACATGACAATTGGGAACACCGAGGTCAGGATGGCACGTGCCGAGCTTTCCGCACCGGCGAGAATGGCAAAGCCTCTGACCCCGGGGGCAGGGGCATGGCGCAGTGGTTCTGGAATGCGACGCTGAAACATGGAGACGTTCCGTTAAGGCGCCTGTAAAGCAAGCGTCAGAAACTCCATACCTGTTTCGTGCAAAAGCGACACCGAATAAAATTCAAGGTCGCAGGCCTAGGGTCTGTTGAGTATCATGGTTGCAGTGTCGGTTTGACCAGATTGGGTCGGTTTGGTGACGTGAGGAGGAAGGACATGCCGGGCATATTCGACGACGAAGGTCGCGAAACCGGGCCAATCTGGTTAAATCCCTTCGGGACGCGGCCCATTTGGCCCCTGGACAGCGTTGCTCAAGGCTTGAAGTGGCCCGCACTACGGCGCCTTTCGCGCCTTGCCAGCAGCCAAATGGGCCACGCCGACACTGCAACCATGATACTCAACAGACCCTAGTGCCAGTTGAGTATCATGCCAAACAGGGCGGCATGTTCACGGGTTCCCAAGGGAACCGGGCACTTTGACGGAGCTGGCTACCGTGACCTGGACCACAATTCGCATCTTTGCAATTTTGTTTGTCGCACAAGCCATGATCTCCGGCGCGTTCGCCGAAACACGTGTCGCGCTGGTCATCGGTAATTCCGACTACAAACACGCCGCCAGCCTGCCTAATCCCAAAAACGATGCGGAAGACCTGGCGCTTGTGCTCGGGCGCATCGGTTTTAGCGTCACCACCGCCGATAATCTCGGCTCCGATGCCATGCGGCGTATGTTGCGCGATTTCGCCCGGCAGGCATCCCGGGCCGATATGGCGCTTGTGTTCTTTGCCGGCCATGGCATGGAGGTCAACAAACAGAACTATCTCATTCCGACCGACGCCCAGCTGGAAACCGATCAGGACATCGGATACGAGGCCGTGCCGCTTGATCTGGTGATCAATGCGGTGAGTGGCGCGCGGCGTCTGGGATTGGTCATGCTGGATGCCTGCCGTAACAATCCGTTCGCGGCATCGATGAAACGCACATCATCAACCCGCTCGGTAGGGCGGGGGCTCACCCGGATTGAACCTGCCGCCGGCACGCTTGTGAGCTATGCGGCAAAGGAAGGCACAGTCGCCGATGACGGCCATGGCCGCAACAGCCCCTATACAAAGGCGCTCATCGCCCATCTGGAGCAACCGGGTCTGGAAATCAATTTCCTGTTCCGCAAGGTGCGCGACAGCGTCTTGGAAAGCACCAATGGCACCCAGGAGCCGTTCACCTATGGGTCATTGCCGGGTAAGCAGATCTTCCTGAAAGCGCTGGAGACGGCACCGTCTGCGGCGGTGAAACCGGCGCCGGACGGTCAGGGCGCCGTTAACCCCGATGCTCTGTTCTGGTCGAGTGTGAAAGACAGCAACGACGCGAATATGTTTCAGGCCTATCTGGACAAGTTTCCTGATGGTCTCTATGCAGCGCTCGCCCACACCAGGCTGGAACAATTGCACAAGCAAGCCAATGCTTCCAAGCCGGCAAACCAAGAGGATGTGTTCATCGGCGCGCTTGATGGGACTTATGTGGACGAAAAGAGCTTCAGCCGGATCGATGCGGATGCCGGCAAGGACAGTGTGGTTTTTGTGTCAGGCAATTGCGCGGTCTACGGAAAGTTGCAACAAAGAGATACGCACTGGGTCGTTGTCGCAACGCAAACAGATGGCATTTGTGCGTTTTTGAGAGAAATTTCCGTGGATGACGACATCGCTCGGATTTTCCCGACGCCCGGCAAGATGGCCAATAGCGGGCGTGTCCTGGAGTTCCAGGTCCAGCACATCGCCTTTGTGGTCAGGCACTTTTCCGGGGCTTACGTTCTCGAATAGAGAAACAGGCGGCTCTCACAGCACCAGTTGCCGCGTCATGCCCGCGCGAACGCGACGAACTGCAACGCCACCGCCGACACCATCAGCACCATCGACATGATGGCTGCCTGCTGAGCGAACCAAAGATAGGTACCGCGCAGGGTTTCGCCGATAATCCGCTGGGCGACATTGGCGGGCGGGCGCGCGTCCTTGGGCAGTATCAGCCAGACTTCCGTGCGTTTATAGGGCCTTGTACGTGCCCTCCAGGCATAAAAGACCAGAATGACCGTGACCGTCAGGCACATCATGCCGCCGGTGCGCGCTGCCAGAGCCGGATCGAAGCTCAATCCGAAAATCAGGCAGAACACCGCCAGCCCGGCAAAGCCGCAGGCCCGGCCGACCGAAACATAAGCGGCATTCTCAATGGCATCCATCACACGGTTCCATTGTCACTCCACTCATTGTGGCGGAATGCCTAAAACAGCGCAAATGGATGCGCGCACCAAAACCGATTTCGCATGGCGCGGTGGGCACTGGTGTTTGTCCGGCTGACATTATTCTTGTTTTTGATTGAACCTTTCCCTGAGACGGCGCGTCCAATAGGCTGATGACCGATAGATTAGGTAATTGGTTCGACGATGACGCAGGCGCTTACAGACCTGGAATTATTGAAACGCATCGCCGCATCAGACGCGGTGGCGCTGCAAGCTCTGTTTGCCCGCCACAACGTCCGTATCTTCCGGTTCATCATGCGACTGGTGGCCAATGAGGCCATCGCAGAGGAACTGACCAATGAAGTGTTTGTCGATGTCTGGAAAAATGCCGGCAAGTTCGAGGCCCGTTCGGAGCCGACCACCTGGTTGTTTGCGATTGCCCGCAACCGGGCGATTTCAACCCTCCGGCGGCGCCGCGACGAGCCTTTGGACGATGCCATGGCTGAAGCTATTCCCGATACCGAAGACACTCCTGAGGTCGTCATGCAAAAGCACGACAAGAGAAGCATCATTCGCAATTGCCTTACGCAACTCAGCACGGAACACCGCGAGGTCGTGGACCTCGTCTACTATCACGAGAAGTCCGTGCGTGAGGTGAGCGAAATTACACAAGTGCCCGAAAGCACGGTTAAAACCCGTATGTTCTATGCCCGCAAGGCACTGTCGACTTTGCTTCTCGATGCCGGGATTGAGAGAGGTTGGCCATGAGCACAACACCCACATCGCACGACGAACGCGAAGATATCGAAAAACTCCTGCCGTGGTACGCGGTGGGCACCCTGGAACGCAGCGAAGCTGAGCGCGTCGAAGCCTATCTCGTGGGTCACCCCGAGATCCGTGATCAATTGCTACTCGTTGCCGAAGAAACCGACGAAACGATCGCCGTCAACGAAGCTCTTGGCGCACCGTCGCCAGGCGCCCTCGACCGGCTTATGGAACAGGTCCGCGCGCAAGGGCCGGTTCCAGCCGGTGATCGGCAGCAAAGTCTATGGCAGAGAATTGTCGGCCAGTTTGCCGATATGTCGCCAGGCGTTGCAGCCTTTGGAACCGCTGCCGCCATTGTGATCATCTGCATTCAGGCAATAGCACTCGGTTTGGTGGTCACCAGAGACCAGGGTCCATCCCGGACCGCTTCCGGCGGAGAGGTGGTGATGGAAACCGGCACCGTGGCGCTGGTGATGTTCGCACCCAGCGCAACCGTCGAGCAGGTCAACACCCTGCTGGCGGCATCGGGCGCAAGCATCGTCGATGGCCCCAAGGCCGGCGGCATATATAAGGTGCGGCTGTCCGAGACCGTTTTGCCGGACGCAGAACGTGATGCGGTTCTTGAAAAGCTCAGGTCCGATCCTCTCGTCCAGTTCGTTCAACCGGCCATCGAGGGTTGATTCCCATGCAAATGACCCCACTTTTAAACGCAGACCTGGTTTCTTCGAGCGGGCGGTCCGATGTTTGACAAACCCAGCAGCAGCGCCATACGGCGCGGATTGGCCGTGATCGGAACGGCTTGTGTCGTGCTGTTGGCCGTCGTTGCCGACCGTCTCGACCAGGATCCACCGGCCGTTCCGGCCGCCGGGCTGGGCGAGGACGTAACAGTGGTGGGCGCTGCAATGACGCCGTCTCAGCGCCGCGCCCTTAAGCAGCGTCAGCGCGCTAAAATGATCGCCAAGAAGCGGGCCCTCGACAGACTGCGCCGCGAAAAGCTGCGTAAAGCCGCGATCAAAAGGCGCGAAAAGGCAAAACGGGTGGCAAAACCGAAACCCCTCGCGCCGCCGAAGCGCATCGCCACACCTCCTGCCACGAAGACAGCACCGAAACGCGTGACGACCACTGCGCCAAGACGCACGTCACCGCCAAAACCCGCTCAACCTGCAAACCTTGCGCCCAATCCGACCCCGCCGTCGCAGCCGGGAGGACGGACCCCGCCCTCGAGCGTGCCGCCGACCCCACCCGCACCGGTGCAGCCGGCAAGTCTGGCGCCCAATCCGACACCACCCACACCACCGACCCCGCCGGGCGGGCGTCCGCAACCGCCGAGCACGCCTCCGGGAACCGCAGCGCCGCTGATCAGCCCGCCACCTGGATCCGGCAATCCCGGCGGCAGGGTTTCACCGCCGCGGGAGCTGGTCGCCGGATCGGATCTCCTGCCGCCGGATGACCGCCAGTGGATCGAAGAGACGCCAACCCGGGAATTCCTGCCGCAACCCGATCCCGGCAAGAACTTTCGTCCGCGCGAGGTGTTGATCACATTCAGCGGAAGGCCAACCGGTGTTCTGATCGATGAACTGGCACAGCAATATGGTCTGCGTCATGTGGATTCGGTCTTTGTGCGCATGCTGGATGCCGATGTCCACCGCTACCGGGTTCGCGTCAACCGGACGGTTGCGGAAACCGTGGCGTTGATCAAGACGGACAACCGCGTGGTTGACGCACAGCCCAATCTTTTGTTCCAGCTGAACGGCAGTGCAGATAGTGCCGCGCAACAGAACACCGCTGCCGGACCGCAATATGCCTTGGCCAAGCTCAGCGTGTCCGCTGCCCATGAGCGCGCGACCGGCAAGCAGATCAGGATCGCGGTTATCGACACCGGTGTCGACCAGCGCCACCCCGGCCTTGAGGGAGCGGTTGTTGCAAGCTATGACGCGACCGCCAACGGGCGCGCTGTTCCTCATTTGCACGGCACTGCCATTGCCGGCATAATTGGCGCACGCGCAACCTTGCGCGGTGTTGCCCCAAGCGCCCAGATCCTCGCGGTGCGGGCGTTTTCCGCCAGCTCCCGGACCAGCCACGGCGAGGCCGACAGCATGTCCCTGGCCCGCGCCATGAACTGGTCTGAGATCCAGGGTGTCCAGATCATCAATATGAGCTTTGCCGGCCCGAAAGACCTGCTGCTGGAGAAGTTGATCGAGGCAGCCCACAGCCGGGGCATCATCATGGTGGCGGCATCGGGTAACGCCGGCGCCAAGGCCGCACCGCTTTATCCCGCAGCCCATAAAGCCGTGATCGCTGTGACCGCGACCGACTGGGCGGACAAACTCTACAAACAGGCAAACCAGGGCCGGCACATCACGATTGCCGCTCCGGGCGTCGATATCCTGGTGCTCGCGCCATCCGGTAAATTCGGCATGATGTCGGGCACCTCGATGGCGTCTGCCCATATCGCCGGTCTGGCCGCGCTGCTCTTGGAACACAATCCTTCGCTCAGCCCAAACGAGGTCAAAGCCCTGATCACCCAAAGTGCAATCGATCTCGGGCCGGACGGCGTGGACACCCAATTCGGCGCCGGACGAGCCGACGCAGTCGGCGCCCTGGATGCCGAACTCAGTACCGCGCAGGCAAAGCGGTAAGCAACCACCGAGCCTGCCGCGTCACCCTTCGAGACGCTCTTCCAGGGCTCCACAGGGTGAGGCCGGAGGAGGTTGGGGCTGAGATACCCTGTCCACCGCAGGTTCCCGTGCCTCCCAATAGGCAAAACCTCATGGTGAGGAGGCGCGAAGCGCCGTCTCGAACCATGGGCGCCGTACGCAGCGGTCGCGTCACCTTCGTGACCGGTGGCTGCGTCCTGTCGCCGGCAATCAGCGCTTCATCGGGTGAGCCCCGAACCAACCAGGACTTATGACCCCGACCAGGGGTGGCGCCGGGCCAGACGGGTCATGGCACTAAGAGCTGCGGAATGCGGGCGGCCGGCGGCCGTTACCAGGGATATCACCCGCGATACCTCCGGCTCGACCACCAGGCGGCTCGTGATGCCGGGCAGGGCGGGCAGGAATTCCGGCATGATGCAGCAGCCCATGCCGGCCAGCACCATCGCCTGGATCCAGTCTTCGCGCTCGGAGGCATAGCGGACATTGACCTCCAGCTCCCCGGTTCCGCCAAGCGCTGTAAAGTGGTCGGAAAACTCGCAGTGCACCCGCTTGAGATAGTCGCATCCGTTAAGCGCCTCCAATGGAACCGCGTTCATATCCTCGAATGCATGGCCATTGGCGAATGCAACCGTATAGCGCTCGGCGTAAAGCGGGATGGAATGCAGGCGGTCCGGCAGGTTTGGCATACCGATCAGTCCTGCCTCGATCTCGCCATCCAGCAATGCCTCGACAAGATCGCGGCCGGGCGCTTCGCGTAGCGCGAGGTCCAGTTGCGGGATCTCGTCATGCAGGCGGGCGATGAAACCGACCATCCGGCTTGGGCCGATGGTCGACATGACGCCGAGTTTGATGGTGGCCTGCTCCTGCGATGTGTAGCCAATCGCATCGGTTTTTACGGCCTCGCTCGCCCGTTGGATCGCTTCGATATGGGGTTTCATCAATCGCCCCAGATCTGTCAGTTTTGTCCGTTTTCGTTCACGCCGGAACAATTCGCCGCCGAGTTCTTCTTCGAGCTTCCGGATCGCCTTGGTGAGGGACGGTTGTGCGACATTGCAGGCCTGCGCTGCCCGGGTGAAATTCAGGCAGTCGCAGATTGCGAGAAAGTAACGAACCTGGTGCATTTCCATAGACAATGCCTCACGATAAACTCACGAAACAGTGATAAATTTAATGAATGCCTCATTTTAAATAGACACTGGCTATGGAAATAACAACCATTGGATATTTTACTTTCCAGTCTGCGAGACCCATTTAAAGTCAGTCGTAGAGGCGACCTCAAAGAGCTATCAGCAATGGAGACCCAAATGCCCAAGACGTTGCTCAAAGCCGCATTGGCTGCTTCGGGAATTGCCGCGTTGGCTGCGATCGGCCCCGCGAGTGCAGGAGATCCCGCACAGGTGATCGAACTGACCCAGACCCCGTGCCAGTTTGTTGAAGTAGAGACCGGTGATCACGGTTACACGTCGACCAAAAAGGCCGACTGCGAGACGATCAACGCCAAATCTGGAGCCGACCGCCTGGCCCAGTCCAGGGTGCTGAACTTAAAGCCCGGGAAGTATGTGTTCCGGGTGACCAACAAGAATGTGCCTTATGGTTTGGGCTTTTATCTGCGCGGCGACGGCATCGTCAATCGTGCAACCCTGCCAAGTGTTTCCGGCGGCGGCCTAAACCTGGGCGTCACCAAAGATTATGAGATTACACTGAAAGCCGGCGAATATGTCTATTCCTGCCCGTTGAACCCGACCCCCGATTACAAGATCGTCGTCGACGGCTAGCCCCATCTTGCTACACTGCCACTGAGTGCCAGCGCCATTGGCGCGGGCACTCAGTGGCCGCTTTCAGGTTCAGTATTTATATTGCGGCTGCCAGCCGTTTGGGCCTTCCGGGATCATGTCGAACAGGTGCCAGGCGGAGCAGAAATCATCGCCCGGGCCAAAGCTTGTGTCGGACACCCGGACAAGCTTGTCTGCCTGTTTCCTGAACACCGAGACACCGGGCATAAAGCCCTCTTCACCCTTGTATCCCATGTCTTCTGCAAAACTTGATCCCTGATTGGAGACCATGCGGAAAGCCCAGCCACGCGAGGCTCTGAACTTTTCCTGGGTGTCCGGGCTGTCCGGTGACGACATGACAAAGGCAGCGCGGTTTTCAAGATGCGCCGTCAGTCCGTTGAAACCGTCGGCCCACAAGGTGCAGTAGGGGCATCCGGTGCCCATATTGTGGATCACGAACAAAGTGTCCTTGTCGCCGAACAATTCTGACAGCCTGACCGTACCGTCCATGGTGTCGAAGGAATAATCCTCGACCTCCTGCGGCTCCATTGACGATTGCAGCGCGCGCATTTCCTGCCGCAATTCGGCAATCCGCATGCGGTGTGAATTAATCTGGTCGGTTGTTTCCTGATAGCTCATTTACCGTGCTCCTTGGGGCTGGGCTTTTCCGCGTCCCGGTTGGTATCGATGTCGTCGAGCCATGCAGCCAGGGTGTCGAACTGGGTCTGCCAGTATTTGCTGTATTTATTGACCCAAACCGCTGCCTGATAGATCGGCCCGGCATTGAGCCTGCAGCGGCTGATCCTGCCGGTGCGCTCCTGCTCGATGAGCCCGGCCGCAACCAGCACCTGAATGTGCTTCGATACTGCCTGAAGCGAGATATCGAACGGCTCGGCAAGTTCCGATACCAGAAACTCGCCGTCATCGAGCCGGGCGAGGAGGGCTCTGCGAACCGGGTCCGACAGGGCGGAAAAGACCTTGTCGAGAACCTGTTCGTCAGATCGGTGGGCTGCATGTTTGCTGGTCTCGGTCATCATCAATAATCAACCAGTGAATTGATAATCAATCATATGATTGATTATATGTCAATGATTTTGCCGCAAGCGCCAAATGGAACCGCTGCATGGGTGGGTAAATTATTATAAGTTCAAGGCGCTACGATGGAATGTTACATCGATCCGGCACGCAGGCGCGCCGTCATCGGCGCGCCCTTGCACGTTAAATCTACCCTGCGGTGTTGGCCGGGGTGGCCTGCAGGTGGCCGTAATTCTCAACGCCGATCGATTTCACCAGGTCAAGCTGGGTTTCGATGAAGTCGATATGGCTTTCCTCGTCGGCAATCAGCGTCTCGAACAGTTCCATGGACGCGAAATCCTCTTCCTCGCGGCACACTTTGCGCGCTTCCTGATAGAGGTCGCGGGCGCTGTATTCCGCCTTGAGGTCGCATTCCAGGACTTCCTTGATGTTCTGACCGATCATCAGCGGGTCGAGGGTCTGCAGGTTGGGGTGGCCTTCCAGGAAGATGATGCGCTCGATCAGTTTGTCCGCGTGCTGCATCTCCTCGATCGATTCCTCGCGCTCCTTCTGCGCGAGATTGCCGAAGCCCCAATCGTCGAGCAGCCGGTAGTGCAGCCAGTACTGGCTGACCGCGGTCAATTCGTGGCGCAGTGATTTGTTGAGGTAGTCGATGACTTTTTCGCTGCCCTTCATTGCATGCTCCGGTTCTCATTGGATGTGACTGTGCGAGCCAGGTGCCGCCTGGGTCATTACTAACCGCAGCACCGGTCGGGGGCAATTGTTTTGACTGGAACTGTTCAAAACAACGGTAGTGTGAACAAGGCCCGATATAAAGAAATCATGGTCTATGGTTACAGCGTGTCGGCTTCCTCATGTGTCGGCATACGCGCCTCTTCGATCAGCCGCGTAATCAGCCTGATGCAATTGCCGCATTTGGGCCGCCTGCCGCAGGCAGCAAACACGGTTAGTGCGGAGACCCGCCGATGAGGATCGACCTCGGCAAGACCGCGCACGGTCCATTCGACATCGTCGGAACTCAATCTGTTGCATTGACAAACGATCACACGCTTTGCTCTCGTATTCGAAAAACCGGCAGCCGGCATCTTCGGCAAGTCGGCTGGCTGGCGCAATGCTTAGTTTAGAACCTAGCGCATCAAAAAGGGCCGCATTGCTGCGGCCCTCCATGAGTTGGGCTTGTCTCAGAACCCCGGAACCGGGATCCGATCCGAAGGAGTTACAAGTCCGACAGAGGCTGCTCCGTTAAACCTGAAAAACATCCAAGATCCTCAGACATCACCGTAATCTCATTAGACATTGGATCACCTCCTTTCGAATGTTGACAATGACCGCACTATTACTCTGTTCGCGAACGAGGACAAGTGCGAATAGACAGTGTGCCGGGGACTGGCTTCTCGACAAACGATCTGCAATATACCCGACACATCGAAAATTGCTTTGAATCCGCGGAAAATACTCCTAACCACTCGGTTCACATCACAGGTTCGAAACAGCTCACAAAGCGCGCGGTCACATGGCAGACTTCTCGACACGAATCGAAACCGCATCCGCAGTTCTGGCAGGCGATTGCGGGCGCATCCTGTTTCAGCTCCGGGACGATATTCCCGATATTCTATATCCAGGACAAATAGGCTTGTTCGGCGGTCATCTGGAGACAGGAGAAACACCTCTTCAGGCTGTATGCCGGGAGGTTCGCGAGGAAATCGGGATAACGGTGCCACCAGACGCATTCACTGTACTGGCTGAATGCACCGTACCGGTCATGAGCGGCAGGCGGCTTGCGGAAACCATATTTCATGCAGTGGAAATTCCAACCGATCAGCTGGAAATATCCGAGGGCCGGCTGCTTCCGCTTGAATTGGATGAACTCTCCAACCAGCTCTGCAACATGACCCCGATCACCTGTTGCGCCGTGCGCATTTTGATGGACCGGCTTGGCTAATTTCACGGCCCGCGCAGGCTGCGGGCAAAAGTCCGGATGTCATTGATCATCAGTTCGGGCTGCTCCATGGCGGCGAAATGGCCACCGCGGGGCATCTTTGTCCACTGTGTCACATTGTAGATCCGTTCCACATAAGAGCGCGGCGGCCATGCCAGAAGTTCAGCTGGAAACAGGGCGCATGCGGTCGGCACCTCCACGCGTTTGCCCTCGGGCGACAACAGGCGGCCGCCTTCCTCGCGCCGTCCGTAGTAAATCCACGACGCCGTGTTGAAGGTCCGGGTGACGATGTAGACCATGATATTGGTGAGCAGTTCATCCTTGCTGTGGACGCTTTCGATGTCATCGCCGACCGTATCGGACCACGAATTGAATTTCTCGATGATCCAGGCAGCGATGCCGACCGGGCTGTCCATCATGGCATAGCTCAGGGTCTGCGGCCTGGTCGCCTGCTGGGTGCGGTAGCCGTTCTCCATTTCCTGTTCACGCTCGAAGCGCTCCGCCCAGGCCTCTTCCTCCGCACCTTGCGGTCCATCCGGGTGCCGCATGGTCAGGATGTTGATGTGGATCGCCTTGCAGGCCGGAGCGTGCTCATAACCAAGCCAGCTTGAAATGGCGCCGCCCCAGTCGCCGCCCTGGGCGAGATAGCTGTCATAGCCAAGCACATCTGTCATCAGCTTGGCAAACACACCGGCCATGCCGCGCGGGCCCATGGGGCGTTTTGGCTTGCCGGAAAATCCAAAGCCCGGCAGGGATGGCGCAACCACGTCGAAGGCGTCTTCTATATTGCCGCCGAACCGTTCCGGGTGGGCGAGGGGCTCGATGAACTCCATGAATTCGACCACCGTGCCTGGCCAGCCATGGCTGACGATCAGTGGCATGGGTGCCGGCCCGCTGCCCTTTTCATGGATGAAATGGATGTCGATGCCATCGACTGGAGCCGTGAAATGGGCAAAGCGGTTGATCGCTGCTTCCTGCGTGCGCCAGTCGAACTCCTCCACCCAATAGGCGCAAAGCTCCTTCATGTAATCGAGATTGGTGCCATAGTCCCAGCCGCCATCTTCGGGCATCTCGTGCCACGGGTAATCAGCGACACGCCTGCGGATGCGGTCGAGGGTTTCGTCTGGAACATCGAGGTGAAACGGCTGGATGGATGTCATGTGGTGTTGCCGATATGCCTGTGAGCCAGGATCGCTGAACTGGCTTTGCCCAATGGCCGGCAATCGTAGCACACTGGATATCCGGTCGCGACTTCAGGTTTGTCGTGTCGCGACCTTCTATGATCCATTCCTGGTCGTGCAGCTTAACCTCCAAAAAATTGTACTTTTTCGCCACCGATACGAACAGCAAGCGCTGGAATCTTGCGCATAGCCGACACGCGAGCCAGCGCTTGCTCCGTGTGAAAAATCCGTAAATTCGCACGCCTCCAGCTTCACACTGCGCTTCGTTCCGCGTTACCCTGCTCCTTGACGCCATCCTTGGCTTTAGCCAAAGCGGAGGTTTACATGGCCCATCTCGATGTCCGTATGCTGGGAGGTTTCGAAGCGCAGCTTGATACCGGTCAGAAGATTGCGCCCTCAATGCGAAAGACGGAGGCGTTGCTGGCCTATCTTGCGCTTACGCCGGAGAAGGCGCGATCTCGGGACCATCTTGTCGGCTTGCTTTGGAGCGACCGCGGAGAAGAACAGGGCAAGAGCTCGCTGCGCCAATCGCTAACTGCGCTACGCCGCGTGCTGCACGTGAACGGCGACACAATATTGATTACCGAAGGTGACATCATTTCTCTGGTGCCGGATGCGCTCGATGTCGATGTGATCGAGTTTGAAAGACAGGCGTCCGAGGGGTCCGGCGGCAGCCTTCGCCTTGCCGACAACCTGTACCAGGGTCCGCTACTCGATGGATTGAAGGTACGCGACCCGGCGTTTAACGAATGGCTTGCAGCCGAGCGTGCCCGCCTCGACAATCTGGCGATCCAGGTGCTGGAACGGCTGCTGGCGGGCTTCTTGAAGGAGCGCAATGACGATGCGGCGATTGCCGCGGCGCAGCGCCTGATCGCACGCGACCCGCTTCGTGAATCCGCTTATCGGACCCTCATGCGCCTCTATGCGGCGCGAGACGAGCGAGGGCTTGCGGCGCGTGAGTTCGAACGCTGCAGGGAAGTTCTTGTGAGCGAGCTGCAAGTTGATCCGGCACCCGCCACAAGCGGTCTCTTTGAGCAGATCCTGGCATCGGGCGCCGACGACACGACGCGAAGTGCGATGAGTGAACCAAAGCCCACACCGCCGCCGCTGCCATCGAAACCCTCCGTCGTGGTTCTGCCTTTCGCAAATCTGAGCGGCGATCCCGATCAGTCCTATCTAAGCGATGGCCTGACTGAAGACGTGATTACCAGCATGTCCCGTTTCCAGTCGCTCTTTGTGATCGGCACAGAATCAGCTCTCGCCTTTAACGACAAAACAGCAACCCTCACCGAGATTGCCAACGACCTCGGTGTTGAATATGTGGTGGAGGGAAGTATCCGCAGGTCAGGCGACTGCCTGCGTATCACCGCCCAGTTGATCGACCCGTTCACTGGTCATCGTCTCTGGACGGAACGCTACGATCGGCAGTTCTCTGACATATTCGCGATCCAGGATGAAATTGTCGCCAACATCGCCGCTGCGCTATCGGTGAACATTGAACGCGCGCGGGTCGAACTCACACGTAATCGATCAGTCGATACCCTGAGCGCTTATGATTGTTGCCTGCGTGCCAGGCAGAGTATGTGGATGTGGACGCCTGAGGGATTCGCCAGGGCCAGGTCACTCTTCGAGAAGGCGATCGAATTCGATTCAGATTACGCACCGGCCTGGGCCGGTCTTGCCCGCGCGTACAACAAGGATGCTTACTTCTGGCCTGGCATCGATCCGGGTCCATCTCTGGCCAAAGCACGTGAATTTGCGGACAAGGCGGTTTCGCTCGATCGGAAATCGGGATTGGCCTACGCCCAGCTTTCCTGGACTCACCTGTGCTTGGGAAACCACGAACTGGCGCGGGAGTTCCTGGATCTGGCCACGCAGTATGACCCGAACGAATCGGAGGTTCTGAATGTGCGTGTCTATGTCCTCGGTTTCCTCGGCGACCTGGATGCGGCCCTTGAGGAGGCTGAATTCGGATTACGAATAAACCCGTACAACCGGGACTACTATCTGGACGCTAAGGGAATGGCGCTGTTTTTCATGGGCCGTGATCGCGAGAATGCGCAACTGGACGGGCTCATCCAAGATGTCGTTCCGGACTGCCTGGCGTGGAATGCCGCTGTCTATGCCTATGTAGGCGACATGGATGCCGCCAGGAAAACGGCCGAACGGTTCGTTCGCGAATTCGGCGCCATTTGGAAGGGCGATCCGGACGCCGGTGCGGCAGAGTTCGCGCATTGGGTCGCCTATGTGTCCAATCCCTTTGTGTTTGAGGAGCACCGTCAGCGGCTGGTCAAGGGCATGAGGCTGGCTGGTTTGCCTCTGTGAGGGTCGTACGCCAGTAGGCACGGGGGTCGCGCCTCGCTCCAAATCACTTTTCACGTTGAAGTAACGCAACTCGCTCTCTGCGTTTTGTGGAAATCACGCTCCTTTCCCGGCTATCTTGGGGGAAAATCACGGGCACTCCCTAGTCTTGTCTCCACTGGGAAACAGCGGATCAGCCGCCTTCTCGCAACTGATGGAGACGACAATGAATCTCTTCGATATCTCTATCGCCGGTGCACACATGAACGCCATGAAAGCTGCAGCCGAAAGTGACAGGCATGCCCGCCACCACTGTCAGGCAGAACAGAAGGCCATCCGCGATGCCGATGTCGACCGTGCTGGTCTCGGCGTGTTTCGCCGCTGGCTCGCGGCCGCCGCGAGGATCGCCAGGGCCAAACGGATCGATCCGGCGTAAGCAAGAACCAAACCCAACGGTACACTTGCGGCTCCCTTTCGCGTTGTCGGAACGACTGCTTTGAAGTCATCTTCTTCCGCAAGAGCATTTACCCGCTCTATGGATTTCCTCACCCCTCACGGCTAGTCTAGTGGCGGAAAGGGGTAAGGAATTGGCACACACCGTACCTTTGAATGACGGTCCTGATGACCGGATCTGTGCTCCCAACCCGGACGAACTGGTGATTTCCTACGAGTTCTTTCCACCCCGGCACAAGGACGCGCAGGACCGTCTGGTGCAGGGTGTTCGCGAACTTGCAGGCCTGTCACCACGCTTTGTTTCCATAACCTATGGTGCCGGCGGCAGCACCCGCGAGAATACGCTCGCCACGGCAAAACGCATTGCGGCTGAAACCGCCATTGCAACCGCTGCACACCTGACCTGCGTGGGCGCGTCGCGCGACGAGGTCGACACCGTGGCGCGGGAGTTTTGGGATGCTGGCATCCGGCATATCGTCGCCATCCGCGGCGATCCGCTGGACGGCGCTTCGGTCTATAAGCCGCATCCCCACGGCTATGCCTATGCCTCAGACATGGTGGCCAGCTTGAAGCGTATCGCTGATTTCGAGATCAGCGTGGCGGCCTATCCCGAGGTCCATCCCGAAGCAACAAGCGCTGCCCAGGATCTGGATGCCTTGAAGCGCAAACTTGATGCCGGTGGAACCCGCGCGATTACCCAGTTCTTCTACGATCCGGATGTCTTTCCGCGTTTCGTCGAGCGGGCGCGGGCAGCCGGGATCGACGCGCCGATCGTGGCGGGGCTCATGCCGGTCACCAATTTCGACAGGGTCACCCGATTTGCCCGCCATTGCCGCGTCGCCATTCCAGCCGAACTGGCCGCGCGCTTCGATGGGCACGCCCAGGATCCCGCGGCTTGTCGCAGCCTGGCTCTTTCGGTGGCAGCAGAGCAATGCCGGCGCTTGCGCGCACAGGGTCAAAGGCATTTTCACATCTACACGATGAACGACACTCAGTTGGCCGCATCGATCCACGATGGGCTGCATGAGGTTGGCACCCCATAAGCAGCCCAATTCGATCGCCGTCTGGGACAACTGTTGCTCCATGCATATGAAACGCTTTAGCGGGCTAAGAACCCTTGCGCCGCTTCAGCCAGGCGTCCAGCGACCAGTGATCATGGTGGCGCAACAGCCAAAGGGCCGCAAAACCGCCAAACGCTGCCAGGGCGATCGCCTGGTTGCGGTTGGTCGGGAAGCCGTTGTTGTTGATCACGAAAGGGGCGATCAGTGTCGGTGAGATGATCGCCACGGTGACCGCGTGCATGGCGAAGCCGAGCGCATAAGTAACCACACGCCACAGCCCCAGGGCTATGGCAAGACAAATGGCGATCTGGGCGGTCGCCAGGATATAGGGCATGTTTGCGCCGATATCGATGCCGTAGAAATAGCCCCAGATCTTTTGGTACTGCGCCGGCGCCAGGATCTTGTTGACCGCCCAGACGAACAGAAACCAGGCAAGACCGATCCGCAGGATCGCCATTCCCAACGCTTCCCGTGTCTGCATGCCCTGGCCCTCCATGTCCGCGCGCGATGTCACTCAAGACCGTGGCAGGGCGAGGGGTTGATGACAAGTCACAGGAGATAACGTTTTACGGCATCCTCGTTCCACCGCATGCCAAGTCCCGGACCCTGGGCCGTGACATGGCCGTCAACCACCGTGGACGGGTTTTCAAGAACGGTTGAGGCCATGTCGAGATATTCCAGCCAATGCGCCGTCGGCGTCACCGGCAGCACATGGGCGCTGGCCTCGATGAACAAGTGACTGGAAACCGGCATGCGCACAGATGCGGCCAGGCCGGCAGCAGCCAGCCATCCGGTAACGCCGCCGATCTTCATCAGGTCAGGCATGGCATAATCGCAGGCGCCCGCTGCGATCGCCTTGGCCATGTCGGATGCGAACCACCAGTTCTCACCGGTCTGTATCGGGACCGGTGAAGCTGCCCGCACCTCCGCGTGACCCTCGAAATCCTCCGCCGGCACTGGTTCTTCCACCCAGTGGAGATCAAAATCTGCCAGGTGCTCGATCCGCCGCACCGCCGCAAGCGCGGTAAGCGACTGATTGTAATCGACCATCAAAGCGACATCGTCGCCGATCACATTGCGAACCGCACGGACGGTTTCAACGTCGCGCGCCACGTCGCCATCCCCGAGCTTGATCTTGATGCCCTGGAAGCCGCGTGCAAGCGAGGCCTCGAGCATGCCGCTATCCTGGGGCATATCGACAATACCGTAGCTGTCATAGGCGATTACCGGCCGGGGCTCTGCGCCGAGCAGTTCAACCACCGGCACGCCATGTGCCTGGCCAAGCGCATCCCACAGCGCCATGTCGAGGCCGGACAATGCCATGCCGACAAGCCCCTGGCGGCCCATTAGCCTGAATGCCGCTTCAAATCCCGCGGCACGGTCCGCAGGGGCCACCGGCTGGCCCGTGCACATGGGAGCGATGTTTTCAAGGAACGCCCGCATTGGCGCAAGCGTCGCAGCGGTGTAGCCCATCACATAGGCGCGGCCTGTTATGCCGGCATCTGTCGCCACATCGATCAGTAGCAACGGCGCGCTTTCAAGAGCACCGGAGGCTGTGCGCAACGGCCGTTCCAGTGGCACATTGACGGCCCGTGGCGTAACCGATGTGATGGTCGGCATGTCTGTCATGTTGGCCTGCTCCATCTATGGCGCGGCGGAAATTGTCCGGCCGCAATGTTACATGTAAACTTCTCTCAAATCTCCGATCAACAGGACCATCCAGCATGATTGACCATGTGTCCATTGGCGTTTCCGATCTGCACCTGTCGAGGTCTTTCTATGAACAGGTGCTGGCGACGATCGGGCTCTCAAAACTGGTTGAGCGAGACGGCACTGTTGGCTTCGGCAAGCGGTATCCGGAATTCTGGATCAATCTGCGCGACGGTGTGGCGCCGCTCGGCAATGGCGCGCATATCTGCCTGCGCGCGCCCGACACCGGGGCGGTCGACGCCTTCCATAAAACCGCCCTTGAGCTTGGTGCAACGTCCAAGGGCGCTCCCGGTGCCCGCCCGGAATATAACGACCGCTACTACGCCGCCTTCATCCGCGATCCAGACGGCAACCGCATAGAGGCAGTGACCTTCGTGAACAGTTGATCCGCCATTCCGCCTCAGGCGCGCGCTTTCATGAAACTTTCAGGCGGCACCCAGGTATCCGGCGCCTCGCCATTTGCCCAGCGGCACATTTCCTGAAGAACCGGGAGCAATCTCCGGCCCCGGCCGGTCAGCACATAGTCGAACCGGGGAGGGTTGGTCTGATAGGGTGTCTTTTCGATCAGGCCGGTTTCGTCCATGCGCTTCAGACGACTGGTCAGAATGTTCGTCGGGATGCCTTCCGGTGACGAAAGAAACTCTCCAAACCGTTTCTTGCCGGTCGCCATGTCGCGAATAATCACCAGCGACCACTTGTCACCGACCACATCCAGTGTGGTGGCGATCGGGCAGCCGGAACGTTCGGAAATCAGGGTTGGGTGTGGGGTCATGATTCACACTTGCAATATGCAAGTCACTCCGTTAATTTCATACTTGCAAAGTACAAGTTACTTAACCAGGAGAGCAAGATGAAACTTCCATTTGAGGGCGGATGTCTGTGTGGTGCTGTGTGCTATGAATGTTCCGCCGAGCCGGTGATCAACGGCCACTGCCACTGTGTTGATTGCCGGCGCTCGAGCGGCACCGGTCATTGTTCGCATATGGGCGTGCCGGAGGCAGCCGTAAAGATCGACGGCGAGACGGCACTGTATGAAGCGCCTGCTGACAGCGGCAACATGGTCGGACGCCGGTTCTGTCCGATTTGTGGCGCCGCCGTCTATTCGGTGAATTCCGGCATGGCAGGGCTGGTGTTCCTGCGCGCGTCAAGTCTCGATGATCCCGAACTGTTCAAGCCGCAGGTGATCGTCTACACCCGCAGCCGTCCGTCCTGGGACAAGATCGATCCCGATCTGCCAAGCTTCGAAACCATGCCGCCACCCGAGGCCATGCCTTAGAAATCATCCGGGCGATCTTCGTCCGCTAAGAAAGCAGCTCAAGTAGGTGCTCTACAATAATGGGCTGCAGGGACAATGGATGATTGTGGCCGGTACCATGCAGCACGGAAAGCCGGGCGTTTGGAATTCGTGCAGCCATGTCCTCACCATGCTCAAGGCTGAAGATCGGATCCTCGTCACCGTGAAGGATCAATGCAGGACACGTTATGTCGCTGGTCTGGTCGTGGAACGGCTCAGTGGCAAAGCGTGACAGGACGATCCGGGCCGTGCCTTCGGGATAATACATTCTGGAAACGGATGTTTCAGCACTTTGCCGTGCCTCGAATGGATCGAGTGCATGGACCGATCCATTCGTTGCAAGGCGAAGATTGATCATCGCCTGCACTCTCTCTTCAGTCGTATCATAGGTGTGCGTCGCACCGAGCATTGCCGCTTCGACGCCTGGCGCGCGCGGCGGCAGGGCCGGGTTGTAGTTGCTGCCCTGCAGGCACACCAGTCCGGACACAGATTTCGGCGCGCTCAGAGTCAGCAATTGCGCGACCATTGACCCGTAGGAATAGCCGACGACACAAGCAGAAGTGACCTGCAGATAATCCAGCAGCAGCCGCGCGTCGTCTGCCATGTCCTGTCCCGTATAGGGCGCTGGTGGACAAACCCCTTGTTCCAGCTGCGCCTTGGCTGATTTCAAATCAGCGATGCCCCAATCGTCAAACTTCGTGGACCAACCTGAGTCCCGAAGCTCGTAGCAAACAACGCAATAGCCGTTTGAAACCAGCGGTTCATAGAGGCCGGCTGGCCAATCCGTGATGTTGTCGGTGATGCCAAGAACAACCAGAATGACCGGATCCGATCGATCGCCATGGATTTCGTATGCGAGCTCTACACCGTTTGACAAAGCGGCCTTGGGCATCGATCACGTCTCCAGCAAGACAGGCCTGTCAGGGCGCTGAGCCATGTTCACTTGCCTCCAGTCGGGTCAGGATCTGGTTTGTCATCGTATAGTGCATCGCATCCCAGAAGGGTGAATAAAACTGGCTGGTGACGCCCGGTGAGTGCCGGGCGCGCTGCACTGACTCACAGATGTAATTGTCTTCTTTACGCGCCTGAAGGCCGGCACGCATGGAAGCCTTTCGGTCTTCCGCCAGGGCCGGGTCAGTTGCGCCATCCCGGTCGAACAGGGTCATCAGCCTTTGCTGGCCCTCTTCGGGGCCTGAGGGCAGAAACAGCGCGATGCGGGCAGCATTGCCAAGAACCGTGATCACCCAGTTCGGATACGCATTTGCGATTGTGTTGATACGGTTGGGCGAGCCATCCTTGTTGAGCACGGGCGGGAGGCCGGATTCGCCGTAAAACGATGCCCCGATGCTGTTGTCGTAATGCAGTCCAAGGAACCCCGACGGATCGTTGATTTCCGTGTAGGTCTTGTTGCCCTCACTGTCGACCCGGGGACTGTGCGGCGACTTCCTGTACATGGCATGGACGAAACTCTCGTGATAGACGTTTGGAGAGTAGTTCTCATACACGGTTTTCCAGTTGGCCTCGATCGGCAGAGAGCTGATCATCGGCGCCCGTTTCTCCTCGCGCCCGACCTCAAGACGATCCAGATCCACACCGGCAAAGTGATCAAGAATCGGCCGATACTGTTCGTTGAAAGGAACATGATGTTCCCCCAGAAATACGAACAGCGTGTTCAGCCACTCTTCACACGGCACCTGAACCAGGTCAGCATTCAAGGACCGCAGATCGAGGCCTGATGCCTCAGGTGTCCCGTCCCAATAGCCTGCTTTCAGCAGATCACCGCTCAGACCGTACGTCCAGCCGTGATAGGGCGTTGTGATCTGATCCACGCCGTGCTGTGAGCGGATGCACACCTCGCACCCGTCATAAGGGCAAACATTGTGAAAGGCGCGGGCAATGCCATCCTCCCCGCGCACAAGCAGCAGGGGATGGCCGATCGGGTTGAGGACCATAATGTCGCCGGCATTCGAAATCTCCTCGGAAAATGCCACTGCGAGCCAGCTTTCTTTCAGGGCATGCGTGATTTCGAACTGGAAGTAATCCGTATCCATGAAGGCTCGTGCCGGGAACGTTCGCGCCTCATCGATCGGTGCCCTAATTGCTGCCCGCTCTTCGTCAGTCAGCAGATCCTTCAGTGCCGTCATGCCCGATTACTCCTGTCGATTGGTACAGGTAACATTACCCGGCTTTGCCTGTTGCGTAACCAGACAAAACCGCGAATGGCAGATCTGCACTGCACATGGAACAGCACCAGCGTTCACCGCGGAACGACAGGCGAACATTTTTTGGAACCGGGATACTTGATAAATCGGCGGGCCCGAAGCCTTGCTGGAAGTGCTCCGCCCCTCCGTACGCTTTAGGCGATCTTCTCGCCGCGCAAGGCCCGTTCCAGCGTGTGCTGCGGCAACAGGCTCATGCTCTCGAACAGCCCGAGATAGTCCCAGTGGTTGTAGACTTCGGCGATTTTGCCGTCGGCAATCCGGAACCACATGGAGCCGGTGGTCTCGACCGCCTCGCCAGTGTCACGCCGTTTCGAGCGGAAGGTGCACAGCGATGAGACCCACTTGTCGCGCTCCAGGATCCTATCGACCGTGATGACGATATCGTCGAACAGCCCGCAGACCTCTTTGTGGAACTTCTTGAAGCCCTCCGGTCCCTGGCGAATGTCCTCGCCCAGACCTTCGGTCCGTCCATCCGGCACAAACATCTCGTCGATTGCCGAGGTGTCCTGTTCGGTCCAGACGCGGTGAAACCAAGTATCAATGAATTCGCGTGTTGTTAACATCCTGCCCCATCTCCTGAGCGATCACCGTTTCGGGTCCAGGAGGAGAGATCCGCCGGAACCCGCGTTTCGGATCATCATACCGCATTTTAGAGTGAATGAAAATTTCCGATACTGCGATTGCGACACTTGGTTCGAAATTTGAACCGGGCTCACCCGCCGGTCACGCTCATATGGCGCATCACTGCCGGCCTTTTGTGCTCGCGGTCTATGATGAAATCATGGCCCTTGGGCTTGCGTGAAATCGCCTCGTCAATGGCGCTGCGCAACAGTTCGTCGCCTTCCGATGCGCGCAACGGTGCGCGCAGGTCGGCGGCGTCGTCCTGGCCAAGGCACATATAGAGTGTGCCGGTGCAGGTCAGGCGCACCCGGTTGCAGGATTCGCAGAAATTGTGGGTGAGGGGGGTGATGAAACCGAGCCGCCCGCCGGTCTCCTTGACCTGTACATAGCGCGCCGGACCACCGGTCTTATAAGGGATATCCTCAAATGTCCATTTGTCGAGCAGCCGCGTGCGCACCTGCGAGAGCGGCAGATACTGATCCGTGCGGTCGCCGTCGATGTCACCCATGGGCATGGTCTCGATCAGGGTCATATCCATGCCCTTGCCGTGACACCACTGCATCATGGTTTCGATTTCGTGTTCATTGACGCCCTTGAGCGCCACCATATTAATCTTGACCTGAAGCCCGGCATCGAGTGCTGCGTCAACGCCGGCCATGACTTTATTGAGATCACCCCACCGGGTGATCTCATGAAACTTCTTGGGGTCTTTGGTATCCATCGACACATTGATGCGCCGGACACCGCAATCGACCAGTTCCGCGGCGTATCTGGAAAGCTGGCTGCCATTGGTTGTGAGCGTCAGTTCTTCCAGCGCGCCGGTGGTCAAATGCCGTGACAACTGGCGGATCAGCCACATGATATTGCGGCGCACCAGGGGTTCGCCGCCGGTCAGGCGTAATTTACCCACGCCCTTGTCGATGAAGGCCGAACACATACGGTCCAGTTCTTCCAGGGTCAGCACATCGCGTTTGGGCAGGAAAGTCATGTTTTCCGCCATGCAGTAAACACAGCGGAAGTCGCAGCGGTCGGTGACCGACACGCGCAGATAATTCACATGCCGTCCGAACGGATCGATCATCTGTGACTGGCCCGGCGACGTGGCATGCGTCTCCGGCGGCAATTCGATAGACCCTTCGCCCACTAAAACACTCCCTGACATCGAGGCGCGCCTTTTGGCGCATAACTTGTCACCTAGAATTGGCGTGAATGGCCGTCAGGTCAAGGGCCTTGCCTCTGCATGCAGGAAAATGCCGATCAATTTACCGGTCGAATTGGTCGAATTTCCCAACGTGCGACAAATAGTATAACAAATTCAGCCTGTTGGAAGGTATCTCGTATGGCGGAAATCCTTTGTGTGCGAACCGGCGCTTCCTTGCGTTTTGAGTGATTCTGAGCTTTACTGAAAAGTCCAACAACGTGCCGTATCCAGCATGCCTGTTTGGTGACGGAACGCACCCGGCACGACAAGAGCAAGATATCCAGGGAATGAGCGAAACCGAGATTCTTGATCGCCCTTCACCTGCAGCGGAAGACGAGCTGCGGGCTATGCTCTATCGGTTCCTCGCCTATTCACTGCACAAGCCGGTCGATGCCGAAGGCCTGAAGGATGCCGCGGCCATGACCGGCGACGACACCGAACTGGGCCGGGCGATCGACGCCTTTGCCCATATCGCTTCCAAGTCCTCGCCGGAAGTCATTGCCCAGGAGTATCACGATCTGTTCATCGGCGTCGGCCGCGGCGAGTTGCTACCCTATGGATCCTATTACCTGACCGGCTTCTTGAATGAAAAGCCGCTCGCCAAACTGCGCAGCGACATGGCGCGGATCGGCATCGAGCGGCGCGAAAATGTCAAGGAACCGGAAGACCATATCGCCGCCCTGTATGAAATGATGAGCGGACTGATCACCGGCGAGTTCGACACGGTCACGGACCTGGAGCAGCAAAAACAGTTTTTCAATGCCCATGTCGGGTCATGGGCAAGCCACTTCTTCACCGATCTTGAAGCAGCAAAGTCGTCGGTTCTGTACGGTGCGCTCGGGTCGGTCGGCCGCCATTTCATGGCGATCGAGGAAATGGCGTTTTCGATGGATTGATCCAGCCCATGCGCTGGATGCAATAGGCTTCCGCAATGGAAGTTTGATGGAGATTTTGAGAAGTGGCGATCAAACGCCACCGGAAAGAACAGGGCATCACATGTCAGTTTCGGTTGTCATTGGTTGATGTCCAGGTGAGTTGCGTACCGCCGTCAAGGCGGATTTGAAGAGTAAGGCACGTCAATAGGAGGAAGACGCAAATGAGCGATAAGGCGAAAGCCGGCCGTCGCGAATTTCTGAAGCTTGCCAGTCTAGGCGCCGTCACCGGCGGTGTTGCACTGGCGGTCGGTCAGACAAGCGCGGAAGCGGACGAAGTCAAGTCCGAGACGTCTGCTGGATATCGGGAAACCGAGCACGTGAAAAAATATTACGAGCTTGCGGGGTTCTAGAACGGACACCAGGGTGACCCGGATGCGGACGCGCTCGGCGCGGTTGCGTTCGAAATTGAACGGTCTTGATAAAGGCCGAAAATGCGAGAGAGGAGAGAAACATGCTTAGGAAGAAGACTGACGGGGTGGCGATAGGCCCCCGTTTGTCATCGGCCCTAACAGAGTTGACGGGTGGAGCCATTGACAGGCGTACATTCCTGAAACGCTCCGGTTTGACGATCGGTGGCCTCGCGGCCGCTGCAACGCTCAAAGACGGAATGGTTCAGAAGGCCGCTGCCGCAGAAGGCGCAGGCAATGTCGAGATCAGAAAATCGGTGTGCACCCACTGTTCGGTCGGTTGCACGGTGTTGGCCGAGGTCGCAGGTGGCGTCTGGGTCGGGCAGGAGCCTGGCTGGGACAGCCCCTTTAACTTAGGTGCCCATTGCGCCAAGGGCGCATCGGTGCGCGAACATGCGCATGGCGAGCGGCGCCTGAAATATCCGACCAAACTGGTCGGCGGCAAGTGGACGAAGATCAGCTGGGAAACCGCGATCGACGAGATCGGCGACCAGATGCTGGCCATTCGTGAGAAGTCGGGACCGGATTCGGTTTACTGGCTCGGCTCCGCCAAGCACTCCAACGAACAGGCTTATCTGTTCCGTAAATTATATGCCTTCTGGGGCTCCAACAATGGTGACCACCAGGCGCGTATTTGTCACTCCACCACGGTTGCAGGTGTTGCCAACACCTGGGGCTATGGCGCGATGACCAATTCCTACAACGACATTCACAATTCGCGCGCGATCTTCCTGATCGGCGGCAATCCTGCCGAAGCGCACCCGGTGTCGTTGTTGCACCTGTTGAAGGCGAAGGAAGAAAACAACGCTCCGCTGATCGTGTGCGACCCGCGCTTCACGCGCACCGCAGCACACGCCACGGAATATGTCCGGATGCGTCCGGGCACCGACGTGGCGCTGATCTGGGGTATCCTCTGGCACATCTTCGAAAACGGTTGGGAAGACAAAGAGTTCATCCGCCAGCGCGTCTGGGGCATGGACAAGATCAAGGAAGAAGTCGCCCAGTGGAATCCGGAAGAAGTTGAGCGTGTCACCGGTGTTCCCGCATCACAGATGAAGCGGGTCGCCCGCACCATGGCCAATAACAAGCCTGGGACTTTCATCTGGTGCATGGGTGGCACTCAGCACACCAACGGCAACAACAACACGCGTGCGTATTGCATCATGCAATTGGCCCTTGGCAACATGGGCACCTCGGGTGGCGGAACCAACATTTTCCGCGGCCACGACAATGTGCAGGGCGCAACCGATTTCTGTGTGTTGTCTCACTCGCTGCCTGGTTATTACGGCCTCAAGAAAGGTTCGTGGAAGCACTGGGCGCGCGTCTGGGATGTCAAATACGACTACCTGCTTGGGCGGTTTGAATCTGAAAAGATGATGCAGTCCAAGGGCATTCCGGTGTCGCGCTGGATCGATGGTGTCCTGACGCCTAAGGAACAGATCGACCAGACCGACAATCTGAGGGCCATGGTGTTCTGGGGTCACGCCCCGAACTCTCAGACCCGGTTGCCGGAAATGCAGCAGGCGATGAAAAAGCTCGATCTGTTGGTGGTGATCGATCCTTATCCGACCATGACGGCGGTGATGCATGACCGGCAGGACGGTGTCTACCTGTTGCCGGCGTCGACACAGTTCGAGACCTATGGCTCGGTAACCGCGTCCAACCGCTCGTTGCAGTGGCGCGAAAAAGTCGTCGAGCCGATGTTCGAATCGTTGCCTGATCAGACGATCATCTACAAGTTTGCCAAAAAGCTCGGCTTCGCCGACGAGATGTTCAAGAACATCAAGGTCGAGAATGACGAACCGAACGTCGAGGAAACCACCCTCGAGTTCAACAAGGGCATGTGGACGATCGGCTATACCGGTCAGTCGCCGGACCGCTTGAAAAAGCACATGGCGAACCAGCACACCTTCGACAGAACCACGCTCCGCGCCAATGGCGGTCCGTGCGATGGCGAATATTACGGCCTGCCATGGCCATGCTGGGGCACCGCCGATATGGGCCATACCGGCACACCCAATCTCTACGACACGTCCAAACCGGTCGCAGAGGGTGGTTTGTGCTTCCGCGCCCGTTTCGGTGTCAAGGCGCCGGACGATTGGGGCGGCGGCAACATGCTTGCCGAAGGCTCATGGCCGGAAGGCTCCGAGATCCAGGACGGGTATCCCGAGTTCTCGATGGCCATGCTGCAGAAGCTTGGCTGGGATGGCGATCTGACCCCGGACGAACGCTCGGCTATTGATGCGGTGGCTGGTGAGAAGACCAACTGGAAGACCGACCTGTCCGGCGGTATCCAGCGGGTTGCCATCAAGCATGGCTGCGCCCCGTTTGGCAACGCCAAGGCCCGTGCCGTGGTGTGGACGTTCCCGGATCCGGTGCCCTTGCATCGCGAGCCGCTATATACGCCAAGGCGCGATCTGCTGCCGAAATACGCCACCTACAAGGATCGGCAAATGTATCGTCTGCCGACCTTCTACGCCTCCATTCAGGAGAATGATTATTCCACGGATTTCCCGACCATTCTGACATCGGGCCGTCTGGTGGAGTATGAAGGTGGCGGCGACGAGTCCCGGTCCAATCCGTGGCTCGCTGAACTGCAGCAGGACATGTTTGTCGAGGTCAACCCGACCGATGCCAATAATATCGGTATCAGGGATGGTGAGATGGTTTGGGTCCAGGGCCCGCCGACACACGACAAACAACCCGGCGGCAAGGTAAAAGTCATGGCCATGATCACCGAACGGGTCGGCAGGGGCGTTGCCTTCATGCCGTTCCACTTCGGCGGTCACTTCCAGGGTGAGGATCTCAGGGACAAGTATCCAGAAGGTGCTGATCCGTTTGTGCTCGGCGAAGCGAGCAACACGGCGCAGTCTTACGGCTACGACTCCGTGACCCTCATGCAGGAATCCAAGGTCACGCTTTGCCGAATTGAGAAAGCGTAGGGAGGACACACAATGGCACGGATGAAATTCCTTTGTGATGCTGAACGTTGCATCGAATGCAACGCGTGTGTCACCGCGTGCAAGAATGAGCACGAGGTGCCCTGGGGCATCAACCGACGGCGCGTCGTCACCATCAATGACGGCAAGCCGGGCGAGCGGTCGATATCGGTCGCTTGCATGCACTGCTCGGACGCACCCTGCATGGCGGTTTGTCCCGTGGATTGCTTCTACCAGACCGACGAAGGTGTGGTGCTGCACTCCAAGGACCTCTGCATTGGCTGTGGTTATTGCTTCTATGCGTGCCCGTTCGGCGCGCCGCAATATCCGCAGGTGGGCAATTTCGGATCCCGCGGCAAGATGGACAAATGTACCTTCTGCGCCGGCGGCCCCGAAGACGACCACTCCGCTGCGGAGTTCAAAAAATACGGGCGCAACCGTCTGGGTGAAGGCAAGCTTCCGCTGTGTGCGGAAATGTGCTCGACCAAGGCCCTGCTCGCCGGCGACGGCGACAAGGTGTCCGACATCTACCGCGAGCGTGTCATCGCGCGCGGGTTCGGTTCGGGTGCCTGGGGCTGGAGCCGGGCCTATGCCGGACAAGGCGCATAACGGAAACACCTGTGCGGGGCGGCTCCGGCCGCCCCGCTCATAGCGCTCATTTTTATACGCCTATTGTAGGATGCTGTTGGGCTGGCGCCTCGCCACAATGCGTGCGAGTCTGTCCAATCACAGAGTTCGCTCGGCCTTGAGCAACAAACACGGCTGGATCCGATGGAAAGTCAGGTCACAAAAATTATCGGCATAGCACTCGTCTTCTTCGGCTTCATGGTCGCGATTGGTCTGAGTCTGAGCGACAAACCGGAAGAAACCCGGCCTCTGGCCTATACCAAAGGCGTTTATGGCGGGGCGGATGATGAAGCCCTCAGCAAGTCGACGGTTGATGCTCTGCGGCGGCGCACATCGCGTTATCGCAACTCCGGTATTTGAAAGACCAAGGGGGAGGAGGTTTGAAATGAACGCTCAGGCACAAGACGTTGCGTGGCGATTGTCGCTCGCCGGTCTCTTTGTCTTTTTCTTGGCAGTTTTCCTGATGGCAGGCCAGTTCGACCAGCCGGCACATGCACAAACCGGCGGCCTGGTTCCAGGCAACACCCAGGGCCAGACGGCGGATCCCGAATTCTGGCGGGAAATCAGAAAAGGCGCCCGCGGCACGGTTTCCAACCAAAACCCGCAGGCCGGCCAACTGATCCAGTCAGAAGGCGATAACTGGCGGGCAATGAGAAACGGCCCCCTGGTCAAATGGGGCGGCTGGGCGCTGTTCGGCACCATAGCACTCCTCGCATTGTTCTTTTTCCTGCGCGGTCGGATTGCCATCGAGCATGGCGCAAGCGAAGAAAGGATCACGCGATTTTCGGACTTTGAGCGCATGAGCCACTGGATACTGGCCGTGTCCTTCATCATATTGGCGATCTCTGGGCTTAACATGCTTTATGGCAAATACGTGCTGTTGCCGCTGATCGGTGGCGGTGCCTTTGCCTACATCACAGCACTCGGCAAGTGGGCGCATAATTTCCTTGCCTTCGGTTTCATGCTCGGCCTGGTGCTGATCTTCTTCAGGTGGATCAAGCACAACATTCCCAACCTCGGTGACATCAAATGGCTGCTGGTCGGTGGCGGTCTGTTCACCAAGGGCGTTCACCCGCCGGCGCGCAAGTTCAATGCCGGCCAGAAAATCATATTCTGGCTGGTCATCCTGTGCGGCGTGTCGATCAGTGCGTCGGGTATCTCTCTCTTGTTTCCGTTCCAGACAGCACTCGTCGCCAAAACCTTCGCGGCACTCAATGCCATGGGTTTCACCAGTGTACCGGTTGAGGTAACTCCGATGATGGAGATGCAGTACAGCCAACTCTGGCACAGCATCGTGGCGGTGGTGTTCGTCGCCGTGATCCTGGCGCACATTTACATCGGCTCGATCGGCATGGAAGGCGCATTCGATGCCATGGGAAGCGGTGAAGTGGACGTTAATTGGGCCAAGGAGCATCATTCCCTTTGGGTCGAGGAAATGAGCACATCCGGTCAACTGCCCGGATCGAAACCAGTCCAGCCACCGGCAGAGTAACGGAACGGTCAGGCCGGCCTGAAAAAGGGCAGGGATGTGTCGAACATGCGTCGTCCCTTCACCATTGCCAGCCAGGGGTTCTGGCCAGCGTTCACCATGGCGCTGATCATGCTTGTCCTGCCGGGAGAAAGCCCAGCGATCGCCGCCAATCTTGAGGGGCATGGCGGCCCGGTGAAGGCCATTGCCATTTCCGCCGACGGACGCACGGCGCTGACCGGCAGTTTCGATTACTCCATGATCCATTGGCGCCTGGATGGCGATAAACCGGTGATCGCGCACCGTTACGAAGACCATGATGCAGCCGTCAATGCGGTCGAGTTCATTCCCGGAACCGGCCGTGCCATATCCGGCAGCGATGACGGCAGCCTGCGGATCTGGAATCTTGAAACCGCACAACTGATCCACCGGTTTACCGGTCACAGTCACAAGGTGGTCGATCTGGCGGTCTCCTCCGATGGCCGCTTTGCCGCCTCAGCCGGGTGGGATGCCACGATCCGTATTTGGGACCTGAAGGCCCTCAAGCCGGCCGGCGTGCTCAGTGGACACCGGGGCAACGTCAATACGCTCGAATTCTCCACCGATGGCACTATTCTTTACTCCGGCGGGGTTGACGGTACGGTCCGCCAATGGAATGTCGCCCAGGCGGTTATGTTGCGGACCGTGCATCGTCATGGTTGGGGTGTGAATGTTTTGCGCATCCTGCCCGATCAAACCCGCATTCTGTTCGGCGCCATCGACGGCACCGCCAATGTGCTTGATATCGCCTCCGGCAAGATAGAACGTACCCTGGCGACCCATAAGGGGCCGGTGCTTTCCGCGGTTGTTTCCGCCGACCATGGACTTGCAGCATCCGGCGGCGGCGACGGCAAGATCAATGTCTGGTCCCTGAACGACTGGTCTGTCCGCAAAGGCCATGATAATCCCTATGGTCCGGTCTGGGCTTTGGCGATGACCGCAAACGGGCACTCATTATATTATGGCAGCCTCGACGACTTCGCCATTGAATGGCAGATGGTACCCGGCCGTACATTTGAAAAACTCGCGGGCCGGTTTCCCCGGCGTTTTCAGGTCGATGCGGATGTCGGTCCAGGAGAACGGCAATTTGCCCGCAAATGCAGTATTTGCCACACCCTGACCCCTGACGGCGCCAACCGCGCAGGGCCGACACTCTATAATCTGTTTGGTCGGCGGGCGGGCACCTTGCCCGGCTACATCTATTCTGACGCCCTGAAAAATTCAGATATAATATGGAACGCGGAAACAATCGGCAGACTGTTTGGAGATGGCCCGCAAGAACTTGTACCTGGTACCAAGATGCCCTTGCAGAGAATGACCAGCACCGAAGAACGAGACGCTTTGATCACATTCCTGGAGAAGGCGACCCGGGCCAAACCTTAGAGCGCAGTACCAATAACAGGCACCGGTTTTCGGACAAGCTGTGCGGTAATGAAACCAGACTGGGTACCCTCACGGACCCGGTAACGCCTGCAGGCAGCAGGCATAGGAATTGGGAGTAAACTTATGAAAGCGTTTTTGGCAAGCTTGATCGTGCTCGCTGTCGTGAGCGTGACGGCTTACGTGGTTCTCCTGGGCACGGAGATGTCGTCGTCCGACGTCTACAGCTCCAATTCCGTGCGGTTGAATTGATCAAGCTCTTTCCAACGCCGCTCCCCTTGGGCAGGGAACGTTCGGCGGGAGTGGCGGCATATGCCGCCGCATTTGCGTTGTTCCTGGCGCTTGCAATGGTGCCGGTCTCGGTGCGCGCCGACACTGCCGACTTCAAAGTTGCGCTCAGATCCGTAGTCAGTGTCCTGCCGGACTGGCCGGCTGCCAACGCTAGGCTCGAAGAGCCCGAAGGCTCGGGCGTGGTGGTTCTGGACGGCCGGTCGGTCATTACCGCCATGCATGTGGTCGAAAAGGCTCGTAATATACGCATCCGCACATCATCGGGGCAGATCCTGAAGGCCTGGCTGCAGGGTACCGACCGGGCGACCGATCTTGCCCTGTTGAAGCTCGACACCAGACTGGCGCCACTGGCGTTCGGCGGAGATGTGGAATTGGGCCAGGGCGTCTGCGCCATCGGCAACGCATTCGGGCTGGGCCTGTCAGTAACCTGCGGCACCGTCTCGGCGGTCAACCGGGCAGGTGTCGGTTTCAATTCAATTGAAGACTTCGTTCAAACCGATGCCGCCGTGAACCCGGGCTCCTCCGGTGGTGCCCTGATCGATGGCGAGGGTCGGCTGGTCGGTGTATTGTCGGCAATCTTCACCAAGACGTCTGATGCAAATATCGGTGTCAATTTCGCCATATCCGCACCGCTCGCCCGCAAGGTGGTGCAGGCGCTATCAGTTGATGGATCGATTGCCTGGCAGCTGGGCGGCCTTGGGTTGAAAGCCTATCCCGCCAAGGACGCGGTGGGCCAAATGGCCGCCGAAGTCGTGCGGGTGCGCACCGGCGGTCCAGCAGAGGTTGCCGGCCTTAAACCTGGAGACCGTCTGATTTTTGCCGATGGGCGGCGGATCAGAAAACCCGCAGATTTCCGCAGCATCATGGCCAGGCAGAATGGCGGCACGGTGGTCACGGTCGAGATCCGCCGTGGCGAACAGACCATCAAGCTGCCGATACAGGTTCCCAAAGACGACTAATGCTCACTACAGAAAACCTGTCCGCTGAAAATCAATAGTGAGTTATGGCGGACTGGTCTGGCGCAACACAGGAGGTCCGGGATGGACGAAGAAAAGTTCAACATGTCGCTGAGAAAGTTCTTGAAGCAGGTCGGCGTGACATCGCAGCAACAGATCGAAAATGCGGTACGTGCGTCTGGTAAATCAAGCGGCACCATTGCCTTCAAGATGGTGCTGTCGAGCGGCACACTCGGCCTTGAACATGTGGTCGAAGGCGAAATCGAACTCGACTGACGGTCAGCTGCAGAAAACCATGTATCAACCCGATCCGACCTTTCCGCCACTCCTGCGTGGCGAGGGCATCGAAGGCACACCAGGGCCTTTCGACCGTGCCTGCGCGGATGCGGCCGTCGGGGAAGCCGGCGCCGGCAGTATCTATTGGGACCGCTCGACGTCGGACTGCAGGCTGGCCATTGTGCTTGAGCCCGAAATTCCAGCAGCACAATCTTTGCAGATGCTGTTTGTGCTTATGGTCGCCTTCGGCGATGCGTTCGGGGCGATTGGCCCTCCTGAAGTCGGCATATTCTACCGTTGGCCCATGGGGTTCGTGGTCAATGACGCGCTGATCGGGTGGACAGGTGCGGCATTGCCGTCTTCGATCACGGCCGAAGACGTGCCCGACTGGTTGGTCGTCGGGCTGGACATCCGCATCAGCCGCACCGATCACGACGCGGAGCCGGGCCACGAACTCCACAACACCACCCTTGAGGACGAGGGCGGCGGCGATATTACCCGAACCGAGCTGGTTGAATCGATTAGCCGCCATTTTCTGGTCTGGGCCCACAACTGGAGTGAAGACGGCTTCAAGCCGGTGCACGATGCCTGGCTGCCGCGCAGCGAAAATCTCAAGAAAGAGATCACTGTCAGCCACGGAGGTGCGGATCACAGCGGTCTGTTCCTGGGCATTGATGATCGCGGCAACATGTTACTGAAACCCGATGAGGGCGAGGTGATCTCCTTGTCACTGTTCGATATCGTGAAACGGATCTGACGCGATGAAATTCCTGCGCGTGATCCGGTTTGATCACTCCGACGATAATGTGTTCGAACGGGCGGCGGGTACCGACGAGTGGGCCATTTCCGGCGGGTTTGAATTTGCCGACATGGATGAGGCCCAACTGGTCGGCAAAACCCGGCAAGCTTTCGCAAACGGGTTTCTTGGCGTACCATCTTTTGGCCGGAGCACATTCTGTGTTACCGCCGAAATGAGCGGTGCGGAACACACGGCTCTGGCCGGCGATCTCGCGCGGCACTTTGTCGACCAGTATGGTGCTCCCGATCTTAATGTCGCATTGCGCGCCGCTGAAGATGAGCTGGCATTTGTAAGAGAGTTGTGTGCCTCCAAACCGGTCAACACCGTATTCACGGTGCGCCGGATACTGGAGGACGGGCAGTTTCGCGAGGAGTTTCGCGAAATCACGCCACCGAGTGAACCGCGGCACACGCGAATTTGGGATATAGTCGAGGATGAAGCGTGATTTCTGGCTGACTGCCGGCTTCAACCTGTTGGTCAGAACCTCGGAGGGCATGCTGCAGCCCTCTGAAAACTTCATGCGTGCCTATGTCTCACGGCCGGAACTGCGGCCGATCGAAGAATCATGCGACGCCGAAATCGCGTTGTTCGAAGATCTTCTGGAGCATCCGGGGATCACCGTACCACCAGAGCGGATCGCCAGTCTGGAAGACCCGGACGCGCGCGATAATTATCGGGTCCTGCTGTCCTTCCGTGACCTTTTGATGAAGCACGGAACTCTCGAAGCCGCCTATCTTGAAATGATGCGGTCGGAGGCCATCGCCGTGCCGCCTTTGTTCATATCGCAAATGGTGCACGTCATATTGCGCAATATCCTGGACGGGTGCACCGACCCGCTCAGGCTGCGCGCAGCAGAAATCTTCTTCCGCGAACAGCAGGTCAATACCGACCACGGCCGGGTCATGCTTGCCGATGATGAAATCGTCGAAATGTATTCCGCCACCGGTGGTCTTGGAGGGTTGGGCCAGTTGCTGAACGAAAACAAAACGGCGATGAAATCGGTCGAGCTCGACGTTCTCACCGAAGACAACAAACACATCTATTGGGAGCGCAGCGACCGCTTCGACACGGTGGTCGATATCCGCTTCACCCAGCCAGCACTTGACGCGCTTGCCCGGGTGCTTGAGGCCTGGATCCTGCATTTCCTCAAACTGCGCACGCGCATCCAGCCCATGCGCCGCATCGAGGATGAAAACTGGTTGTGGCATATCGGCCTCGATGTCGATGCGACCCGTCTGCTCAACAGTCTCTATCAGGGCAAGGAGCTGCCATTCGGTGAGCTGCAGAAGATTTTGGCGCTGTTTAAGCTGGACATATTGGACAAGGCGGCGGTGCAGTCCAATCTGCAGGGCAAGCCGATCTATCTGGCTCTGGCCATGACCCCAGACAAGAAACTCAAGATGAAACCACAGAACCTTCTGACCAATCTTCCGGTCATTGCCGGGCTCTAGCTTGATATGGCGGCTGGACGGCAAACTACAAAATTCGCGGATTCAATCGCGGCCCGGATGATTGCGCTTGCGGTATTTGCATTCTGTGTGACCGCACTTGGCTATCTGCACCGTGATGATCTGTTTCCAGCAACACCGGTGGACACCATGGCACTGGCCAATCCGGCTTTTCTTGACTGTCGGAAAAAGCGTGTCGGTCATATCAACACAATGCTTCAACAAGGCATTGTCGACCAGACCCGGCATGCACAATTCAAGGAGCGCGCTATCGCATACTGCGCAGCCCAATTCCCCCCGGGCCAGCCGGTAAAATAGCGCAGATCCTTACGTTTTCCGCCAATTATTCTGCCTCGAAATCTCCTTCTGCCATGTGACATGTGTCACACACAGCCCTTCTCATCGCTCCCATATCTACATCAGATGGAGCGGACAGCCTCCGTTTCTGAGCTTAAAACCCAACAAGCAGGAAACAACATGTCAAAATTTGCAAGAACTCTGACCCTGGGTGTTGCCGCGACCATAATGATTGCGGCGAGCACGGCTTCTTACGCTGGCGGATGCCCACGCGGGTACAATGGTTACAACAATTACTCCGGCGCCAACTATTATGGCGGCAATTACAACGACAATTACGGCGGCTACTACAAGCAGGGCTACTACAAAAAAGGCTATTACAAAAACGACAATTACAAGCACAACTACAAGAAGTCGACTGCACCGTCGAACGACAGTGACGCTGAAAATGATGATGACGCCAATGCAGATGAGACGTCAGCGGAAGTGTCGACGGAAAGTCAGCTCTTCGAAATTGCCGACAAGTCCCAGTGCAAGGCCGACAACTGCACGAACCTTGTTCTTCGCGATGCCAGCGGCAACGAAATCGAAGTGAGTGAAATCGAATATGATGACGGTCTCGCTGAAGACACCTCGGCGAGCGAATTGTCCTATCACCTGTCCCAGAACGGCAGCGCCGTACGCGGCCGGCTCACGCCGACCGGTGAGGAAGACGGTGAGACAACCTACAGCTTTGTGGTCGAAAAGATTTACTCGTAAAGCGTCGTAAGTTCAGATTGAGTATCGATGCGGCGGGCTTCGGCCCGCCGCAATTGTTTCGGCTGCGCTCAGCCGGTCAGTCGTCGTCGCTCAGGAAATCATCCGAGGTCAAACCCGTGGGCTTTTCGCCGGAGCGGACCCGTTCTTCCTCGGCGATGTAGTCTTCCGTGGTCCGCACTTTGGGGCGTTCCCCGCCCTCGAAAGGATTGTTGCTGGACAGAGCCTGATGCTCGATACGGCAATTGTCGCACATCTTGATGATGTCTGCGGTATCTCCCTCACGAAACATCGCATGCTTGCCGGCCAGTTGCGCACTGATCCGCTCGATCGTGCTCTTGGTGCCGAACGGCCTGCCGCAGCGAATACACTCGAATGGCTCTTCTTCATTGAGCACTATCGGCGACAGGGCCTGGGGTGTCAGGTCAAGGCGTGGTTCAAGCCGGATGACGTTTTCCGGGCAGGTGTTTCGGCACAGGCCGCACTGGACGCAGGCCTGTTCGACAAACGAGATCTGCGGTTTGTCCGGATTGTCCTGGATCGCGTTCACCGGACAGGCGTTCGCGCAGGCCAGGCACATGGTGCACCCGTCGGTGTCGACCGTAATTCGGCCGTAGGGCGCACCGTCGGGCAGGGCGATCTGGCTCTGCGGGGCAGGGGCGGTTTCATTGAGTTTGAGGAGTGCGGCCCGCGCGATCGAGCGCTTGTCACCGACCGCGGCAAACTCCTGCGCGGGCAGGTCGCGCACATCGACAAGCCGTGTCAGCAGCTCTTCGACCTTGTCCGGGTCGTTTTCCACACACAGTAAAACGCGTGCGCCGTCATGGCCGATCCCTGCCATAAACGCATTGACCAGGGCAGCCTGAGCCTCGATGCCCGATATTTCGTCGGCATGCCTGGGGTCACATAGAACCACCACCTGGCGGGCACCCGCAGCCAGGCAGGCGGCAAGAAAATCATGGCCGGTTTGAGTGACCTCGTTGACTGCAAACGGCAGGACATTGGCGCCGAGCCCTTTGCCGTAGCGTGCGATCGCACCGATCATGTCGGACCCGTGTGTCTCGTCATGGACCAGCACAACCGGTGCTGTGCCGCCGGCGCCAAGATAGGTCGAGAGCAGCATCTGGACGCGCGCAATCAAGTCTTCCCGCCGTGGATAGGCGTAGGATACAGCGCCGGTTGGACAGACCGCGGAACACGACCCGCAGCCGCCGCACAGGGCTGGATCGATTGCAACATGATCGCCGATCGATTGTATTGCGGATGCCGGGCAGATATCGAGACAACGGCTGCAGCCGATCACCTTGCTGCGTGAATGCGCGCAGATATCGGCATCATAGGTAACGTAAAGCGGCTTCTCGAACTCACCGACCAGATCGGAAATCTCAAACAGCGCATCGGCCAGTGCTGCAGGGTGTTTTGGGTCGACGTGAAAATAGCCATCGCGCCGCTCATGCGACGGGAACAGTGGCGTTCCGCCCGACATATCGAGCACCAGGCTGCATTGGGAGGATGCACCGTCGCGACCCATCATGAACTGCATGGTTTGCTTTGACGACGGCACCATTGGTGCATAACCGTCGACCACGATCTCGAACGCCCCGATATGGCCGGACGCTGCCGCAATGGTGCCGGTATACATGCCGAAATCGGCAATATGCGGAGGCATCAGGTCGTCTGCTTCGCGCAGCAAAAGCGTGACGCTTAACCGGCCCGACAGCCGCCGCGCTGCATCAAACGCTGTCTGGCCGCTGCCATAGACCAGGCACACGCCATCAGATTTCAGAGCGGTCTGGCCGGTCGGCTCGATATCGACCTTGGTCTCAGCCAGCAATGCAGCAATCTTCGGGGTCAGATCTGCCTTTGTGTCGCTCCAGCCGGCACGTTCGCGGATGTTGACGAAGGACAGCGGTATGTCCACGCCTGCGTCCTCCGCCAATTCGGAAAACAGCGATGCTTCCTGGGTACAGCCGATCAGCAGGGGTTCACCGGTCGCCAGGGCTGCGGCGAAGCGGTCTGCCTGCGTCCGGCACAAATTGTCATGGATCGGCCCAGGCTGTTCTGCGCCAAGCGCCTTGCACAGCGTGTCGCCGTCGATCTCCATGGTGCGCTCACAGGTGCACAACAACACATTTTTGCCGGCGAATTTCATAATATTCCAGCTCTCAGACAGGTGCAGGCGGCACCATATCAGTATTCTCCAACCCCTCCAGCATTATAGAAGCGAACCTGCGGTCGTCTTAACCTATTCCGCATCATGAATTGACGCCCAAGCGGCAAGGGCGTCTAATATCGATGACGATTTGAATGCATTGGCATCTGCACCTTCTTGAAATGTCGAAGCTTGAAAAACTGGATATCGGCGTTGTGGTTGAACGCCGGAAGATCGATCACCCGTGGCAGGAGTGGGAATGGAAACCCGTGGGCGTTTTTGTCGGTGCGATCGCCCAGGACCACTGGGTTACCATCGGTGAAGGTGACGGCTGGACCCATTTCCATGCGGCAACCATGCCTTTGGAGCTTCACCGCAAGGAAACCGAGGGTTATGTCCACAATCTCGATACCGGAACACCGTCGGTCTATGTGGTAATGCGCGAAGACGAGGACGGCGAAACCGGCCAGCCTTACTACATATCCCTGGTCACCGTTAATCCCTATGAGGCCCAGGATTATCTGGACACGGGCGAGGAGATCGTAGAGCGGGTTGCCATGCCCGAACCGGTCCTTGCATGGATGCAGAACTTCATCGACCAGCATCATGTCGAGGAAAAATTCGTCAAGCGCAAACGCGACAAGGTAAAGGTGGAAGACTACAAATTCGGCCAGGAGCCGCTTGCCGAATTGAGGAAACGCGTACCGCAGCCTCAGGAGAACGAGCCAAATGGCTGAAGACGAAAAGTTCATGTCGCGCTGGGCACGGCGCAAGGCGGAGAACCGCGAAGGCTCCCTCGTTGAAGACGATGTCACCACGCAGGTGTCCGGCATCGACGGCACAATTGACCAGGCCGCACTGACCGATGACGCCGAGGCGTCTGTTGAAGACCCCGACGATCATCCAGCGCTCGGGATCGAAATCGAAAAGCTCGACTACGATTCGGATTTCACCGTTTTCATGCACGAGAAGGTACCACAGGCTATCAAGCGACAGGCCTTGCGCCATTTGTGGGCGACCAATCCGATCCTGGCCAATGTCGATGGTCTGAACGACTATGATGAAGACTTCACCGATGCTGCAACCGTGGTGGAGGGTCTGAAGGCCGCCTATGACGAGGCCTGCGCCCGGCGCAAGGCCACAGAAGACGCTGAAGCGGCCAAGGCAAAGGGCGCTCCTAAGCCGGAAGCTGACGACGAGCAGGATGATGCAGACAGCGAGGACGAGGCTGCCATTGCAGAGGCGTCTGACACCGACGACACGGTGGATGTGGATGAAGTCCATGTCGAAGACGAAGACCTGGAAGATGGTACGGACGAAGCGTAAACCAGGGCGGGTCGCGGGTGTATTGGCTACCACCGCATTTCTGCTGATCTGTTTCTGTTTCAGTGTTCCCGCTGGCGCTCAGGATGCAGGCAAGGCGCCGGACGCATTCCTTGAAGCAGCCGCCCGCGGCCAGCTTTCCGTTCTGGCGAGGCATCTGGACCAGGGCGTTGATCCAGACAGCCGCTATGCGCAGGGACTGACGGCGCTGATCTCCGCGGTCATCTTCGGCCAGAAGGATGCAGTCGAACTGCTGCTTGCCCGTAAAGCCTCAGTCGGTCTTGCTCGCGATGACGGTTTTACCGCCCTTATGGTTGCAGCCCGCACCGACCGTGCGGACCTCGTTGCCATGTTGCTCGAGGCGGGAGCTGATCCAAACCGGCGCGGAGCCGGCGGCATGACAGCACTGCACTATGCCGCCCAAGGCGAAAGTGCCGCCAGTGTCGCCCAACTGCTGGAAGCCGGTGGCGATCCAAACACTATGGACCAAAGCGGAAACCGTACGGCGCTGATCCTGGCCGCCGGCAGCCGCCAGAAATCAGCTCTCGACATTGTCACTGAATTGCTTGCCGCCGGTGCCAAGCCAAATCTCGCTGCACGCGATGGCTGGACACCCCTGATGGCGGCCACCGAGCGGGTCGATCTGGTGCGCATGAAGCTGCTTGTTGATTTCGGCGCGAACGTCAACGCGGTAACCCAGGACGGGCGAACCGCGCTGATGATCGCCGCGGATCAGGGCAATGCACTGGTGGTCGACTGGCTTCTGGCCCAAAAAGCGAAGGCTAATGGAAACAATCAGACAGCGGGTTCCGCCCTGGCGGCCGCAGTCAAGTCCCGGTCGCTCTATGCGGTCCGGCTCGTTATCGAGGCCGGTGGCGATGTCAATGCGCCTGGCCCCAACGGCAAGACGCCCTTGATGCTGGCGGCCGGCAGCCAGGGCTATGAGATTGCGGATTTTCTGCTTAAGAATGGCGCCGACCCGAACGCCGTCAATGCCAAAGACGGCACCACTGCTTTAATGTGGGCGGCAAACGCCGGCGCGCGGAAAATGGTTGAGCGCCTGCTTGCCGTCGGCGCACAATCTGGTGTGAAGGCACATGATGGCTGGACCGCGGTACAGGCGGCACTGGATGCCGGTCATGATGACATTGCCAAGCTGTTGAACGAGCAGATTTGATATTTGACGGTGGAAGCTCGCTACTCCGGTGGGTCGATTGTCTCGTCACCCAGATGCTGCCGCAGCATTTCTGTGTATTCCTTGGTCATGGCGTCCACGAACTCTTCGTGGTTCTCCACCTCCAACATGTTCTTGGCGACAAACGCGCTGTAGCGTGCCGCAGCCCAGAGGAAAGCCATATGCAGTTGCGTCGCCTTGACCTTCTGGTTTTCCCGGTTGGCGACGTCGATGAACTTGTCGGCGAGTTTGAGAAAAGCGCCGGTGTCCAGGTCGCCTTCCTTGCGTGCGGCGAGGCGGTCGCGTCTGTTCATTCATTGTGCTCCCTGTTGAGCGGGTTGAACCTGAGTTTAGAGCATTGTCCGGCCATATTGAACCATTGCAGAGGTGATGAGGCTGGGCCATAGTCCCGCGATCATGATCAGAAAACTAATCTGGCTGATTGCCCTGTGGTGGCTGCTTGCACCATCGCACATCCTGGCTGAAGACAGGTGCAAAGCGCCAGCGCCGGTTTGTTCAGCGCGCGCATCGGTTTTCATCATCTCGGCGTTCGACCCATCCGCAAGCGCTGTACGGATTTCGCCGACCCTGCTGGTCGCCAACCGTCATTCCGTGGCGGACCGTAAAACTGTCAGCATCACGCGGCCGGACGGCGGCACGGTGACAGCCAGCGTGGTGCCGACCGCCTATGACGGCGATCTCATATTGATAGAAGCCATGGACCTCGATCCCGGCCCCACACTGCCGGTCGCCACTGACATCACCGATGGTGTAGCGCTGTACACGGTTGGTGGCGATGTCGGCCGCGGCAAGATACGGGTCTATCCTCCAGGCGGCTTACTGCTGAGGCCGGACAGTGCGGCACCTCATGGCCGGCTGCATCACACAGCATACACCCAGCCTGGCAACAGCGGCGGCGCTCTGGTTGACCAGCAAGGCCGGCTGGTCGGTATTGTCGCCTCGGGCGGGGAGGGCCGGTTCGAAGCCATTCCGGTGCGCGAGATAGAGCGTTTGAAGCAGCTGTCCGGAGCGGAATTTGCCGCACAAAGTATCGCACTGGGCATTGCCACGCGACGCTGTGTCGAACTGCTTGAGGCGCCGGCCCAGAGAACCCTTTCCAACGAACGGGCAGGTGATCTCCATGCCACCTGCTCGGCCACTGCCAACCGTCAGCTCTTTGACCTGGCTGCGCGCACTCTGGGTCAGGCCCGCCGGATCGACCTGGCCCTTGACTTGTCGAACCGTGCCTTTGCCCGCGACGCCAATGCGTTCAATACCCGCCTGATCCTGCTCACCACGTTGCATATCGCCCGGCGGTACGAAGAAGAGCTGCCTCATATTGCATTTCTGCTGGAGCATTTGCCGGGCGAGCAGATGGTCCACCGGTTTGCCATCCAGGCCGGCAAGTGGGCCGGAGACATGGATCTCGCCCGCCGTGGGCTGGAACTGGTCCGCAAACACAACCCGGCCCAGGCGAAAGCCGCAGAGCAATTCCTGAACGCCGACATCCCCCGGCCAAAACCGCTTCAGTAGTGATTCTTCCGCTTGGCTCCGGTTTGCCCGATGTCAATTATCCTCTGTCATTCCCGCGAAAGCGGGAATCCAGCCAGCCTTGGAAGCTGTCGCATGTGTTGTTTTGGATTCCCATTTTCATGGGAGTGACGCGGAGATGAGCCTTTCCATCCCTCACCAGGTTTCCGAGAACGGCCGCACCTCCACATTGAACGACCAGGCGCTCTTGGGCTGGTGCGCGATCTGATAGACGGTTTCTGCAATATCGTCCGGTTTTGCGAACCGGTCTTCCGGGATGTCGGGAAACTGGCGGCGGGTCCAGCGCAAGTCGATGATCGCATCGATCACGATATAGGCCACATGAATTCCCTGGGGACCAAGTTCGCGCGCCATCGCCTCGGCAAGGATCCGTTGTGCCGCCTTGGTCGGCGCAAAACCGGAAAAATCCGGTTTCCCGCGTAACGCCGAGGTATTGCCAGTGACCATGACAGCGCCGGAACCGCGCGCGATCATGGCTGGCGCCACGGCGCGCGCCAGATGCAGCAGGCTCATGGTGTTGATCGCGAAATTGCGTTCCACATCGGCCGGGTCGATGTCGAGGAAACTGCCCCAGACACCGCGTGCGGCATTGTGGATGACGACATCCGGTTCGCCGAGTTCCGCCCGGCAGTTCTCAAGCATGCCATCCAGGGCTTCCGGGTCGGTGATATCGCAGTCAAGCGCCAGTGATCCCGGCAGTTCCGCCTCGAATTCCTTCAACCGGCCCAGGGAGCGCGCGACGAGAGCCACCCGATAGCCGCCTGCGGCAAAGCGCCGGGCAACCGCCCCTCCGGTTCCCCGTCCAACACCTGCCACCAGCGCAACTTTGTCCGTCATCTCGTCCTCCCTGGTTATCTGCATCATGGAACGGAATGCGATCGAGCCGACTGCGGCGTCGGCCAGAGGCTCTGCCATGGGCTGACAGTCATGCAGAACGCTGCAGCGTCCAAACCGAGAGCGGCTGGGCGATGCCGCGGATCTCCTGCGGCGGCCGCTTGACCAGACCGGTGAAATCCGTATCGGACTGGCTGGTCTCTCTGTGCGCCTGTTCGACCAGCGCATCGCTCACAACCAACAGTGCATCGAGTTCCCGTGTCAGCGATTCGAGCCGGCTGGCGATGTTGACCGTGCTGCCAATCACCGCGAACTCAAGACGGTTTGCGCCGATGTCCCCCAGCACCGCCTGGCCATAATGGACGCCGAACCCCGATCTGATTTCCGGCTCGCCGCGCGCCTTGCGTTCATCGTTCCACATTCTGACCTGGTCGATCATTGCAGATGCGCATCGTAGCGCATTGCCGGCATCTGCCGGGCCGGAGGTGGGCGTGCCGAATGTCGCCATCAGCCCATCGCCCAGATATTTGTCGAGTGTGCCGTTATGGGCAAATACTTCACGCTCCATACGGCCGTGAAACTCGCGCAGGATCTGGATCACCTCCTCGGCGGGTTTCTCGTCGGCCAGTTTGGTGAAGCCGACGATGTCGACAAACAGGACGGCGACATTCTGGGTCCGGATCCGTTTCAGCGGATCGTCGTTCTGGGACAGTTCCTCAACCACATTGGGCGAGAAATAGCGCGCCAGATTGGCACGCTCGCGTTCGACCGAGACCTGGCCGACCAGAAGCCGGTTGGCGCGCCACCCGCCCAAGGCGAGAATGCCGGCAACGATGAGAAACACCACCACCTCCTGGATCCGTGCCTCCAGGCGCACAGAATTGGGATCGAGCAATTCGGTAATCAGCGGGTGGCCTGTAAACGCCTGGCTTGTCCGTTCCGACAATTCAGGTATTGCCACACCGAAAAACGCCACCAGGGCGACGCTGGTCATCCACAGACCGGTCGTCCAGGTGCCCACAGCAAACACTGTTCGCCATGAATAGGCGAGTGTTGCACCGGCAAGCAGCACATAGAAATAGATGAAATTGTTGAAGCGGAACTGCATGGCCGTGGGCCAGTCGTAATCGCGCAGCGGATTTGGAAACACCAGCACGAAGGTCATCAGGGCCAGGTCGCAGAACATCAAAAGCAGTTCCGCCCGCGATTGGCCGACCCGGCCAAGCTTGAGCTGTGCCCACCCGATCAGCGCAAAGCCTGCGACCAGGACCTCGTAGTAGATGACTTCGCGCAGTGGTACGAGAAACAGGAGCAACACCGCAATAATTCCGAGCGCAATCAGCCGCGCCATGACCGCCAGGCGCAGGCTTTCGCGCTTGTCCTTGGCAAACGCCTCTTTCACAACGTCATTTGCGTCCGCCATTTCCCTGCCCTGCGAATGGACCCACTCCGGTACATTGCTTTCGGTAATCTGCTCAGCCGTTGTCGTCATAGGTGGCACTTCTCCGAAAAAACCTCTTCAAGCCGTGGACAGACCATACGCCGGTCCGCACTTAAAGAGAACCGGACACGCTGTAGGCGCCTGGATGACACCCGGTTTGATCCACGTCAAAGCCCTGGGCGGCAAGGCTGCTATTCATTTCAGAGACAAAACACGCCGAATGCTGCCGACGTCCATAAACGGCGGTGTTGACCCTTTACGAAATCAGAACGGATTGCTCATGAACCACAAGCATCGCAAAGTCCTTCACGCATTGTTCGCCCATCCAGTCAGTGCCAACATCTCCAGCCGGACTGTCGAGGCTGTGCTCAAGGAAATTGGCGGCGAAATCGATCAACGCCATGGCGGGAGGTGGGGTGTGCACCTGAACAATCATTTTGCGGAGTTTTCGCATGACTCACATTCCCTCACTCCGGCCGTGGTGCGGCAGATGCGCAAGTTCATTGAGACAGCGGGCATAGACCCGAAACGCGATTATCCGTTATGAGCGAAAACCGCTAACGTCTTTGTGACATTGTCGGGAAAAGTACCGATGCGCAGGCAGCCATCAGCCACCCCGCATTATCCGGTTTGCAGTTTTCTGGCATTCGCGAACGAGACCAGTTTCTGCTGGCTTTCATCCCACAGCTGGAACCCGAAACAGGCGAAACTCTGCAAAAGTGTCAGGCGCCTGATGTCCGCCAGTTCAGGGTGATCGCGCAACACCTGCGGTAACCGGTAATAGGGAATGCGGCTGCATAGGTGGTGCACATGGTGTACGCCGATATTTGCCGTGAACCAGCGCAGCACTTTGGGCAAATCATAGTGCGAGCTGCCATAGAGTGCCGCGTCCGGCAGCTTCCATTCATTGTCTTCTGCCCAGAATGTCTCTTCGAACTGGTGCTGGACGTAGAACAGCCAGACGCCCATCGACGCAGCGAGCAGCGTGATCGGCAATTGCACCAGCAGGAACGGGCCAACTCCGATGAAATACATTAAAACCCCGGCGACCGCAGCGGTCGCGGCATTGGTTCCCATGGCGCTGATCCAATAGCGCCAACCATCACGCATGTAGCCGATGGGCAAACGGTTCCGGAGCAGGAAGAGGTAGGCCGGTCCAACCCCGAACATGACGATGGGGTGGCGGTAGAGACGGTAGGCGATGCGCCGGTGCAGGGGCAGGGCACGGTATTCACGTACCGTCAGGGTATCGATATCGCCTATGCCGCGCTTGTCGAGATTGCCGGATGTCGCGTGATGGATTGAGTGGCTGCCCCGCCAAACATCATATGGCGTCAGCACAAACACGCCGGTTATCCGTCCGACCCAGTCATTGACGATCCTGCGGCGGAAAAAGGCACCGTGCCCGCAGTCGTGCTGGATCATGAACAGCCGCAGTAGAAATCCTGCCGCCGGAATGCTGATTGCCAGGGTCAGCCAGTAACTGATCGAAAGCGCCCACCAGGCGGTTATCCAGAGCACGACAAACGGTACGCCGGTGATGACCAGCTCGAGCACACTGCGCAAGTGATTGGGTTCGCGATATTTGGCCAACACCTTCAACCAGTCACGAGGGGGGGTTACGGTGGTCTCGGGCGTCGTCACTTGCTGCATATCGCTCATCCGGTGTTGCCCCGCGCTGCCATCAAAAATCTTGGGTGGCGCCCCGTGACGCCATTCCATACGTTTCGTGCCCCCGAATGGAATGGTCGTCGTATCATCGTGCCACCGCCCACTTGCCTTGCCGCCTGGAGCGCCAAATTGATCGAACCAATTTGGCGCTCCGAGCGTTTACTTTGCCGCACAATTTATCCGAAAACTGATTTCCACTTTTCGGACTGTGCTCTATGCCGCGTGCCGTACAACCCGCCGGTGCCGCCGCCGCCGTTTACCGGCGCCCGGTGCGGGCCGCCGTGAACCGGACTTGTTCTTTTTGGTAACTGCCGCCACGACTTCGACCGGCGTCTCACCAATGACACTGATCGGTCGTTTGATCAGCCGTTCTATGGAACGCAGTTGCGGCCGTTCGCTGGAGTCGCAGAACGAGATTGCCACGCCGCTGGCGCCGGCACGCGCTGTGCGCCCGATCCGGTGCACGTAGCATTCCGGCTCGTTCGGCAGCTCGAAATTGATCACATGGGAAACGTCATCGACGTCGAGCCCCCGCGAGGCAAGGTCCGTTGCAACCAGCACCCGCAGCCGGCCGCTGCGGAACTTCTCAAGCGACCGCTGCCGTGCATTCTGGGATTTGTTGCCGTGCAACGCCTCAGCGGCCACGCCGTCCCTGGACAGCCGTTTGACCACCTGATCGGCACCGCGTTTGGTGCGGGTGAAGACGATGACCTTGGACAGATCCGGACCGTTGAGCAGTTTAGCCAGAAGGTCGCGCTTCTCCGCTTTGGCGAGGTGGTGAACATGCTGTTCGATACGCTCGACCGCAACGGTCTTTGCGGCTATTTCGACCCGCTGGGGTTGGTACAGGATTTCGCCGGCAAGCTTGGCGACTTCTTTCGGCATGGTTGCTGAAAACAACAGCGTCTGCCGCTCGTCCGGCATCATCCCGACGATCTTCCGAACATCTCGAATGAAGCCCATATCAAACATACGGTCAGCTTCATCGATAATGAGATATTCGCACTCGCTCAAATCACAACGCCGTTGATTTATAAGATCGAGCAGCCGTCCCGGTGTGGCGACCAGAATGTCGACACCCCGGCGCAAGGCCTCGACTTGCGGGCGCTGGGCGACACCGCCCATGACCACTGCATGACGCATGTTGAGGAAGCGTCCATAGGTCTTGATGCTGGCGGAAATCTGGACTGCAAGTTCGCGTGTCGGCGCGAGAATAAGCGCCCGTGTCTTGCATGGAGATGGTTTTATGCCGTCTTCTACGAGATTCTGCAGCAGCGGCAGCGTGAAGGCTGCCGTCTTGCCGGTGCCCGTCTGGGCAATGCCGAGCAAATCCATGCCGTCAAGCAGCATCGGAATAGCGCGGGTTTGAATGGGGGTTGGTACATTATAGTGTGCGTCTTTGAGCGCACGTAAAAGCCGCTCGGTAAGTCCGAGTTCGGCGAAAGTAGTAACTGTCACTGATAGTGATTCCTTAATTGTGGCGAACTGGCGCGCGCAGAGGCACGCGACCGGCCTTGGCCGTGTCGTTCCTGTCCACGCGCACCTGGATCTGACGGGGGGTTAGTTTTGACAACGTCTCGAGACAATAACGTCCATAGGTGTCGGACGAATCGCGCGATCGCGAGAAATTCTTGTGTTTACTTGCTCTTTCGAGCCTTGAAAGTCAAGTACTGTGAAGACAATCCCATGAATTAGCTAATGCCCAGTTTACGACACAATCATTGACCCGGGCAATAATTTCAGGGCGATCCTGCGTGTCCCGGTACGCCTCTTTCACCGGGTATGTAGGGGCGTTGGCCAACCGGGATGAAGGCTTGACGGTTATCTGCCCAAGCTGGAAGCTGTTGACGAATTGGAAGGGGGTTTTGCATCGGTTCCCTGTTGGGCGACCAGGGCCTTGAGGCTGGATAGGCTCTCGGTAAGTCTGGCGTTTTGAGCCTCTTGTTGCTGCAGCAGCAGTGCCGCGGACCCAAGAACCTCATTGAGTTTCGCGGTTTGCGCTGCTGCATCGGCCTCAAACACCGCGATTTGTTCGGAGAGATGTGTGACCCGTTGTTTCAGACCGGCATTCTGCGCGGTTTTCTGCTTGAGCAGTTCCATTTTGGCGGAAAGATCTTCATTCAGTTCCCGCACCTGTCTGAGCGTCGCTGACGCGTGATCCTCCTGCGTGGCGATCTGAGCGTCAAGCGTCGATATTCGTTTCATCAGCTTGATATTCGTTGCCTGCTCCTGCTTGAACGATACGGTCGTTGATGCGAGGTCTTCTTTGAGCTTCCGCGTTTGTTTTTCCGCCGCCGCCGCGTTTGCCTCAAACGCGGCAATCTGAGTTTTGAGGTTTGACACCTGCTGCACAAGACCGGCATTTCTTGCCTCCTGCTCCTCGAGCGAATTGGCCGTCGAAGCCAGGTCTTCATTCAGCTTTGCCGTTAACATAACCGTCGCTGCCGCGTTCGCCTCATGGGCGGCGATCTGCGTGTTGAGGCTCGACACCCGCTTCACAAGGCTGGCATTGGTTGCCTGCTGCTCGTCGAGCGACTTGGTGGTTGATGCCAGGTCTTCATTCAGCTTCGCGGTTAGCGTTTTTGCCGCTGCCGTGTCCGCTTCATGTTCGGCAATCTGCGTGTTGAGGCTCGACACCTGCTTCATAAGGCCGACATTGGTTGCCTGCTGGTCCTCGAGCGACTTGGTGGTTGATGCCAGGTCCTCATTCAGCTTCGCAGTTAGCGTTTCTGCCGCCGCCGCGTTTGTCTCATGTTCGGCAATCCGCGTGTTGAGGCTCGACACCTGCTTCACAAGGCTGGCATTGGTCGCCTGCTGCTCGTCGAGCGACTTGGTGGTTGATGCCAGGTCTTCATTCAGCTTCGCCGTCAGCGTTTCAGCCGCTGCCGCGTTCGTTTCATGTTCGGCAATCCGCGTGTTGAGGTTCGACACCTGCTTCATAAGGCTGGCATTGGTCGCCTGCTGCTCGTCGAGCGACTTGGTGGTTGATGCCAGGTCCTCATTCAGCTTCGCCGTCAGCGTTTCTGCTGCTGCCGCGTCCGTTTCATGCGCGGCAATCTGCGTGTTGAGGCTCGACACCTGCTTCATAAGGCTGGCATTGGTTGCCTGCTGGTCCTCAAGCGACTTGGTTGTTGATGCCAAATCTTCATTCAGCTTCGCTGTCACTGTTTCTGCCGCCGTCGCGTTCGTTTCATGTTCGGCAATCCGCGTGTTGAGGTTCGACACCTGCCTCATAAGACCGGCATTGGTTGCCTGCTGGTCCTGAAGCGACTTGATTGTTGATGCCAAATCTTCATTAAGCTTCGCGGTCAGCGTTTTTGCCGCTGCCGCGCTTGTTTTGTATTTGGCGATCTGCGCATCATGGTTTGAAATACGTTTCAAAAGTATCTCGTTCCGTGTTCGTTGTTCGTTGAGCAATTGCGCCTTGGACGAAATTTCTTGCTTCAGTTTGGTCATTCGGGTCATCGCCGTGGCGATAGCCGCTATGACCTTTGCTTCATACTCGGCAATTTGCGCATCCAGGCCAACTATACGCTGCTTGAGACGGGCGTTTTCCGCGCGTTGCTTCTTAAGCGTTTTCACAAACGCTGCCCGCTTGTCGGTTTCAGCGATCACGTCGGATTGAGTTTCGGCAACCTGTATGTCGAGGGCCGCAATTCGTTTCAGGAGTTTGGAATTCTCCGCCTGCTGTTCCTCGGACGTCTTCACCAGTGAGGCGAGATCGTCATTGAGCTTTACAGTCTGTGCCGTGGCGGTCGCAGTATCTGTATCACGGGCGGCAATCTGTGTGCCGAGAGCCGTAATCCGATCCAGGAGCCGGGCATTCTCCGCCTGCTGTTCCTGTGACTTCTGCGCCATTGAAGCGAGATCGTCATTGAGCTTTGCGGTCTGTGCCGAGGCGGTTGCCGCATTGGCATCACGGGCGGCGATCTGTGTGTCGAGAGCCGTAATCCGTTCCATCAGCTTGACATTTTCCGCCTGCTGTTCCTCGGACGTCTTCACCATTGAGGTGAGGTCGTCATTGAGCTTTACCGTCTGTGCCGCGGCGGTTGCCGCATCGGCATCACGGGCGGCGATCTGTGTGTCGAGGGCCGTAACCCGCTCCATCAGCTTGACATTTTCCGCCTGCTGTTCCTCGGACTTCTTCACCATTGAGGCGAGATCATCATTGAGCTTTGCGGTCTGTGCCGTGGCGGTTGCCGCATCCGCATCACGGGCGGCGATCTGTGTGTCGAGGGCCGTAATCCGTTCCAGGAGCTTGGCATTCTCTACCTGCTGTTCCTCGGACTTCTTCACCAGTGAGGCGAGGTCATCATTGAGCTTTGCGGTCTGTGCCGTGGCGGTTGCCGTATCCGCATCACGGGCGGCAATCTGTGTGTCGAGGGCCGCAATCCGTTCCAGGAGCCTGGCATTTTCCGCCTGCTGTTCCTCGGACTTTTTCACCATTGAGGCGAGGTCGTCATTGAGCTTTGCGGTCTGTGCCGTCGCGGTTGCCGCATCCGCATCACGGGTGGAAATCTGAGTATCGAGGGCCGCAATCCGTTCCAGGAGGCGGGCATTCTCCGCCTGCTGTTCCTCGGACTTCTGCGCCATTGAGGAGAAGTCGTCATTGAGCTTTACGGTCTGTGCCGTGGCGGTTGCCGCATCGGCATCACGGGCGAAAATCTGAGTATCGAGGGCCGCAATCCGTTCCAGGAGCCGGGTATTCTCCGCCTGCTGTTGCTCGGACTTCTGCGCTATTGAGGAGAAGTCGTCATTGAGCTTTACCGTCTGTGCCGTAGCGGTCGCCGCATCCGCATCACGGGTGGCAATCTGAGTGTCGAGGGTTGCAATCTGTTCCAGGAGCCTGGCATTTTCCGCCTGCTGTTCGTTGAGCGACAGCGCAGCGGAGACACTCGCCTCACTGGCCTTCTCAACCTCGGCAGTTGTGTTGGTTTTTTGTTCGGCAATTTGCGCGTTGAGGTTCGATACCATTTCTGAAAGCTTGGCGTTTTCTGCCTGCTGCTCCTCAAGCAGAGCCGTCACTGACACAAGCCGTTCGCTTAATTGCTCGGGCTGATTTGCCGTGAGCTCTTCAATTTGAACATCGAGCTCTGACATTTGTGCTGCCAGCGAGGTGTTTTCGGCATGTTGGCGCTGGAGGCTTTTCGTTGCAGCTGAAAGGTTGTCGGTCAGTTCTGCCACCTGCATCACTGCTGCGTTCTTGGCCGACTTGTGCTCCTCCACCTCCGTCTCGAGATGGGTCATCTTGTCGGTCACGTCGCCATTCCGCACTTGGGCGAACAGATAACCGCCTGTCACCCCGACGACCAGGGCGACCCGGCAGAGTATCTGCCACTTGCGCGCTCCTGTATCCATTTTCAACTCCCCGACTATGCGTCGCACGTAAAGACCAACGCCGCTGGGTGGTCCCGTTCAAGGTCAAGCACATTGCGTGGCCAGCAATGCTGCCGAAAGTGTCAGGCTCCGTGAGCCGATAGACAGACGCGCTGAGCGGTCATCCTTTGGCCCCGGCGCCTATGCGGGTTTTAAGAGCGCTGTTCAAACCACGCCATACTCCGGAAGCGGTCAAGACCTCAGCTCGGTCCTTGCGCTTTCCAGAACTCCGACAGATGCCGTTCCACGATCTCACCATATTTGCCGCTTTTGCGGATATCATCGAGTGCAGCATTGACCTTGGCGAGCAAGACCTTTGCGCGCGGATGAGTCTTGGGAATAATGACATGCAGGTTCAACACCGAAACCGGTTTTTCGATCGTGCGCACCTCGTCCGTCATACTGAGTTTCCGCACCGCCTCACGCCCGGTAAACTCGTTGATTGTCACCGCATCGACCTCGTTGCGGGCAAGCATCTGGAAGCACTCATCAACGCTTTGCGGGCGCAACAGCGTGACTTTTTCTTCCTTCACCCAGTTGCGCCCGTCCTTATCCAGATCGAACGTAAAATAACCGGAAGGCCGGCACAGGCGTTTGCCAGCCACTTCGGCATCGCTGGTGAACTGGAATGAAGAGTCTTTCCTGGTAAAAAACAGCGCCAGGATCTCAAAAACCGGTTTGGAGAAGTGGAACGTGTCGCACCGGTATTTTGCAGGATCGTCCAGTTCGCTGTAGCGTTCGCAACTGGGCCTGAACCAGGGGAAACCCATGTCGAAGGCGCCATTGGCCAGGAGCGGATTGAGGTGGGCGGCCCAGTCATTGACCCAGGCGATCTTGAAAGCCACGGTATCGTCCCCCTGGGGCTGCATATCGAGCGCGGTACGCACGATATCGGTGATCATGCCGCCCTGTGGCAGGCCTCGGTCCGTGAACGGACGATAGTCGTCCGCCGTCAGCAGAGTGACCTTGGCATTGTTTGTGCTTGCCATGCGCACGACCGGCTCAACCGGTTGCACGTTTTCCTGCACCACCGTTTCACTCTTTGCACACGGAATACGCAACTTCTGATCAGGCAGGATTCGGGATGGGTTTGTGCCGATAACCGATTTGTTGACATAGTAGATCAATGACCATTGCGAGCCGCGCATATAGGCCCGTTGGGCGATGCTGGAGAGGGAATCGCCGCGTTTGACCTTGTAGGTTTCACCACAGGACTGGGCATGTGCCGGTGCCGCTGCAAGTGTCAATACGGCCGCTGCAACGGCCAGGCGCAATATGTGACGAGTGTGCATTGAAATACTCCTCGGATAGGTATTGTTGAATTTCGTGTTTGTATGAAAAGCCATCTACCAGGATCGGACTCAACCTGGGTAGGCGTCAGCTCGCATCGCTGCTGCCCCAGAATCGCGACAGGTGCTTATCGACGATCTCACGATATTCACCGGTTTCTTGCAGACGATGCAGAGCGCTGTTGATGTAGTGTAAGAATGTGCGCGCCCGCGGATGGGTCTTTGCAATGATGACGTGCAGTCCAGCGAGTGAAATGGGTCGTTCGATCACCCGGATCTTGTCTTCGATCTTGCTTTTCTTGATCGCCGCGCGGCCGGTAAATTCATTCAGGGCAACCGCATCGACTTCTTGATTTTGCAGCAGGCGGAAGCACTCATCCACGCTTTGCGGGCGGACAAGCGTTATCTTCTCCTCTTTCACCCAGTTGCGGCCGTCCTTGTCGAGGTCGAAGGTAAAATAACCGACCGGCCGGCAGATGCGTTTACCCACGACTTCGTCGTCATTGGCGAACTGAAACTGGCTGTCATTGAGTGTAAAGAACACCACAAGGATCTCGAACACCGGGTTTGAAAAAAAGAACTTTTCACACCTGAACCTTGCCGGTTTGTCGAGCTGCGCATAGTTCTTGCAATCCGGCTGGAGCCAGGGAAAGCCCATATCGAACACCTTGTCCGACAGCAGGGGGTTGAGGTGAGCTGACCAGTCATTGACCCATGAGATCTTGTGCTTTGGACCTTCGCCGTTTTCATTGAGCGCTGTGAAAGCGTTTTTGATCACTTCAGTGATCAATCCGCCGTCCGGCAATGCACGGTCGGTAAACGGTTGATAATCGTCGGCGGTCAGCAGGTTTATGTCGGCGGCGATCTGGGAGATCTCGATCTTGGCCGGCTGGTCGTCGCTGGGTGCGCCGGCTGGAGCGATACTGACAGATGCCGGTTCCGGCGCCACAATGCAGGGGATGTTGATCTTATTGCCGGGCACCAGAATAGGTTCGTTTCCGAACTGCTTCTGATTGCCATAGTAGATAAGTGTCCACTTGTTGGACAGTCCGTAGGTTCGGTTGGCGATATCGCCGAGTGTGTCGCCGTCCTGTACGGTGTATTTACTGCCGCAGCTCAGCTCCTCGGCGGCGGACGCGCCGGTGCTCCAAACCAGGAGCGCCATCAACAAGCAAACACCACGACGGAAATTGATTGCAAACATCGTCATACTCCATGTGCCCCCGGTCAGTTGACTTGACCTTCATTGCACACCGCGTTGCAACGGTTTCTCCTGGCCTCACACAGTTCGCCTTCTATTTGTTGTTCATGGCCCTCAACAGCCACACCAGTTTGACCTCCGGTGAGATCGTGCCTTGTGCGACCGATCTCCGATACCATTCCTCGTACCACCTGCGCGCCTGATCGGGATCCGGTTCGGCATCAGGCATGTCGAGCCGCGATATGGCGCGCGGATCGTATGATCGCCCAAGTGCCAGAGCCGCTTCGGACAATCCTGCTTCGAGGCTTTGGATATAGAGTTCACGGGCCTTGAGCACATTGCCGCTCGCCATCAGTTTGTGGCCCGCACCCAGCTGCTGAGCGGCGTCATGATTTTCCGGGTCTCGATTCTCCACAGTGTGTTCGTCGCCAGGGTGTTCTTCGTCGGAGCGTTCTTCGTCAGAGCGTTCTTCGTCCCGCGCTGCCTGGAGCGGCGCATGATCGGGCGCATCGCCATGGGTTGCTTCGTCCACTCGGGCAACCGTGGTCTTCTGTGTGGTCACCGCTGCCTGCTCAGCGAGCACTGGCGCATGCTGTTGCCCGTCAGCTTCCAGCGCCTCGGCGGTGGCCGAAACCTGGTCTGGGGGCGCCGTGGCGGGAGTTGAGACCGCTGCGGGCAATCCCGCTTCACCGGTTACGATTTGGTCAAGGGGCGATGCGACAAGCTGGGTGACCACCGCCAGCGGTTGCTGCTCGGGCGTTGCCGCCGGCTCGAGCGTTGCTGACTGCTCGAGCGTTGCTGACTGCTCGAGCGTTGCTGACTGCTCGGGTGTTGCTGACTGCTCCGGCGTTGCTGACTGCTCGGGTGTTTCTGACTGCTCGAGCGTTGCTGACTGCTCGGGCGTTGCCGTCGGCTCGGGCGTTGCCGCCGGCTCGGGCGTTGCTGACGGCTCAGACGTTGCCGCCGGCTCGAGTGTTACCGACTGCTCGGGTGTTGCCGCCGGCTCGGGCATTGCCGCCGGCTCGGGCGTTGCCGCCGGCTCGAGCGTTGCCGACCGCTCAGGTGTTGCCGACTGCTCGGATGTTGACGATGGCTCGGGCGTTGCCGGTGGGTCAGGGATTGCCACAGTGCGAGGCTGGTTCTTCACCGGTGCCGCCTCCTCGACAGCGGCTGCGACCGTATCGAACGGGCGCTTGCCGACTGAAGGGAAATCCAGTGCGTTGTCACCGCCGGTCAGCATTTGGAAGCTACCCTTCATACCAAACTCGTAGTGGCCGGGAATGTTGCAGCCGAATTCAAACCGCTGGGTGCTTGTGAACGTCCAGATCAGTTCCTTGGTTTCACCGGGCAGGACGACCACGGCGTTCGGCGCGTCATAGGGACTGCTATTGTGAATATGCGTCTCAACTGGTGTCGCCTGGCTCATCTCTTCTATGAGCTCGCGCCGCCCACGCTGCATGTTCGGTGTGCCGATGGTAAATTCGTGCGGGATTTCCTCGGTCACGTTGCGCAGTACGAAGCGCACGGTCTCTCCGGCCCTGACACCCACGAACCGGGGATAGAACCAGATCAGTCCCATATCGATATGCACGGTTCTGATCGTCCGGTTATGTTGCGTTGCGACATCCAAAGTGTCACCGGTCTGCGTTGTTGCCAGGGACTGGTTGATCCCCAGAATCAGCAAAACCAACGCCAGACACGTGACCAGACAGGTGCGTTGTATCAATCGTTCCAAATAACCGCGCAATGTCGCCACGGCGCAGACCGCACGCGCACGCTTATGAACCGCATATTTTGCAGCGACGGATGCACAATGGAGGGAATCTAAAGGGGAACCGGAAGGCAAAAAATTAGAACGGCTACACGCGGGGAACATACGCTTTTACTCTGCCGCCCCCGAGCAAACGCTACTGAAAAAATATGTAAAAACTCGCTTCGGATCCGAAGCATATTATTTCTTGTCACCAGAAATTGTGTCTTCAGAGTGGCAACGATTAATTTGTACACGCTTCGAATTCATGATGTCAAACACTCTGTCTCTGTGCGGGCAACAAACAGGTCTTAATTGACTGGTAATAGTGTCCCGCATCAGCGGATCTGATCATATTCTGCTGTGAAACCAGCCGGAGCAGAAATACGCTCTAGTTGACGAGCCCCAACGCCCGCCGGCCATTGCTGCTGAACATCGCAACGAAATCATCGTCTGACACGAAACTGCCGAGCAGTTCCTGCAGCAATTCTGCATAACGGATCGTGCCGTCGGGGAAGGGGTCGCTCACCACTTGGCCGAAATCCGTCGACAGCAGCACCTGCTCAGGCCCAGTGGTGCGAATCGCATCGGCATATTGCTGCAGCGGCACGCCATCCTGAGTATGAATGGCGAAGCAATGTTCGGCGAACACTTCCGGGCGGCGCAAAAGATGCCTCTGGTCTTCGTCGCACAGCCTGATCGAGGGATAATGCGGGTGGGTCAGGATCACCCGATGGATGCCGATCTCCAGCGCCAGCGGTACCAGTTTCTTGACTTCGTCGGCATGGAGATGCCCGGTCGCGAGAATACATTTGTGCCGCGCCATCATCTCAAGTGTGGCGATCAGTTCTGGCCGGGGTTTCATATCGTCATCGAACACGATCACCGGGCGTTCCGGCTCAGCCGGCGGGGTGGCCCTGGCATCGTCTTCCGGTGCGCCATGGCTGCAGCATCCAGACCAGCTCGGATCAAAGCCGAAGCCATGGGTGTCCAGATGGGACTTGGCGTGCATGGTCGGCATCCAGACCACGATCGGGGAGGGGTCGGGCGCCTGGTTTTGAACCTCGGCCCGGTTGCCCGAAACCGCCCCCTCGATCGCCTGCGGGTTGAGGCCGCCAACGAACTGGTTGAGCACCACGCCGCCGAAGAAATCGGCATCGAACCGCCGCCGCGCCAGGGCGGCGAGCGGCGTGGTCGGATAGGTGTGGTTCTTCAGCACCAGCGTCGCACCGAAAGGCGCTGCCACATCGGCCAGGGACTTGACGTCATAGCGGCGAACGATGAGTTCGGGGCCGACATGGTAATGGGTGTCGACAACACCCGCTTCGCGCAATGTGTCGGCCATCTTGTCAAAGTGCAGGGTCATGGTGCCTTTCCCGTGTCACGGTGCGTTCCGGTTGAGTGTCAACCAGTTAGACGTTGGTGAAAAGTCCAGTATCTCCCGCGCCCGGCTGCCGTCGAAAACCGATGCTCTCGGGTGCTGCGCATAGATCTCCGGTTTGCGGATATCCGGCAGCGCACCGAGCGCGGTCTCGAACCATTCAAGTGTCGGTTTCTCATGGCAGCTGTCCTGCGCGGTCACGAAATATGTGCTGAATGGCAGTTTGCGGGCCTCAAGTGCACATCGAAAGGCGCACGCCACATCGCCTGGGCTGACATAATAGAACAGCCAGCGGCATGAGTGATCAGCCGCCCGGTCGCGGATCAGCGCAAAATTATGCGGCAGCATCACCAGCATCGGCCGCAAGTTGACGATTTCCATGCCACCGCGCCGCGCAAAACTGGTGGCCATCGTTTCCATGATCTGCTTGCTCACACCATAGGCGTGAACCGGTGCACAAGGATGATCCTCATCGACCGGCAAATACAACGGCGAAAAATCCGCACGCCCCTCGTGCAATCCCGTGGCGGTGATGCTGGAACACAAGGCGCAGCGTTTGATGCCGTGATCTTGCGCTGCCTCCAGAACGTTCCACGTGCCCAGGGTGTTGACCCGCAGATAGGCGTCCGGTGTGGTGACAGTGTCGAGATCGATGCCGGCCAGATGAACCACAGCGTCATGACCTTCAAGTGCTGTATGGAGCCGCGCGCGGTCCATGACGTCGATTTGCTCGAACCGCACATCGCCGGCCGGCGGTGTCAGGTCAAGCACGGTGACGTCGCAATGGGTTCTCAGCTCCTCGGTCACAAAGGCGCCGAGCCTGCCGCTGCCACCGGTTATGGCGACCCGGTCGAACCGCATTACTCGAAATAGCCGGCACGCACCGCCATGCCGATCAGGTTGCACATTAATCGACCGGCGGTGATTGCCGAGATATTGTTGACATCGCGTTTGGGCGTGATCTCGACGATGTCCATACCGACCACGCGGCCCTTGGCAACCAGTCCATGGATCAATGTGCGCATCTGCGGATAGGTGACGCCACCCGGGGCAGGGCCTGCCACCGCTGGCATGATCGTCGGGTCCATGCCGTCCGCATCGACAGTCAAATAATAGTTGCCACCGTCGGGGATGCGCTCAAGCACGGCTGCCATGCCGACCGACTGCAGCTCGATATCGGGAACGAGCACCGCGCCATAGGCAAGGGCTGCCGCGACCTCTTCGCGCCGGCCGCTGCCGGCGGCACGCAGGCCGATCTGGTAGATTTCTCCGATATGATCCATTTCGGACGCCCGCCTGATCGGGCTGGACAGGCCTTCATGCACGCCGTTCATATGGTCGCGCCAGTCCACATGGGCATCGACCTGCACAAGAGTGACCGGCGCCAGGCTGTCGAGTGCGCGGAACACCGGGATCGGCACTCCGTGATCGCCGCCGAGCACGATCGGTAAGGTGCCGGCAGCCAAAATCTTACGGATCGCCTGTTCGGCCCGTTGACGGTTGCCGGCAAGATCCAGCGGATCGCCATAGACATCCCCGCAATCGACCACCTTGATGTCGCGCTCATCGAGCAGGGTGCCGCCGATATCGAAGTCCCAGCGATCGAGCCCCCTCAGGGAGCGCTCGCACAACCGCCTGATCGCGGTCGGCGCATTGGTCTGGTCATTGCTTACTTCGTCGATGGAATAGGGCGCACCGTAGGGAATGCCGATGATCGCGATATGCGCATCCAGCGCGTCCAGATCGAGCGCGATTGGAAAATCGTGCCAGCTCTGGAATTCCCGGCGTGGGGCGGTGGTAAGGGGCGCGGCCATTGGTGTTTTTCTCTGACTTTGTGGTGTGGCGTCGACCGGGGTAGCTTAGACCCTTTCATCTTCATATTGAATCAGTTTGACTGGGATTTCTCGTCTGCTGGCAAGGCAAAGTGCGCGCCGTGGACTATATGTCCACAAGCCGGCTTTAACGCAGTCCGGCGGGCGCGAAATCCCAGCCTTCGGTGGGCCAAATCGGCTCGCCGGCTGTGTTGCAGCGCTTGCCCGATGCACCACATCGCGCTTCACGCTGCGCCGTGCCGGGCAAACCGATTTGACACCATCAAACGGTTCAATATGAAGATGAAAGGGTCTAGAGCAGTTTGGGTTCTGAGAAAATCCTCAGTTTGCGGTCACGGGTCTTGCGCTTCGAGCGCCGGATTGGCGATCCAGCCATGTCTGGTGCGCGGGGATCGTTCACGGGGCAGGGGGGAGGCGAGATCGAGGATCGCCTGTTTGAGGGCGGCAGCGGTTAATTCCGGCTTGAGCGCCAGCAGGCGCGCTGCCAATGCAGCGATACGCGGTGCCGCATAGCTTGAGCCCGATGCCCGGCCCTTGGCGCCGCGGTGGTCGATGACCTCGAGCCGCTCGCCGGGAACCGCGATATCGACGCTTTCGGTCCCCCAGTTCGAGCCCTGCGCAATCTTGCCGAATGCATCGGACGAGGTGACGACAATCGCATTGCCGAACCGGAGTGACGCTGGATAGACCGGCTCTTCGTCAATGTTACGCCCGTTATTGCCGGCGCTCAGGATGAACAGAAGTTCCGGATGCCGTTTGGCTTCGGCTGCAAAACCTTCCCAGTCCGGCCTCTTGTAGCCGCCCAGCGGCATGAGCACGATGCGCGCAGGACCCTTGGCGATGTGCTTGACGATATCGGTGAATATGGAAAAGTGATTGCCTGGATGGCGGAGCGGTATCAGGCGCGCCTCCGGTGCTTCGGCGATCAGCACACTGGCAACCGTGGTGCCATGGCGGATCGGGAAAAACGCCGGCTGGGACGGGTCGAGATCGAAAGGCCTCGCATCGTCGTCGGTAAAGTCGTGGCCAAGTATGTGTCCGGTGTCGTTACGCGCCAGGCGTTCGGCGATCAGCGGCAGGAGATAGTTCACGCCGCTGTCCACATGGGCCACCGCAACACCGCCTGGATCCGTGCCGGCAGGCACCGGAGGATTGAGGTCATCCGTCTCGGTCTGCTCAAGGTTGGCGTCCAGATGCACCAGCCGCACCGGCCGCCCCTCCACATCGCGGAACAGCAGACGGGCGAGATTGACCTGGCAGTCGGGCGCCAGCTGCAGAAAGAAACCGGGCGTCACGTCACCATGGGCTGATTGATAGATCAGGCGCAGTCTTTGTTGTGGCGTGCCATGCAGGCGTCCAGCAATTTCCAGGCGGTCACCGGCATGAAAGGCGATGCCGATATGCAGAAGCCCCGGTTCGTCCCGCACCGTTTCAAGGGCGTAGTCGGCAAGCCCGTGAATATACATCGCCGTTGCAATGGTTGCGGTGCTGAACTTTTTTGAAGAGCAAAGACTGAAGGAAAACGGCACAGCCCAAGGTACAAGATGGGCGGGTTGCGCCGCAGCGTTCGACCAAATCAGAGTGGCCGCGATGGCAAGTGAAATCCGCCAGCGGTTAGCCATTCGCCCACAGGGCGTTGGGCCGGTGCATAAAATATCCACTCACGGCTGGTCTTCGTCCTCTTTCTTGCGCGGTGAGATATATTCGATAATGAACGAACTCGAGCCGCCAATGACAATCGCTGCGATGATATCTTCTGTCGTGCCCAAATGAGCAAGCATACCCTGGCGCAAGGTGAAATAGATCGCCACCATCGGCGCCGAGATCAGGATCATGAATGCGAAACGTTTGGGTGTCATCTAGACCAATCCATAATAGCGGCAGGGCGCCGGACGTGATGCCGGCGCCCTGCCGTTCTTGTGATCGTCAGTATCGGTCTATCTCATCCATAGACTTCTTGCGTTGATCCGCCATTTTGAGGTCTTCCTCGATTTCGGCGTTTTCATCTCTCATCTGCCAGGCATGCCAGCCGATCCACAGAACCATGCCGATGATGAACATCGCAAATTCGGTTCCCTGGAACGGATAGACCGGGCCGACATTGGCCAGATCAACGGCCCAGCTGTCGAGACCTTTGATTGTAGACATGGTGTGTTCCCTTTCTATCCGTTCAATATTGCTTTTTCAGCGGCTTTCACGTCGTCGACCGCCTTCTGGTAGGCTTCGTCGCCCTTGATATCGAGGCCGAGAAGCTCGATCTCCTTGGGCACCCGAAGCATGCCGAAGCTGTGCAGGATCTTGGCACAGACCCAACCGGGCAGGAAGCCAAGCACGCCGAACATGATGATCGCACCGATGAACTGGCCAAGCGGATTGATCGCAGCATAGCCTTCATATGGCGAGGACGGAACGCCCCACAACACGAAGCCCGCGATACAGACACCGAGGAAACCGGCATAGCCATGCACCGCAACGGCACCCACCGCATCATCGATCTTGAACTTCCGTTCGACCCAGAAGTGCAGCTTGTAGGCGCACCAAACGCCGATGCCGCCAATGATCATGGCCTGGATCGGATGGTAGAGATCGTTACCCGCCGAGGCCGTGATGATACCGGCAAGACCGCCCGAATAGGTCCAGAAGGTATCGCCCTTGGACACCATGTAACCCATCATCAGACCTCCGGACAGGGACATCAGGAAGTTGAATGTAATGGCACTGAGTGTGGTCGGCGCGAGATAGATATTGGTGCCGGTCCAGGTTACGCCGGTGATCTGCCCACCGATCGATTCAGGGCTGATGATCGGCACGTTGCAGGCTGCATAAAAGCCCCAGAAACCGGTATAGATCAGGAACAGCCCGATCGTCACCAGCCAGGGATTATGCGGTGGAATATCCCGAGGGGTTCCATCCGCGGCAAACTTGCCGAGCCGTGGCCCGAGCACGATCAGCACGCCAAGCGCAAAGCCGCCGGCGATGGCATGGATAACGCCCGACGCATAGGCATCATGATAGCCCAGAATATGAACCATCCAGCCGTCCCAATGCCACCCCCAGGCGGCATCGATGATCCAGCAGACCGATCCGATCAGCACCGCCAGAACCCAGAAACCGCCGGACCGGATCCGTTCGATCACAGCACCCGACACGATCGAGGCCGCGGTCCAGGAGAACAGCAGGAAAGCTGCCCAGAACACACCGGTAAGGTGGTCCTGAAGATTGGTGCCCATGTTTGTAGCGAACGGCCGGTAGTTCTCTGCAGCGGCGAAATCAATGCCTTTGCCGTCATTGATCCAAGGTCCGTGCGGAAACGCAAAATATATCCACCAGCCGAAGAAGAAGAACGTGATGGTGACCAACGGGATCAGCATCGTGTTTTTCATGAGCGTGTGCATGTGGTTGCGGCGCCGGCTGGCGCCCACTTCATACATGCAGAAACCTACGTGAATCAGAAACATCATCACCACCGTCACCCAGTAGTAGAACTCGGTGAAGATGGTGGTCAGTGCAGCTAAGTTGTTATCCATTGAGTTTCCCCATCTTTTCCTCTTTGTTCCTGGCGGCGTGTTCTTGGTGTTGTTTCCGCCATTCCCGCTGCCCTGGCGTCATGCCGGGGCCTCATTGAGAGCTGGTGTGATGTTCAGGAAATTTGCGTTTGCCCCAACGCGCAGGATGCCCGATCATCTCTCCCCCAGAGAACGGTATGAATTTTATTTCTTGCCGTTTCCGTCGAGCCAGCTCCCCAATTTTTGCCCGCCACCTCGTGTGACAAACAAACCCTCGTTAGTTCTGATACTCTTATGGCCACATCGCTCTGTGCGACCATTGGCCTTCACGCGTTTTTCGCCTAAGACACGGCATCGGTTCGTAACCAACAAACGTCGCAGTGACCGAACGAATTATCCTCGCATGCAGGCAACTGAGTGAACAGAACGCAAAATGACCGAACAAACCGCAACGAGTGACGCCCTCACGTCGGACAAGCTGCGCGACCACTTCATCGGATGGCAATGCCGTATCCGCCAGATCGCCATGCGGCAACTTGGCGGTCGTCCTTCCGACGGTATGCGCCCACGCCTCCTTTTGACCGACGGCCGGGAACTCTCGCCCGGAATCACTACGGTAATTGTGCCGCAGGAACCGGAAGAAAGCACGGAGTTTTTCCGCTTTCAACTGCGTAAAACCCATGATCCGAATCTGGTCTATGAAAGGGGCTTGGAGTATCTTCGCGCCACCCACTTCCAGACTGCCAAGAAATTCAGTGACCAGTTGACCGCCTTGTTCGGCCAGGGCACCAATATTGTGCAAACGGTTCTTGGCGCCGGGGAATGTATCCTCGAATTTAACCAGTTCAGCCAGTCCTACCGCCTGCTTTGTACCGTGCACGAACTTGATGCCGACGATCCGGCCTATCAGGGCACCTTGTGGCACAACAAGATTTTCAATCCGAACCTGCCCGAAGACGCCCACATTCTGTCCTTCCGCCCCGACTGGCGATCCGCTCAGGCGGATCCCATGGTTTAGAACTTTCGGTACGCCTTGTTCAGATCCACCATCGGATGTTTCGGTGACATCTGGAACTTGATCAAAAGTTCACGGGCCATCATGTCCCGGTCCTGCTGGTTGTCCGGCAGGTCCGCATCGGTTGGAATGGTCACCCAGCCGTTGATGTTGCGGTCGAACACCGCCGGCGTTCCTTCTTCGTAGCCCATATGGATGTCCTCGAGCCAGTTCAGATCGTCCCAGCCCATATACTCCATATAGTCCTTCAGGAACGGCGTCAGCCGCTCATAGTCCGGCACCAGGTTCACGTCATACCGGTAGCCGATATGCTGGCCGATTTCCTTTTCCCGGTCTGAATCGATGCCGCCACCTTTCAGGTGATGATCGATGTCCTTTGTGTCCGACCCCTTGAAGCTTGTTCCAGCCATGAGTGTCGTCCTCTCCGCTTAGATGTGATGGTAGTCTTCGACGCCGACCGTGAAGTCGGTGCCGGCCAGGGGCACCTGCGCGATAGCGGATGCTTCCATGGTGAGGGCTGCCAGGTCTTCCGGCTCGAGCGAATGGATATTGGTCTTGCCGCAGGCACGCGCCATCATCTGTGCTTCGATGGTCAGCGTGTGCAGGAAGTTGTAGACCCGCTCCGCGGCGGCATCAGGATCGAGCCGCTTGCGCAGTTCGGGATCCTGGGTCGCCACGCCGACCGGGCAGCGGCCGGTATGGCAGTGATAGCAAAAGCCCGCCTCGACACCCAATTCGTTGGGGAAATCCGCTTCCGGAATATCCTTGTTGCAGTTGAGCGCCATCATGGCCGAGTGGCCGATCGCAATGGCGTCGGCGCCCAGTGCTATGGCCTTGGCGATATCGCCGCCATGGCGGATGCCGCCGGCATAGATCAGTGTAATCTCGCCGCGTTTGCCGAGATCGTCGATGGCGCGCCGCGCCTGGCGGATTGCCGCCATGCCGGGTACACCGGTTTCCTCGGTCGCCAGATGCGGTCCAGCACCGGTCGAGCCCTCCATGCCGTCGATGTAGATCGAGTCCGGATCGCATTTGACCGCCATGCGCACGTCGTCATAAACCCGCGCAGCCCCCAGCTTGAGCTGGATCGGGATCTGCCAGTCGGTGGCTTCGCGGATTTCCTCGATCTTGAGGGCAAGGTCATCCGGCCCCAGCCAGTCGGGATGACGGGCGGGCGAACGCTGATCGATACCGGCGGGCAGGGAGCGCATTTCCGCCACCTGGTCGGTCACCTTCTGGCCCATCAGATGGCCGCCCAGGCCGACTTTGCAGCCCTGGCCGATGAAGAACTCGCAGCCGTCCGCCAGGCGCAGGTGATGGGGGTTGAAGCCATAACGCGACTGGATGTTCTGATAGAACCACTTGTGCGAGAAGCGCCGCTCATCCGGGATCATACCGCCTTCGCCCGAGCATGTTGCAGACCCCGCCATGGTGGCGCCGCGCGCCAGGGCCATCTTGGCTTCATAGGACAGGGCGCCGAAGCTCATGCCGGTGATGTAGACTGGAATGTCGAGGACGATCGGTTTCTTGGCGCGCGGCCCGATCACCGTCTGGGTCTCGCATTTCTCGCGATAGCCCTCGATCACGAAACGGGTGAGGGTGCCAGGCAGAAAAGTCAGGTCGTCCCAATGCGGGATTTTCTTGAACAGCGAGAAACCGCGCATGCGGTAGCGGCCGAGTTCCGACTTGATATGGATGTCATTGATGACTTCCGGTGTGAAGATCTGGCTCTGGCCAAGGCGGTATTTCCGCTCTTCCTCGACCCGGGCCAAACCGCTGGCTTTTGTTTTGTCCATGATGTGATCTCCAGAAGCCTCAGAGAATGAGCTTCTTCTCCGTCGGTTCGAGATTGTCGTAGTTCCAGAGCTGACGTCCGGCGACGATTTTGGTGAAGTGATCGACGCCCTTTTCCGGCATCAGCTCATACATGGAGAGCTTGCGGGTAAGCCAGGCCTTGTCCAGATCGGTCAGTTCGCCGGGCACCGCGTCGACACCCAGATCCTGGATCTCGCCACCGATGAAGATCGTGCCGTCATACATGCTGTCGCCGAGGTTCTTGCCGGCATTGCCGCACACCACCATGCGGCCGCGCTGCATCATGAAGCCGGAAAACGCCCCCGTGTCGCCGCCGACCAGGATCGTGCCGCCCTTCATATCGATGCCGGTGCGTGAGCCGACCGAGCCCCGGCACACCAGATCGCCGCCGCGCATTGCCGCGCCGAACGTGGAGCCTGCGTTTTTCTCGATGATCACAGTGCCGGCCATCATGTTTTCCGCAAACGACCAGCCGACCCGGCCGGAGATGCGGATATTTGGGCCGTCGCACAGACCGCAGCCGAAATAGCCAAGGCTGCCTTCGATGATCAGATTGAGCCGGTTCAGGATACCGACCGCAATCGAATGCTTGGCGCCCGGATTCTTGAGCACGATGGTGCCGTGGCCGTCCGCCATCAATTCTCGGATGTGGTGGTTGACCTCTTTCGGGCCCATGTCCGCGACATCGACTTCACCGCGTTTGTTGAAGTCAACATCGAAGCCGTCCGGATAGCCGAAGCCGCCGGTTTCCGAGAGGTCGAAAAACATCTGCTGGGTGCGACCGGTAAGCTGCTCGGTATGCATGCCCATTTCATGGGAGACGCTGCCCTCGATTTCTAGGTCCGCCATACTCGTACCTCCTCGTCATAAGGATCCCATGTGTCGATCTCGTGCGGCAGCACGCTGCGGATCGCGACTTCTTCCGACGCCAGCGCCACCAGATTGTCGCTCTCGTAGAGCACCATCGGTTTGGCCGCCATCGTATCCTTGGCCATGCCCAGCGCATCGCCGGTGGCGACCAGATAGGTGAACACGCCATCGATATCTTCAATTGAGCTCTTAAGGCTGTCTTCCAGGCTTGTGCCCTGGGACAGGTTATGCGCCGTGTAGACCGCAAGCAGTTCTGAGTCACAGCTCGACATGAAGCGGTGACCCTTGCGCTCCATTTCCCGGCGCATAATCCAGTAATTGGTGATCTGCCCGTTATGGACCACTGCAATGTCGTTATAGGGATAGGCCCAATAGGGGTGTGCCGAACGGATATCGACATCCGATTCCGTGGCCATCCTTGTGTGGCCGATCCCGTGGGTGCCCTTGAAACCGTCGAGGTCATAGTCACCGCTCACCACGGTCGCATCGCCCAGATCCTTGATCAGCTCAAGGGCCGTGCCCATCGACATGATTTCCGCACCTTCGACATCTTCCACATAGTCGGCGAGTTTTTTCATGTCGCCGTCATAGGTGATCTCGTAGCGGAACGCGTAGTCGGTGGCGTCCTCCTGGCTGACGATCTTTGCGCCCAGTGACGCAAGGCGTTCATCGACGATCGCCCGGCGTTCCTTGATCTGGTCGTGGATCTTGTAGCCCACGTCCATGTCTTCCTGCTCGGCGACCTTGAAGCGCAGGATGTATTCGTTCGGCTCGGGCACGCCATAAATGGCAAACCCGGTCGAGTCGGGGCCGCGGTGTTTGAGCGCCTGCAGCATCGAGGTCATCTCGTGGCCGATGGCGCCCGCGCCGTCGCGGTGGATAAGGCCAGCTATTCCACACATGAGTCGTTGCACTCCTGTATTGGCAAAACATGATTTGAAGGGGCGGCATTAGAGGCCGCCCCTGGTGTGCGTATTAGGGCAGGCAGTCCATGTAGGTGTCCTGATCCCACTCAGTGACCGTGTGCATGAAACGTTCCCACTCATCCCACTTGTATTCGTGGTAGAGCCTGTACATCTCGCCCGGCAGGCCCCTCTGGACCACCTTGTCTTCAGCCAGGGCATCAAGCGCTTCGCCCAGCGACATAGGCAGCTTTTTGACCTGTTTGCCGGCTTTGATCGCCTCGTAAATGTTGCGCTCTTCCGGCTCACCTGGATCGAGCTTTTTGTCAATCCCGTCGCCGGCGGCGGCAAGGATGGTCGATCCCATCAGGTAGGGGTTCACCATGGAGTCCACCGAGCGGTACTCAAACCGCCCCGGCGCCGACACGCGAAGACCCGTCGTGCGGTTTTGGAAACCCCAGTCGGCAAACACCGGCGCCCAGAAGCCCGTGTCCCAGAGCCGGCGGTAAGAGTTCACGGTCGGAGATCCAATGGCGGTCAGCGCCCGCAGGTGATGGACAATGCCGCCGATCGCGGTTAACCCGAACTTGCCGGGCATCTGCGGGTCGTCGCCGTCGGGCATGAAGGTATTTTCACCACCCGACACATACATGTAGTTCTCGGCCATGCCCGGCAGATTGTCCGGATCATTGCCGCAGACCCTCATGTTGTCTTTGCCGTTGTACCACAGCGACATATTGTGATGGCAGCCATTGGCCGACACGCCCATGAACGGCTTGGTCATGAAACACGCGATCAGATTGAACTCGCGCGCAACCTGGGCGCAGATCTGACGATAGGTGGTAAGACGGTCGGCATTGCGCAGCACGTCATCATACATCCAGTTGAGTTCGAGCTGGCCGGGCGCATCCTCATGGTCGCCCTGAATCATGTCCAGGCCCATGGCCCGGGCATATTCCATGACCTTCATATAGACCGGACGCAAGCTCTCGAACTGGTCGATATGATAGCAAAACGGCTCGGAGTAACCGCCATCGGGCTTGCCATCTTCGCCCCGCTTAAGCCACATCATCTCCGGCTCGGTGCCGACACGCAAATGCAACCCTTTGTATTTTTTCTGGAAGGACTGATGGAGGCGGCGCAGGTTGCCTCGGCTGTCAGCGGTCAGGAAGCCGCCGGGATTTTCCTTTTCCTCGCGGTTGCGGAACAACGTGCAGTAAAAACGCCCCACGCGCTTGTCCCAGGGAAGCTGCATGAAGGTTTCCGGGTCGGGGATGCCGACCAACTCGGCCGATTCCGGGCCGTAGCCCAAATACTCGCCACGACGGTTGGTGAAGAGATTGACGGTTGCGCCGTAAACCAGTTGGAAGCCTTTCTGGGCCACCGTTTCCCAGTGATCGGCGGGAATGCCCTTGCCGCAGATGCGGCCGGTGACCGAGACGAACTGCAGATAGAGATATTCGATGCCCAGTTCATTGATCTTCTCGCGCACTTGCTTGACCAGGTCGTCGCGACCCTTCGCTCCGACTGTTTTTTCAAGATCTGTCGCCATCGGCATCTCCCCTTGGATTATAGTGTTTACGGTTCTAGTTGCGGCCTGCCCAATTACAGACCAATCTACGGATGTACTTCAGTTTCTCAGCTCCATGGGAATGGGCTGTTCGATACTGGATGCAGCTTGCCGTCGGCATAGCGCGAGAAACGGAACGGCTCGAGCAGCTCGCTCGTGGCGCCGGCGATCTCCTGAGCCACCAGCTTGCCGACCCCCAACATCTTGTAGCCGTGATTGGAATCGGCCACGACATAGACGTTTTCCCGGAACACATCGAACACCGGAAAGCTGTCCGGTGTGAAACAGCCAAGCCCGCCGGATGGGTCGTGCTTCTTGTAAGTCTGGATCTTGCCCTCGAAACGCTTCTGGCAATGGGCCAGTGCCGAGCACCACATGTGAATGAAATTGTCATCGACGATGAAGTCCGGTGAGTCCGGCCCATAAGGATCGACCGCCACCTTGTCTGGCTCCTGGTCCACCCTGTAGGGTGCCGCTCCGCCCTGGATGCCGCCGAAATTGAAGTCGGGCTTGTAGTAGATGCCCCACATTTCATCGGTGATCAGCGAACCGTCGACGTCGGAATAAAGCGGTGCATCCGAGTCCACATGAATGACCGGCGGAAACTTGCCGTCATTCATCTTGTGCATTTCCGGATCAACCCCGAGCGTGCCCTCTTCAAGGCACCAGTATTTCCACATCGGCACGTCGTGGTGCATCTCGCCGTTTTTGCCCTTGATCGAAACGGTTTTCGGCAGCTCGAGATGGTTCCACAGGGAATTGACCCACGGTCCGGCACCGATCACCACATAGTCGCAGTTTATCTTGCCTTTGCTGGTCAGAAGCGCGGTCACCGCTCCACTGTTCGAGCCGGTCTCGAAGCCGGTCACCTCGACACCGGTCATGATGCGCACGCCTTCGGCTTCCGCCTTGGTGGCAATGCCGTAGATGGATGCCGTGTTGTTGGCGTAGCCGCCGCGTTTTTCGTGCAGCACCGAGGTGATGCCCTTGGCCTGCCAGTCGTCGAACAGGCCTTTCATATAGGTCATTGAATCGGCTTCGCCCTCGATGAACTCGGACTCATAGCCAATGGCCTTTTGCTGCTCATAGATGGTGCCGACATCGGCATGCATGGATTCCGGCGAGATCTGCATGTAGCCGACCGGATGATAGCTATAGGCCTTGGCGTCGCTCTCCCAGACACCGACCGAGTGGGCCATCAATTCGCGCATGGCGGGCTGAAAATAATTGTTCCGAACCACCCCGCAGGCAATTCCCGAGGCGCCCGCGGCAATCGCTGTCTTATCAACCACCAGAATGTCTTCGCCGGAACCTTTGCCCTTGGCCTTGAGTTCAAGCGCCAGGTGATAGGCCGTGCTCAGCCCATGAATGCCCGCGCCGATGATTGCATATTTAACGCCTTCCGGGACCGCCATCGTCTGTTTCCCCTGAACGCCCGCCCGATCGTATTTATGTGCCGGCGCGTTTGTGCGTTGATCGAAATTCCATGCAAGACCGCTTGTCTTGGCGCAATATCTGTGCACAATTCAAAACCAATTGCAAACCAATTTTGCCAATTGGAACCAATGAGCGACCCAACAGCAAAGATCCAGCCAGGTGTGCCGGCACCGGCGGGAGGCGGATCGGGCGACGTGGATGACGAGGACCTGATCCTGGCGGCGTCCCACAACGCAGCCGCGATCAAGACCCGGCTCAGGCGCGCGATCGAGACCGGTGTCTATGCGGACGGCGACCAGCTGCCGCCCGAGCGCCAGCTTGCCGTGGCCTTTAGCGCTGCCCGCAGCACCATCCGCCGGGCGCTCGATGAACTGGAGGCTGCGGGCTTTGTGGTGCGCCGGGTCGGCAGCGGCACCTTCGTCAATTATGCCGGTCCCCTGGAGAGCCCGCTGGACGACATCACCGATCTGATCAGCCCGTTGCAATTGATCGAGGCACGGTTTTCAGTCGAGCCCTATATGACCCGCCTGGCGGTGATCAACGCCACCGCCCGCGATCTTGAACAGATGGCGGCCATCCTAGACCGCCTGGATGCCTGCGGCGCCGACAAGGATGAGTTCACCCGCTGGGACAGCGAGTTTCACCAGTTGCTTGCCCGCTGCTCGCGCAATCCGTTGATGGTTCATATCTACCGGGAGATCAATCTGGTCCGCTCTCATGGTCAGTGGGACACCATGAAAGAACAGATTTTGACGCCGGTGCAGATCGGTGAATATAACCGCCAGCACCGCGCCATCTATGACGCCCTCCGCCAGCGCGATGTTCACGGTGCTGAAGAGCAGATCAGGACCCATCTCGAAACCGCCCGCACTGATCTCATAGGCGCCCATAGCGGGTGAGGGGGCCATCGTCGGCCCGGTTTCGCACCGGTGTCCAAGGGTACCCGGCAGTACGAACTTATCCACTGACAACAAGACAATCCGGTGAAATCGGGACAATGTTGCCAATCACTGGTACCATGCGCCTGTCAAAGCTAATTGACCGATTAATGAATTCAGCGCAACATTGTCGCAGCGCAGGATGATCATGATCGGTCGAAACCGGCGAACGGGCTGTGGACATCGGCTTCGTTCTCAGCGTTGGGGCGGTGCCGCAGGCTAACCGCCGCACTTCGTTGGGGACGGATTTGGGTCTTTGTCGTGGGAACCCATTGAGGAGGTCTGGCACATTGTTCTGGAAAAAGAAGAAAAAGGCGCAAGGGGAAAAGCTCACCATTTTCTTTGCCTCCGACCTGCACGGCTCCGCCATATGCTTCAAGAAATTCGTCAACAGCGCAAAATTCTACGGCGCCGACGTACTCATCATGGGCGGTGACCTGACCGGCAAGGCGGTTGTGCCGATCGCCGAACAGGCGGATGGCAGTTTCAAGAGCGCCCAGTCGGGTGACGAGATCACACTTAGCTCCCAGGACGAACTCGACACCTTCATCAAGCGGGTGAACAATCAGGGCTTTTATCCAGCGGTCATGAGTGAGGCCGAGTTTCAGGCCATCAAGGACGACACGCCGGCACAGGAGAAACTGTTCAAGAAGCTGGTTGTCGAGCGGGTTCGAGAATGGGCCGACTATGCCGAGGAAAAACTCTCCGGTACCGACATTCCGCTGATCACTTCACCGGGCAATGACGATTTCTTCGAGATCGACGAAGTGCTGCACAATGCCTCGCACATTCACTATCACGACGACGAGGTCACCGAGCTGCGGGGCTACGAGATCCTCCATTGCGGCGGTTCGACGAAAACCCCCTGGGACACCGAGCGGGAATATACCGAAGAGCAGTATCAGGAACGCTTCGCCAAGATCCTGCCGCAGGTCAAGGACATGAGCCGCTGCATTTTCAACGTGCATGTGCCGCCGCACGGAACCGTCATCGACCAGTGTCCAAAGCTCGACGAAAACCTGCAGGTGGTGTTCGAAATGGGCAACCCGGTGCATCTCCATGCCGGCTGCGAGACGCTGTATAGCGCCATCGAACAGCACCAGCCCATGCTCTCAATTCACGGTCATATTCATGAAGGCCGGGGCAATATCAAGATCGGGAACACAATATGTATCAATCCCGGCAGTGTTTATCCCGAGGGTCTCCTGCAAGGAGCGCTGGTGACCCTTCATGACGGCGCGGTGACCGGAGTTCAGCTGACCCAGGGTTAGCGGTCTTTTCGGCACGTACCAACGGATTAGGAGAGGAAAGGGGAAATCAATTATGTCTGACGCAGGAGGTGGAAGCAGGATCTTTCTCCGCAAGGCATCCGGTCTGATCCGGACAGCCAGCGGAACGGATACCTTTATCTATAATACCGGGCTTGTGAGTATCGGCCTGGGCGTTGCCAGCATCATGCTGTACGGGCCGGCATTCTATCCAGGCGGCGATCTGGTGTTGGCATGTTTGCTTGCCGGCGTCATGATGGCGATTATCGCCTTCGGCCTGATCACCTGGACCGTCACTCTGCCGCGCTCGGGAGGCATCTATGTGTTCGGCTCCCGCAGCATGTATCCCATGCTGGCCTTGACACTCAGCCTCGTGGAGATCACAGCCTGGCTGTTTTACTGCGCCATTGCGGCCTATTGGATGGTCTATCTCGGCCTGTCGCCGACCCTGACCTTCATCGGCTATCTGAGCGGCAACGAGGCCTGGGTCAATGCCGGCGCCTGGGTGGTGTCGCCCTGGCCGATGTTCATCATCGGATCCGGCATACTGATCTTGTCGGGTATCATTCTGTCCTCGGGCATGCGGTTTTATCTGACCGTGCAGAAATGGGTCTTCAGCATCGCCGTTTTGGGATCCCTGATGCTGATCTTCACCCTGCTGCCCTATTCGAATGCCGACTTCATCGCCAGCTTCGATGCCCTTATGGGCCCGATCCTGTCGGTTGAAAATCCCTATCAGGCAATCATCACTTCGGGTCGGGAAGCCGGCTGGGCGTGGGATGGCAAGACTGACTGGACGCAGACTTGGCTGGTTTCCAACTGGCCGTTCCTGCCATTGGTCGGGGCAGCGTTTTCGATCGCCATCGGCGGTGAAATCAAGTCGGTCGAGAAATCCCAGAAATGGGGCATGCTTGGCGCGGTCCTCACCGCGACGGTCGCCTGGATGATCACCATCTACCTGTGCACCGACCGGTTCGGCTATGAGTTCCTCGGCACCGCGGCGTTCAACTTCCTCAGCGGCACCGGCGTTCAGGTCGATCCGACCATCACCCTTCTGGCCGGTGTGCTTACCGGCTCGCCGCTGATCTGCATTCTTGTCTCGCTCGGCTTCATCTGCTGGATGTGGATGTGGATACCCGGAATGCACACCTTCGGCGTACGTGCAATCGTTGCCTGGTCGTTCGACCGCATTGCGCCGGAAGCCTGGGGCAAGATCTCGCCGACCCGCCATACGCCGATGGTCGCCATCTGGACCTGTATCGCTGTAACCATCGTGTTCATGGCGCTGTTTGTGTTCTCGACCTTCTTCTCAGCCATCGTGATCCTGATTGAGGCGGCGGTTCTGGCCTGGAGCATCGTATTGGGTGCCGGGGTGTTCTTCCCCTATAACCGGCCGGAGATCTATGAAAAATCTCCGATCGCCGGGCGCACGGTGATGGGCCTGCCCTTGATGACGGTTGCCTGTGGTGCCGGCTTCCTGGCCGCACAGTTCTACTTCTGGACCCTGTTCTTCGACCCCTCGGCCGCAGGGCATGATCCACAGCAACTGATGATCGTCGGTGGTGTCTTCGTGATCGGTATCGTGTTCTACATGGTCATGAAGCAGATCCGCAAATCGCAGGGTGTCGATGTGACCCTTGCGTTTAAGGAAATCCCCATCGAATAGCGTCATCCACTACAATGGTCCTGGACGGCTGTGATCTCTTGCGAGGTCTAGCCGCCCAGGGCCGATTATTTTTTAAACGGGGAACCGCATATGGTCGCTTCAGGCGAAGACAATCTCAATCTCGAATTCGTTGACGAAGGCCTGCGTCTGGTCAAGGACGCGGAAGCCCGCGGCATTCAGCTGCGCATCCTGGGCTCGATCGCCTATCGCATCCAATGCCCGGGCAATCTCCATCTGTTCGATGACATGGCGCGCGTCCTGACCGATGTCGATTTTGCCGCCCTCAAGAGCCAGAACCAGGAAATCCGAGAGTTCTTTCTGGGTGAGGGCTATCAGCCGGACGAGGGGGTCTATGTCGCGTCCGAAGGGTCCCGGCACATTTATGTTCATCCCGAAACTAATCTTAATGTCGATGTCTTTGCCGACGAACTCTATTTCTGCCACCGCATTCCGTTTGCCGGGCGCTTGAGCATCGACGTGCCGACCATCTCAACCACCGACCTGCTCCTGGAAAAAATGCAGATCGTCGAGATCAACTTGAAGGACTTCAAAGACACGCTGGTCTTGATGCTGGAGCATCCGCTTGGAACTCCCGCCGACAGCAACAAGCACATCGATGTTGATTACATTACCGGCATCATGTCCAGGGACTGGGGCTTCTATCACACCTTCACCACCAACCTGAAACGGGTGCCCGACTACATTTCCGAATTTCCAGCGATCACCGAAGACGAGGGCAACATCATCCGCTCGCGGATTGCGGACCTTCTGCAGAAGCTGGAAGCAGCGCCGAAGTCGATGAAATGGAAAATCCGCGCCAAGGTCGGCACCAGGGCGATCTGGTATCAGGAGGTCACCGAGAAATCGAGCCAGTTCTAGACCTGGCTCTTGAGAGAACCACTTGTCAATTGGAGAAGCGTAGATGGCAGGCGACGACAGACCGGAATTTGACGGCAACAAGAAGCTGAAGGATCTGGGGCGGATCAGCCAGACCAAGCAGGAACGGGAAATCGAGCACCAGCTCGAATATGGTCTGGAAGCAGCGCCTTCGATCAACGACCGGTCGATCTCGCTGTTTGCCCGCGGCTCACAGCCAGCCTTTGCCGGCATCAACACCTTCATGCGCGCGCCATACTGCGAAGACATCCGCAAGGTCGGCGAGTATGAGGCAGCCTTTCTGGGCGTACCTTTCGACACCGGCACCACTTATCGGTCCGGCACCCGTTTCGGCCCCCAGGCGGTGCGCCGCATATCAGCCCTCTATGACGGCTATTCGGTCGACGCTGGGGTCGATCTCATCGAAGAGCTCGACATGTGCGACGCGGGCGACGTATTCGTCATTCCCGGCAATATCGAAAAATCATTCGACCAGGTCTCAGCGGCCGTATCCCATGTCTACACATCCGGAGCTTTCCCGATCATGTGCGGCGGCGACCATTCGCTCGGCTATCCCCATGTGCGCGGCATCGCCCCCCATATCGACGGCAATGTCGGCATCATCCATTTCGACCGTCATATCGACATGCAGGAAATGGATATGGACGAGCGCATGCACACCACGCCGTGGTTCTGGACGTCGAACAATCACCCCGATGTGCGCGAACGCGAACACAGCCACGGGCCCGGCCAGCACCATGACCATAGCCACATGCACGATGTCGGCCTCGACAATTGCCCGCCCAAAAACCTGGTGCAGGTCGGCATCGGCGGCTGGTATGGCTCGCGGCCCGGCTCGAAGGTTGCCCGCGAGCGCGGCACCAGCGTCATTACCATGCATGACTTCGAAACCATGGGGCCCCGGAAGACCGCTGAAATGGCGCTGGAGCTTGCCTGGAAGGGCGCCAAGGCGGTCTATCTTTCCTTCGATATCGATTCCCTCGATCCAGCCTTTGCACCAGGCACTGGAACCCCCGAGCCGGGCGGTTTCATGCCGCGCGAGGCGTTCGAGATGATCAGGATTATCGCAGCCGAAGGCCTGTGCGGCATGGAGGTGGTCGAGGTGTCGCCACCCTATGATGTCAACGACAACACCTCGCAGCTCGCCTGCCGGGTGATCCTGGATGTCACCGCCGCCATGGTCGCCAACGGCAAGCTGGGCCACCGCAGCAAGGTGATGAAGCCTGAATAACCACCGGCAAAAATACAAGCCTCATTCGTTTTGGGAAAGGAGACCTGAAAAATGATCAAACTCATCACTCGCACCGGATACGCAGTAACCGGCTTGTGCCTTCTCGCAGTTCCGGCGGTGGCCCATCCCGGCCCGCATCCAGCCGCCGACCACAGCCACCATTTTGCCGGTTTTGAGTTCGCCGCAGTAGCGCTGGTCGCAGCCCTTGCGGTGATCGCGCTCCATCGCCACCGGATCCGGGGCTGAACCCGGTCTTCTCTAGCCGATTGCCGCATTCGGCGGTTCAGGGGAACTCATGAATCCGGCGATCTGGGGCGGTATCTCGGCACTCGGGCTTGGCACCGCCGACTTCATGGGGCGGTTTTCAAGCCGCGCCATCGGTCATGCCAGCGCGCTGTTGGGCATGCTGGCGGTAGGCTGCGTGATCCTCACCGCCTGGTATGTCATCACCAGCCCGGAGCTGGTGTCCACGTGGGCGGGCTGGCACTTCATTGCCCTTAACGGCATCGCCACCGCGGTCATGACGCTGTTGTTGTACAAGGGGCTGGCGCGCGGGCCGATCAGCGTGGTGGCGCCGATCGTTGCCAGCCACCCGGTTCTGGTGGTCGCCGCAGCGGTGCTGTTCGGCGCCCAGCCGACCGCCCTGCAATGGCTCGGCATGGCGGTCACCATCATCGGCGTGGTGGTGGTCGCCAAATACGCCCATGAGGAAAAGGGGGCGGAAGCCCTCCCGCCGGCGCATCTGCGCACCACCATCTATATTGCGCTTGGCTCATCGGTCGCCTATGCGGTGCTGGTGGTCGCGGGCCAGCAAGCAGTACCCGTCTATGGCGATTTCCAGACCCTGTGGTTTGGCCGGCTGGTCAGCCTTGCCGCCATCGCCCTGCTGTTCTGCATCAGGCGGGAAGCACCCATGCTGCCATGGCGCTGGTGGCCCTTTGTGGCATTTCAGGGTCTGTGCGATGCCGGCGGTTATCTGGCGCTGTTTGCCGGCAGCCATGGCACCGGTGCCGAGATCGCCGCCGTCACCGCTTCCACTTTCGGTGCCATCACCGTCATCCTTGCCCGTTTCATTATCAAGGAGCGGATCACCCCTGCCCAGTGGCTGGGCATCGTCCTGGTGTTTAGCGGCGTGCTGCTTCTCACCTGGGCCGCCGGGTGAGGGCAGGCAGGCGCCCTATGGAGATAGCGTAGGCTCCGAGTGCGTGCGACTGCTTTCGGGTGCAAAAAGCGCCCACGATCCCAGGACGATGACTTGTAAACGCGAAGCCACAGTCTGATTGCGGCATGCTTGAATCACAACCGGCCGGTGATCAGCGATGTCTGGATTTGAGAAAACTCAATATCCGTTACCTCACCTCAGAAAGAGCATAAATGATCCACTCCAGACGTCACATGTGACCAGTGCCGCGCATGGCCTGAGCGGCTTAGACCGTGTAAGCTTGCCAGCATTTCATGCCCTTCTGAGGCAAACATGACGCGCGACATCGGCCAATGGCTGGAGAATCTGGGGCTCGGAAAATACACGGATGTGTTTACCGAGAACGAGATCGATCTAGATGCTTTGCCGCATGTCGTAGAAGAGGATTTGAAGGACATCGGGATTGCTTTAGGAGCCCGGCGCAAGCTGCTCGCGGCGATTGCGATGTACAAATCCGAAATTGAATCGGTGCCAGGACAAATGGCTGGCGCCCATCATGTTGCCGGTGGCGAAGCCGAACGTCGCCATCTCACAGTGATGTTTTGTGACCTAACTGGCTCAACGGCTCTCTCAGAGCGGCTCGACCCGGAAGATCTTCGCGAGGTCCTGCTCGCCTATCAACAGGTCTGCTCGGAGATCATTGGGCGTTATGACGGCCATATTGCCAAATACATCGGCGACGGGCTTCTGGTCTATTTTGGCTATCCACAGGCCCATGAAGACGACGCACAGCGGGCGGTAGGTGCAGCTCTCAAGATCGTGTCCGGTGTTGCGGGTTTGAGGAAAAAAATCGGTCTGCCGTTGAGCGTCGACCTTGCTGTGCATCTCGGTATCCATACCGGCCTGGTCGTGGCCGGGGAAATGGGCGCCGGCGACACTCGCGAAGAGATGGCGATCGTTGGGGAGACGCCCAACATTGCCGCTCGGCTGGAAGCACTAGCCGATGCGGGCAGTGTGCTGATTAGTGAGAGCACGCACAACCTGATCGACGGCCTGTTCGTCTGCAACGCCCTTGGACCACAGTCTTTGACAGGCATCTCCGAACCCGTTGGCGTATACCAGGTACAGGCTGAAACCGACGCACGCAGCCGTTTCGAGGCGACACATCGAACCGGCTCCACACCACTGGTGGGCCGCGAGCATGAGATTGCATTATTGTTGGACCGTTGGAGACAGGCCAAAGAAGGAGACGGCCAGGTCGTGTTCCTTTCCGGTGAGGCGGGCATAGGCAAGTCGCGGATTACAGAATCACTGTGGGAACACAGTGCCGCTGATGACCCAGTCAGGCTCCTCTACCAATGCTCGCCCCACTACATAAACACGGCCTTGCATCCAGTCATTGAACAGCTTGAGCGCGCTGCACGGTTCGAGGTCGAGGACACGAGCGAAATCAAACTCAACAAGCTTGAGGCCTTGCTGAAACAGGGGGTAAAGGATGTCGGGAACCTGGCGACGCTCCTGGCACCGCTCTTGTCCATTTCAATCGAGGGTCGCTATGCACCGCTTGAGATGACTCCAGCGCGGCAGAAGGAGCAGGCACTGGAGGCACTCGTTTCGTGGTTGGAAGGCCTGAGCCGCCAACGGCCCGTGCTGCTGATCTTCGAGGACATTCATTGGGCTGACCCGACATCGCTGGAATTGCTGGAACTCACTCTGGATCGCGCACAAAATATTCGAGTTCTTGTCATGCTGACTTATCGGCCTGAATTTACACCGCCTTGGGGCGGTTACACCCATGTGACATCGCTCACCCTGAACCGGTTCACCCGCAGTCTCGCGAGCACCATGGTAGCGAAAGTGACCGGAGGGAAGCCGTTACCCGAGGATTTGCTTGAGCAAATTGTGGAGAAGACCGACGGGGTGCCGCTCTTCGTCGAAGAGCTGACCAAGTCGATCCTCGAGTCCGGTCAGTTGACTGGGGCAGGTATCCCAGCGACGTTGCACGATTCGCTGATGGCACGCCTTGACCGGCTCGGTGCGGTGAAGGAAGTTGCGCAGACGGCCTCCGCGATCGGACGGGAGTTCAGCTTCGGCCTTCTGGTGATTGTCTCCCCGTTGAGTATCTCAGCGTTGCACGATGCGCTTAATCAGCTTGTCGACGCTGAGCTCGTGTTTCGCCGCACAAGAAGCCAGGAAGAGGCATACATTTTCAAACACGCGCTGGTGCGCGATGCAGCCTATCAGAGCCTGCTGAAGAGTACGCGGCGACAGCTTCATGGGCGTATCGCGGAGGCATTGGAGTCGCGCTTCCCCGAAATTGTGAAAGCGCAACCTGAATTGCTTGCTCACCATTTCACCGAGGCCGGCCATGCGGAGGCTGCGGTAAAGTATTGGCTGCAGGCGGGCCGCACAGCCGCCAAGCGGGCGGCAAATCAGGAGGCGATCGGTCATCTCACCCAGGGACTGTCGGTCTTGTTGGAATTGCCAGAATCGACAGCACGGTCGCGGCGCGAACTCGACTTTCAGCTGGAGCTTTGCGGACCCTATCTGACAATCAAGGGTTGGGGTGGAGAGGAAACAGCCGAAACATATTCCAGGGCGCGAGAACTGTGCACGTTGCTGGGCGAAACTGAGCAGCTGCCGCCTGTATTATATGGCGAGTACATGCGCGAACTGTCCAATGGACGTTTGCGAGCCGCGCGGGAAACGGCCACGGAGTTGCTCGGTTTCGGCGAACGACATCATGACGCCAATGCCATTTTGCAGGGCCACCGGATCCTTGGCTGGTGCGCTTTGTATCTCGGCGAGTTCTCTGATTCTCAGACCCGTATTGACAAGGCATTGAGACTGTACGATCCGGAGCGACACGGCGAGCTCAAACTTCGTTACGCTCACGACACGCGGGTTGCCGGGCTGTGCGCGCGCACCATTCTGCAATGTATCTTCGGGCAGCTTGATCAAGCCGGCGCCACAACGAAAGCGGCGATCAACTATGCTCACAGCATCGACCATGCACCCAGCCTTGCATACGCGCTGTTGTTCGCGGGAGCCTTGCCGGCCGCTCTGCAAGATGACCACCGGCGGGCCGCCGAATTTGCAGAGGAACTGCTTCACCTATCCGACCGCTTGGACAGCGCCCTCTGGCTGGGGTATGGGCGCGTGTTTGCAGGTTGGAGCGCCGCCGTATTGAAGCCATGCGAGAATGGCGTTGACCTCCTCCTTCAAGGGTTGGAGACACTTGAAGCCACGGCGCTCAACCCCTGGAAACCCCTATTCCTCACATTTCTGGCAGAGGCCTACGTCGCCCGCGGCGAAGCGGACCAAGCACTGCATTTGTTGGAAAATGCCCTGCAACTCATCGCGCGGACGGACGAGCAGATGTGGGAGGCGGGTGTCCACATCGTGTTGGGCAAAACACTGCTCGCACAAGATGCACAAAACCAGAATAAAGCAGAGGCCAGCTTACAAAGAGCTATCCGCGTAGCACAGCACCAGGGGGCAAAATCTCTCGAACTGCGCGCTGCCACGTCAATTGCTCGCCTCTGGCAAAGCCAAGGCAAACGGTGTGAAGCTCGAGATCTCCTCACTCCAATCTACGGCTGGTTCACTGAAGGGTTTGACGCGGTCGACCTGAAAGAGGCCAAAGCAGTCTTAGATCAGTCGTCTTAGTCAGCTCACCCAAAATTCGTTCAAGCAGTCACCGTCCGCCTTTGATGCTGTGGACGGCTCCTCAACTGGGCCGTGGGGTGAGGGGAGGCAGGCATAGCGGATGATTGAACACAGGGGTCGGTTAAAAATATCGCGCATTACCGCCGTTGAAACCGCAAATAAAGCGCCTAGTGTCAGAAAAAATCCTGCATAGGTCCGCTCTCGACGTCGGCTGGCACGCCGCCACCCAGAAATCCCCGCACGGTCGGGTCGAGCCGCGGGCTGTTTTGCGCAAACACGCCGCAGTCCTCAATGGCCTCGCGAAGCGAAACGCGCACGCTGATCTTTTTCCAGATCGTGCGTGAGGAATAGGGCGTTAATCTCGGCCGCCAGGCAACCCCCAGGCTCATGCCCCGCAGATAGTTCACCTGTTGGCGGTGAGCGGGAAACATGATGGTTTCAACAATGCCGGCGCTATCGCTCTGTTCGCTTTCGAGCACGTAAATCCGACTGCTGCGAAAAGCTGCCAATCCGTCAAATCGTATTCTCTGGCGGATGCTGTCTTCTGATGAAATGACCCGCTCCAACGACCGCGTGACGACAAAACCGTCCTTTTCGTAGAGCCATAAAAGGCTGCGCATTATTTTCCCTTCCCAGGAAGGGGTGCGAAAATGAGCGTGGTAAAAGCCAAGATACCGGCGCAGGCCTTTGGCCTGATCATTGAAAGCTTGAGACAAAGCGTCCAGTGGAGAACCGTCCTTGGCCGTGCCCTTGTCCAGGTAAGTTTTGGAAAACAGGTTGTGTGGTTTGAAAAGATCACTCTCGTTCAAACCGAAATACTTGGCAATTCGGCGCATGTTGTGAGCGGCCGGCAATCCTTGGCCGCTCAGGTAGCGGTTAAATTGCTGGCGATTGATTCCGATCTCACGACAGACTTGAGCGATTGAGCCCCGTTCGGCGCACAGGCTGCGCAAATTCAGAGAAAACTCGATACTCACGCTTCGTTTCTTTCGCAGTTAGACGCTACTTCGCGTCAAATAGTGTCATATAGCGTACATTCGCTCAATTCTCTTTTTCGAGCCCCCGATCAACTCTTGCCGGTAGTTTCAACAGGAAAACCCGGCAGTGTCCGACCAGCCGATCAACATCTGCAACCAGAGATTCTCGTTAGACGATGAGCGTCAAGCGTTGGAACCCCATCCCTGGGCCGGGTGGAAAAAATATCCATCAGAAAAAAACCGCAGCCCCGCAAGTCACAACAATGCAGGCGTCTGCAATTGAAATGGAGGAGTAAATCATGACCGATCAAGACAACTATGCCCGCTGGCTGATTGCGGAAGCTAAAAAGGGCCGCATGTCGCGCCGCGAGTTCCTGGGCAGGTCAGCGGTGATTGGCGTTTCCTTGAGTGTCGGAACCGGTCTCCTGAATGAGGCCCGTGCCGCAACGCCGAAAAAAGGCGGTCACATGCGACTGGCCATGGGTCACGGCGCCACGACCGATACGCTCAATCCTGCTAATCTTACGAATGGACTGCAGTGGGTCGTCGCCTACGGCGTTGCCAACACATTGACCGAGCTGAACGCGAACGGAGGATTGACCGGTTCGCTTGCTACACAATGGTCGTCGTCCAAAGATGCCGCCACCTGGACGTTTGAGTTGCGTCAAGGTGTCGAATTCCACAATGGCAAGACGATGACTGCAGAAGATGTCATCGCATCGATCAACTTTCACCGTGGCGAGGATTCGACCTCGGTCGCCAAGCCGCTGGTGGCGTCAATCGTCGAAATCAAGGCAGATGGGCCACACACGGTCGTCATTTCCTTGTCTGAAGGCAACGCGGATTTCCCCTTCAATTTCAATGAGGCGACATTTGGCATTTACCCGGCAAAAGACGGCGGCATAGATTGGGCGGGCGGTGGCTCGGGAGGCTATATCCTTACCCAGCAAAAACCCGGCCTGAGCTACACGTTCAAGCGCAATCCGAACTATTGGAAAGAAGGTCAGGCGCATGCGGATACGATTGAGATCCTTTCAATCACCGACCCTGCAGCCCGCACAAACGCCCTTATCACCAACGAGGTGGATGTCATTGACCGGGTGGAGCTCAAGACGCTTTCGCTCCTTTCCCGGCGCCCGGGTATCGTCATCGAAGAGGGTGCCGGACCCCTGCATTATACCTTCCCGATGCTGACCGGGCTTGCGCCCTTTGACAATTTGCACCTGCGCAAGGCTCTGAAGCACGCCATCGATCGCGAGGAAATTGTCGCGAAGATCCTTTTTGGACATGGCGTTGTCGGTAACGATCACCCGATTGGCCCGTCTTATCGCTTCCACGCAGCGGATATTGAACAGAACACCTTTGATCCGGACAAGGCGCGTTTCCACATGAATGAGTCCGGTCTTGGTGACATTACGATCAATCTGAGCGCTTCGGATGCGGCTTACGGCGGTGCCCTCGACGCAGCGGCGCTCTATCAGGCATCGGCAAAGAAAACCGGCATCAACATCAATCTCGTGCGTGAGCCAAATGATGGCTACTGGTCGGATGTCTGGATGAAGAAACCCTGGTGCGCCAGCTACTGGGGTGGCTATGCAACCGAAGACACCATGTTCTCAACCGGCTTTGCGCCGGGAGCGGCATGGAATGACACTCAGTGGGACCACCCGCGCTTCAATGAACTCTTGAAGTCGGCACGCGGAGAACTCGACGAGGCCAAGCGTGCCGACATGTACCGCGAGATGCAGATGTTGTTGCGGGATGAAGGTGGAAACGTGGTGCCCATGTTCGCCAATGAGGTTCACGCAAGCAACGGAAAGATTGCCCATGGCGATCTGTCCTGGGTGCGCGGATTTGACGGCCGGCGGATCATGGAACGCTGGTGGATGGTGTGACCGGTTGACCGAACTTATACGCCCCCTGCGCACCGGTGCGCAGGGGGCGACCGCAGATGGCGCATATCCAGAGCGGCCGTCAGGGCAAAACAAGGATCGATCGCTTGTTGAAACATTCTGACAACCAGGTGACGAAAACCACGTTCTATTTCAACGGTTGCATACGGACGATGGATGATGATGACACCGTGGCTGAAGCGGTGATCACAATCGGTGACGAGATCGCAGCCGTGGGACGGACCGCCGATTTGCGGCCGCAGCTTCACGATGACGTCGAACATATCGACCTTGATGGCAGGACCATGATCCCGGCGTTCATCGACCCTCATGGCCACTTTCCCGATTCAGGTTTCATCGAGCTTTTCCGGGCTGATCTTGCCGCGCCACCGCGGGGCGATTGCGTGGACATGGCCGCTGCATTGGCTCGCCTGCGTGAGAAAGCCTCACAGACGCCTGCGGGCGACTGGGTGATGGGTGCATTGTTTGATAACACCGCGATTGCCGAAGGCCGCATGCCGACACGCGCTGAACTGGACAGCGTATCCACCGATCATCCCGTCTGGGTTATCCACGCGTCCGGACATAACGGTGTGGCAAACTCAATGGCACTCGAGCGAATTCACATCACCGGCGACACGCCCGATCCACCGGGTGGGCGCTATGGCCGGGACCCCCACACCAAAGAACTGACCGGCCACATCGAAGGCATATCGGCCATGGGCGAGTTGGGAGACACCTGTTTTCTGATCGACCTCGACCGGTTCTGGCAAGGCTTTGGCGCTGCCCGTGATGAGTATCTCACCCACGGGGTGACACTGGCGCAGAATGCCTGGACCAACCGTGAGATGCTGGCCTATTTCGCAAACTTGCCCGCCGATCGGGACCCCGGCATAGACCTGGTTTTGTTGTCCGCGGACGATGTCAGCCCGGAACGCGGGCCGTGTTTCGATCCTCCAGGCTGGCCGGGAAATCCGCACATGACCCTTGGCCCCAAGAAACTGTTCTCAGATGGTGCCTTTCAGATGCAGACCGCCTGCCTGACCGTGCCCTACCACAAACCACTCAATCCGGACGCGCCTTTCGGCACACTCTATGCCACGCCTGAGGAAATGGCTCCCCAGGTCGCCAAGATGCACCGTGAGGGGTTTCAGATTCACTGTCATTGCAACGGAGACGCCGGTGCCGATCTGTTCCTGAACGCGGTCGAGGCCGCGCTGGATGAGTGCCCCAGGGCCGACCATCGCCACACGGTGATCCATGGACAGGTTTTGCGGGATGATCAACTCGAGCGCATGGCGCGTCTCGGCGTGACGGTCAGCTTCTTTTCAGCCCACATACATTTCTGGGGCGACAGGCATTTCGATTCCATACTCGGCCCTGAGCGTGCCGAGCGGATTTCTCCTGCCCGGGCTGCCGAACTGCATGGGGTCCGCTTTACATTGCACAATGATGCCTCGGTGACGCCGACACGGCCATTCCATCTGGCCCATTGTGCCGTGAACCGGCGCAGCGCCACGGGACGCGTACTTGGAGAAGGTCAGAGGATATCAGTCCGTTCTGCACTGCGCGCGCAGACCATTGATGCTGCCTGGCAGGTGTTTCAGGACGGCATGCGCGGTTCGATAGAAGTTGGGAAGGTTGCGGATTTTGCAGTTCTCTCCCGTGATCCGTTCGAGGCCCCGGAACAGATCGACACGGTCTCCGTGGTCAGCACCATCCGGCGCGGAAACGTGGTAATCGGATCGGAGTTGTTTGGCCGCCAATAAAGCATGATCTCTTTATGACGCTTCGAAATACACGCATTCGTGTTTGAAATCACGATGACGCCGTGACTAACGAATTGTGTGAGGCGGGAAAGCTGGTAGTCTTTGTCATCAGGTTTGACAGGGGAGTCATGGTTGAACCTGTCGACGTGGAGATAGGGGAGTGCCTGTGCCATGAAGAATGCCATGAGCCGGAAAGCCGTTCGCTGGGGATCTACTGCAGCGGTGGCCGGCCTCTTATCCACTGCAGCTTTGTCTTGGATGCCGTCCGTGTCGGCCACGCCTGTGTTTTCGAATACTCAGCGCATTATTGGCCCTAGGCTATTGATTCAGCGAGGTGAGAACATTCGGCTCCGCATAAAGGAACTGATCGAGGGTAAATTAAATCCCGACGATGCGCGGCGTGGGGTCGGCCAGTTTTCTGGTTTGGGAACCGTTATATCCCCGGTTGCCGCAGAAGCGGAATCGAGTGCCAGTTGGGGTGTATGGGCCGATGGCAACTACGTGTACATCGAAGGCGATGAACCTGGCAAAGAGTTTAGCGGGCCACAGATATCCGTTGGAGCCGGGATTGACGTTACATTGAATGAACGCATCGTTATCGGTGTTTCCTTCAACTACGACACTTCGGACACTGACAACAACTTTGGAGGCGTCATCTTTGGTGCTCCCGGACGCCTTGAAACCCATAGCTATGGCGTCGGCCCCTATATGGCGATCTCATTGAGCGACAACTTGGCGTTCGATGCATCCTTCACATACTCCTGGGGCAATAGCGACATCACGGATCAGTTCAGCTTTGGCGAGTTCGATTCGCAGAGCTGGAACGTATCAACGAATCTGACCGGCTACTTTCCGCTATCTGACAACCTGACATTGTCACCAACCATCGGCCTGAGCTATTCGTACAATCGAGACGACGCCTATTCCGACAACTTGCTGAACTTCCTGCCAGAGCAATCTGTTTACACCGGCGTGTTTAACTTCGGCGCGACACTCAGCTACGCGATCCAGCTCGACGACGTGAGGTACATTGAACCCTCAATCACTGTCGAGGGCAGTTGGGAATTCGACATATTCGGCAGACCTCCTCTCGATACGGGCCTTGTGACCTCCAACGTCAATGACCCGGCTGTCCATGCAACCATTACCGGCGCACTCGACATCGCTCTGTCCGAAGCGGTATCCGTGTCGCTTAGCGGCGGTATCAGCGGTCTTGGACGTGCCAACTATGTCGAGTATTCGGGCGGCGGCCTGGTCTCTGTTTTCTTTTGATCCGGTAGGCGCAAGTCTCAGGCTTCTCAACAATTACCATTGAACATCTCGAGGCCGGCACAGCCGTGCTGCGAAAGGCAAAGTGACCCGGATCAAGCCTCCGAAATCGAGCCCAGATGCTGTGTTGCCCTTCCGGGCACCATTACTTTGCGCAGCCGAGGATCTTAGGTTTGCCGTTGACGAATACGTTCGGACTCAGGATCGGCGCTCCCTCGCTGCAGCCGATAATGGCCGGCTGCCCGTTGATCATCACGTCGGGCGACAGGATCGCACCCGGTATGTCGGCTGCACGTTTCGCTGGCACGCCGTTGACAAAAACCGACTCGCTGCCGGTCAGCCCCGAAGCGTCAGGCTCGTCCCCGGCAGCCATGGCAGCGGTTTGACTGGTCAGGAAAATAATGGCTGAGACGAGCATGCCGAAGCGGTGCATCATGAGCTTTGGCTCCGTAGGGTTAGCCTTGTCCAGCCGGTATGGCACAGTTTCGCGATGCTGTCATGGGTCCGCTCTTGATCTCACCCAGTCAAACAGTTCAATATGAAGATGAAAGGCCCTAGGCCGCCTGGCGCTCCTTATCTTCGCGGCGGTCCCGAACCACGGTAATCCGGTTCATGCACCGATGCTGGGGCAGGTAATCCGCGACCGCATAATGCATCGTGACCCGGTTATCCCACATGGCGATATCGCCGACCTGCCAACGCCAACGGATTTGATCTTCCGGCTTGTTCATGTGATTGGCCAGGAATGTTTTCAGTGCATTCGCTTGGTTCGTGGTCAACCCGACGATATGGGTGACGAAAGCTTCATTGAAATTCAGAAATTTCCTGCCTGTCACCGGGTGGCGGCCGATCAGCGGCCGGATGCTGTGGCCAAAGCGCCCCACGGTCTCGTTTAGGCGCTGTACACCTGACGTGTTATTTTTCTCTTCAGCGAATGTGTTGCGGAAGTCGCCCAGGTCGTGGATCGCTTCAAGTCCTTCAAGGTCACGCTTCATGCCGTCCGGCAGTCGGTCATAGGCGGCATAGTTGCTCGACCACATGGTGTCTCCGCCCACGGGCGGAACGTCACGGGCAACAAGTATGGACGCAAAGGGTTGTTCTTTTTTATAGGTTAGATCGGTATGCCAGCTATTGGTGTCCGGCGGTGCGCCTGAACCGTTCTCAAGAAGAACGATGCGTTCGAACCCATCCACATGCGGGTACAGGTGATGCGGCTCATCAAGCGCTCCAAATCCTTCGGCAAAGGCCATATGTGCCGCAGGCGTGATTTCCGTGCGCCGAAAAAAGATCACCAGATTATCGACAAGCGCCCGATAGATTTCGTCGTGCATCTTCGATGTGATTGGCTTCGAGAAATCTGCTCCGGATATTTCGGCTCCAATGGCCGGTGTTACCTTGGATGTCTTGAGCATGGTTTTGGGCCCTCTTTCTCAATGGCAGGCGAACAACACCGGTCCTAGGGAGCGGTGCCAGGTTCCTTTTCGTCGACCAGGTGGCGGTTTACCAGAGGTATCTGCGAGAGGAAAAACAGCGCTGCCAAGCCTGCTATGCCGTATACCCTGAACATCACCCAAAGATCGGTCGATACCGACTGCCGCACGACCTCGTTGGCAACCGCAATGGCGATCAAAAAGATCCCCATTCGCATTGTCAATTTACGCCAACCCGCATCATCAAGATCGACCAACTCGCCAAACGCGATTTTCAGCAGCGACTTGCCCATTACCATACCCGCCAGAAGGAACAGGCCGCACAGGGCATTTGTCAGTGTCACTTCGATCTTGATGAATTCTTCATCTCCAAGCAGAAGGGTAAGGCTGCCAAAGATGAGCACGAACACTAAGGTTACACTCGGCAACACGGGGATCTGCCGCGTGAGTTTCCAGGAGACAGCGAAAGCCGCGGCAACGGCAACCATCAAAACGCCGGTCGCCCAAAAAATGTCCGCCAGCTGTTCCACCAAAAAGAACAGGAGCAGCGGTCCCAGATCAATCGCGATTCTCACTATCGTTGGCATGTGTCGGTCACCTGTTTCGAACTGTCTTATCACGAAACCCCAACAGTATTTTCGCCTACTGCCGGCCCATATGAAAAGCGGCCCCGTAGGACCGCTTTTTGGTTGATGTCTGCGTGTTCTAGCAATCCAGCGTCTGGTCGCGTTCCCACTGGGTCAGGTGGCGGCAATAGTCGTTCCACTCGACCATTTTGAGCTTGATGTAGCTTTGCAGCTGTTCGCGGCCGAAGGCTTCGTTCATTGCTTTCGAGCCGTCCAGCTTGCGCAGGGCATCGAGCAGGTTGAGCGGCAGCATTTTGGCGCCGCGCACCTTGTGGCCGTCGGCATACATGTCGATGTCGTGCCGTTTGCCCGGATCGCGCTTGTTGGCGATGCCGTCAAGGCCCGCCGCCAGAACACCCGCCTGCATGAGATAGGGGTTGGCGGCGCCGTCCATCAGGCGGAACTCGAACCGCCCGCCATCTGGAATGCGCACCATGTGGGTGCGGTTGTTGCCGCCATAGGTCAGCGTGTTGGGCGCCCAGGTGGCACCTGAGGTGGTGCGCGGCGCGTTGATCCGCTTATAGGAATTGACGGTCGGGTTGAACAGCGCACACAGCGCTTCGCCAGAATGCAGCACGCCGCCGAGGAAGTCATAGGCAAGCGGCGACAGGCCCATTTCGTCCTTACCGTCGAACAGGCATTTCTTGCCGGTCTTGTCCCACAGGGAGGCGTGGCAGTGGCAGCCATTGCCGGTCAGGTTGACGAACGGCTTGGGCATGAAGGTGGCGCGCAGGCCGTGGTTCTCGGCGATCTGCTTGGTCATGATCTTGAAGAAGGTGTGCCGGTCGGCGGTCTCCAGGCAATCGCCGAAGTCCCAGTTCATTTCGAACTGGCCATTGGCGTCCTCGTGATCGTTCTGATAGGGGTTCCAGCCCAGTTCGATCATGGCGTCGCAGATTTCCGAGATCACGTCATAGCGGCGCATCAGGGCGGCCTGGTCGTAGCAGGGCTTGGACTGGATGTCTCTCTGGTCGGCGATTTCGCTGCCGTCGGCGGACACCAGGTGATACTCGCACTCAACGCCGGTCTTGAGCATATAGCCGAGCTTCTTGGCCTTTTCGATCTGGCGCTTGAGCATGACCCGCGGGCTTGCCTCGACCTGCTTGCCGTCCATCCACAGGTCAGACGCCAGCCAGCCGACCTCGCGCTTCCAGGGCAGCTGGATCAGGCTGTCGGGATCGGGCACGGCAAACATGTCCGGGTGCGCAGGCGTCATGTCGAGCCAGGCGGCAAACCCGGCAAAACCCGCGCCGTCCTTCTGCATCTGGCTAATCGCGCGTGCCGGCACCAGCTTCGAGCGCGCTACGCCGAACAGGTCGGAAAAGCTGATGAGAAAGTATTTGATACCTTTTTCTTTCGCCACTTTGGCGAGATCGGTTGCCATCTGAGGTCCCCTCCCTTTTGACTTGAGGCTTGGTGATTTGCGCTATGATTACGATGTTTCAGGTGTGAATCCAATGAAAGCTTGTGCGGTTAAACCCAACCACGGAAGTAGGACCTCATGCTGAGGAGCGGTTCGCCAGAATCGCGTCTCGAAGTATGTGGTCCGGCCGTGCCGCGCCGCTTCATCCTTCGAGACACGCGCCTTGCGGCACGCCCTCAGGATGAGGTCGTGGTTGTGGATACGTGACCGTAAGGCCGAAACCCTCATCTCACGCACTCTTGCCGACCAGGGGGATGCCGGTGGCGTCCGACGTGGCGATGGTGATGGCGCGCATGTCTTCGGGTTCGAGATTGTGCAGATTGGTCTTGCCGGTGCAGCGGGCCATCATGGAGGCCTCGCCGGCATGGGCCTTGAACAGGTTCTCGATCGCCAGTTTGCGGTCTTCGTCTTCCCGGTCGGCTGAGAACGAGAGCGCGTGGTCGGCGCCGAACTGGCCGCCGATGGCAAGGCCAACCGGCACCCCATAGACCACAGCCTTGGCGCCAAGCGCGATCAGCTTGGCAGCGTCCGTGCCCGAGCGCGCACCGCCATACCAGATCAGGTCGATATGTTCCTCGCGTTTGATCTCGCGCAACACGCGGATGGTTTCGCGGATGATGTTGAGGTCGGGCGCACCTGACAGCTCCGACCAGTCGGCATTGAGGTTGCCGGTGCCGTCGAGCAGCAGGATATCGCAGCCATGCTCGAGCGCATAAGGCACAGCTTTTGCCACGTCCTCAGCCTTCGATATGGCAAGGCCCAGCAACTGGTTGTCGGCCGCACGGGCGGGTGTTGCACCGGTGCCGTCATAGGCGTGGATGACGGCGGCAGCGTCTGCCTTTGGTTCAGCGCCGGCGCTTACGATCTGGAACCAGTCGACACCGTCGCCGGGCGAGGTTGTGCCCACATAACCGCATTTGGCTGCCTGCAATCCCTGGCGCAGGCCGGTCCAGACCTGCTCGGGCGCATGGTCGAACCCGCCGGCAAAGAACGGCCGTTCCATGTCGTATTTGCCGGCCAGGTCGTCATCCACCCGGCAGGCCTCGCGATAGGGATCGATCACCAGGCGCGACAGGTTGGCGGGCAGGAACACCAAATCGTCCATGGTGCCGGGGCGGTCTTCCGGGAACGGGTTGATGCGGGGCGCCAGACGCTTTTCCAGCATCGCTTTGTTCTTGCGCTGATCGAGCGGGTTGGTGCGCGCCATGGAGAAGATGTCTTCGCGGTGCGCCACGGAATAATCATTGGAGCCGGTCTCGGCATCACAACGGTAACACCGGGCGGCTTCCGCCTTGGCGACGTCGAGCGGATAGGCGCTCTCGATCTCGGGGAATTCGGCCGGGTTCTCGCCCAGCCCGTGGAACTCCTGTTCCTGGCGGGGGAAGCGCTCCCACATGATGTCTTCAGCCAGCCGCACCCGCCGCGTGCGCCACGGCGTGCGGTAGGGCAGGGGCTCGGCAATTCCGGCCAAATACTGGCGGATGTAATAGGCAGCCCTTTGGCCGTGGTTCATGGCCATGACGATGGTCGAGCCGCCGAACGCGCCGTCGCCTGCGGCAAACACCGCTGGGTCCTTGGTGCGCATGCCGTTCCATTCAGTGGCGACCCGGTCGCGTCCCATGAGCCCATGACCCTCAAGGTGCTCGGATTCCGACTGCTGGCCGACCGCTGCGATCACCATGCCGCAATCGATATCGTGTTCGGAGCCTGTGACCACCACCGGGCGGCGACGGCCGTCCTCCGGGTCCGGCTCGCCCATTTCGGTTTTGACGCATGTGAGCACCAGGCCGTTGCCGCGTGTTTCCACCGACACCTGCTGGGTGTTGTAGATGAATTCGATGTCTTCCTTGATCGCGCCTTCGAGCTCGTCCTTGCGGGCGGGAATTTCCTCAGGACCCCGCCGGTAGACGACTTTCACTTGTTTACAGCCGGGCATGCGCAGGGCCGAGCGGCAGGCGTCCATGGCGACATCGCCGCCGCCGACCACCACCACCGTTTCGGGAAGTTCCGGGCGCTCGCCGGCATTGATGCGGCGCAAGAACGAGACACCGTCGACCACGTTCTCATTGTCCTCGCCGGGAATGCCCATGGGCTTGCCCCACCAGGCGCCGATGGTGAGCAGCACCGCGTCATGGCGCTGTTTAAGCTCCTCCATGGTGACGCCGTCGCCCAGCGCTGTGTTCAGGTGCAGCGTGATGCCCGGGCATTTGTGGAACAGGCGGTCCATGTCTTCCTGGATGACAGTGGCCGGGCAGCGGAACCCGGGAATGCCCCAGATCATCATGCCGCCGGGGCGGTCGGACATCTCATAGACATCGACCGCATAGCCGGCGACCGCGAGTTCGTGGGCAGCGGTCAGGCCGGCAGGGCCCGCACCGACCACGCCGATGGTCTGCTTTTGGGTGACCTGATGCTGCTCAGGCTTGAAGCTTGCACCGAGCTGATCCATCACCGTGCGCTTCAGATTGCGGATGGCAATCGCGCCGTCCGACTGGGCGCGCCTGCAGGCCGGCTCGCAGGGGGCGTCGCACACCCGCCCGCAGATCGAGGAAAACGGATTGGTCGCGGTGATCGCCTCAAACGCCTTTTCCCATTCCTCTTCCCAGATATAGGCGAGGTAGGACGGCGCATCGGTGCCCACAGGGCAGGCGACCTGGCAGGGGGCTGGCACATAATGCGCATCGCGCACATGGTCCTCATAATCCGGCGGCACGTCCGGGGTGGCGATACGGGTGAGATCGTAGACTTCGCTCATGGGGCGGTCTCCCTTACACCTTCGTCATTCCCGCGAAAGCGGGAATCCAGTCGACGAAGCGGCTGCGGGCGGTTGCCCATTGGAATGGTGTTTAAATTCAAGAGTGTTCTGGATTCCCGCTTTCGCGGGAATGACGGCAGAAAAGGCGGGCATGAGGGCTGAGAGGGCGAGCATGAAGTTACATTCTGCCTCACCCTGAGGAGGGCCTCATGGCCCGTCTCGAAGGGTGGGCGGCAGGCACTGAGCGTGCGGTCCATGCTTCGAGACGGCGCTGCGCGCCTCCTCAGCATGAGGGCACGGGGTGTGGGGGTCTCTGCAACACGCATGATCTTTTCCCTCAGCTCGCCTTGATGCGGATGTCGTCGGTCAGGTCGCGGTGTTCGGGCTCGTAAGGCAGGCCGGTGATGGCGGCCGCTTCCCGGGTCAGCGCCACCAGGTCGTCGCGCCCAAGCTGGGTGACATCGTCATGGCCGAGCGCTTTTGTGACGGCGGCGATCTGCCAGCGCACGCTTTCAAAGAAACGATGGATGTTCTCAGCCTCCACTTCGGGCTTGTAGCGTTTTTCGTGTTCGGGATCCTGGGTTGCAATGCCGGTCACGCACTGGCCGATATGGCACTGCATGCAGGCGATGCAGCCACCGGCAATAATGGTCGCCGTACCGAACGCCACCGCATCGGCGCCGAGGCACAGGGCCTTGACCGCATCGACGCCGTCACGAAAGCCGCCCATGAGCACGATCTGGATCCGCTCGCGGGCACCGATCTCTTCGAGCGCATCGACCGCCTCGATGATTGCGGACAGCGTCGGGATGCCGACATATTCCAGCACCTCGGCTGAGCCCGCACCGGTCGAGCCCTGCATGCCGTCAAGCTCGACGAAATCGAATTCATCCTTGGTGGCGATCTTGATGTCGTCGCGCACCCGGCCGGCCCCCAGCTTGACCGAGACGGGCAGCTTGTAGCCGGTCGCTTCGCGGAACTCCTGCACCTTGATGACCAGATCATCCGCACCCAGAATATCGGGATGCCTGGACGGTGAGCGCAGATCGATGCCCGATGGAATACCGCGGATGGCGGCAAGCTCGGGCGTCACCTTCTTGGCCATCAACTGGCCGCCAAGGCCGGGCTTGGCGCCTTGGGAAATATAGATCTCAAGTCCGTCTGCCCGCTTCATGTCGTGGATGTTCCAGCCAAGCCTGCCGCCCAGGCACTGGAAGATGAGCTGTTCGGCAGCGCCCCGCTGGGCATCCGACATGCCGCCTTCGCCGGTGTTCTCGGCAATCTTGGACAAGGTGGATGCCAGGCCGATCGCCCGCTTGGTGGAGGCCGACAGCGCGCCATAGGACATGGGCGCCACCATCACCGGCATGGACAGCTTCAACGGATTGGCGCCGTTGATGCCGCCCACTTCCGTATACATCTGAACCTTGTCGATGACGTCCGGCTCAATCGCATCCGGCACGATCTGCTTGCGGAAGGCGAGATCCGACATATGCGGCAGGGAGCGCGCACCGCCATAGCCGCGGATCCGGTAGCGGCCGATCTGCGACTTGATATAGACGTCTTCCTGGACCTTGGAATTCCAGTAATCCGTCTTGCCGGAAAACGAATGGAACGGGATCGAGCGCACCTGGGGTTCGGAGGTGCCATAGCGCAGCTTCTTGCCGGCATTGTGGACCTTCTGGAAGGTGCCCGAAAACGGGATCTCATGGGCATCGAGAAAGCCCATGATGTCGTCGAGCTCGGCGGAGGGCAGGTCGGTCATCTCCGCATCCGAGCCGAGCGAATTGACCTTGCCCGCCACATAGATGTCACCGGCCGACATATCCTCACCGATCCGCTCACCGGAATTGCCAAGGATGATGATCCGCCCGCCATACATCATATAGCCGGCCATGAAATTGGCATTGCCGCAGCATAATAACGTGCCGGCCTTCATCACCTGGCCGGCGCGCGAGCCCATATTGCCCTTAATCACGATCTCGGCCCCGCGGATGGCAACGCCCGCAATAGCGCCCGCATTGCCGCCGACGATCACCGTGCCGTTATAGATATTATCGCCCAGCCCCCAGCCGACATTGTTCTCGATCTCAAACCGCGCGCCGTCTGTGAGCCCGGCGCAGAAATAACCAGCCGAGCCATGCACACGCACCGTCACCGGCGCATCATGGGGCACCACCAGCCCAACGCCGATATGGTGCCGCGCATCCGGGTTAAGCACATCGATGTCATGGCCATCCGCTGCCAGCTCGCGCATCAGCTCATTGGCCTCGCGCACGGGGGTTTTCGAGAGGTCTATCTCATGCATGGTGGTTTACTTTCTTGGTCGTTCAAGCGCCACTGAGGCTGCGCTCGCTTCATGAGGACGTTCAGTCGCCACTGGGGCTGGGCTCGCTGATCGTCGCTGGCGCTCCTCCGGTTTCCCTCGCACGTGCTCAATGAGCATCGGGTTCCCACGCCCTGCTTCGAGACGCGCCCGTGCGGGCGCTCCTCAGCATGAGGGTGGAGTGTGTGTCCGAGGCCGGAGGCAGAAGAGCTGGCCAAGCGCCACCTCGAAGCCTCATCCTGAGGAGTGCCCGCAGGGCGCGTCTCGAAGGATGGCGACACCCACCTAAATCGCCGCCCATCAGCATGCCCCCCATCCGAGCGCAGCGAGGCAAGCGCGACCGCGCGCCGCCAAACCTTCCGCATGGCACCAATCCGACCGAAGGGAGGCAAGGCCGACTGGCCGCCGCGCCTAATGGCGCGCCCTCGCGGAGGCCCGCGCGTGCGCGCGGAATAGCCGTGAGCGCTATCGATGCCACGTCCGATACGTCCCCGGTGCCGGTTCCATGGTGTCCAGCGCCTGGCCGGGGAACAGTTTGTTGAGCGACACTTCTTCCGATGCGATCGCCACCATGTCGTCGGTTTCGTACATGATCATCGGCTTGACCGCGAGCCGGTCCTTGGCATAGCCGATCTCGTCCTTGGTGGAGACCAGGAAGGAAAACGTGCCGTCGAGATCATCGATCGAGGTCTTGAGTGCGGCTTCCAGCTTAACGCCCTGTTGCAGCTTGTCCGCCAGATAGACCGCGATCAGCTCTGAATCATTATCGGTGTTGAATTCGAAATCGCGCTGCTCGAGCCGCCGCCGCATCTTCCAATAGTTCGTGATCTGGCCGTTATGGACAATCGCGATATCGGCAAAGCCGGTCGCCCAGAACGGGTGCGCTGCCTCGGGCTTAACGTCGCTCTCGGTTGCCAGCCTGACATGGCCCAGCCCATGGGTGCCGGAATAAGACGCCACATGATAGGTGTCGTCCACATCATGCGCCCCGCCGATGTCCTTGATGATTTCAAGCGAGGTGCCGATCGAGATCACCTTGGCGGCATGCTCCATGTCATAGGCAAGCTTCTGCAGGTCGCCTGAAAACGACACCTTGACCCGGTAGTTGTTGCCGATCACCTCGTCTTCCAGGATCTCGGCGTCACGTTTGTCGAGCACCTGCCTGATGCGCGCGATCGCCTTGTTCGCCTCCGCGCCGGTGCCGACAAAAAACCGCATGCGCAGCTCGTCGTCTTGGGCCTCGCCATAAAGCGCAAAGCCGGTCGAATCCGGCCCGCGATGCTGGCAGCCATCGAGCATGTCGATCAGCGCCCGCCCGGTCGACGTGTTCCGGCCGGAGCCTGTGTCCTTATAAAGAATGCCTGCGATGCCACACATGGGGGTTTGCCTCCCGAAAAGGGTGATCGGATCACATTGCGGCAAACGCGGTGCACATGCAATTAGGCAGGGGCGGCGAGTTTTCCGCTGAGGAAAATATTATAATCGAGGGGAAAGGGGGAGGCAAGGGGGTGCCGAAAGAGAATTTCAGTTTCGCAAACCTGTCAGCAGTTTCATCCTTCTATGGTTTTTGAGGTGTTTCCTCGGAGAAATGGAGGTAGCTGGTCCTTTGTGTACTGAGCCATGGAAGCGAGTCGGGCTTGCTCCGCCTTTCCGAGTAGTTCTCTTGCAGCTTCCTCTTGCTTAGCGGTGATCGGTCCAAACAACACGTCGCCATACTTCTCAAGCATCACTCTTTCAACGCCCGCGAATGAAAAGTCGCTCTCCCAACCGTGTTCGAGCACGTATCGGATCAAGTCGGCGCAACCCGAGGTTAATTCCTTGCCCTTCCTGAATTGGCTATACAGCCAAAGAACAACATCAGCGACCTGTATTCCTGGGCTTTGGGAGTCTTCCTTAACCTCAAACTCGCTACCCACGACCTTCTGAAACACGAAAGTTTCACCCGCCCAACGTATGGGTTCCGGAGACGCTGTTGAGAACATCTCATGCCAAAATGCGAGCGTAGCTTCAAACTCGCTTTGTTCATCGTGTGTAATTTGTGCAACCCGTCGATTCCACCGATTCGAAAACCCCTCCAGGCCGTCCAAGAGGTTTGCGAAAGCAACCATGTTTGGAAAGTGGCCTTGTTTAGCTAACTTGCGATCATTGTGAATTTGTATAGACTTGGGATGTGCTGCCGCCCATGTGAGACCCTCACCGAGCACTTCTCTGGACTTCGCATCTGGCAAATGGTGGAGTTGAGATTGTAGTGCCCTGCAGACATCTGGTAGTAAGTCATAGGCATCTTCTTCTTTTGGCTCCAACAGGCATTGCCAAAATAGTCTTGCAGTTTCTTCATCGACTACGCCGGCGAGCTTGAACGCCAGCAATATTCGAAGAGGTCGCAAATTGTAGTGATGCCACGCAACCGCAGCATTCTCTCCAGAGTCGAAGAGCGCGTCGAACATCTTTGTCGCCAGCAAGTACTTTTTCTCTACACGTGATACAAAGAAATGGGCATTCCCAGCTCGCAATATGCGAACGAGATCAGTCGAAATTTCTTCGAGCCTTCGTATACCCAGTTTTTTTGCATGCAACGATTCTTGACCCAGGCCTTGCGCAAGTTTTCCAATTGAAGAGCGATGGCGCGCATCGAAATCCCCTTTCGTGATGATCGCTGCGGTGAAGAAATCAGGCTGATCATTGTCAAAAATGTTTCGGCCGGTATTTCCTGACTCGTCGACATACGCGTAGATAGGAACTTTTGATTCACCCATTGTCGGGGACCCATTTCTATCCAAGTAGACCTTGCTTGGTTGTAGCCAACAAAGCTAGACAAGTTATTCACACACCCTCAATGTTCAAAGTTCTTTTATTGTGCGTATAGGCCGGGCCTATTGTATAATCGTCCACATCTAGATCAGGGTTGATCATGGATGTGGTAAATATAATTTGATGATCCATCTGAGATAAATCGGATTGTTCTACAATCAATTTTTGGAAATTGTGGCTTCTCGGCATTTCCATGCCTTTATCCTCTACATTGTCTAACAAGATGAAACGCGGGTGGAAAAATTGAGAATCTATAGTTGCGGCCGAGAATAGAGATAAAAGAGCGGTGTTTTTCAGAATAACGCTGCTGCTATCGGCAAAGTTCATTTCCCCATCTACCGACATCGCGTTGTCTGCGAACCGTATTGAGACGACGTCTGGGTTTTGAAATTCTGTTTGTCGCTGGAGATCAGCTTTAAGCAGCTCCCTCGCGATTCCAGAAACTAGAGTCAGAGCTTTGCTGCGCCGCGTCCTGCCTTGGTGTTCAAGCGCCTTAAGTCGATCTGTCACTCGAGTGATCCGCGCCTGAAGGTCAGCTTTCTCTTCACTCACCCTCGCTGCGTCCAGGGCGCGTTCTCTCAACTGCGCCAAGTAAGACTGCTCGCGGTCAATTTGACCCAGCCGTTGATTTCGGGCGGCCAAGAAGCTCTCCCTTGGCGATGTGCTGAGGTCAAATTGCGCAGTAAAGTCCGAAAGCTGACTGCCGTATTCTCTCCGGAGAGAGCGAATATCCTTCTGTCGGCGGGAAGCTGAGCCTTCTTTCTCCAACAAGAGTTGCCTCGACTCACGAATTTGGATCTCCATGTCGAGTCTTATCTGCAAATACTTCGATTGCTCATGTTCAGGATCGATGTCGGAGCCGCATAACACGCAGTTGTCAGTTGCGGTTGTCTCGTCCAAAGGACTCAGACAGGCCGGGCAATGTGTGAACTCGATTTGGCCGACGATTTCAGCCGATGCCTCTGCACGAGGCAGAGCTTGTGACTGTTGCTCAAGGTACGCAATGAAACGGCGGAGATCGACAACTTCAAGCGACAAAGTTTCCGCTTCTCTTTCAGCGTCTCGAGTTTTTATTTTGAGTTTAGAAAGCTTGTCGAGTGCTGATTTCCTATTGGTCAAGAAGTCGTCAAGCTTAGTGCTATCGACATATTCGTCCGCATTCTCGATCTCAACCAATACCGCCTTAGCCTCATTGTCTAACTCTTTTAGCCGAGTATCAATAGAATCTACGTTTGTGAGTTTCTCTTCTGTCGGGAGCCCCTCCATTAAGATCGCAAGTTGCCGGGACTTATCTTCAAATTGTTTTTTAAGTTCGCGCAACGACAGTTCCAGTTCGTAGGTTTCGTAAACGTTAAGTCCGCAGATGAGTTCGCCGACTGCTTCGCGAATCTCCCGCGGATCGAAACTCTCATAGCGAAACAAGAACGCTGCTGGTGTGCGTTGATCAGAATACATCAGCCTCAGAATCTGGTGCATTGTGATGTTTGCAGAACCGTGGCTGGGTGATTCAGGAATGCCAGCGGCACGAAACATTATTTGAGAAAAGCTCTCACTTCTTTCTTGTCGGCGAATTGGGTATTGCTGCCAACTATCCAACCCGTGCTTTTCGGCCTCTTCCAATGGTCCGAAGAAGATCTCTGCCTTTGTCGTTGCCTTGTCTATATCTCTCTTGACAGTTACGGTTCCGCCCTTTGTTGAAATTTCAGCTTGTACCTGATCACACAGTGATGCTGCGCTCTTCCAATCATCGAATTCGCCTCCGAGAATATAAAAAATGAAATCGGCGATAGTTGATTTTCCCGAACCGTTTTCGCCGCGAATGATGTTCACTCCAAAATGGAACGATTGGTCGTACGCAACGTGACCTCTCCGCAAAACGCGCAGTCGGTTTAAGGCTAGGAATGAACTGCTCACCGAATGCTCCTCCTCAACCCTGTTCTTCGGTGAAACTCCGCCATATCATTTTGCCCTATCCGGGCAAATTTACGTGACAGAAACGATATGATTGGAACTTCGTCCTCTCTAATCAGAATGTTGATGTGCGGTCTAAACACGCTCCAGCCTTCTTTGGATAGTGCGACCCGCCCAGATTCCCACTCAACCAAATCGGTTAACCCCTTTCCAACTAGTGTTCTAAGCGCTTGCTTCTGCACTTCAGCCATCTTTTGGAACAGCACCGGTGCTGATGGGTAACTGAGAAACGCATGCTCTGGTTTTTCGATCCCGAGCGCTGAGAATTCGTTCCGAGTTTCTCGGGGCATGTTAGTACGATGGAGCAGCGGAGGGTTTGCCAAGAAAAAATCGCAAATGTAGAGGCGCTCCAGAGATGGATGCTCCTTACTCCAATGCGCGAGTAGGCCAACCATTCGTCTAACTGCGTCATACGCATCTAGTTGGGGATACCAAAGGCGGACCGTCATGGCTTATCCCACCGGATGTGACACTTCTCTGTTAGGAAATACAGCGCTTCAAGTACCGCGGTTGAAGTAACTGCGGTACCGTTTGCGTATTTGGCGCAGATCTTGTCGATCACAGCATCTTGCAGAGCGTCCAAGATGCCTTCATTGGAAGCGTCCTTGCAGATCTTTTCGTGATAAACGTGCGCTATGAAACGTTGCTGGACCTCGGAAAGGATATTATCGTGCTGCCTCTTTGCCTCGGTATGTAGTCCAAGACGGTAATAGTTTTGCGCGAAGCGGCTCTGCAGACCATTGGCGTTTTGGTATTCGTGCTCTCTCCCCGCATCAATCAGCTTTTGAAGTAAATCTCTTCGGTCACCCTCAGAGGAGAAAGAGTAGTCTTGGGCAGCAAATGCGCTGGTTTCTCCAAAAGACACCACCAGCGCCGTGGCTGGAACCAAATCACCAAGTTTTTGCAGATGTCTGCGCAGCGAGCGGTACACCAAACTGTCTCGTGATTCGAGTTTGCAGATAGATATGTGATCAGCTTCAACCGGCATTGGCCTAACGCCGGTTAAACCAGGGTCCGCGCTTTGCGAGTCCACAATCATCACCCCTTTTGTTTTGTGCATTTCATAGAAAGCTAGGGTTTTTATCTGATGCTTTGCCGATAAATCTTTGTACGCTTTGTTTAGCGCGGTCAAATATCCGCTTTCATTGGACAACAGTTTCAGGTGGCTTGACGCGGTCCTTGGCAAAAAGTTCTTCACAGTTGCGGCAATTGATGCGCCTGTATGTGGCGTAGCCAAAAAGCAAAGCAGTTTCGTATTATTTCCTATCTTTTGCCAATCTTCGTCCAACCCTTCGAGAGATACGCGAAGCATTTCTTTGGCAACAATTCCACCTAAGCTATGCGTAATGAATGCGAGTGGGCGGTTTCCAATTCCCTCTGACGCCAGGAGCTCAACAAAACTCTCTGCGCGTTCGTGAAGATCCATCTCTCCCTTCAAAAATTTTTGTAAGATGCTGGCCGGATACCCGAGACTGTAAACGGCCGTTCCTGGAAAATCATCACAGATCCAACTCGGCCAAAATTCATTACTTTCACTGCTGGATGTCTTGGATGTCCACGTTTCAACCGCGTCCCCGGTCAACCCATGCAAGAATACAAAATCAAATTGGGCGGTGTCCGAACCGCACAGTTTTGAAATTTTTACTTCGTTTGACATGGCGAGACGGAACCGCGATGTTCAACTTCGACGGAATTTCTCCTACTACTGGTTGTATGATTGCAATATTAATCGATTTGGTACAACTTTATTTGGCGTCCTGCCCATCCTCTCCACAGCCCACGAACCTAAAAGTGACAAAAGTGACATTTTCAAAAATTACGTCCGCACTTGTATAGGGAGGTCAATCTTTAGAACTGTCACTTTTGTCACTTTCGTACCCACGTGACGGTTGAACCCCTTCTAGCGACGCCAATATTCGTCCGGATCGTGCCTCGGCTTCAGCCGCAGCCCGCGAAATCCCCGGCCATCATTGCGCCGATGCGCCTGCATCCCCCGCGCGCCCAGCGCATCCGCAAACCGCTTCCTGTTCCCCGCAGGCTCGCCTGCCGTTGCCGCCCAGCGCACCCAGCTCGTATAGAGCTCCGCCGTCAGCTCGAACGCCTCGCCATCCGTAGCGCAGCACTCGTCCGCCCAGGCGGAGACTGCATCCTGGGCGTCGAGATAGGCGGACGTTGCCGCCACCACCGCCGGCGGCGGGTTGAGCCCTTGGCCCTGCCAGTCGAGGCAGCCCTCGATCGCCCAGGCGAGGATGCCCGGCCATTCGGCCTTGAGCTTTTCCGTCAGCCGCGCATCGCGCTCGTGCGCCGGGATGGTCACCTCAAACGGCACCAGGTGAAACCGCCGCCTGATCGCCTCGTCCACCGCGCGCAAGCCGGGCTTGTGGTTGCCGGCGATCACCAGCTTGAACTGCGGCACATATTCGAAGAAATCCTGGCGCATATAGCGCGCCGGGATGGCGTCGCCCCCGGTCAGCGCCTTGATGCGCGCCTCGGCCCAGCGCCGGCCTTCCTCGGTTTCGGTCGCGGTCACCAGGCGCGCGGCGCGCAGGCCGGCAAGCTCGGTCGGGTGCCGGTCCGTGGCGGACGCGGTGAAGGTTTCGATCGGGGCGGTCGCCTGATAGTCGTTGAGAATGCCGGCCAGCGTCGAGGTGAACACCGACTTGCCGTTGGCGCCGGTGCCATAGAGGAAGAACAGGGCATGTGCGGAGGTATCGCCGGTGAGCGCATAGCCCGCCAGCCGCTTGAGGAATGAGGCCAGGGCCTGGTCATTGCCGGTGACGCGCGCCAGGAACGCGTCCCATGTGGGGCAGGGGGAGGGGGGTGCGTTGTTGGAGCGTTCAAGCGGCGCTGGGGTGGGGCGCGCGTTATTAGAACGTTCAAGCGCCACTGAGGCTGCGCTCGCGTCGCTCGCTGATCGTCGCTGTGCTCCTCCGCTTTCCCTTGCGGCCTCGGGGGCGGGGCGCGCTGAACGCCGCGGCACTCCCCCGGTATCCCTCGCGGTGTCGGGGGCGGGGTGCGCTGTATCCTCAAGCATCGTTCCCCGGACTTGATCCGGGGCCCAGGGCGGCATGCCCGGCGGTGCCGTGTTGCCCTGGGTCCCGGCTCGGTGGCCGGGACACGGCTCCGTGTTTTCGCCCGGCCCTGGAGATGGTGGGCAGGCGGGGCTCTGTATTTTAGAACGTTCAGGCGCCACTGAGGCTGCGCTCTCATTATTAGAACGTTCAAGCGCCACTGAGGCTGCGCTCGCATTATTAGAACGTTCAAGCGCCACGAAGGCTGGGCTCGCTGATCGTCGCGGCGCTCCTCCGCTTTCCCTTGCGGCCCCGGGGGAGGCGTGCGCTGTATCCTCAAGCATCGTTCCCCGGACTTGACCCGGGGCCCAGGGCGGCGTGCCCGGCCGTGCCGTGTTGCCCTGGGTCCCGGCTCGGTGGCCGGGACACGGCTCCGTGTTTTCGCCCGGCCTCGGAGATGGCGGGGAGGCGGGGCTCTGTATTTTAGAGCGTTCAAGCGCCACTGAGGCTGCGCTCTCATTATTGGCGCGTTCAGGTGCCACTGGGGCTGGGCTCGCTGATCGTCGCTTCGCTCCTCCGCTTTCCCTTGCGGCCTCGGGGGCGGGGTGTGCTGTATCCTCAAGCATCGTTCCCCGGACCTGATCCGGGGCCCAGGGCGGCGTGCCCGGCCGTGCCGTGTTGCCCTGGGTCCCGGCTCGGTGGCCGGGACACGGCTCGGTGTTTTCGCCCGGCCTCGGGGGAGGGGCTCGCTGATTGTCGCTGCACTCCTCCAGTGTCTCTTACTGCCTCAGCCTGAGGAGGCGCGCCAGCGCCGTCTCGAAGGCGGCCTGAGGGGCACAGCGGCGCTCCCAACATCTTACCCGTTGTTCTCAGACTTACCGAATGCATATCCCATGGCACCGGCGATCAGCGTGGCGGCCTCGCCACTTAAGGCGTTGTTTAAAGCGAGAATGCCGACGATCGGGAGTGAGATGCTGAGCACCGTGTACCGGATGAACTGCCATCCGATGCCTTTTGTCTTATCGGCAGAGCCGCCTCGGCGATTGAGATAGCCGACAAGAAGTACACCTGGAACGGCCAAAGCCAGAATTGCGGAGACCCAGATCATCCATACCCCCAATTTTCCGCAACATAACACGATCGCTTGTGAAACTCGAAATCGGTGCAAACCCGCCACACCCGAAAGTGACGAAAGTGAAACTCCCAAGGGTTAAGGTGCACCGCCTATGGAGCGACAACCTTTTGAACTGTCACTTTTGTAACTTTACCAACCCGGGCAGCATTGATATCCCGGTTCATGCCCTTTTGGGCCTTGCTGGTGAGCATCGCCGATGAACCGTACCCTCAAATACAAGCTGCTCTACGGGGCGCTTCTTGCGCTTGGCGGAGCCGGTGCTGCGGCCATATGGATCATCTTCGATCTCGGTGTTGCCGGGCTGCTGATCGCCGGTGTGGTGTTTCTCGTGCCGCCGCGCATTGGCGGCTATTTCCTCCGCGATCTGTTTTTGTCGCGGCGTTATTGCACGGCTGGCAAATATGACGAGGCGATCGCTGCGGGAGAGCGGTTTCTTGACACCCTGGAGCGGCAGCCCTGGCGGCAGCATCTCATCTACTTCTTTTTCGGTTTTTACACCTGGAACACGCGCGCCATGGCGCTCAACAATATCGGCGCAGCGGAAATGGAGCTGGGCCGGCTCGATGCCGCCGAGGCGCGCCTGGGCGAGGCGCTGGGCCTCGATCAAGACAATCCCTTGCCCTATTACAATCTGGCCGTAACGGCGGCAGCGCTGGAAGATCACCAGCGGTCCGCGCACATGCTGTCACGGGCAGCGGAACTCGGCTATGAACGCAGCACCACCGACCGTGCAATCTCCCGGGTCGGCGATGCCTATGCGCGCTATCAGTCGTTCCCGAAATGAACCGCCCGATCACCGCCGCCGGAGCAGGGGCGCCGGCTGCAGGGTCGGTGTCAGTTGCCGGAGTGTGCACGCGCAAATGGATTGCGGCGCAGCATGCGCTCAAACTGTGCAGGCGTGGCAGGGCGGGGTGTTTGGGGGCGCAATATTAGAATGTTCAAGCGCCACTGAGGCTGCGCTCGCGTCGCTCGCTGATCGTCGCGTCGCTCCTCCGCTTTCCCTTGCGGCCCCGGAGATGGTGGGGAGGCTGGGCTCGCTGATTTTGTTTCCTCGTCATTCCGGCCCCCTGCGTCATTCCAGCCCCCTGCGTCATTCCAGCCCCCTGCGTCATTCCAGCCCTCTACGTCATTCCCGCGAAGGCGGGAATCCAGTGGCCGCCTGGGTGCGTGGTTTTCCGCACCGCCGTGCTCAATCACTCAATGCAATGGTTACTGGATCCCCGCTTTCGCGGGGATGACGGTGAGAGGATGTAAGACCCGCACGGGCGTGCGCGGAGGAACAACCGGGCAGCGGCGGGCGGTCCAGGCGGTGAAGGTGCCGGCGCCCGGACACACTATAGATGTGGTGTGTTATGGCAAGATGCCGAAATATCACTGATCACATCACACTATATACTGCGACATGCCTGATTTAATCATTAAAAACATTCGATAAATCAACAATTAAACATGAGATATACATGTATAAATACCCAAAATGTGATTTATTCTCACCAATAAACCTCATAGTTTCTTTTGTTTCAGGAATGTTACGTTGTGTATCACTGAGTTGTTCGCGCTACGTTCACACCCATCTCCTGACCAGCGGCGGCATTTATGTCGCCCGGTTACCAACCAACGAAACCACAGACAGGAGATCAGGATGATCAGGACTTCATTGATGATGTTTGCCGCGCTCGCCGCCACCGCGCTAGGCGCGGGTATGTTTGCTGACACTGCCGATGCCAGGAAATTCAACGCCAGCCGTGCCCGGGTGCTGGCCGCGTGCGATCAATATGGCGGCGGCGCCTTTAGCGACGCCAACGCCTATGGCTGTGCCGGTGACAATGGCTGGATCTACTGCACCGCCAACGGTTCCTGCGAAGGCGGCCGTACCGCACGCCGCACCTCGCGCAAGAACAACCGCGCCCTGCCGCCGGCGCGCCGCACCCGCTAGTTGCCCGCAATCGCCCGGTCACAGGGGACGCTATCGCCAATTGTCCAGGCCGCCCGCGGCCCGGAGATGGATATGGCGTCCCCGTCATCGTGGCCCGGTAATCGTGGTATTGGCGCGGGCGGGCTGTGTTGCGCGGTGGTGGCGCTGGCGCTATAGGTCGGGCCATGACCACCGCCCATCTCACCGACCTGCGCAACGCGCTGGAGGCTAATCACTGGCGCATTGTCGGCGATCTGCCGGGCGATGAAGACAGGGTTGTGGGGGTTTGGCAGATTGCCCGCCCGGATGGATCGAACCGCCTTGATATCGAATTCGCGGGCGACCCTCTGTTCGGTGGCGGACCAATCGAGGCGTCAAGCTATTGTTACCTGAAGGAGCACCCCCGGATCGACCTCTACTTCGCCCGCATCGGCCGTTCATGGACCGCCAAGCTGGCTGAATTCATGGGCGACCTCAACGGCGCAGCGTCCGATTGAGACGGCCGTCTCCCGCATCACATCCCCACCCACTCCCCGTTGCTCCAACGCGCTCCCCGTCATTCCCGCCCACTCCCCGTCATTCCCGCGAAAGCGGGAATCCATCTGCCACCCGTACCGGTTGCCCGCTCGCACCGTTGCGTCCCATGACCAGGCACAGCGTGACTGGATCCCCGCTTTCGCGGGAATGACGGAAAGAGTGTGGGAATGACTGGGAGAGGGCGGGAATGACGGGGAGAGCGTGGGAATGACGCAGGAGAAGGCTCGGATTACGCTGGAGAACGCCGCGATGAGATGCGCGGATCAAGTCCGCGCATGACGATGTGAAGGAAACCGTCCCCGTGCGCTCCCCGTCATCCCCGTGCATGTTTCTCCCCGTCATCCCCGGGCTTGTTTTTCCCCGTCATCCCCGGGCTTGACCCGGGGATCTCCCTCAGCGGAATGCGGCGACGAGATGCTAAGGCACAGTCAGCAATTGGCCTTGCAGTCATTGGCTTTTCGCTGGCACGAATAGTCCAACGCGTATTGGCAGTCATCGTAGCACGGCGGCTGGGTGGTGTTGGGCTGGCCCTGGTTGATGAAGTTCTGGGCCTGTTGCCGGCACTGGTTGTACTGCTGGTTGCACTGGGCTTCGCAGTTCGACTGCGCCAGCATCAGCGGCTTTATCTTTGCCTCTTCCGCCTGCGCTGGTGCGCCAAGTGCCAGGGTGGCAGCGAATACGAGGGCAAATCCATATCGGGTAATTTTCATGTGATGAGTTCCTTTACGCGGAGCGGTATCGCTCTAGTTGCAACCCTGGGAGCGGATGTGGTTGTTGACATTCTGCAGCGCGCCCGAGGCCGCCTTGGCATGCGGGGTATACTCGTCGACCGGGTAATTCTCACCGCAGCCGTAATTGTTGCAGAAATTGCCGAACACGGTGTTGTAGTAGTTTCGAACGCAATAGCAGTAGCCGTTGAAATCGCCCTGGTAGCTCTGGCGGCAGCTGGGCTCAAAGCTGCTCGCATAGGTGTTCCAGTAATGGGATGATGCCCCAGCCGGTGTGGCGATGGCGCAAACGGCCAGCGTCAGGGCTGCGGGTTTGATCATGTTATTGCCTCTTATTGTCGGCGCTCCCCAGCCAGCACGCCCATTGTTGGACAGCGGCTGTGCACAAGTCAAAGCAATTCTGTAAGGGCTGAAATGCAGGTGCGCGCGTTTTCGCCATCCGGATGCCTTTTGCCATAATACGTGTTAATATTGGCGCAGACGACCGGTTGGGCAGCGGTTCCGCAGCAGGACGGGGAGGTCGGATCGTGGACGAACTCAGGCACTTGAAGGATCAGGTACGCCGCGGCTATATCGGCCGCCGGAACTTCGTCAAGGGGGCGGTCGCACTCGGCATGACGGCAGCCGCTGCTGTGTCCTTTGCCAGGCGGAGCGAGGCCTCAAGCCATCATTTCACCGAGGCCAAGGCGGGCTTTCCGGTGCTGCGTCGAGACAGCCTTGCCGATCCCACCCTGGGCGGCCATGCCTGGGACAAGGACAATCCCGTAGACATGTTCAATTATTCCGTTGCCCAGTTGAACAAGGCGATCAGCAATGCCTCCGCCGCCGGCCAGAACCATCACCTGGAAGACGCCTGGCTTGCCTATGCCTGCTCCCTTGCCCAGTCGGAATCCTGGCAGTTCGACCAGGCCAAGAACCCGGTCCAGCATGGCTGGCAGAACCCGCCTTCCGGCAGCGCACCAACCCTTGATGCAGAAGCCACAGCCCTTGCGAAGAATGCCGCCAATGCCCTCAAGACCGCCGGTTCGACCATGGAATATGAGGCCCGCTGGGCGCTCGCCATCGTGCATATGAATTTCGGCCGTCTTGTCCGGTCAGACAAGAAGAACCCCGATAACGCGATCTTCCAGTACCGCAAGGTCGAGCGTGACCTGATCGGTCAGATTCCAACCGCCGAACTGGTCAACTTCAAGTTCGAACTGGCCGATGCCTATGTCCATGCCGGCCGCATCAATGATGCCCTGAAGCTGCTTGGCCGCCGACGCGGCGGTACGCCCGTGCAGCCACAGGAAGACTGGCACTGGCACCAGCTCGCCTGGTGTTACTTCGTCAAGGCCGGCCGCATGACATCGGATGCAGCGCGGCTTGGCTATTACCAGCTTGCCCTGCAATTCCTGCGCGAGCGCAAAAAATCCCACGACAATGTCAGCCATCTGGCGCTTGCCGATCTGCTGGCGGTTGCGTGTTATGGCAGCATGGCGGTCACCTATGACCGCGCCGGGTTGACCGAGGCCCAGGACCTGATGGAGACCCGGGCAGAGCGGCGCTGGCGGCGGTTCCGCAAGAAAAACATCAACGGCGCCGATGTGGACCACGAAAACTTCCACCGCTGGACCATCCGCCAGGCCAAACGCTACGCCACATTCTCCTCGACCCGCAACGCCAGGCAGGACCAGGAGCACTGGGCCGAAGCCCTGAACAAGGCAAAGATCGGCTAGGCGGGGCAGGGCGCGTCTTTGCGCTGTTTGGATTTGCACCGGCGCTATCCACGCTAATCACCCGGGCTGTCTTTCCTCAACAGGAAAAATGGCCCTCCACAATCTGCCGCTTTTCGAAATCATAACCGAAAAAGCATCTGTAGCTGTCGTCGGCGGAGTGAAAGCAATGAAGGCCGGACCGGTCGGTTTTCATCTTGCCACCGGTGCATATGTCCTCCACCGCCGACGCTCTCATATTGTCATAAAGTCTTTTGGCGGATTGTTCATGGAGTTCGAAATAAGCGGTGCAGGGCTTGTCGGCGTCGGGGCATGACCACGTGGGCGCATACACAATGCCCTCAAGCTTGGTCGGGTTTTTAACGACATAGTCACTGACGGCCGCAGCATTATCAGCAAGGAACAGGGCCGCGAGTCCGGCGGCCATTAAAACGATGCGTTTCGGCGTCATGGCTTTTTCCTCCCACCTCAAACCTTCGCACGACAGCTATCACAACCGACCACAACAGACCCCGCAATGCCCAATCACCGTGACGCTGCCCGCCGCGCCTGACCGGTAAAATGAGGCGAACTTCTGATTCGGGACACTAGTTCTAGACAGCCGCTGCAGCCATCCGCTTCCTGCGCCAGCCGAGCAGTCCCAGCAGTCCGAGGCCACCGGCAAATAGTGGGAAGGCTGCGGGGAGTGGAACGGGAGCAAGGTCAATCGTCAGATTAACGCCCACAAAGTCGCCAAAAAGGTCTCCTGAAGCCTTGAGGATTTCAAGTCCTATGATGTCCCCTGGCGAAACTGCAAGTGCTGTCAACGCCATAAGACCTCCTGTGCCGTCCGAAAAATCGAATGGATTACTGCGGTCAAAACCGTCATTGCTGACGAGGTTCCCGCTGGAAATGGCCACACCGTTTAGAAATAGTGTCCAGTCATTGCTGCGGCCAATGTCACGTGTGCGCCATGCGTTGCCAGAAATATCAATTGTTCCGGCGGACAGGCTCGTCCATATCACGTTGGCCGGTCCAGCGGTCCCACCGCTGAAGCTATCCGTTGAGTGAACAACAACATCTCCTGTAATAATGTCGTTGCCGCCCGGATTGTCGCTTGTGCTTTGGAACCATGCCGGGATAAATGGCCCTGGTGACTGAAGCCCGGTTGCCCATGCCGGTTGGACAACTGGCGCGGTTAGAGGTGTCCAATCTGCCACTAACGGAAGCGCATTGTTGCCTTCGCGATATGTCCAAACACCATTTGGATTGTCGGTTGAGCTAAATTGGCTCTGGAGGTCATAGGTTACCGCATGAGCGGTAAAAGCCATCGCTACTGTCAAAATTGCGAACACGCACACCTGTCTGAACACACGCGCGATACACAGTGTGGCTGCGTGTGCAAATTGTACGCATCGTCCAAATTTTGAATGCATTTGGATGGTCCCCAGGTTCTCGATTCTATCTCAGCGAGCGAAGCCTATCCGCCTGCAGATTCAATGCATACGAATGGATTCTCACGTTTCCGTGAATGCAATTGCTAGCATGGCCACCAAGCAGATTAAAGCCTGCAATTGGAGTTACGGTAACGGCGCACTTAACTCAACATATCAATTGAAAGCACTGTCACTGTCGTTCCGGTTCGCTCAACCTCTGACCGGCTGCAGACCTACAATTCGCTCACAAAGGGGCACCAACACGGTGCTCGTGTGTACAGCGCGCTGGTCCTCGTTTTGCTGAGCTTGGCGCCCAAATTCTTGTCATCAGAAGATGAAGTCATCCTGGCTGAGCGCGCTCAATTGAACGTGCCACAGAGTGACCGTGTCGGTGTCGGAGGTGTGGATCACGACGTCCTCGCCGACTTGCTCGAAATAGTCTCCGTCCGCCGTCGTGCTGAGGTCGTCCCAGGAGGTGACCTCCGTGGCGTTGAGGTCGATCCTGTCAGATCCAGGACGGAAGGTGTAGATGGTGTCGCTCTCATTGTAGTCAAAATGTTCAAAGACATAGGTGTCCGTTTCCGTCGTAGAACCAAGATTCCCTCCGAAAAACTCATCATCGCCGCCCCCACCATAGAAGGTGTCAGAACCGCTCGTTCCGCCATACAGCGTGTCGTCGCCATCGCCGCCATAGAGCTCGTCATCGCCATTGCGGCCATCGAGAAAATTGGCATTATCATCGCCGTATAGCTGATCGGAGCCTTGGCTTCCAATAGCGTTCTCGAAGCCTTCGAAATATTCGCCAACGCTGGAAGTGTTGTCCGCAAGAGATAGAACGATGCCGGCCTCAAAGTCCTCATGGCTATATGAGATCGTATCCGACCCGGAACCGCCATAGAGTTCATCGATGCCTTCACCGCCGTTCAGCAAGTCGTCGCCTGAGCCACCGAACAATTGATCGTCGCCATCACCGCCAAACAGCAAATCACCACCAGTGCCGCCAAACAGCTCGTCGTTTCCTTCGTCACCGCGCAAAAGGTCGTCGTGGTCACCGCCCTTCAAGAGGTCGTTGTCAGCGCCGCCATGCAATTTGTCGTCTCCCGAGCCGCCCTCGAGTTCGTCATCGCCGCTACCACCGTAGAGCCAGTCGTTGCCGGAGTTGCCTAGGAGGATGTCGCCGTCACTCTCGCCATGGAGCCGGTCGCGGCCGTCTCCACCGACAAGACGATCCGCGCCGGTGCCGCCATAGAGATAGTCGTCGCCGGCATCGCCTTGAAGTTCGTCATTCTCGCCTTCGCCGTAGAGCCAGTCGTTGTCGGCACCGCCCCTCAGTAAATCATCACCGCCGCGGCCATAAATCAGGTCAATGCCGTCACCGCCGAAAATCCCATTTTTGTCATTGCTGCCGTTGAAGCGGTCGTTTCTTTCGCTACCACTGATGTTTTCCACACCGGCAATTATGAGCCCGGCATTGCTGCCGTCGAGGTCCAGTGAGCCGGAATAGTCGAAGGCGTGAACACTGAGATCGAGAGTGTCCATACCTGAACCGCCATAGATCTCATAGTTGCTGCCACTCCCGACCAGGTAGAACTTGTCATTGCCCTGGTCGCCGTAAAGCTTGTCGCCACCGCCCCGGCCGTAAAGGTGATCGTCGCCATAAGACCCATAGAGCTTGTTGGCCGTTACGTACGAACCAATGAGGGTGTCATTGCCGTAGGTGCCGTAAACATTTTCGATTTCGTAGAGTGTGTCGTTGCCCGCGGAGGGTCCCTGGGCATTCATATCCAGGTCAATGTGGATGTTGGAGGCTTCGCCGCGGTAATCGACAGTGTCTATGCCCGAACCACCGTAGATGATGTCGGCGCCGGCACCGCCACTGATGGTGTCGTTGTGGATGCCGCCATAGAGATAATCATCGCCGCTTCCGCCAATGAGGGTGTCGTTGCCATCATTGCCGAACAGGTGGTCGAGACCGTTCAGTCCTTTGAGAACGTTCGCACCATTGTCGCCGTAAATGTAGTCATTAAAGGCGCTGCCGGTGACGTTCTCGATACTGTTGAAGGTGTCACCCTGAGCGTCGCCCAGATAAGCCGTGTTGTTCAGAAGGTTGACGGTGACGCGCATGGAGGAGGAGGCGTAGTTCGCCTCGTCGGTGCCCAATCCACCGTTCAGATAGTCGGCATTGGCACCGCCAACCAGCGTATCGTTGCCGGAACCGCCATAAAGCCGGTCATTCCCTGAACCGCCATTGAGATAATCGTCACCGGTGCCGCCAGACAGATAGTCGCGTCCCGAGCCGCCATAGAGATAGTCGGTCTTGTTGTAACCGAACAGGTAGTCGTCGCCGGCATAGCCATAGATGTGATCGCTGTAGATATCAGATCCGATCAGCGTATTTTTTGCCGATGTGCCAAAGATGTATTTTGATGATGAACCGAAGTTCGAGGTTGTCTTGGCCATTGTCCCATTTCCTCATCTGCACCGAGGGTTATCCTCCGGTCCCATGGAACAAATGTAATGAACGGCGTTCATTTAATTGTGATTTGAATCACTAAATAGTTATTTTCACAAATTTTTACATCGATATGAAAATCACAAATTGTAATTTTTCAATCCTGACCGCCTCGGATGATATCTTGCGGCGGATATGGGCCGATTTTGTTGGTTCAGTCGGCGCGCCAGAATTTTTATTGTACTCTGCCCGATTGTTCGAAATGCTGGACCAGCCAACGGTATTGCGCATCGAGTGCGGTGCGCGCGCAGGGAGAGGCAATATGATGATTTCGGACTTACCGCACATGATGAGGCGTTCTGGCTGGTCGGTGCAGAGTGTGGTTGATCCCGCCTATGCAAAGCTTGGTGGTCTGGTTCGAACCGAAGGTGCCATTGAAAAAGGTTCCTTTTGCTACTTTGGTGTCCCTTTTGAAGGCTTGCTGATCAACGAAATCGGCGGCAAGGGCGGGCCGGATGCATTACGCACCGCACTGTCGAAGCTTCGTCCCTACAGCATCGATCTGGATTTGGACTTTACCGAGACCAACGGTTTCTTGGACCTTGGCGATGTTGAAGTCGAATATATGGATTATGACATCACCTTCGAGCGGACAGAGCGCGTGATGTCTGAATTGTTGGCGCAGGGCGGGATACCTGTTGCGGCTGGAGGCAGCCACAGCATCACCGAAGCCACATTGAGGGCGTTCTCCGAGCATCACGGCAAGAACGTTGGCGTTGTTTGGTTCGACGGACATCCAGATTTCATGCCGGACTACAAGGGCGATCGCCACTATTGCGGCTGCCCGTTAAGACGGCTTGTGGAAGGCGGTCATGTTAAGCCGGAGAATGTTGCCTTTTTGGGGCTAAGGGGTTTTGCGAATGCGGGGGGTGAAATTCGCGAAGCGCGGGAAATGGGCGTCACCTTCTACACCATGGAACAGTTCTACGATAAGGGCGTAAATCAGTGCATTGAAGAGGCGATCGAGATCGCGACCCGCGGGACGGATGCCTTCTACATCACCTTCGACATTGACGCCATGGACCACACGTTCGCTCCAGGCACGCAATATCCCGGACCTGGCGGATTTCAGCCTTTCGAAGTTATGCGTTTCGTACGCCGTCTTGGGATGGCCGGGGCAGCTGGCATGGACGTGGTCGAATACGCGCCGCTGATCGATCACACAAAGAACACCGGCAATATGCTGGCAACGCTGCTATGCGAGTATATGTCAGGAAAAGCCCATGCGATGAGGGCTGCCAAGAGCTAACCAGTTTTGAAGGCGGCCGGAGCTTAGGTCATGTTCATACGGCCGGCGAGCCGGTTTGGCCCACCGGGTGCCATAAGCGGTCATTTGAGATGCCGGCGAAGGGAGTGGTCCGCCGTGCCGCCAAGGAGGGCTTTGTTCAGCCTATGCGGTACGATAATGTTGTGCGGCTATTTGAACTCAACAGCCTGGCGACGGCAGCTTAATGAGAAAAATCGGGGACATTGATCTCTCGGACATGGATGTTTGGGTCGGCGGCTACTATGAGGCAGCGATTGTGCTTGGCGCGTGCACGGACCCTGAAGCCGATACCCGCCTGCATTCGGCAATCTCGGAGGTCTGGTCCTCGCCAAATATTAAGGGTTGTTCGTTCGATCGATCGGGACAAGGGGATGCCATTCCCGCCTCTGAACCTTTGGACCGAATTTTGCGGCTCTACGGTTGGTTTCAAGACCGAGAGGCCGGTGCAATTCCATTCACCACAGTTGTCGTCAGAGAGAGCGAACCCGATGGCCAAGATTGGCTCTATGCCGCATTGCCAATTGGTGGGCTGCAAATGGCGATACCATCAGCCAGCTTTGCGTCTTTTGATCCAAAGGGCGACAATTCGTGGGTTAAGCCGATCGAGAGAGGTCTGGCGGACATCGCCCTGGCCGTGTCCCGAAAAGTACCATTTCTGATCGCAGCTATTGGTGAGGAGATTGCCGGATATATTGAAGAAGACGCATTCAATGGCGTGTTTTCAGATTGCCGTCGCATCGGATATGTCGCGCCCTGTGACGGCGCCTATCGTTACCTCCCCAACACAGTTTGGAACAGAGACTGAAGGAGCGTCGTGCCGCAAGCCACAAATCAACCGTCGGTTTGAATGGGGTTTTTTTGCAGTGCCGCGATAACCGCCGGTTATGCGTGCCGTCCCGTTTGTGCGAAGTTTCTACGCGCGTTTGCTATCGGCCGAAGCGGACCCTGACCAGGACGTAGGCTCACTTCCGAAAAGTGCCAATAGCAGTCATGGTTTGCGTCAATTGCCGCGGAGCTGGCTAGGCGTCACGCCGAGGCGGTTTCGGAATGTTGCCGTCATGTGCGCGTGTGATGTGAAGCCCGATGCCTGGGCGATAGTGCTCAAATCTTTGCCGTTGTTTTCCAACAGTGAGCGCGCGCGGGCAATGCGACGATCAATGATGTATTGGTACGGTGCTTGGCCAATCGCGGCCTTGAAAGCCCGGCTGAAGAAACCGTCCGAGAGTCCCAACGCAGCCGCTAGCTCGCGAACGGTCATGGGTCCATCGAGTCGAGCCTCGATCAGTTCGTCAATGCGCTTGAGGCGACGCGCTGTCATCCATGAACCCGCTCGGGTTTGCCATGACTTGCCATCTAGAAAATGAGCCGCGCGGCCAGCCAGAACGAGAAGCCAACGTTCGAGTTCGATCGGATCAATGGACGTATTGGACAACAGCATCGATCTCAATTGTTGGGCAGCACATATGGCGGGTAGATCAACGACGTCGCTGAACCTGCGTTCGCAGCGAACTGTGGTTTCGTGCGCCGGAACCATTGTAAACTTAAGGTACTCGCCGCCATAGGGCGATTGAGAATTGACGTCGCAACCTCTCGGCACGTATGCCAGTCCGTTGGGCTTCGCGGCAAAGGCTGTTTTGCGGCTCGTGCCAAAGGCGTGAACACCAACTTGACTGTCGAACGCGAAACCGATGATCTCAGCGTCTGGTATATAGGTCGCCTCGTACGGACCGCAGCCCAGCAATTCTACCAACCAACCGCCAGTTTCGGCGCGCCGCATGTGCTGCTCCCTGATTGAAGTCTGACGGCTATAATGCGTAGCTGCCATCCCCCACCATACCCCGGTGTCGCCCTCCTGGACACAGGTTGCGCGTTGCGGAGCTGGATTTTGGGTCAGAATCTTGAAAGCCGAGCCGAGGCGCTCCTGCTACCATTCCCTTGTTCCAAGAGGTAAGCAGGCCATGCCGCTTTTTGACTTAGACGAACTAGCTGCGGCTACTGCGGTCGTCCGGGCTTTTGTTCCGCCAACACCTGCATATGCGTGGCCGCTTCTCCGGAAACGACTGGGTGCTGAGATCATCGTAAAGCACGAAAATCATACGCCAACCGGCTCATTCAAAGCACGAGGTGGCATGGTTTATGTCGATTCACTGAGGCGTGATGCGCGCTCAACGCCCAAAGGAGTGGTCACCGCCACACGTGGCAACCACGGACAATCTGTTGCGGTGGCGGCCGTTCGCAACGGTTTGCCATGCATTATCGTGGTCCCCGAGGGCAATTCTGTTGAGAAGAACGCTGCAATGGAGGCATTCGGAGCCGAATTGTTGATCGCCGGTTCGGACTTCGATGAGAGCCGTGTGGTTGCTGCTGCTGTAGAGCACGAGCGGGGTTATCATCTCATCCCATCGTTTCATAGTGGACTCGTCAAGGGCGTGTCCACTTACGCGCAGGAACTCTTTGCATCCTGGTCGGACATCGACACGGTCTACGTTCCAATCGGCATGGGCTCGGGCATTTGCGGTCTCATCACTGTGCGCGATTTGCTCGGATTAGAGACTGAGATTGTTGGTGTCGTTGCAGAGAATGCACCAGCTTACGCAATGTCGATCGACGCAGGACGGCCCGTTGGCACGGCGACAGCAAGCACGTTTGCCGACGGAATGGCGTGCCGCGACCCTCAGGTCGAGCCATTCGGCATTATCTCTCGCGGCGCGGCTCGCGTGGTCACCGTCAGTGACGACGAGATCGCCGACGCTGTTCGAATTCTCTATTCCGACACGCACAACCTTGCAGAGGGCGCCGGAGCAGCGGCCCTTGCAGCGATCATCAAGGAACATAGCCAACAAGCCTGCAAGCGGCTCGGCATGATCTTAAGCGGCGGCAACATCGACGCGCCAGTCTTTCAGAAGATTCTGAACGGTCAAACGCCAAAAGTATGAGGTGTCGCCCTGTCGGACGTTTTAGTCTCGCTGATCACCTTCGCCATTGTCTCGACAATCAGTCCGGGAGGCGCCACGACATTGGCTGCCGCATCGGGCAGCCAATTTGGGTTCGCCCGCAGCGTTCCTCTTATAAGTGGCTTCGTTGTCGGAATGGCAACTCTCATCGGGATTGTCGGGGGTGGGCTTGGCGCTGTGGTTTTGTCGATACCCGAGTTGCTGTTTGGGCTGCGCATTGTCGGTTCAGTTTATTTGTTGTGGCTCGCCTGGACAATTGGCAATCTTGGCAAACCATCTTCGACATCAAACGTTGGTGCCTCACCCATCGGGCTTTGGAAGGGCGTTCTGATGCTCTGGTTGAATCCAAAAGGGTGGACGATGGCAGTTGGTGCTGCATCGGCCTACGCTGGCCTTTCGAATAATCCAGTATACTTAGCGATGTTCCTGGGACTCATCTTTGGGCTGGCAGCAGCACTGTCATTGACGCTCTGGTGCCTTGGTGGCGAATGGCTCTCCAGAGCCCTGAAGACCGGCGCGCAATGGCGTGCTTTGAACGTCACACTTGGGCTCCTGCTCGCGGCTTCCGTCATCCCGATGTGGCGATAGCGATTTTGCTTCGGATGACTGCAACGGGTCGTTTTCTACCGTATAGAGCCTGCTCACCATAGGTCCAGAATGCGGTCGAATAAGGAAGTTTGATCTGCACGCCCGGCACACCGGACCTCCCGCAAGCCACAAATCAACCGTTGTTTTGAATGGGGTTTTTTGCAGTGCTGCGATAACGGCCGGTTATGCGTGCCGTCCCAGTTGTGCGAAGTTCCAACGTGCGTTTGCTGTCGGCCGAAGCGGACCCTGACCAGGGCGTAGGCGCACTTCCAAAAAGTGCCATAAATGGAAGCTCGTAACGCCGTCAAATGACATCGCCACTTGGCACATCGCGATGCCGGAGGGGGAGCCGTCCTTAGCGTGTCATGTACTAACTTGGGGTTATTATTGAAAACGTGTTGCAAGCTATTTCGGGGTCTGCCATACTTCGGTCATATTTAATCTTGGGGGTGACTGCGTCAAATTTAACTTGGTGGTGACAATGATGAAAGTAAGAACAACCCTCTTTGGATTGCTGTTTAGCTTGGCCCTTGCCGGCGGAGCAGGGGCGGCGCCGTTGCTCATAAATGGTGACTTCGAGACTATGGGTCCCGGTCCTTTTGTGGATATATCCGGAACCAACAAGCCGAATCTGGAAGCTCTTAACTTGGATAATTGGGGCGTTTACGACAAGATCCCTGGTTGGGAAACAGATGCAGGCGCAAGAGGGATCGAAGTACAACGCAACACGGTCGTGAATGCACATTCTGGCACCAACTATGTGGAATTGGAAAGCCATCCGGGTAACTCCAGCATATCCGCCTTTTCACAGACGTTCACGCCCATCGTTACTGCGCAACACCTGCTTACGTTTTACTACACACCGCGCAGCGATCCTCAAGGGGGCAATCTAGTCAACGCGACATTGGACGGCAACACAGTGGCCACGGCAAACGGACCACCGCCTGTTTCGGGAGACTGGGTACTGGTCAGTGTTCTGCTAGGTGTCCTGTCTGCCAATGTAGACTACACCTTGGGGTTCAACGCATTTGGAACCAATCCCGACAATACCCTCGGGGGTTTTATCGACACAGTCTCGGTATCTGCGGTTCCTATTCCTGCGGCGCTGCCGCTATTTGCTGGTGGTCTCGGTCTCCTAGGCCTGCTCGGCTGGCGCAGGAAGCGCAACGCAACTGCCTGATTGAGCTGTAGTTTCCAGCCACCATCGAAGCCTCGCCATTTGCCCAAGGCTTTGTCCATTTTGGTGTGGCGGGCGGCGCTCGTCATCTACACTATTGGCTACTTCGTGTATCTGGGCGTCGCAGGCTGGTCCTTGTGGCAACAACCGGAACTTGGCGCTTGGGACTGGATTGCGTTGGTGAGCTGGGAATCTGTCTATGCACTGGCGTGGCCGGTGTTGGTCATGTAAGCCGCACCTATCTCGGTGGCCGTGTGTCGGGCGGTGTCAAATCGAGTAAGCCGACTGTGCGTCGACTGCCAGGGAGTGCGGGCATCTCAGCGGTTCGCACTTCACACTCATGAAAAAAGCGCGGCACCTTGCCTAGGACATGGACCAGCTAGCGATCTATTTCGACGCCCTAGGCTGCGGCGTCAGACGTTGGAACCATATCTGGGGCGATCCGTTTGTCTCAGGAACAATTTTCATGGTCTCGTATGGGGTAGTGGCCGTGCTCAGTCATCGGTTCGCCCAACGATCCGTCGGCAAGGAGCGTTGGCTGTGGCGTCTGTGCGGCTTGTTGTTTCTTTTTCAGGTGCTCAACACCCATCTCGATCTGCATGCCTTTCCGGGGGCCGTTGGACATTGCATTGCGAAGGCCCAGGGTTGGTATGAACATCGTGGCGCCGTCAGACTGATTGTTCTGATCGGCCTTGCGTTCTGCGCGACATTGATATCGTTGGTCGTACTGATAGTTTTTTATCGCAATATAATTGGTAATTTATTGTTGATCTGCGGTGTTGCAATTGTACTCGGCTTTACCATTGTTAAAGGCATCGGCCACAAGGAAGCAGAGCAACTCTATGGAGTGCAAGTCGGTCCGTTTCGCGTAGCTGATTTCATCGAGTTCAGTGGGATTGTGATTGCTATGGTTGCCGCTCTGAAGCGGAAGGCACCGGCCTAGAGCGCTTCATGGAGGGCATCGGCTGGCGCAAGATGTGGATGGCTGCCGGTTAGCCAATTTCACATCAACCAACATTTAACGGCGGTCATCTTCTACCGTATAAAGCCTGTTCGCCATAAGTCTAGAATGCGTTCGAAAGCGAAAGTTTGACCTGCACGCTCGGCACACCGGATCTCCTGGAAGCCACAAATTAACCGTCATTTGAATGGGTTTTGCGACGACGCGATAACGGCCGGTTTTGCATGCCTGCTTTTACGTGTGGTGCCGCGCGGGTGAAGTTTCTGCTCACTTCCGAACAGTGCCATTATCGGAAATCGCCAATCCTATAATAGATCCGCAGCAAAGTTGATTTACCACCACAAATTGGGTTAAAGTCTCATGTTGGAGGATTTGTAGCTTTGTTTTGCACAAACTCTCAATCACAGTCTTCTGTTAGGGCGAAGCGGGAGCAGTTAAAAGCGAGTAGTTGTTACAAACCGCGTGATAACGAATGCTGCTAGTTAGAGGAACAAAAAAATGAAAATAAAAGTTCGCTTGCTTGCCACCCTCGTATTGGGTGGTGCATTGGTTTTCGGGATGTCAGTAGAAAGAGCAAACGCAGTACCGGTTGCCGGTCTGAGTAATGTTACGGCCAACGGTGACGGCTCTTTCACGTTCATCTTCGATTCAGTTACCGGAGATATCGACGGAACCGGCATGGGGCTCAGCTTTAATGGTGGCGGCATCTCTATCATCGCCACATCGGCCCAGGGTAATGTTCGTCAAGACCATCCAGCCAATGGCGGCCTAGGTGTTCTGGGAGGCACCGACAATTTGGAATTGGGTCTCGGCGAAACGCTGAATTTGGCCTTCAACACGTCGGTGGAAATTGTTAACTGGACGTTCAATGGCCTGATGAATATGAACGGCCACCAAGACGCGGCCAACGGAGATTTCACAGCCTCAGTTGACGGCGGTTCGCTCTCCTCAGATGCGTCCAATTTTGACGGGCTCGGAGGTGAAACGATCCCCGACAGTTCCATATCGATGTGTGTGTTGAATCCCAGCTTCTGTAACACAAACTCTATCAGTTTCGCTTCCAATTCAAACTCACCATTTGAAGGCTATTTGGAATCGATTACCATCGCAGCCGTGCCGATCCCGGCGGCACTTCCCCTTTTCGCAGGAGGCCTCGGCCTACTCGGCTTTATGGGTTGGCGTAGAAAACGCAGGGCCTAAGTCGTAGCTCACTCGCAAAGCGAGGCGGTCCGTTAGGGCCGCCTCTCTATATTTGGTCGAACGTCTGTTTTGGGTCATTTTCTACCGTATAGAGCCTGCTCGCCATAGGTCCAGAATGCGGTCGGAACCGGAAGTTTGATCTGCACGCCCGGCACACCGAACCTCCCGCAATCCACAAATCAACCGTTGTTTTGAATGGGTTTTTGCGGTGCCGCGATAACCGCTGGTTTTGCCTGCCTGCTTTTGCGTGTGGTGGCGTCGGGCGGCTTCGGCTTTGGTTACGCCATGGTCCGTAACGTCACGGACCGTGGCCTCTCGACCCTTGGGTGTGACACCGACATTGTTGTGAATGTTCATTCGGTCTCCCGGAGAATCACTGACGTTGTGCAACATCAGCTTCTCTCGGCTGGACCGAGTGGACAACCTCTTGAGAATTCACATCTAGAGATCAAAATCCAACCAGATCGGCGCGGCGGATGAGGGCTGTGCCTGACAGCCAAGCACATAACCGCGTTCGATATTGCGTTTTGACAGCGCCCGGGTCGACGCCATTGACACCTCGCCACTCCTGAGCCGGGCCATGCAGGTTCCGCAATGACCCTCGGTGCAGGAGTTGGGCGCATCGATGCCAGCGAGAAGTGCTGCTTCCAGCAGGGTTTGCCCAGGCGCAATGGGTACATCGTGATCTCCCCCGTCGAGGGTCAGGCGGAACTCGCCGACGGACGCTTGTGCCTGTGAAGCTGGAGCCGGTGCCGGCGTGTCATCCACCGGCGACACGAAACGCTCGGTCAGTATCGTGGCGCCCGTCCCGAACTGCTTCTCCAGCGTTTCTTCGGCCATGTCCATCAGCGGTTCGGGGCCACATATATAGCTGTCTGCTGTCTCCCACCCAATGGCTGCCGCCTCAACATCGGCCGCAGCCAGAAAACGCCGCTCGTCGTCGAACCAGTGTTCGCAAGTGAACCGGTCCGCAAATCGGTCCGCCAGCATGTCCAACGTTTCGCGGTAGATCACTGATGCTTCGTTCTGGTTGGCATAGACCAGCTTCACAGGACGCGCGGTTTCAACCAACGCTTGCTTGATCAGCGAGATGCAGGGCGTAATGCCGCTGCCGCCGGCAATCAGCAAAAGCGGCACGTTGCCGGCGCGCAGGACGAAACGACCGCTCGGCCGCGATGCCTCGATGCGGGCACCGGCGGTGAGGCGGTCGTTGAACCAGTTCGAGCCGCGCCCGCCGGCCACACGCTTGACGCACACAGTCATTTCTGGGTCGGCGCACGGCGCACTCGAAAGCGAGTAGCTGCGTGCGATTTCACCACTTTCGTGGGGAATGCGAAAGGTCAGGAACTGGCCGGGCTGATACCGGTAGAACGATGCTTCGCCGCGTTCGGGCACCAGCCCGAAACTTTTCGCCTCGGAGGTTTCCTCGCGCACCGTTTTCACGGTCAAAGTGTGACGGGCCGGGCTCGCTGGCTTCTCAACCACCTGGCTCATATCAGGAAAATTGGATCGCCCGTCTTCACCCGGCCTTCTTGCAGAACGGCCGCGAACACGCCGGCATCGCCCCCGTAATTACGGCTGACATGTTGCAGCAGTTTGGGCGATTCTTCCGATGTATCCGGGTCCAGTGTGATCATTTTACAGCGCGGGTCGCGCTCGATAACTGCAACCTCCAGCTTGTCGCCAATCTTCAGCGTTTTTCCGACCAGCGAGAACTCGTAATAAGGGTCGTCCTGGTTTCGCCACTCAACATAGAAGTTCGCCCGGAAGCGGCGCTTGTCGACGGTCATACCGGTCTCTTCGCCCAGCTTGGCGGCGGCCGAAAGCGAAAAGATCGACACCGGACGGCAGTCGTGCTGGCCCTTCTGGGTGACGTGCACCCTGAGCGAGCGGCCGGTGGTATTCTCCAGGTCGGCCAGAAATTCAGGGCTCCCGATACCGAATGTTTTTCCCTCAGGGGTCTTCACATCGACGGAGAACGCTTCAGCGTCCGGATAAACCGGGTTAATGCCGGGGGCCAATCCCTCAAAGGCGTCGATGTCAGGGGGCAGGAGCAGTTCGTCACCGGACTTGTAGCGCGCCTCGTAGAGCACGAACTCCTCCTGATCGCGCCCGGTGTGCCACGGGAAGGCGGGGTCGCCGTCGGCGGCGATCACACCATAGATCCGGTCTCCCATAAGCCCGGCAAAGCCTGTGTAAACATGCGGAATCTCCTCGCCCCGCATACCCTTGCACGGATAGCGCCAAATGCTCTCAATCGCTCCTATTTTCATTTGTTCGACCTCTCTCGACTACATTCGTTACTCACCCACTATTCTGACAAGTGAGATCATGCAGAACTCAACCGTCATGCGCAACAGCCAGTCGGACCGACGGTGAAAATGCACCCGTAACCGGACATTCCAAGCGAGCTTTAGCCAAAATGCCTGGAGTATCCTCACCTCCGGATCTTTTTGAACCGTCCACCAAAATGGGGGAAGACCAGTGGAATGAAATCCGCCAGCGAGGTTCAAAATGGGGAAAAAGACTCACAACGGACGTTAGGAACAAATACGTCGGCTCTTAACCTGGTGACTTTAGGAGGCTTGGTCCCAGACAAAAGACAGGCCGTTGAGTTGCAACTATCGGTCTCATCCTCGGCCTTTTGACCAGAATTCAGGTCTCTGTGAATCGGTATCCGACACCGTACAATGTCTCGATTGCTTTGAAGCTGTCGTCAACCGCAGTGAACTTCTTCCTTAAACGCTTGATGTGGCTGTCGATGGTGCGGTCATCGACATAGACCCGATCATCATAGGCGGCGTCCATCAATGCGTTGCGACTCTTGACGATTCCCGGACGCTGCGCAAGCGACCGCAGGATTAGAAACTCGGTCACGGTGAGGATGACCAGGCTTGCAGCCCAGGTACAGGAATGGCGTTCTGGATCCATCAGCAGCTTCCCGCGCTCGATGATGCTGGTTTCCGTGTCATTGTCGATCTCAGCTTCCCTCGTCTGTGCGCGGCGCAGCACGGCCTTAATCCGTTCCATGAGCAAGCGCTGAGAGAACGGTTTGCGGATAAAGTCGTCCGCGCCCATTTTGAGGCCGAACAACTCGTCCATCTCATCATCCTTGGAGGTCAGGAAGATTACCGGAAGCTCAGAATGCTGGCGCAACCGGCGCAGCAACTCCATGCCATCCATTCGCGGCATCTTGATATCGAGGATGGCAACATCGGGCGGTGTTTCCTGCAAGCCGACCAGTGCGGTTGCGCCATCGGAGTAGCTTTGCGTACGGTATCCCTCGACTTCAAGCGCCATACGCACCGAAGTCAGGATGTGCCGATCATCATCAACTAGCGCAATCGTTTGCATGATTTTTCACCTTAAATGTCCCATATGTCTCTTATGATTCCTTTGTGGCTCTTTGAATGTGGAACTAAGGCAAATTGCGGCCGCATACGCCATGCAACGAGTCCCGCAAATTAACCGAGTGTCGCTTGTTGTGAAGGGTTGTCGGACACCTGCCGGAGCTGGATGCGCGCCACGGGCACGGCTGGGCAGGTGTCGGGCAAGCCTTCACACTCGAGCAGAAATAGTCGTCTACTGATTGTTGATCGGACGCAACGATTTGCGTTTCAAATCGCGAAGGACACCCTCGATCACTTGGATGGCCGCTTCACTATCCCTTTGATTCAGGTCGACAGTCACTTTGATGCCGTCCTGCTCCGTACGAATGAGTTGGCCTGCCGCTTCGAGATCGTCATGGATACCAACAACCTTGTAGGTGCGGATCTGCCTGGCAATTCCCTTGACGGTGATCAAGCTTTGCTCCTCCGCCAAAATGCTTTCCTTCACTAGGCAATAGGTCTCATAGGCCATGAGTACGCCGCCCAGTTCGGCGTGAGTTTGCAATCTTGAGGCGAGATTCACCTCACTGCCAATGATGGTGTAGTCAATTCGGTCTTCGCTGCCGAAATTCCCAACCGCACAGTATCCGGTGTTGATACCGACACGCAGCTGAAACGGTGCCTCAACGCCGATGTCGCCCCACTTCACCTGCAACTCAGCCATGCGGCGTTGCATTGCCAAGGCCATCTTAACGCAATTCACGGCGTCATCCTGCACGCCGCTAGTTTCAGGATCACCGAAAAACAGCATGATCGAATCGCCGATAAACTTGTCGATGGTCGCACCATAGGCCAGGGCAATCTGCGACATTTCGGTTAGATAGTCGTTGAGTAGCGTCGTCAAATCCTCGTGGGCCAGATTGTCGGTGATCTCAGTGAAGTCAGCAATGTCGGTGAAACACACCGTCAGTTTCTTACGCTCTGTCGCAACCTCGACACTCTGTTTGCCCGTAAAGATCGATGTATATATCTGCGGCGCAAGATATTTTGACAGCTTTGAAGAGAGCCCTTCAAGCATCATGTTTTTTTCGGTCACTAGCCCGTTGGCCTTGTCCGTCAACCGCTTTGCTTCCAATAACTCGATCTCGGCTTGCTTCCGGGCAGTGACATCATCAAGAGAGCCCGCCATGCGATAGACCCTTCCGGCAGCATCGCGCCGGCCTCGGCCATGAGCCCGCACCCATCGGTATGTTTGATCGTCTCCGAGTACGCGAAACTCAGAGTCAAAATATTCGGAGCTCCCGCGAAGATGGGCCATCAAACAATCGCGATAGTGATCGCCATCGCCTGGATGCATTCTACCAAGCCATTTCTGCGGCTTAATTTCAGTTTTGTCAGTGTTTACCCCCATGAGTATCCCAAAGCGTTTTGAAATGAATATCTTGTCGGCGTCCACATCCCAGTCCCACAGCCCCTCATTGGCGCCTTCCATTGCCATAGCGTAACGTTCTTCGCTTTGGCGCAGAGACTTCTGCACGCGCTTGAGTTCAGAGACGTCGTAGAGCCAGCTGAAGCTACCCGGCGTGCCATCAAAATTGGTACGCTCCACGGACATTAGCGCCCAAAACTCACTGCCGTCTTGCCTCAGAAGCCTTATCTCGTAATCCCTGACGACGTCTCCACCATCGAGCGTCCGCATAAAGCCTTCGCGGTCCGAGATATTGACGTAGAAGTCCTTGAAATCTGCTATTTGGAGATATGCGGCATCGGTGCCCAGCATCTTCTCAAGGCGCGTATTCCAGAACAGAAGAGCCCCGTCCCGATCGCAAATGGCTACGGCTGCAGGCGACGCCTCAAGAGTACCTCGAAACTTTGCTTCACTATCGCGCAATGTTTGTTCTGCGTGCCTGCGTTCAGTGACATCAGTCAATGTACGCACAAGTCCACCCAATGGCAGAGGGTTGGTCCACATCTCGATACAGCGTCCGTCAGGCAGTGTCTGCTGCGATAAATACGGACCGGTCGCAGAAGTGACCTGCTCCATCCAAAAGCGAACTTTCGCATCCACATCACCTGGCAGATGGCTGTCAATACCCCGTTCAAGCTCATTGCGAATGATCTCATCCAGCCTCGGCCGGCCGGCAAGGAGCTCGGCGTCAAATCCGAGAAGGTCCACCCATTTTTGGTTCCACGCCTGCAATCGGTGATGCCGGTCATACATCACCAATCCTTGGTCGACGTTATCGAGAATGGCCTCCAGGGTTAATTTCTCGTTTGCGAGCTGCTCCTCCAGTTGCGTGTGATCTGTGACCATCGGAAGAAACGGAAATGCGGTGCCCTGTCGCCATGGAAGTGTGTATTCCAGGCCGCTATCAATATCCAACGTGGTTGTAGTGATGCAGTCCATGGTATGACCCTCTTTTTTTCGAACCTGCCATTGTGTTCTGCTGCCCCCATCGCTAACAGTCAGCGGATAAAATGATGCCCACCCTTGAAACTGCGCATATACGGATGTTCACATCCGCGACCGGTTTCTCTGACCGTTTGAGTGCATATGAATAGTCGGTGGGTTAAAGCGCTGTCCAATACCGATGAGTCATGGTTCAATGCATGCTGCGCAGTCAGGTAATGAGCGATGGAATTTCATCAGATACGATACTTCCTCATGGCAGCGGAGCACCTCAACTTCACGCGTGCCGCGGAACGTTGCCATGTTTCTCAACCGGCATTGACGCGCGCCATTCAGAAGATTGAGGGCGAACTGGGCGGAGAACTGTTCATCAGAGATGGGCGCGCCGTTACTTTGTCTCCGCTTGGCCGACTGATGCGCGACCACCTGCAGCAAATCGAAGAACATCGACAGATGGCCCGTGCGGTTGCCCGGAATTTCATCGATCAGGAGACCAGCGAACTCAATGTCGGTGTCATGTGCACGATCGGACCCGACCTTCTCTCCGCCTTCTTGAGCGCGTTCCGCGAGACCAACACGAACATCCTTCTGATCCTTCACGACACCACGCCGGAAGCGCTTCCTGAACTCGTGCGATCGGGTGCATTGGACTGCGGGTTCTTTGCGTCGCAACACGATCACGGCCCAAACGGTTTGTCGGCTGCGCATCTCTTTTCTGAAAATCTGGTCGTTGCCTTTTCTTCCGGCCACCGATTTGCCGAAATGGACCAGGTCACCTTGTTCGATATCAGTGAAGAGAACTACATTGACCGGCTCAAATGCGAGTTTCGTCAACCGTTCTTCGATTTCATGAGAGACAACAATTTGGATCTGAACGTCATATGTTCAAGCCAGCGGGAGGATTGGATTCAGGAACTCGTCATGCGTGGCGCAGGGGTGAGCTGCATGCCGCGTTATTCGATTATGAGCCGCCGCCTGCGCTGGACGAATTTATCCGGCCCCCTGTCCGAACC